>UEXY01000065.1_pt1 | contig 47965 bp, 50 predicted proteins | sample 4301061 | NCBI WGS metagenome assembly UEXY01 (sample SAMEA4773184, study PRJEB27434) | metagenome | biome: 2259; feature: agricultural soil; material: soil | place: USA | collected 2014-09 | depth 0.25 m | reverse complement strand
GGTGTGATCAATGTCGTTCCGGCATCGAGGGCGCGGGCCGCGCTGGTGGTCGATGCCTGGCTGGCCGATGCGCGGGTGCGGAAGCTGTCGTTTACCGGCTCGACCGCGGTCGGCAAGCACCTGGCACGCGGCTGCGCGGACACGCTCAAGCGGGTGTCGCTCGAACTGGGCGGCAATGCGCCGTTCATCGTATTCGACGATGCGGACCTGGATGCGGCGGTGTTGGGGGTGATCGCCTCCAAATTCCGCAATTCCGGCCAGACCTGCGTCTGTGCCAACCGGATTTTCGTGCAGGCGGGAGTCTACGATGCGTTCGCCGCCAAGCTGTCGCAGACGGTGGCGCGCCTGCGCGTGGGTGCGGCGGCGGACGGCGAATTCGACCAAGGGCCGCTGATCAACGCGCGAGCGCTGGAAAAAGTCGAACAGCACGTGCAGGACGCGCTCGCCAAGGGCGCCACACTGCTTGTCGGCGGCAAGCGCGCGCTGGCCGGTGCGCTCAAGGCCGGGCATTTTTTCGAACCGACCGTGCTGGCCGGCGCCACGGCGGCCATGCGCATCGCCTCCGAGGAAACCTTTGGGCCGGTCGCGCCGCTGTTCCGTTTCGATTCCGAAGCGGATGTCGTCGCGCAGGCCAACGCCACGCCGTTCGGGCTCGCCGCCTATTTCTACTCGCGCGACATCGGACGCATATGGCGTGTCGCGGAAGCGCTCGAAGTCGGCATGGTCGGCATCAATGAAGGCGCGATCTCGACCGAGCTGGCGCCGTTCGGCGGCGTGAAGGAATCCGGCTACGGCCGCGAAGGCTCGCATTACGGGCTGGACGAATACATCAGCACCAAATACCTGTGCATGGGCGGATTGCAATAAACGCGTTTTGATATCGAGGAGAATTGTTTCATGTTGCATACAGAAGTCATCCAGAATGCCGCCCGCAGATTGCACGAATCCGAACGCAGCGGAACGCAGCTGCGCCATTTTTCCCTCGAGTTTTCCGGGATGACCATCGAAGATGCGTACCAGATCCAGCGCGCATGGGTGGCGCTGAAGATCGCCGAGGGCCGCAAGCTCAAGGGCCACAAGATCGGCCTGACGTCGAAGGCGATGCAGTATTCGTCGCAGATCGACGAGCCGGACTACGGTGCGCTGCTGGATGACATGTTTCTGCAGGACGGCGCCGACATTCCGATGAGCCGCTTCATTCTGCCGCGCGTGGAGGTCGAACTCGGATTCGTGCTGGGCAAGCGGCTGCAGGGGCCGGGTTGTACGATTTTCGATGTGCTGGATGCGACCGATTACGTCATTCCCGCTCTCGAAATCATCGACGCGCGCATCGAGCAGTTCGATCGCGAGACCAAGGCGCCGCGCAAGGTATTCGACACGATCTCCGACAATGCCGCCAATGCCGCCGTCATCATGGGCGGACGCCCGGTCAAGCCGATGGATATCGATCTGCGCTGGGTGTCCGCGATCTGCTATCGCAACGGCGTGATCGAAGAATCGGGCGTCGCCGCCGCGGTGCTGAATCATCCGGCCAACGGCGTCGCCTGGCTTGCCAACAAGCTCGCTCCTTACGGCGAAGCGCTCGAAGCAGGCGAATTCATCCTGGGCGGATCGTTCACGCGCCCGGTAGCCGCTCGCAGCGGCGACACTTTCCAGGTCGATTACGGCCCGCTCGGCGCGATCGCCTGCCGCTTCGTATAAGGAGTCCGGCCGATGAAAACCCCAACGAACGCCTTCAAGTCCGCGCTCGCGCAGCAACGACAGCAGATCGGCCTATGGCTCGGCCTGGCCGATCCGTACAGCGCCGAACTGTGCGCCGGCGCGGGCTTCGACTGGCTGCTGCTGGACGGCGAGCATGCGCCCAACGATGTGCGAACGCTGCTGGCGCAGTTGCAGGCGGTCGCACCTTATCCGTCGCATCCGATCATCCGGCCGCCGATCGGCGACACGGTGCTCATCAAGCAGATGCTCGACATCGGCGTGCAAACGCTGCTGGTGCCGATGGTGGAAAGCGCCGACCAGGCCGCCGCGCTGGTCGCCGCCACCCGTTACCCGCCTGCCGGCGTGCGCGGTGTGGGCAGCGCACTGGCGCGCGCGTCGCGCTGGAACCGCTGCTCCGACTATCTGCAGGAAGCGGATGCGCAGATCTGCCTGCTGGTGCAGGTGGAGTCGAAAAAGGGGCTGGATAACCTGGACGCCATTACCAGTGTGGACGGCGTCGACGGCGTGTTCATCGGGCCGGCCGATCTTTCCGCCGCGCTCGGCCATCGTGGCAACCCTGGCCATCCGGACGTGCAGCAGGCGATCGAGCACGCAATCCGCCGGATCGTCGCACTCGGCAAGGCAGCCGGCATTCTGAGCGCCGATGAAAAGCTGGCGCGCAGATACCTGGAGCTGGGCTGCACCTTTGTCGCGGTCGGCGTCGATACGAGCCTACTCGCGCGCTCCACGCGGTTGCTGGCTGAACGCTTCAAGGGGGCTGCGCCGGCGGATGCCGCCGTATCGGTTCCGGGTTCGACCCCGGCTTCGACCTATTGATTGCGCCGGAACCGGAGAACAGTGCTATGAACCGCGCGCTGCCCGATCGTATGCCGGCGATTTTTTTCGGCCATGGCAGCCCGATGAATGCGCTGCGCGACAACCGCTATACCGAGAGCTGGAAGCGGCTGGCGGCAAGTCTGCCGCGGCCGAAGGCGATTCTCGCGATTTCCGCCCACTGGGTCACGCGCGGCACCGCCGTTACCGCGATGGCGGCGCCGCCGACCATCCACGACTTCGGCAATTTTCCGCAGGCGCTGTTCGACGTGCAGTATCCAGCGCTGGGCGATCCGCTGCTGGCGGCCAGGGTGTGCGATCTGCTGGCGCCGATCGCCGTGAAAATGGATCACGCGTGGGGCCTGGACCACGGTACCTGGTCGATCCTGCTGAAGGCCTATCCCGCGGCCGATGTGCCGGTGATCCAGCTGAGCATGGATGCCGCGTTGCCGCTCGCCTCGCACTACGAACTGGGGCGCCGGCTGACTGCGCTGCGCGACGAAGGGGTGCTGCTGATGGGCAGCGGCAACGTCGTGCACAATTTGAGAATGCTGGCGTGGGACGACGCGCCGGCGCCGCATGACTGGGCGGTGCGCTTCAATCACAAAGTGCGCGACAGTCTGCTGCGCGGCGACGCCGAAGCGCTTATCCATTACGCGCGGTGGGGCATCGACGCTACGCTGTCGGTGCCGACCGCGGAGCACTTCCTGCCGCTGCTGTACGTGCTTGGCAGCAGGGCCGACGACGAGGCGGTTGCCATCGCGGTCGACGGCATCGAACGCGGATCGATCGGCATGCTGAGCGCCGTGATCGGAGATACGCGCGGTACGCCTGATGGAAAGTTGCGCTCAGGACACTTTGACAAAGCCCGTTAGCAGGATCCTGGCCGGCAGGATCGATCAACCGGCCTTTTTTAGCATTTTCTGCAAGAAGATTTCGACGCAAATTTAATTTCTTGCCTACAATTTGTTAAGATGGCTGCGCAGCGTCAGGCGCAGCGCGCACGTGCGTTTTCGTATCGCGCGATACGTCATTCATCGCTGAGCCTCCAATCGAGACAAGTGCTTAACAATGTTTTCCATTCGTCGTGACCGGCCAGATTTTTCTGCCCAAACCCAGCTGGATAGCCTCATGGAGGCTGCCGGCGACGCGGTTTTCCGGTTGAATGCACAGGGGGGCGTTCTGTTTGCGAGCAGGCGCGCGATCGAATTGATTGGCGCCGATGAGAATCCGATCGGCCAACCGCTGACCAGCATGATCCTGGACGCCGATCACCCGGCGGTCGATCTGGTCATTGCGCAAGCGCAGGAATCGAGCCAGCCGAGCAAGGCTAGCGTGCGCATCAGGACGCCGGCGAGCGCGCTCTGGATCGAGCTGCAGGTTGCCGCCTATGCGACCGCGCAGGGCGAGGTGGAGCTGCTGGCCGTCGGCCGCGACATTTCCGGCCAGCAGGCGACCGAAGAGCGCCTGCTCCATATGGCCACTCACGACGCGCTGACCGGCCTGCCGAATCGTTCACTGCTGTCCGACCGCATTCGCATGGCGATTGCGCAAGCGCGTCGTACCGGCAAGGGGTTTACGGTGGTGGCGCTCGATCTCGACGGCTTCAAGAAGGTCAACGATGCGCTCGGCCATCCGGTCGGCGATGCGCTGCTGCGCGTGGCTGCCATGCGCCTGTCGGAAACCTTACGCGACGTCGACACGCTGGCGCGCGTCGGCGGCGATGAATTCGTTGCAGTGCTGCCGGGCGCGGTGTCGGAAATCGAAATCCAGACCATCGGACGCCGCATGATTTCCACCATGCAGTTGCCGTTCGACATCCAGGGCCATACGCTGTATGTCGGCACTTCGATCGGCGCTGCCATCTTCCCGGAACACGGCGACAGCGAAGTCAAGCTGCTCGCGCATGCAGATACTGCGATGTACCGGGCGAAGGAAACCGGCAAGGCGCGCTGCGTGGTCTACAACCACGAAAAATTCACGCAGCCGGAGCACGACGTATCGATGGAAGCGGCGATGTTCCAGGCGGTGCGCGACGGCGAGTTCCTGCTGCATTACCAACCGATCGTTGATGCGCGCACTCGCCAGATCATGGGCTTCGAAGCGCTGATGCGCTGGGGCCGGCCGGGGCAGGGCATGGTGTCGCCGGCGCAATTCATCCCGATGGCTGAAAACAATGGCCTGATCAATCTGCTCGGCGCGTGGGCGCTGAAAGCGGCATGTGTGCAGATCAAGCGTTTCGAGGAAGTCGCCGGCCGGCCGCTGTACGTGTCGGTCAACGTCAGCCCGCGCCAGTTCCGCAACGACCAGTTCCTCGACATCATGGACGAGGCGATGAAGCTGTCCGGCCTCAGCGGCCAGCAGCTGCTGCTCGAAATCACCGAAGGCATCCTGATGTCCGACCCGGAGCATGCGGAAACGTTGCTCACCGCGATGACAGCACGTGACGTCCGCATTGCGATCGACGACTTCGGCACCGGTTATTCGTCGCTTGCCTACCTCAAGCGCTTCCCGATCGCGACCTTGAAGATCGATCGCGCGTTCATCAAGGATTTGCCGATGTCGGTTAAGGATGTCGCGATCTGCAACGTCGTGCTGAGCCTGGCCAGCCACCTGAATCTCTCCACCGTGGCCGAGGGTGTTGAAAACGAAGAGCAACTCGAATTCCTGGCCGCGCACGGTTGTGGCCTGATCCAGGGTTATCTGACCGGGCGGCCGCTGCTGCCCGAAGATATCATCGTCTTGCTGAAAACCGGCCGGCCTGTTCCGCAGCCGGTCGCGGCACAATAACGAGGCCGACCACATGAATGCCTTTCCGAGCACCGGACCGGTCAGCGCCGAAAAAACGATGGAGCTGCTGTGGTCGCGCGTGCGCCAGCGCGGCGACCTGCCTGGTTTTTCCAAGGTGGTGGGCGCGATCATCGGCGCCATGCGCGGCGACGACGACCGTGAGTTCAACATGACCAAGACCGTGCTGCAGGACCCGGCACTGACGCAGAAGGTGCTGCGGCTGGCCAACAGCGCGATGTATTCGGTGTTCGGGCAAGGCATCAACACGGTCTCCAAGGCGGTCATCGTACTCGGCACCGAGGCGATCGGTCATCTTGCGCTCGGCCTGAAGCTGGTCGACGGCCTGTCGGCGGCTTCGTCGGAATCGGCTAATGCGCGCGCCGAAATGGAGAAAGCGGTGCTTGCCGGTCATATCGCGCGCCAGGTGGCATCGTCCGCCAGCACGCGCGATGCCGAAGAGGCGGTCGTATGCTCGATGTTGCATTCGCTAGGCCGCATGATGGCGACCTTCTACCTGTCCGATCGCTGGCAACTGGTGCAGGAGCGCTGTGCGGAAACCGGCGCTGACGAGAATCAGGCGACGCGCGACCTGCTCGGCCTCGGTCTCGACGATATCGGCCGCCAAGCCGCCCAGCAATGGGGTTTGCCGGCCGGACTGGTCGCCACGTTGCAGGACATGTCGCCGAAACCGGTAGGCGAACCGCTCGATCATAAAGACTGGCTGGCTGCCGTTTCGACTTTGTCCTCACGCTGCGCGGCTGCACTGAGCGCCGACGATACGGCGACCGACGACAAGCTGCTGGAACTGGCCGGTAGCTATGCGGAAATGCTCGGTATCGAGGCGTCGCAGGTACTGGCCGCCGTCGATGTCGCGCAGAGGACCGCGGCCGACGAAGATTCGGTGGTGGTGCGTCCGCTCAGACGCAGCGAGCCGGAAGCCTTGTCCCCGCCACCGGTCGTCGGCAAGCCGGCCGATGCCGCATCGATTCTCGCGCGCGGCGTCGCCGACATGCGCGGCGCTTTGCCCGGCGCCAGCGCCGGCCAGTTGATGACGATGGCGCTGGAGACGGTCTATCAGGGACTCGGCTTCAGCCGCACCATTGCGTTCCTGCGCAACCAGGAGCGTTCGCAGTATGTGGCCAACCTGTGTTTCGGCGATGGCGTGCAGGAGTTGTTGCCGCGCCTGGTGTTCGGCGATGCATACCAGCCGGACGTGTTTCATGCGGCGCTGGCCAACGACAAGATGATCTTCGTCGAAAACGCGCAGATACCCGCGTTCATTAACAAGGTGCCGCGCTGGTGGAAAGATGCGCTGCCGACGGTGCGCAGCTTCATGGTGCTGCCGCTGACGGTGAGCCGGCAACCGGTCGGTTTCATTTATGGCGATTGGGACATGGCCAAGCCGGCGGCGCGGATCGAGCAAGCGGAAATTTTCCCGCTCAACGAACTGCGCATGCTGGTGATGCGTGCGCTGGAACAACGGCGGCAAGCCGAGCCGTCCTGGACGCGCACGATCCTGTAAACCGTCGTGCGCAGGCGCCGGCGATGCCGGCGCAATCAACGTTTCCACCTGCAATAGCTCCTGTTTAAGTCTTGACACTGTCGATGCTTAATGCGCGGTGCGCTACCGGACTGCGCGGTGTGCCCGCAAGTAGCGGTACCAGCGCTGATCGAACCGGCCGGCATCGGCAGGGCGCGATACACTGAACGTCCATATCTGACGCATTCGGTAAGATAAAATGGCGTGACAGGATTGCGCACAGGAGCGGAGATCCGGTGACCCGATTTGATCTTATGGCCAGACTGCCACGCCTCGTTGTCCCGAACCAGCCGCATCATATTATCCAGACCGGAAACGACCGCCAGCCGATCTTCCGCGATGCCGACGATTACACAGGCTTTCTTGCCTGGCTGCGCGAAGCTGCCAAGCGATTCCGGGTGGCAGTGCATGCGTACGTTCTGATGCCCAATCACCTGCACTTGCTGGTTTCCCCGTCCGACGAGACCGGCCTCGGGCGCATGATGCAGTGGGTCGGACGTCATTACGTACCGTATTTCAACACCAAATATCAACGCGTCGGCACCTTGTGGCAGGGGCGCTACAAGGCGGTCGTCATCGATTCCGAGCAGTATTTTCTGCTGTGTAGCCGCTATATCGAGCTGAATCCGGTACGCAGCGGCCTAACCAGTCTGGCAACGGACTATCCCTGGTCCAGCATCGCCCACCACGTCGGCTCCCGCCCCGATCCATTGATTACCGATCACCCGCTGTACTGGGCGCTGGGCAACACGCCCTTCGACCGCGAGGCGGCTTACCGTGCGCTGGTGGACCAGGGGCTGAGTGCAGAAGAGGTGATCGCTTTATCCGAGGCGACCTTGAAGGGCTGGCCGCTTGGATCCGAGAAATTCAAAACCTTGCTTGCCAAACAGGTCAATCGTCGCGTCAGTCCGGCCAAGCGCGGCCGGCCGCCCAAAGCCAAGTCCGTTGACGCGCGCCGGATGCCGGCCGATTAACTCTCTGAAATTATCCGCGCAGGTTTAGTGCACGGCCAGCTTTACTCTGTCCCTAATTAAAATTCCACCAAAATCTGGCAACCTTAAATTTACTCCGACCCTAATTAATTCGATTGAACTATCTGTTGCGCTGCACTATCCTTTCAGCTCAACACCACAAAAGTTGCGGAGAATGTTTATGCATGCGCAAGGTCTTTATGATCCTTCCAATGAACACGATGCTTGCGGCGTCGGTTTCATCGCCCATATCAAAGGCACGAAAAGTCACTCGATCGTCGACCAGGGTTTGCTGATCCTGAAAAATCTCGACCATCGGGGCGCGGTCGGCGCCGACAAGCTGATGGGTGACGGCGCGGGCATTCTGATCCAGATTCCAGACCAGTATTATCGTGACGAGATGGCGAAGCAGGGCGTCACGTTGCCGCCGCCGGGCGAGTATGGCGTGGGCATGGTGTTCCTGCCGAAAGAGAACGCTTCCCGTCTTGCCTGCGAACAGGAAATCGAGCGCGCCGCGCTCGCCGAAGGCCAGGTCGTGCTCGGCTGGCGCGACGTACCGGTCGATTTCGATATGCCGATGTCGCCGACTGTGCGCGCCAAGGAGCCGGTGATCCGTCAGATCTTCATCGGCCGCGGCCCGGACATCATGGTTACCGATGCGCTGGAACGCAAGCTGTACGTGATCCGCAAGTCGTCCGGCCACGCGATCCAGGCGTTGAACCTGATCCACGGCAAGGAATTCTTCGTGCCGTCGATGTCGGCGCGCACGGTCGTCTACAAAGGCCTGCTGCTGGCCACCCAGGTCGGCGTCTACTACAAGGATCTGCAGGATCCACGCTGCGTGTCCGCGCTGGCGCTGGTGCACCAGCGTTTCTCCACCAATACTTTCCCCGAATGGCCGCTGGCCCACCCGTATCGCCTGATCGCGCACAATGGCGAAATCAATACCGTCAAGGGCAACTTCAACTGGATGCGCGCGCGTGAAGGCGTGATGAAATCCGCGGTGCTGGGCGACGACCTGCGCAAGCTGTTTCCGCTGATTTATGAAGGCCAGTCCGATACCGCCTGCTTCGACAACGCGCTCGAACTGCTGCTGATGGCCGGTTATCCGCTGGCGCAAGCAATGATGATGATGATCCCGGAAGCGTGGGAAAACCATGCGCTGATGGATGACAATCGGCGCGCCTTCTACGAATACCATGCTGCGATGATGGAGCCGTGGGATGGGCCGGCCGCGATGGCATTCACCGACGGCCGCCACATCGGCGGCACGCTCGACCGCAACGGCCTGCGTCCGGCGCGCTACATCGTCACCGACGACGACTTCGTGGTGATGGCATCCGAATCCGGCGTGCTGCCGATCCCGGAATCGAAGATCATCAAGAAATGGCGCCTGCAGCCGGGCAAGATGTTCCTGATCGATCTCGACGCCGGCCGTATCATCGACGACAAGGAACTGAAGGATACTTACGCCAACGCCAAGCCGTACAAGCAGTGGATCGAGTCGGTGCGCATCAAGCTCGACGAGCTCGACGCCGAGCCCGCGGAGCCGAAGTCGGCGATTCCGCTGCTGGATCGCCAGCAAGTGTTCGGCTACACGCAGGAAGACTTGAAATTCCTGATGGCGCCGATGGCCAGCAACGGCGAGGAAGCGGTCGGCTCGATGGGCAACGACTCGCCGCTGGCCGTCATGTCCAACAAGAACAAGCCGCTGTACAACTACTTCAAGCAGTTGTTCGCGCAGGTGACCAATCCGCCGATCGATCCGATCCGCGAAGCGATGGTGATGTCGCTGGTGTCCTTCATCGGCCCGCGCCCGAACCTGCTCGACACCAACAACATCAATCCACCGATGCGCCTCGAAGTGGCGCAGCCGGTGCTCGACTACGCCGACATCGCCAAGCTGCGCAACATCAGCGCGCACACCGGTGGCAAGTTCAAGTCGCATGAACTGAACATCTGCTACCCGGTTGCCTGGGGAAAGGCTGGCATCGAAGCCCGTATCGCGTCGCTATGCGCAAAAGCGGTCGACGCGGTCAAATCCGGTCACAACATCCTGATCATTTCGGACCGCAAGGTCGATGCCGACCAGCTCGCGATCCCGGCGCTGCTGGCTACTTCCGCGATCCACCTGCATCTGGTCAGCAAGGGTTTGCGCACCTCCGCCGGCCTGGTGGTCGAAACCGGTTCCGCGCGCGAGACGCATCACTTCGCGCTGCTTGCCGGTTACGGCGCGGAAGCAATCCATCCTTACCTCGCGATGGATACGCTGACCGAAATGGCAAACGGCCTGCCGGGTGAATTGCCCGCCGAAAAGGCGATCTACAATTTCCAGAAGGCAGTCGGCAAGGGCTTGATGAAGGTCATGTCCAAGATGGGCATTTCGACCTACATGTCCTACTGCGGCGCGCAGATTTTCGAAGCGATCGGCCTCAACAAGGCGCTGGTCGATAAATACTTCAAGGGCACCGCCTCCAACGTCGAAGGCATCGGCGTGTTCGAAGTCGCCGAAGAAGCGCTGCGCTTGCACAAGCTGGCGTTCAGCGACGATCCGGTCCTGGCGAACGCGCTCGACGCCGGCGGCGAATACGCGTTCCGTATCCGCGGCGAAGACCATATGTGGACGCCGGACGCCATCGCGAAGCTGCAGCATTCGACACGCGCCAACAACTTCAATACGTACAAGGAGTACGCGCAGATCATCAACGATCAATCGAAACGGCACATGACGCTGCGCGGCCTGTTCGAATTCAAGATCGATCCGTCGAAGGCGATCCCGCTCGACGAAGTCGAACCGGCCAAGGATATCGTCAAGCGTTTTGCTACCGGCGCGATGTCACTCGGCTCGATCTCGACCGAAGCGCATGTCACGCTGGCGATCGCGATGAACCGCATCGGCGGCAAGTCGAATACCGGCGAAGGCGGTGAAGACGAGAACCGCTATCGGCAGGAATTGAAAGGCATTCCGATCAAGATGGGCGAAACGCTCGCCTCCGTGATTGGCCAGGATCGCGTCGAAGTCGATCTGCCGCTGCTGGCCGGCGATTCGCTGCGTTCGAAGATCAAGCAGGTCGCATCCGGTCGTTTCGGCGTCACCACCGAATACCTGATGTCCGCCGACCAGATCCAGATCAAGATGGCGCAAGGCGCGAAACCGGGCGAAGGCGGCCAGCTGCCGGGCCACAAGGTGTCCGAATACATCGCCAAGCTGCGCTTCTCGGTACCCGGTGTCGGCCTGATTTCGCCGCCGCCGCACCACGACATTTACTCGATCGAGGACTTGGCACAGCTGATCCACGATCTGAAGAACGCCAATCCGAAGGCGTCGATCTCGGTCAAGCTGGTGTCCGAAGTCGGCGTCGGTACGGTGGCCGCCGGTGTCGCGAAAGCGAAGGCCGATCACGTCGTGATCGCCGGCCATGACGGCGGCACCGGCGCATCGCCGCTGTCCTCGGTCAAGCATGCCGGCACGCCATGGGAGTTGGGCCTGGCCGAGACGCAGCAGACGCTGGTGCTGAATCGCCTGCGCAGCCGCATCCGCGTGCAGACCGACGGCCAGGTGAAGACCGGCCGCGACGTTGTGATCGCCGCGTTGCTGGGCGCCGACGAAGTCGGTTTCGCGACCGCGCCGCTGGTGGTCGAAGGCTGCATCATGATGCGCAAATGTCATTTGAACACCTGCCCGGTCGGCGTCGCGACGCAGGACCCGGTGCTGCGCGCGAAGTTCTCCGGCAAGCCGGAATACGTGGTCAATTATTTCTTCTTCGTCGCTGAAGAAGCGCGTCAGATCATGGCGCAACTCGGTATTCGCACGTTCAATGAGCTGATCGGCCGTGCCGACCTGCTCGACAAGTCGAAGGCGATCGCGCATTGGAAGGCCAAGGGCCTCGACTTCAGCAAGATCTTCTACCAGCCGAATGTGCCGGCCTCCGAGTCTCGCTACCAGGTCGAAGAGCAGGAGCATGGCCTGGAAAAGGCGCTCGACCACAAGTTGATCGCGCAGGCCACGGTGGCACTCGAAAAAGGTGAAAAAGTGTCGTTCATCTCGCCGGTCAAGAACGTCAATCGCACCATCGGCACTATGCTGTCGGGTGAAGTCGCAAAGAAGTACGGGCACGAAGGTCTGCCGGACGACACCATTCACATCCAGCTGCAGGGTACCGCGGGCCAGTCGGCCGGCGCTTTCCTTGCGCACGGCATCACGCTGGATTTGGTCGGAGAAGGCAACGACTACGTCGGCAAGGGCTTGTCGGGTGGGCGCATCATTGTGCGTCCGAACACGGAGTTCCGTGGCCGGGCGGTCGACAACATCATCATCGGCAACACCGTGCTATACGGCGCGATCGCCGGCGAGGCCTTTTTCAACGGCGTTGCCGGCGAACGCTTCGCGGTGCGCAATTCCGGCGCGATCGCGGTCGTCGAAGGCAGCGGCGACCATGGTTGCGAATACATGACCGGCGGCACAGTGGTCGTGCTCGGCGCCACCGGCCGCAACTTCGCCGCCGGCATGTCGGGCGGTATCGCTTACGTGTACGACCCGGACGGCGAATTCGCCGCCAAGTGCAACCTGGCGATGGTCACGCTCGACCCGGTGCTGTCCGGCGCCGAGCAGGAAGCGAAGATCGACCGGGCGCTCTGGCACAGCGTCGTGCGCAATGGTGAAGGCCAGACCGACGAGGCGATCCTGAAGGGTTTGATCGAGCGCCACTTCAAGCACACCGGCAGCACGCGCGCGCGCAACCTGCTGGATGACTGGGTGAATGCACGCGGCAAGTTCATCAAGGTATTCCCGACCGAGTACAAGCGTGCGCTGGGCGAGCTGAACGCCGACCGACAAACCAAAGAAAAGATCGCAGCGTAATTTATCAAATAGGGTGGGCGTGCGATGCCCGTGCTGATGCTGAAGGAAAGCAGCGCGGACGCACCGTGCCTACCCTATCAAGAAAAAATACTGAAGGAACATCATGGGAAAAGTAACCGGCTTTCTTGAATATCAGCGCCTGCAGGAAGCGAACGAAGCGCCTCAATCGCGCAAGAAGCATTACAAGGAATTCATCGTCCACTTGAGCGACGCCGACGCCAAGGTGCAGGGCGCACGTTGTATGGATTGCGGCATCCCTTTCTGCAATAACGGCTGCCCGGTCAACAACATCATCCCCGACTGGAACGACCTGGTTTACCACGGCAATTACAAGGAAGCGCTGGACAATCTGCATTCGACCAACAATTTCCCGGAATTCACCGGCCGCATCTGTCCTGCGCCATGCGAAGCCGCATGCACGCTCGGCATCAATAACGATCCGGTCGGCATCAAGTCGATCGAACACTTCATCATCGACAAAGGCTGGGACAACGGCTGGGTGGTGCCGCAAGTGGCTGCAGTCAAAACCGGCAAGAAGATTGCGGTGGTCGGCTCCGGTCCGGCTGGCATGGCAGCGGCGCAGCAGCTTGCGCGCGCCGGCCATGACGTGACAGTGTTTGAAAAGAATGACCGCATCGGGGGCCTGCTGCGTTACGGCATTCCCGACTTCAAGATGGAAAAGTCGCACATCGACCGCCGCGTCGAGCAGATGAAAGCCGAAGGCGTGACTTTTCGCGCCGGCGTGTTCGTCGGCAAGGACTTCCCCTCCAATGTCTATAACTGGGCGAAGGAAACCATCTCCACCGAGCAGATCAAGAAGGACTTCGACGCAGTCGTGATCGCCGGCGGCGCCGAGAACCCGCGCGACCTGCCGGTGCCCGGCCGCGAGCTGAAGGGTGTGCACTTCGCAATGGAATTCCTGCCCTTGCAAAACAAGGTCAATGCCGGCGACAAGTTGAAGAGCCAGATTACGGCCGCCGGCAAGAATGTGATCGTGATCGGCGGCGGCGACACCGGTTCGGATTGCGTCGGCACCTCGAATCGCCACGGCGCCGTGTCGGTCACCCAGTTCGAATTGCTGCCGCAGCCGCCGGAACAGGAAAACAAGCCGCTGGTGTGGCCGTACTGGCCGACCAAGCTACGCACTTCGTCCTCGCATGAAGAAGGTTGCGAGCGCGACTGGGCAGTCGCCACCAAGCGCCTCGAAGGCAAGAACGGCAAGGTCGAGAAGCTGGTCGCTGCCCGCGTCGAATGGAAGGACGGCAAGATGGTCGAAGTGCCGAATTCCGAATTCGAGCTGAAAGCCGACCTGGTGCTGCTGGCAATGGGCTTCGTGTCGCCGGTGCAGCAGGTGCTGGATGCGTTCGGCGTCGACAAGGACGCGCGCGGCAACGCGAAGGCGACCACCGAGGGCGACGGCTGTTACAAGACTTCGGTCGACAAGGTGTTTGCGGCCGGCGATATGCGCCGCGGCCAGTCGCTGGTGGTCTGGGCGATCCGCGAAGGTCGCCAGTGCGCACGCGCGGTGGACCAATATCTGATGGGAAGCTCGGTTCTGCCGCGATAATCTGCGTACGTGTTGCAAAATCCGCCAGATCGCTTGATCTGGCGGATTTTTTGTCGCGTTTTGCCCGATTTCTGGCCTGGCCCAAAAGTGCGATGGCCCTTTCTGCACTACAATCCAACTTTTGAGTCAAATAAAATTGTTGTGCCGAATCTCGTTGAAATCCGCGACTTGCATTTTTCCTATGGCGTGCGGCCGATCCTGTCGGGGCTGCAGATGGATTTCCCACGCGGGAAGGTGATCGCGATCATGGGCGGGTCGGGCTCCGGCAAGACCACGATTCTGCGCCTGATCGGTGGCCAGTTGCAGCAACAAGCCGGTAGCGTGACGGTTGGCGGCGAGGCGGTCAATCCGCGTGACACGAAAGCCTTGTACGCGATGCGCCGCAAGATGGGCATGCTGTTCCAGCACGGCGCGTTGTTTACTGATTTGTCGGTTTTCGAAAATGTGGCGTTTCCGCTGCGCGAGCATACCCGCTTGCCGGAAGAGTTGATCCGTGACCTGGTGTTGATGAAATTGCATGCGGTCGGCTTGCGCAATGCCTCCCACCTCAAGCCGTCGGAAATCTCCGGCGGCATGGCGCGGCGCGTGGCATTGGCGCGTGCCGTCGCGCTCGACCCGCAACTGATCATGTACGACGAGCCGTTTGCGGGCCTGGATCCGATTTCGATGGGCGTGACGGCAAACCTGGTTCGCCGCCTCAACGACGCGTTGGGTTCGACCTCGATCGTGGTGTCGCATGATGTGCACGAGACTTTCTTGATTGCGGATTACGTGTACTTTCTGTCGCAAGGAGAGATCGTCGCGCACGGGACGCCGGGTCAAATGCAGGTATCCGACGATCCGTATGTAAGGCAGTTTGTGCATGCCGAAGCGGACGGCCCGGTGCCGTTCCATTATCCGGGACGCACATTGGGCGAAGACCTGCACCTGGAGACACGCTCATGATCGCCGGTCGGGTTGCGTCGATCGGACGCCAAGTGCGCGAAACTCTTGGCAATGTCGGTTTCGCCGCGCGCTCGTTCGTCGCCGTGTTGCGTGCATCGGGCGGCTTGTTGCGCCGGCCGCGGCTGGTGACGGATCAGGTTCATTTCATCGGCAATTATTCGCTGGTGATTATCGCGGTATCCGGCCTGTTCGTCGGCTTCGTGCTCGGACTGCAAGGCTATTACACGCTGAACCGCTACGGCTCGGAACAGGCGCTCGGCTTGCTGGTGGCCTTGTCGCTGACACGCGAGCTGGGACCGGTGGTGACCGCGCTGCTGTTCGCGGGACGTGCCGGCACATCGCTGACGGCGGAAATCGGATTGATGAAGGCAGGCGAGCAGTTGTCGGCAATGGAAATGATGGCGGTGAATCCGTTGGAGCGCGTGCTCGCGCCGCGCTTCTGGGCCGGTGTAATTGCGATGCCGGTGCTGGCAGCGATTTTCAGCGCGGTCGGTATCGTCGGCGGCTATATTGTCGGCGTGCGCTTGATCGGCGTGGATGAAGGCGCGTTCTGGTCGCAGATGCAGGCGGGCGTCGATGTCTGGAAGGATATCGCCAACGGCGTGATCAAGAGCGTGGTTTTCGGTTTTGCGGTAACGTTCATAGCCTTGTTCCAAGGCTATGAAGCGCAGCCGACGCCGGAAGGCGTTGCACGCGCGACAACCCGCACCGTCGTCATCGCGTCCCTTACGGTCCTGTGGCTGGATTTCTTGCTGACCGCCCTCATGTTCAATTGAACATGAGGCGCGCCGTTAACGTTATGAAAGCACAAATTTTCTCATTTTGGGGCCCTTGAACGGCTCCGCGTCCTATAGTAAAAAAATCAGCTTATGCAAAGAAAATCCTTGGACTTGTGGGTCGGCGTGTTCGTGCTGCTCGGTGCGGCGGCGCTGTTCTTCCTTGCGCTGAAGGCCGGCAATATGAGTTCGCTGTCATTCGAGAAGACGTATCCGGTCATCACTAAGTTCGACAATATCGGCGGCCTGAAGCCGCGCGCACCGGTCAAGAGTGCCGGCGTGGTGGTCGGCCGCGTGGCGGACATCAAATTCGACGATAAAACCTATCAGGCAATCGTGACCTTAAACCTGGAAAGCAATTACAAGTTCCCCAAGGACACGTCGGCCAAGATTCTTACCGCAGGGTTGCTGGGTGAACAATATATCGGCCTGGAAGCCGGCGGCGACACCAATAATCTGGCTGCCGGCGACCGCATCAAGATGACGCAGTCCGCGGTCGTACTGGAAAACTTGATTAGTCAGTTTTTGTACAGCAAGGCGGCCGAAGGAAAGGACGGCGATAAATGATGAAATCCGCCCTGCGAATCGGCATGTTGTCGGCGGTGCTGGCATTGGCCGGCTGCGCCACCAACAACCCGAAGGATCCTTTCGAACCCTTCAACCGTGCGATGTTCGGCTTCAATGATGCGATCGATCAGGCGGCAGTGAAGCCGGCTGCTGAAGCGTATAGCAAACTGCCGAGTTTCGTACAGACCGGCGTCGGCAATTTTTTCGGCAATCTGGGTGATGTCTGGACCGCAGTCAACAACTTCCTGCAAGGCAAGGTCGCCGATGGCCTGTCCGACGTAATGCGTGTTGCAGTCAATTCCACGATGGGGTTCGGCGGCCTGCTTGACATCGGCTCGGAAGCCGGCCTGCCCAAGCACAAGGAGGATTTCGGCCAGACGCTCGGCAAATGGGGTGTCAAATCAGGCCCCTATGTGGTGCTGCCGGTGCTGGGGTCGTCGACCTTGCGCGACACGCTCGTCACGCCGATTGATTTCGAGGGCGACCCGTGGCACTACAAGCGGCCGGTGCGCTGGCGCAGTACGGGTTCGGTGCTACGCGCGGTCGATCTGCGCGCATCGGTGCTGGAAGCCTCCAACCTGGTCGAAGAAGCGGCGCTGGATCGCTATGTGTTCGTCCGCGACGCCTATCTGCAGCGGCGCCAGAGCAAGGTGTACGATGGCGACGTGCCGCCGCTGAATTACGAGCACGATGTCGGCCCCACCATCGCGCCGGCAGAAGATGTTGCCGCGCAACAGAAAGCGACCGATAACGCGGAACCCGAACCGAGCTCGATTGTCAAATTGGAACAAAATGGCGGTAATGCAACATCCGTTGCAAAGAAACTAAAACAATAATGCATCGCGCTGCGGTCGCCGCCGAGACCGCGCGCATCAACCGGCGTAGTGCATGTGGAGCCATGCCGATCGCTTAAATTTCAGGAAAATATGAACGTCTTCAAAAATATGTTTGCCGTTGTCGGCCTGATCATCGGGATACTGGCGTTTGCGCCGCTCGCCGCAGCGCAGGAAGCGCCTGATGCACTGATCAAGCGCATCAGCCAGGAAGTGCTTGAAACTGCCAAGAGCGACAAGGACATCCAGAGCGGTAACCAGAAGCGCGTGTTGGAACTGGTCGAAGCCAAGGTCCTGCCGCACGTCGATTTTCAGCGCATGACCGCACTGGCGGCCGGCCGCTTCTGGCGCGAGGCATCCGCTGAGCAGCAGAAACAGCTGATCACGGAATTCCGTGCGCTGCTGGTCTATACCTATTCCGGCGCGATTTCGCAGGTCAGGGATCAGAAGCTGGAATTCAAGCCGATGCGCGCTGACCCGTCGGATACCGAAGTCGAAGTGCGTTCGCAGGTATTGCAGCCACGCGGCGGCGATCCGATCCAGCTGAACTATCGGCTGGAAAAGCTGCCCACCGGCTGGAAGATCTATGATGTCAACGTGCTCGGTGCCTGGCTGGTCGAAACCTACAAGGGTAACTTTGCCGCCGAAATCAGCAAGGGCGGCATCGATGGTTTGATCAAGACGCTATCGGACAAGAACAAGCGGCTGGCCGCCAGTGCCGCTCGGGCCCCCAAATCCTGATCGCCATGTATCGCCCCACGCAGGCGCTCACAGTCAATAATGCCGGCACCGCATTGGACGCCGGCTTGCGTGCGATCGCGCAGGGACAGACGCAGATCGACCTGGCCGGCCTGACAGTGATCGACTCGGCCGCCGTTGCCACCATGCTCGCATGGCAACGGGCGGCGCACGGCAGCGGCAAATCGCTGGTTTTCAGCAATCTTCATCCGAATCTGCAAAGCCTGATTGAGCTGTACGGCGTGACCGGGCTGCTGCCTACAGTGCCTTCCACCGCTGCGCGCGGCGACCTGCCGCACCATTGATTCGCGCCCCGGTCGTTCCGGCTTCCTGCCCGGAAATCCAATATAATCAAGGGTTCCGCCGACGGCCCCGCCTTCCGTTTGCGCAAACCAGACCCCTATCCGCAAAAGTGATCAAGCCGCCATGGCTGCTCTTCAAATCGTTAATGTCGAAAAACGCTATAAGTCGCTGCAAGCGCTTGGCGGTGTAACGCTGTCCATTGAACCAGGCGAGTTTTTCGGTTTGCTTGGACCGAACGGTGCAGGCAAGACCACGCTTATTTCCATCATCGCCGGCCTCAATCGCGCCGATTCCGGCAGCGTGTCGATTCACGGTCATGATGTCGTCAACGACTATCGCGAAGCGCGCAAGCGCCTCGGCGTGGTGCCGCAGGAACTGGTGTTCGATCCATTCTTCACCGTGCGTGAAACGCTGCGCATGCAATCCGGCTATTTCGGCCTGAGGAACAATGATCGCTGGATCGACGAGGTGATGACCAGCCTCGATCTGGACGACAAGGCCGATACCAACACGCGCGCATTGTCCGGCGGTATGAAACGTCGCCTGCTGGTGGCGCAGGCGCTGGTGCACAAGCCTCCAGTGATCGTGCTGGACGAGCCGACCGCCGGGGTCGACGTCGAACTGCGGCAGACCTTGTGGAAATTTATCTCGCGCCTGAACCGCGAAGGCCACACCATCGTGCTGACCACCCACTATCTGGAGGAAGCGCAGATGCTATGCAACCGCATCGCGATGCTGAAGGCGGGCAGGGTGGTCGCACTTGACTCGACTTCGACGCTGATCAAGCGTATCTCCGATTCGCAGCTGGTGGTGAATCTCGCGCGCGGTGCATTGCCGGATGCGCTCAAGCCGCTGGTGTCGCATCCGGACCAGCTGGTAGCCGGCAACAAATACACGCTGCGTGTCAATGAATACACCGATGTCGAATCGATACTCGCCAGGCTACGCGAATGCGGCGCCGTCATCGACGACATGCAATTGCAGCAAGCCGATCTGGAAGATGTCTTCATCCAGATCATGGAAAGTGAAAAATGACAGGCTTCCGCACCCTGCTGTACAAGGAAGTGCTGCGCTTCTGGAAAGTCGCGACGCAAACCATCACCGCGCCGATTCTCACCGCAATGCTGTACCTGCTAATTTTCGGCCATGTGCTGGAAGCGCACGTGCAGGTCTATCCGAACGTGCAGTACACGTCCTTCCTGGTTCCCGGCCTGGTGATGATGAGCGTGTTGCAGAATGCATTTGCCAACAGTTCGTCGTCACTGATCCAGTCGAAGATCACCGGCAACCTGGTATTCGTGCTGTTGCCGCCGCTGTCGCATTGGGAATTGCTCAGCGCCTACGTGCTGGCTTCGATGGTGCGCGGTCTGGCAGTCGGCACTGGCGTGTTCCTGATCACCGCGTGGTTCACGGAACTGAGCTTCTTTGCACCGTGGTGGATTGTGATCTTCGCGCTGCTTGGCGCTGCGATTCTGGGCACAATGGGATTGATCGCCGGTATCTGGGCGGATAAATTCGATCAGCTCGCCGCATTTCAGAATTTCCTGATCATGCCCGCGACCTTCTTGTCCGGCGTGTTTTATTCGATCCATTCGCTGCCGCCGTTCTGGCAAACGGTGTCGCACTTCAATCCGTTTTTTTATATGATTGATGGCTTCCGGTACGGCTTTTTCGGCCAGTCCGACGTCAACCCATCGACAAGTTTCTCCATCGTCAGCGTATTCTTCGTGCTGTTGGCCGGCTTTGCGGTCCGCATGCTCAAGAACGGATACAAATTGCGCCATTAAAGGTAAGACCATGCTACCCACACCAGAGCTTGTGAAAAACTATATCGCTGCCGGCCTCGATTGCACCCATCTCGAAGTCGAAGGCGACGGCCAGCATTTCAACGCGGTGATCGTATCCGATGCGTTCGTCGGCAAGCGCCTGATACAGCGCCACCAATTGGTGTACGCAGCGCTGGGCGAGCGCATGCGCGAGGAAATCCATGCATTGTCGATGAAAACCCTGACGCCGGAAGAGTTCCAGTCATAATGGACAAACTGCTTATTAGTGGCGGCAATCGGCTGTCCGGCGACATCAACATTTCCGGCGCCAAGAACGCCGCGCTGCCCATCCTGTGCGCCGGCCTGCTCACATCCGATACGGTACGCCTGTCCAACGTGCCACACCTGCAGGACGTGAGCACTATGCTCAAGCTGCTTCGCCAGATGGGGCTGCGCGCCGAGCATGAGGGCGAACGCATGACGCTCAACGGCGGCGCGATCGATAAGTGCGAAGCGCCGTATGAGTTGGTGAAAACCATGCGCGCAGCAATCCTCGTGCTCGGTCCGCTGGTTGCGCGCTTCGGCGAAGCCCGCGTGTCGTTGCCCGGCGGCTGCGCGATCGGTTCGCGCCCCGTCGATCAGCACATCAAGGGCTTGCAGGCGATGGGTGCCGACGTCATGATCGAAGCCGGTTATATCCACGCCAAGGCGAAAAAGCTGAAAGGCGCGCGCATTGTCACCGATATGATTACCGTGACCGGCACCGAAAATCTGCTGATGGCCGCCACGCTGGCCGAAGGCGAGACGGTGCTGGAAAATGCCGCGCGCGAACCGGAAGTGACGGACCTGGCCAATCTGCTGGTTGCGATGGGCGCGAAGATCGACGGTATCGGCACCGACCGCCTGGTGATCCAGGGCGTCGATCAGCTGCATGGGGCATCGCATACCGTGATCGCCGACCGCATCGAAACCGGCACCTTCTTGTGCGCAGTTGCCGCGGCAGGCGGCGACGTGACGCTGAAAAATACCCGTGGCGACATCCTCGACGTTGCGCTCGACAAGTTGCGCGAAGCCGGTGCGATTCTCACTACCGGTGCCGACTGGATTCGCGTGCAGATGGCGGCACGGCCAAAAGCGATCAGTTTCCGCACCACCGAATATCCCGGTTTCCCGACCGATATGCAGGCGCAATTCATGGCGCTCAACTGTATCGCCGACGGCAGCAGCCGCGTCACCGAAACGATTTTCGAAAACCGCTTCATGCACGTGCAGGAACTGAATCGCCTCGGCGCATCCATCGACATCGACGGCCACACCGCGATCGTGCAGGGTGTCGACAAGCTGGTTGGCGCGCCGGTGATGGCGACCGACCTGCGCGCATCGGCATCGCTGGTGATCGCCGCGCTCGCCGCCGACGGCCAGACGCTGATCGACCGCATCTACCACCTGGATCGCGGCTACGACCGCATGGAAGTCAAGCTGTCCGCGGTCGGCGCGAATATTCAACGAGTCAAATAAATGAGCCAGCAATTAACCCTCGCGCTGTCCAAGGGCCGCATCTTCGAAGAGACGCTGCCGCTGCTGCAGGCCGCCGGTATCACTGTCACCGAAGATCCGGGAAAATCGCGCAAGCTGATCCTGCCGACCAATGACGCCAACGTGCGCGTGATCATCGTCCGCGCGTCGGACGTGCCGACTTATGTGCAATATGGCGCCGCCGATTTCGGCGTGGCGGGCAAGGATGTATTGCTCGAACACGGTGGCGAAGGCCTGTACCAGCCGATCGATCTGAACATCGCCAAATGCCGGCTGTCGGTTGCGGTGCCCGCCGGTTTCGACTACGCCAGTGCGGTGCGCCAGGGCGCGCGACTGCGCGTGGTGACCAAGTACGTGAACTGCGCGCGCGAACATTTCGCGGCGAAAGGCGTGCACGTCGATCTGATCAAGCTGTACGGCTCGATGGAGCTCGGCCCGTTGGTGGGCCTGTCGGACGCGATCGTCGACCTGGTTAGCACCGGCAGCACGCTGCGCGCGAACAACCTGGTCGAAGTCGAACACATCATGGATATTTCGTCGCGCCTGGTGGTCAACCAGGCGGCATTGAAATTGAAGCGCGAACGCTTGCAACCTATTCTGGACGCCTTCGAGGCGGCGTCGAAAGCGGTGTAACCATCATGTCCATCCAGATTCGCAAATTCGATTCCAGCGCTGCTGATTTCAACGCGCAGCTGTCGACCGTACTCGCGTTCGAAGCGAGCGAAGACGAAGCGATCGATCGCACCGCCGCGAAGATTCTCGCCGACGTGAAGACGCGCGGCGATGTTGCCGTGCTGGAATACACCAATCGCTTTGACAAGCTCGACGCGCGCAACGTCGGCAGCCTCGAAATCGGCCGGCACGAATTGCGTGCCGCGCTCGATAACCTGCCGGCGCAGCGCCGCGCGGCGCTGCAAACCGCCGCCGATCGCGTGCGCGACTATCATCAGCGGCAGAAGAAGGAAACCGGCAGCGATGGCTTTCGCTATACCGAAGCCGACGGCACCGTGCTCGGCCAGAAAGTCACGCCGCTCGACCGCGTCGGAATTTATGTCCCCGGCGGCAAGGCCGCGTACCCGTCGTCGGTGCTGATGAATGCGATTCCCGCCAAGGTCGCCGGTGTGCAGGAAGTCATCATGGTGGTGCCGACGCCGAACGGTGTGAAGAACGGGCTGGTATTAGCCGCCGCTGCGATCGCCGGCGTCGACCGCATGTTCACGATCGGCGGCGCGCAGGCAATCGGCGCGCTCGCGTTCGGCACCGCGACCATTCCGCAGGTTGACAAGATCGTCGGCCCCGGCAATGCCTATGTCGCTGCCGCCAAGCGCCGCGTGTTTGGCATCGTCGGCATCGACATGATCGCAGGGCCGTCGGAGATCCTGGTGATCTGCGACGGCAGCACCGATCCGGACTGGGTGGCGATGGATTTGTTTTCGCAGGCTGAACACGACGAACTCGCGCAATCGATCCTGCTGTGCCCGGACACCGATTACATCGCCCGTGTCGAGGCCAGCATCAATCGGCAGCTCGACGCGATGCCGCGCAAGGATGTGATCCGCAGCTCGCTGACCAATCGCGGCGCGCTGGTCAAGGTGCGCGACATGAACGAAGCGTGCGAAATTGCGAACATGATCGCCGCCGAACATCTCGAAATTTCCGCGGAAAATCCGCAACAATGGGCGGACCAGGTGCGTCATGCGGGCGCGATGTTCCTCGGCCGCTTTTCGTCGGAGGCGCTGGGCGATTATTGCGCCGGCCCCAACCATGTGCTGCCGACTTCGCGCACCGCGCGCTTCTCCTCGCCGCTCGGTGTATACGATTTTCAGAAGCGCTCCAGCATCATTCACGTGAGCGAAGCGGGCGCCCGGACGCTCGGCAAGGTGGCGGCGGAGCTGGCGTATGGCGAGGGTCTGCAGGCCCATGCCGGGTCGGCGGAGTATCGACTCAAATGAGTTCGGTTCTCCGAAACCCGGCGTCGATTAAATGAACGCCTGGCTCAACCGCGTCCATTGCGAAGACGCGCTGCACGGTTTTGCACGCATCCCGGACGCTAGCATTGATCTGCTGATCGCCGATCCGCCTTACGGTCTCGGCAAGGATTACGGCAACGATTCGGACAAGCTGGACGCGGACGCCTACCTGCGCTGGACCGAGCAATGGATCGACGCGGCGTTGCCGAAATTGAAAGCGAACGGCAGCTTGTATATTTTTTTGACCTGGCGCTATTCGCCGGAAATCTTCGTGATGCTGAAAAAGCGCATGACAATGATCAATGAAATTGTCTGGGACCGCCGCGTGCCGTCGATGGGCGGCAGCACGCGCAGGTTTTCGTCGGTGCACGATACCGTCGGTTTTTTCGCGAAGGCGAAGGATTACTATTTCGACCTGGACGCGGTGCGCATTCCCTACGACGCAGAAACCAAGAAGGCCCGTTCGCGCTCGATCTTCGTCGGCGCCAAATGGCTGGAAATCGGCTACAACCCGAAAGACGTATGGAGCGTGTCGCGCCTGCATCGCGAACATCGCGAGCGCGCCGACCATCCGACGCAGAAGCCGCTGGAAATCGTCGAGCGCATGCTGAAGGCATCCTGCCCGCCCGGCGGCGTGGTGCTCGACCCTTTCATGGGCAGTGGCACGACCGCAGTCGCCGCGAGGCGCTGCGGGCGAAATTTTGTCGGATTCGAGTTGAATCCGGAGTATTGTGAACTGATTGAAAACCGCCTGGCCGAGCTCGACAAGGCGGCCGCAGCCTGAGAACCAGAACCATGTCCCTGATCGACAATATCATCCGCCCCGATGTGCGCGCGCTCGCCGCTTACCATGTGCCGGACGCCGGCGGCTTCGTCAAGCTCGACGCGATGGAGAATCCATACACCTTGCCCGAGCACCTGCGCGGCGAACTGGGCCGCCGCCTCGCCGACGTTGCGATGAACCGTTATCCGATCCCGTCATACTCCGAGCTGAAAGCGAAGATTTGCGGCAAGCTCGGCGTGCCGGCGGGATTCGACGTCATTCTCGGCAATGGCTCGGATGAGCTGATCACGCTGCTGTCGGTCGCCTGCGCGAAGCCCGGCGCGAAAGTGCTGGCGCCGACGCCTGGTTTCGTCATGTACGGCATGTCGGCCAAATTTGCGGGACTGGAATTCGTCGGCGTGCCGCTGAAAGCGGATTTCACGCTCGACAAGGCGGCGCTGCTGGAGGCGATTGCGCAGCACCGGCCGGCGATCACCTATCTCGCCTATCCGAACAATCCGACCGGCAATCTGTTCGCGGCGGACGAGATGATCGACATCATCCGTGCGATCGGCGACACTGGCATCGTTGTGGTCGATGAAGCGTACCAGCCGTTCGCGCAGGATAGCTTTATGCCGCGTCTGTCGGAATTTGCCAATCTGGTGGTGATGCGCACCGTATCCAAGCTGGGTTTGGCCGGCATCCGGCTCGGCTACATGTCGGCCGGCAAGGACTTGCTGGAAGAATTCGATAAGGTGCGCCCGCCGTACAATGTGAACGTACTCACCCAGGCGGCGGCCGAATTCATGCTCGACCGGGTCGCCGTGCTGGACGCGCAGGCAGCGAGTTTGCGCGAAGAACGGGCGACATTGTCGGCCGCGCTGCAAGTCATGCCCGGCGTCGAAGTTTTTCCGTCGGCGGCAAATTTTCTGCTGATCCGCATAAAAACCGCAAAAATCAGCAGCAACGACGTTTTTTCCGCATTGTTGGATCGTAAGGTGTTGATCAAAAATGTCGGTAAAATGCACCCATTGCTGGAAGGCTGCCTGCGAGTAACGGTCAGCACTCCGGAAGAGAATCACTTATTCCTCGATGCCCTGAAAGCATCGCTTGCTTCGTAATTTTTAGTATCTATTTAACATGTCCACGTCACGCGTTGCAGAGGTTCTTCGCAATACCAACGAGACGCAAATCCGCGTCGCGATCAACCTCGACGGCACCGGTCAGCAGAAGCTGAACACCGGCGTCCCTTTTCTCGATCACATGCTCGACCAAATCGCGCGGCATGGCCTGATTGATCTCGATATCGAAGCCAAGGGCGACCTGCACATCGACGCGCATCACACCGTGGAAGACGTCGGCATCACGCTCGGCCAGGCATTCGCGAAAGCCATCGGCGACAAGAAAGGCATCCGCCGCTACGGCCATGCCTATGTACCCTTGGATGAAGCGCTGTCGCGCGTGGTGGTCGACTTCTCTGGTCGTCCCGGACTCGAATTCCATGTGCCGTTCAAGCGCTCGATGATCGGCGCGTTCGACGTCGACCTTACGCACGAATTCTTCCAGGGCTTCGTCAACCATGCGCTGGTCACTTTGCACGTCGATAACCTGCGCGGCGAAAACGCGCATCATCAGTGCGAAACCGTATTCAAGGCATTCGGCCGCGCATTGCGTATGGCTGCCGAACTGGACCCGCGTGCGGCGGGGACGATTCCTTCGACGAAGGGCACCCTGTAACGACGCACGGCGTCGAGATGGCATTTTCCGACATGAACAAGATAGTGGTGGTGGATTACGGCATGGGCAACCTGCGCTCGGTGGCGCAGGCGCTGCGTCATGTCGCGCCGGAAGCTGACGTGCGCATCTCCGGCGAACTGGCCGACATCAAGGCGGCTGACCGCCTGGTGTTGCCGGGCCAGGGGGCAATCCCGGATTGCATGCGCTGCCTGCGCGAGTCGGGCTTGCAGGACGTAGTGGTGGAGTCGACGCGCAGCAAGCCGCTACTCGGCGTATGCGTCGGCGAGCAATTGCTGTTCGATTGGAGTGAAGAGGGCGATACGCCGGGCATCGGCTTGATCCCCGGCAAGGTCGTGCGCTTTCGGCTGGACGGTCAAGTGCAGGAAGATGGATCGCGTTTTAAGGTGCCGCAGATGGGTTGGAACCGTGTGCAACAAACGCTGTCCCATGCGCTGTGGAATGGTATTGCCGACGACAGCTACTTCTATTTCGTGCATAGCTATTACGCGGTACCTGCCGAGCCGAAATACACGGCCGGTCAGACGACCTATGGTGCGCCGTTCGCGTGCGCCGTTGCAAAAGATAATATTTTCGCGACCCAGTTTCACCCGGAAAAGAGCGCAAGCGCCGGTTTGCAGCTGTACAGGAATTTTGTGCATTGGAATCCCTGATTTCTGTCACAAGGTGTTGCTTGATAATTTTAATTAACCCCATTCCATTTCTAATGTAGCCATGCTGCTCATACCTGCCATCGACCTCAAGGACGGTTATTGCGTGCGCCTGAAACAAGGCGATATGGAACAAGCTACCGTGTTCTCCGACGATCCCGCGCACATGGCGCGGCACTGGCTGGCACAGGGTGCGCGACGATTGCATCTGGTGGATCTGAACGGCGCCTTTGCCGGCAAGCCGAAGAATGAATCGGCGGTGAAATCGATCATCCAGGCGGTGCGCGACTTCGCGCTCGAAACCGATACCGATGAAATCCCGATCCAGCTCGGCGGCGGCATCCGCGATCTCGATACCATAGAGCGCTATCTCGACGACGGCCTGTCCTACATCATCATCGGCACTGCGGCGGTGAAGAACCCCGGCTTCCTGCACGACGCCTGCAGTGCGTTCCCGGGCCAAATCATCGTCGGCCTCGATGCCAAGGACGGCAAGGTTGCCACCGATGGCTGGAGCAAGCTGTCCGGCCACGAAGTAATCGACCTCGCCAGGAAGTTCGAAGACTACGGTTGCGAAGCGATCGTCTACACCGACATCGGCCGCGACGGCATGATGGCCGGCGTGAACATCGACGCCACCGTCAAGCTCGCGCAAAGCATGACGATCCCCGTGATCGCCTCCGGTGGCGTGCACAACGTCAAGGACGTCGAAGCGTTGTGCGCAGTGCAGGCCGAAGGCGTCGAAGGTGTGATCTGCGGTCGTTCGATCTACGAAGGCACGCTCGACCTGCGTTCGGCGCAGCAGCGCGCGGATGAGTTGAGCGGCCAGGAAGAAGCGGAAGAAGAGTAAGCATGACTCTCGCAAAACGCATCATCCCTTGCCTCGACGTTACCGCCGGTCGCGTGGTCAAGGGCGTCAATTTCGTCGAACTGCGCGATGCCGGTGATCCGGTCGAGATCGCGCGCCGCTATGATGAGCAGGGTGCCGATGAGCTGACTTTTCTCGACATCACCGCGACCTCCGACGGCCGCGACCTGATCCTGAACATCATCGAGGCAGTTGCCTCGCAGGTCTTCATTCCACTGACCGTCGGCGGCGGCGTACGCACGGTCGACGATGTGCGCCGCTTGCTCAATGCCGGCGCCGACAAGATCAGCATCAACAGCGCTGCCATCGCCAACCCGCAGATGGTGCAGGATGCCGCGCAAAAATACGGCTCGCAATGCATCGTCGTCGCGATCGACGCCAAGAAATCCGGCGACGGCAAGTGGGAAGTTTTCACGCACGGCGGTCGCAAGGCGACCGGACTCGATGTCGTCGAATGGGCGCGGAAGATGGAAAGCCTGGGCGTCGGCGAAGTGCTGCTGACCAGCATGGACCGCGACGGCACCAAAAGCGGCTTCGATCTCGAACTGACGCGCGCGGTTTCCGACGCGGTATCGATTCCGGTGATCGCGTCCGGCGGTGTCGGCGGGCTGCAGGATCTGGCCGACGGCATCAAGCTCGGCAAGGCAGATGCCGTGCTGGCTGCCAGCATTTTTCACTATGGGCAGCATACGGTGCAGGAGGCAAAAAATTTCATGTCCGGTCAAGGCATACCGATGAGGCTTGCGTGAACGTCAAGGCGAAATGGCTGAACAAGGTGAAATGGGACGAGCATGGCCTCGTGCCGGTCATCGCGCAGGAAGTAGGTAGCAACGACGTGCTGATGTTCGCGTGGATGAATCGCGACGCGCTTGCCAAAACGGTGGAGCTCGGCGAAGCGGTCTACTGGAGTCGTTCGCGCAAGAAACTGTGGCACAAGGGCGAGGAATCCGGGCACATCCAGAAGGTGCATGAAATCCGCCTGGATTGTGATGAGGATGTGGTCCTGCTCAAGGTCGAGCAGAGTGGCGGCATCGCCTGCCATACCGGGCGCCATTCCTGTTTTTTCCAGAAGTTCGAAGGCAGCGCCGAGAGCGGCGACTGGCAGGCGGTCGATCCGGTGTTGAAAGACCCGGAAAGTATTTATAAGTAATAATACAAAATGAGTGAAACCTTAAAACGCTTGGCTACGGTTATCGAATCGCGCAAGCTGGCGAACGGCGGCGACCCGGACAAATCCTATGTCGCGCGTCTGTTTTCCAAGGGCGACGATGCGATTCTGAAAAAGATCGGCGAGGAAGCGACTGAAACCGTGATGGCCGCCAAGGATGTGCGTGCCGGCGGCGACAAATCCAAGCTGCTGTATGAATGCGCAGACCTGTGGTTCCATTCGATGATCATGCTCGCTCAATTCAATCTTACGCCGCAGGATGTGCTGGACGAACTCGCGCGCCGCGAAGGCATTTCCGGCATCGAGGAAAAGGCCAATCGCAAGCTGATCGAGCGCGAACGCGACGGCGACTAGTTTTTCATCCAACAAACCGGCGATCACGCCGCATAGTCATGACAAATTGCATCTTCTGCAAAATCGCTTCCAAGCAAATTCCCTCGAAGACGGTGTACGAGGATGATGAGCTAATTGCCTTTCACGACATCAATCCTGCTGCGCCGGTGCATTTTTTAATCGTGCCGAAACAGCATATTGCTACACTGTCGGATTGCGACGAAAGCCATTCGGCATTGTTGAGTAAAATGATGTTGTTGGCGCCCAGGCTTGCGGAGGAGCAGGGCTGTGGTTATTCGGCGGTCGAGAACGGTGCGGGAGCCGGCGGCTTCAAAGTGTTATTCAATACCGGACCGGATGGCGGGCAGGAGGTGTACCATCTGCATTTGCATGTGATCGGCGGTCCCCGCCCATGGCGCGGCCAGCGCTAGCCGGTGATAGCGCACAGTGATTGATTCAAGGACGTCCGCGTCCGACTAGGAGAAAGTAATGGGTTCATTTAGCATCTGGCACTGGCTGATCGTGCTGGTCGTGGTCATGTTGATCTTCGGCACCAAAAAACTTGGTAACATGGGTTCCGATCTCGGCAAGGCCGTCAAAGGCTTCAAAGATGGCGTGAAGGGCGAGGAAGAGAAACCTGCCGCGCCGGCCGACAAGGCAACCATCGACGTCGACGCCAAAGAAAAAAAGAGCTGATGCACTCGGTCTATAGGGGTGCTCACGTGACTTGCCAACAGGCGCGTCGCGCGCAGACCTCGTTGCCTTCCTGCCATGATTGATCTCGGTCTTTCCAAACTCGCGCTGATCGGCGTTGTGGCGCTGGTCGTGGTCGGGCCTGAGCGCCTGCCGAAAGTGGCGCGCATGGCCGGCACCTTGTTCGGCCGGGCGCAACGCTACATCAACGAGGTCAAATCGGAAGTCAGCCGTGAAATCGAGCTGGAAGAGTTGCGCAAGATGCAGAAAGACGTGCAGGAGGCGGCTACTGACGTCGAGCAGACGATCGCCAAGAATGTCTCCGAACTGCAGAGCGATTTTCAGGAAGGGCTGTCCAATCCGCTGCTCGACACGACCTCGCCTGATCAATTGGCGGCGAAAGCGAAAGACTTCCGCAAGAAAAAGCTGGCTCGTACGTCGGCGATTCCTTCCTGGTATAAAAAACAGAGCGGCCGCAGGACTCGCGTGATCTCCGGCGCGGCGCGCGTCGCCAAATACCGACCGGCCGGCGCCGTTGGCAAAACCCCTTCTTCGTTCCATTGATGACCGACAACCAAAATCAGGCCGGTGTCGCGGACACCTTCATCTCGCATCTGGTGGAGTTGCGCAATCGCGTGATGAAGGCGTCGGCGGCGATCCTGGTCGTTTTCCTATGCCTGATGCCGTGGGCCGGCCACATTTACGATTTGTTGGCAATGCCGATGATGCTGGCGCTGCCGACCGGCAGCAAGATGATTGCCACGGGCGTCATCACGCCCTTCCTGATTCCGGTAAAAGTCACGCTGCTGGTCGCCTTCATCATCGCGCTGCCGGTCGTGCTGTACCAGGCGTGGGCCTTCATCGCGCCGGGCTTGTACACGCATGAAAAGAAACTGGTCGCGCCGCTGGTGGTGTCGTCGTCGATCCTGTTCATCGCCGGCGTCGCCTTCTGCTACTTCTTTGTGTTCGGCGTGATCTTCAAGTTCATCAACGAATTCGCGCCGAAGTCGATTACGGTGGCGCCGGACATCGAAAGTTACTTCGGTTTTGTGATGACGCTGTTCATCGCATTCGGCGTGACCTTCGAGGTGCCGATCGTGGTCATCGTGCTGGTGCGCATGGGCCTGATCACGGTGGAAAAGCTGAAGGACATCCGTCCATACGTGGTCGTCGGCGCGTTCGTTCTTGCCGCCGTCATCACGCCGCCCGATATCATGAGCCAGTTGCTGCTCGCCGTGCCCTTGTGCCTGCTGTACGAAATCGGTTTGCTGCTGGCGCCAATGTTTGCGCGTGCCACGCAAGCGCCGGAAGAGGCGGCCTAGACGCGCCTATTTGGCTTGCCGCAGCCAGGCAATCAATGGATAGGCATCCTTGAATCCGGTCACCAGCTCCTTGCCGAGATCCCCCGGAATCTTCTTTTTCAAACTGGCTTCGGTCCAGACGATAAAGTTTTTCAGCTTGATGTATTCGATGTGCGGTACATCGGCGTCGAAGCCTTTGGGCGGACGCGTCAGCTTGCCTTCATCCTGCAGGTCGCCGTAGGTTTCCTTCAATCTTTTATTTCTTAGCAGCTTGCTGAAACCGGCGGCGTCCGCGATCACGTGCTGGCGAATCGTTCGCAAGCGGTCAGATGGTGGCATGTATTCGCCGCCGGCAATCAGCAACGTGCCATTGGCGTCGACATGGAAGTAATAGGCGGGGCCGCCGCCCTGGCTAGGTTTTTTCAGTCCGCTGGCGGTAATTGCCGCTGAGAACGTGGTTTTGTACGGACTTTTGTCATGCGAGAAGCGCATGTCGCGGTTGATGCGGAACAGCGCCTTCTTCGGGTTGCAGCCGGCGATAGCCGGATCGAATTTGCCGATGTCGGTGATCAGTTTGGTCACCAGTTCCAGGAATTCCGCGCGCAGGATATCGTAACGCGGCTTGTTCATCACGAACCATGCGCGGTTATTGTTTTCCGACAGTTCAGCGAGGAATTGAATCAGGTCGCGCGTATGCATGATGAAAGCTCACTCCTGTTCTTCGCGCCGCGGCTTTGGCCGCTTGCCGATCACGACTTCGATCGTCGATTCCTGGCTCTTGCGCAGCACCGTCATCTTTGCCTTGTGGCCGGGAGTGAGGTCGGCGATCAGGTTCAGCATATCGAAAGTATCGGTGACCGGCTTGCCTTCCACCGCGACCAGGATATCGCCGGGGCGAATCCCAGCCTTGTCGGCCGGGCCGCCTTTCAATACACCCGCAATGATCGCCCCGGATTTCCTGCTCAGGCCGAAGCTTTCCGCAAGCTCGGGTGTGATGTCTTGCGGTTCCACGCCGATCCAGCCGCGTACCACCTGGCCGGTGCTGATGATGGACTCCATCACGGTCTTCACGGTGGTGACCGGAATGGCGAAGCCGATGCCGAGCGAACCGCCGCTGCGCGAATAAATCGCAGTATTGATGCCGAGCAGGTTGCCATTCGCGTCGATCAGCGCGCCGCCGGAATTACCGGGATTGATCGCAGCGTCGGTCTGGATGAAGTTTTCAAAGGTGTTGATGCCGAGATGGTTGCGGCCGAGTGCGGAAATGATGCCCATCGTGACCGTCTGGCCGACGCCGAACGGATTGCCGATGGCCAGCACGACGTCGCCGACTTTCGCCTGGTCTGCATGGCCAAGCGTGATCGCAGGCAGATTCTGCAGATTGATCTTGATCACCGCCAGATCGGTTTCTGGGTCGGCGCCGACTACCTTCGCCGCCGCCTTGCGGCCGTCGGCCAGTGCGACTTCGATTTCGTCGGCGGTTTCAATCACATGATTGTTGGTCAGCACATAACCTTGCGGACTGATGACCACTCCCGAGCCGAGGCTGAATTGTCGTTCCTCCTGCTGGTCGCCGAAGAAGCGGCGGAACAGCGGATCGTCCATGAACGGCGTTTTCGGCTGGCGTGCGCCCTTGGTCGTGAAGATGTTGACCACCGAGGGCATCGCGCGCTTTGCCGCTTCACGATACGACCCCTGAGCGGGCGATGCATTCGCTGGCGCTTCGATCATCGGCACCGAGGACGCCGTCATGTGCACGCCACGCGAGCCGCTAAGCAGACCTCCGGCCCATTCCGGCTTCAGGCTCGCTACAATGAACCAGATGGCCAGACCGACCGTTACGGTCTGCGCAAACAATAGCCAGAGACGTCGCATATGAAGGAAGAAATGAATCGAGGATCAATAAATAGGGATGCGCTTGCAAAATATCTAGAGCAAACGCTCGATATTAACCGTTTTCGCGACTATTCCCCAAACGGCTTGCAGGTCGAGGGGCGCCCTTTGATTAGAAAAATCGTTAGTGGCGTCACGGCCAGTCTGGCGCTGCTCGAAGCGTCGCTGCAGGCCGGCGCCGACGCGATAATCGTGCATCACGGATATTTCTGGCGAGGTGAAGATGCGCGCGTGGTGGGCCCGAAACACAAGCGGCTCAAGTTGCTGCTCGCGAACGATATCAACCTGTTCGCCTACCATCTGCCACTCGACATGCATCCGGAATTCGGCAACAACGCGCAGCTTGCGCGCCGTCTCGGCTTGTCGTCCGACGGCCGCTTCGGCGACGACGGACTCGGCTGGCTCGGTGTGGCGCAGGATACGCGCGTGGCGACGGTCGGCGACCTCGCGCGCACGATCGAGTTGCAGCTCGGGCGCACGCCGTTGCTCATCGGCGATGCCGCGCAAGCGCTGGGCAAGGTAGCGTGGTGCACCGGCGCCGCGCACGGTATGCTGGCCGAGGCGATTGCCGCCGGCGCCAGCGTCTACCTGAGCGGTGAAATTTCCGAGCCCATCGTGCATCTCGCGCGCGAAACCGGCGTCGCCTATCTTGCTTGCGGCCATCATGCAACCGAGCGCTACGGCGTCCAGGCGGTGGGCGCGCATCTCGCCGAGCGGTTCGGCATTCAGCATGAATTCATCGACATTGTGAACCCGGTCTGACAGTGGACCGATAGTTGGTTAATTTCGCTATATCATGATAGGCGTACTGTTACGGTAGGTGAGGAGCGAACTATGGTGGATGAAATATCGCGTGACGCGGTTGGCGTATTGATTGTCGAAGACAATGCCGTGACGCGAAAGACACTTTGCCTGGCCGTCGAATCGGAACCGAAGCTCAAGTTGCTGGCAGCCCTGGACGGCGTCAAGGCTGCACTGGCGTGGCTCGAGACGCGGGCTCCCGATGTGCTGATGACCGATCTCGGCTTGCCTGATGGTTCGGGCATAGAAATCATTCACGCCTGCGCGCATCGCCATCCCCGCACGGACATCATGGTCGTGACCATGTCGAGCGATGTGGCCAGTGTGCTCGCCTGCATTGAAGCTGGTGCCTCCGGTTATGTGCTGAAAGACGCCGGCAGAATGGATATCGCGCGCGCGGTGCTCGACCTGCGCGCCGGCGGCGCGCCGATGAGTCCGACCATTGCCCGTATGGTGCTGGCAAAAGTACGTGACGGAAAAAAAACTGCCGCCAGTGCAATCGAGCACAACGCCGCCGCAAGTCTCACCAAGCGCGAGGCCGCCATCCTGGACCTGATTGCGCAGGGCGATAGCTACGGCGAAGTCGCCAAGCTGCTATCAGTGTCGGTCGGCACCGTGCAAACCCATATCAAGAACATCTACGGCAAGCTGGCCGTGCACTCGCGCGGCGAAGCCGTGTTCGAAGCGCATCGGCGCGGCCTGTTGCAACTGGGGCGGCCGCGCAGCAGGACGTAGTTCGGCGTTGCCGGTCTATTTTTTCAGCGCATCGCGAATCTCGCGCAACAGCATCGTGTCCTCCGGAGTTGGTGCCGCCGCGGCTTCCGGCGCACTGCGTTTGGCCTTGTTGAATGCACGCACCATCTGGAAGATGATGAACGCGAGGATGAGGAAGTTGAGCAGGATCGTAATGAAGCTGCCGTAGGCCAGCACTGCGCCGGCCTTCTTTGCTTCAATCAATGTCAGCTGCGTACCCTGATTGTTGAGGGGTAGATAGTAATTGCTGAAATCGAGGCCGCCGAATAATCGGCTCACGACCGGCATAATGACGTCCTGCACCAGCGAATCGACGATTTTCGCAAATGCGGCGCCGATGATGACGCCGACCGCCAGATCGATGGCATTGCCCTTGGTCGCAAAGGCTTTAAACTCTTGCATCATTCCCATTATTTACTCCTTTTTAGGTTGTAAAAAACGTAGAAAAACCTCACGTTCAGCGCTCTTTCAATTGCCATTCTTGCAGAAAACGCCTGCTTATGCGGAAAGCGAATATTTTCGCGGCTTGAAAAAGTTCCCGGAAATTGCGCAATGCAACAGGGTTTAGCTTTAAATCAGATTCGCCGTCCGTTATAATCTAAGGTTGCTAGAAGTTTCGTACAGATTTCGCATTTTCACTGATTGGGGTTGGTATGAGTAACGAAAAGCAGGTCGATTCCGGTCGACGTGGCTTGCTCGTCGCCACGTGTGCGGCGGGCGGTGTGGCCGGGTTGGCCACGGCGGGGGCCTTTGTGTCCACCTTCCAGCCGTCCGAGCGAGCAAAAGCCGCCGGCGCTCCGGTAGAGGTGGACATCTCCGGCCTGGCGCCGGGAGAAATGAAGACCGTCGAATGGCGCGGCAAGCCGGTGTGGATTTTGAAGCGTTCGCCGGATATGGTCGCGGCCCTTCCCAAGCTTGACCCGTTGCTCGCCGACCCCAAGTCCGAGCGCAACAGGGATGACTTGACGCCGGAATACGCGCGCAACGAATATCGCTCGATCAAGCCGGACGTGCTGGTCGCGGTCGGGATCTGTTCCCACCTTGGTTGCTCGCCGACAGACAAGTTTAAGACTGGTCCGCAGCCTTCGCTGCCGGACGATTGGGCGGGCGGGTTCCTGTGCCCGTGCCACGGCTCGACTTTCGACCTTGCAGGCCGCGTCTACAAGAACAAGCCGGCTCCGGATAATCTGCAGGTGCCGCGCCACATGTACGTCGGCGACAGCAAGCTGGTCATCGGTAAAGACGAGAAAGGCGAAGCATAATCATGGCATTCGAAGAAAAAAAGCTCCCCGCCGATGCACCGCTGTCCGCCAAGGCGCTGAACTGGATTGACGCCCGCTTCCCGTTGAGCTCCACCTGGAAGGCCCACGTTTCCGAGTATTACGCGCCGAAGAACTTCAATTTCTGGTACGCGTTCGGTTCGCTCGCACTGCTGGTGCTGGTGATCCAGATCGTCACCGGTATTTTCCTCGTGATGCACTACAAGCCGGACGCCAATCTCGCGTTCGCTTCGGTTGAGTACATCATGCGTGATGTGCCTTGGGGCTGGCTGGTGCGTTACATGCACTCCACCGGCGCTTCGGCCTTCTTCATCGTCGTCTACCTGCACATGCTGCGCGGTCTGCTCTACGGTTCCTATCGTAAACCGCGTGAACTGGTGTGGCTGTTCGGCGTCGGCATTTTTCTGTGCCTGATGGCGGAAGCCTTCTTCGGCTATTTGCTCCCATGGGGCCAGATGTCGTACTGGGGCGCACAGGTGATCGTCAATCTGTTCGGCGCGATCCCGTTCATCGGCCCGGATTTGTCGCTGTGGATTCGCGGCGACTACGTGGTGTCCGATGCGACACTCAACCGCTTCTTCTCGTTCCACGTGATCGCGATTCCGCTGGTGCTGATCGGCCTGGTCGTCGCGCACATCGTTGCGCTGCACGAAGTCGGCTCCAACAATCCGGACGGCGTCGAGATCAAGGAAAAGAAAGACGCGAACGGTATTCCGCTCGACGGCATTCCTTTCCATCCGTACTACAGCGTGCATGATGTGTTCTTCGCGGCGATATTCCTCCTGGTGTTCAGCGCGATCATCTTCTTCGCGCCGGAGATGGGTGGCTACTTCCTCGAATACAACAACTTCGTTCCTGCCGACCCGTTGAAAACTCCGCCGCATATCGCGCCGGTATGGTATTTCACGCCGTTCTATTCGATCCTGCGTGCCACCACGTCGCAATTCATGTATGCGCTCGAAATCGGCGTAATTGCTTATGTCGCGCTGATTTTGACCAAGTCGAAACTGAGCGGCGGCGTGAAGACGGCAATTGCTGTCGTCGCAGCGGTAGCAGTGATTGGAATGTTCATTTTCGACGCAAAGTTCTGGGGCGTGGTGCTGATGGGCGTGTCCGTGCTGATCCTCGGTGGCCTGCCGTGGCTCGATCATTCGCCGGTCAAGTCGATCCGTTATCGTCCGGGCTGGCACGGCTATGTGTACCTAGTGTTCGGCATTGCATTCCTGATCCTCGGTTATCTCGGCGTGTTGCCGCCGACCGAAGGCCGTACCCTGGTCGCACAGATCTGCACCTTCATCTACTTCGGCTTCTTCCTGCTGATGCCGTGGTGGAGCGCGATGGGCAGCTTCAAGCCCGTGCCTGACCGCGTTACGTTCCAGCCGCACTAAGCCGCAAAAGGGATATAAGAACCATGAAATTGTTGAAAAAACTGATTGCGGTTTTGGCTCTGGTGCCGGTGCTCGCGCTGGCCAACGAGGCGACTTTCCCGCTCGACGAGGCACCCAGCCGCACGAAGGACCTGGCTTCGCTGCAAAACGGCGCCAAGCTGTTCGTTAACTACTGTCTGAACTGCCATTCCGCATCCGCGATGCGTTATAACCGCCTCAAGGATATCGGCCTGACCGACGACCAGATCAGGAACAACCTGTTGTTCACGTCGGAAAAAGTCGGTGACCTGATGAAGGTGACGATGCCGGCCAAGGATGCGAAGGACTGGTTCGGCGCAGTGCCGCCGGACCTGTCGGTGATTGCACGCGCAAAAGCATCCGAAGCTGGTTCCGGCCCGGACTGGCTGTACACCTACCTGCGCACCTTCTACAAGGACGACACCCGCCCGACCGGTTGGAACAATCTGGTGTTTCCGAACGTCGGCATGCCGCACGTGATGTGGGAACTACAAGGCGTGCGCAACGCCAAGTTCGTCGAAGCGCAGGATCCGCATGAACATGGCAAGACTGTGCACAAATTCGCCGGTTTCGAACAGGTTACGCCGGGCAAGCTGTCGGCCATCGAGTTCGACAATGCGACAGCCGATCTGGTCGGATATCTGGAATGGATGGGCGAGCCTGCGCAAAACACCCGCAAGCGTCTAGGCGTGATCGTGCTTCTGTTTCTCGGCGGCTTCCTGATTCTGGCGTGGCGTCTGAACGCGTCCTACTGGAAAGACATCAAGTAATGCTTTGCCTGCCATCCGGCAACGGTGGCAGGCGTTTGTTTCGGGGTGAGCCGTACGACGTCTCACCCCTTTGTTTCTAAGGAACTGCAAAATGATGGTTCTCTATTCGGGCACGACCTGCCCATTTTCCCAGCGCTGCCGCCTCGTGTTGTTCGAGAAGGGCATGGATTTCGAAATCCGCGACGTTGACCTGTTCAATAAACCGGAAGACATCTCGGTGATGAATCCGTACGGCCAAGTGCCGATCCTGGTCGAACGCGACCTGATCCTGTACGAATCGAACATCATCAACGAATACATTGATGAGCGCTTTCCGCATCCGCAATTGATGCCGGCCGACCCGCTGATGCGGGCGCGCGCGCGCTTGATGCTGTTCAACTTCGAGAAGGAGTTGTTCATTCACGTGCATACACTGGAGAACGACAAATCGAAGGGTGCGGAGAAGGTGCACGACAAGGCGCGCGCCGAAATTCGCGATCGTCTGACCACGCTGGCGCCGCTGTTCCTGAAGAACAAATACATGCTCGGTGACGAATTCTCGATGCTCGACGTCGCGATCGCGCCGCTGCTATGGCGCCTCGATCACTATGGCATCGAACTATCGAAGACCGCCGCCCCTCTGATGAAATATGCAGAGCGCATTTTCTCGCGCCCGGCGTACATCGAAGCGCTGACGCCGTCGGAGAAAGTGATGCGCCGTTAAACCTTGTTTGCCATGCGCGTCGAGAAATCATGCGCTGGCGGCAAGGCCGTTTCGGCCCGGAAACCATGTCTGAAATTTCTACCAAGCCTTATTTGCTGCGCGCGATTTACGAGTGGTGTACCGACAACGGCTACACCCCGTATCTCGCTGCGGCTGTCGATGCGAACACACGCGTACCGCGCGAGTTCGTGAAGAATGGCGAAATCGTGCTCAACATCAGCTTCACCGCGACCAGCGGCTTGAAGATGGAAAACGACTTCATCAACTTCAATGCGCGCTTCGGCGGCGTGTCGCGTGAAATATCGATTCCGGTGGAGAACGTTGTAGCGATTTACGCGCGCGAGAATGGCCAGGGCATGGCGTTCGAAATGTCAGCCGTGCCGGCACGCGATGAAGAACCCGCAAGTGACGAACCGTCGAAAGCGTCCGGCCCTGCATTAACTGCGGTGCCGCCGACGCAAGGCGAGACGAGCGAAGCATCCGCGCCGACCGATCCGGACGACCACAATGAGCCGCCAAAAAAAGGCGGTCGGCCTACACTAACGCGAATCAAATAAAGTACAATACCGTTCTTCAAGTTTCGCCGGCTTAGCTCATTTGGTAGAGCAGTTGACTTGTAATCATCAGGTGGCCAGTTCGAATCCGGCAGCCGGCACCAATAAAAGCCCATGATCATCGCTGATCATGGGCTTTTTGTTTTTCTCACGAGATATCAATCTTCTTGCTTCATGCCGTTCCAGCGCGGCGTCAGCGCATGAGGAATGGCGAACAGGTCGAGCACGCGGCCGACGCTGTGATCGACCATTTCGGCGATGTTTTGAGGCCGGTGATAAAAGCCGGGAAGGGGCGGGAAGATGATGCCGCCCATTTCGGTGACGGCGGTCATGTTGCGCAGGTGTGCAAGATTGAACGGTGTTTCCCGCACCATCAGCACCAGGCGGCGCCGTTCTTTCAGCACAACATCGGCGGCGCGCGTGATCAGGTTGTCGGACAGTCCGTGTGCGATCGCGGCGAGCGTCCTCATCGAACACGGGGCGACGATCATCCCATCGGACTGGAATGAGCCGCTCGCAATCGATGCGCCGACATCGCGCACGTTGTGCACGACGTGCGCCAACGCCTCGACTTCTTTGCGGCCCACGTCGAGCTCTTGGTGCAGGTTCAGCACGCCCGCGTCGGAGATCAGCAGATGCGTCTCGATCTCCGCCATTTCATGCAGTACCTGTAGCAGCCGAACGCCATATACCGCGCCGGTGGCGCCGGTGATCGCGATGATCAGGCGTTTGTTCAGCATCGCCGCTGATCCGTTGCGGATAGCGGCCGCGTCAGGCCTTCAGCAGGCCTTGCAGTTCGCCTGATTCGTACATCTCGGTCATGATGTCCGAGCCGCCGATGAATTCGCCTTTCACATACAGCTGTGGAACGGTCGGCCAGTTGGAGAACTCCTTGATGCCTTGGCGGACTTCGGCGTCTTCCAGCACGTTGACGGTGACGATGTTCTCGACGCCGCAGGCATTCAGAATTTGCACCGCGCGGCCGGAAAAGCCGCACTGCGGGAACTGTGCGGTGCCCTTCATGAACAGCACGACGGGGTTTTGGGTGACGGTGTCCTTGATCCAGCTTTGAATATCGCTCATGGCATTACCTCGAAAAATGCGGAATGTTCTTCATTATATGAAAAATGCCGGACGGGCGTAGGCAAGTCCTGCAAAATCCAAGGGAAATCAAGACTTTAAAAAGCTGTGGCAGAAATAAAAGGGAGCGCGCGCGGACTCTCTCTGTCGGCCAACGGGGACGCCGTCTCATTCAACCCTTGAGCTTGGCAAACGCCGCTGCCATCGCGCTGTTGGCGGCCGGTTGCGATCGTTGCTGATGCTGTGCCAGGCGTTTTGCGTCGTTGCGGTCGCCGCGCTGTTCCGGACGTGCAGCGGCCGGCGCCGGGGCGTCGGACAAACGCATGGTTAGCGCAATGCGCTTGCGCTTTTCATCGACTTCCAGCACCTTCACCTTCACCACCTGACCGGCTTTTACCACCGTATGTGGATCGCGTACGAAGGTATTGGACAGCGCCGAGATATGCACCAGACCGTCCTGATGCACGCCGATGTCGACGAAGGCGCCGAAGGCGGCGACGTTGGTGACCACACCCTCCAGGATCATGTCGGGGCGCAAGTCCCTGATATCTTCCACGCCTTCCTTGAAAGTTGCGGTAGTGAACTCGGGGCGCGGATCGCGGCCCGGTTTTTCCAGTTCTTTCAGTATGTCGGTGATGGTCGGCACGCCGAATTTTTCGTCTGCGTATCTGGCGGGGCTGATGGTCTTCAGCAGCTTGCCGTCGCCGATCACGCCTTTCACATCCTTTTTTATATCGGCCAGGATTTTTTCGACCACCGGGTAGGATTCCGGGTGCACTGCGGACGCATCCAGCGGGTTGTCGCCGTTCATGACGCGCAGGAAGCCGGCCGCCTGCTCGAAGGTCTTTTCACCGAGGCGCGGCACCGAACGCAACGCCGCGCGCGAAGCGAACATGCCCTTCATGTCGCGGTAGGTGACGATGCTTTGCGCGACGCTCGCGTTCAGGCCCGATACCCGCGCCAGCAGCGGCGCGGACGCGGTGTTGACGTCGACGCCGACCGCGTTCACGCAGTCTTCGACGACCGCATCGAGTGAACGCGCTAGCTGAGTTTGGCCGACATCGTGCTGGTACTGACCGACGCCGATCGATTTCGGGTCGATCTTCACCAGTTCAGCCAACGGATCTTGCAGGCGACGCGCGATCGATACCGCGCCGCGCAGCGAGACGTCGAGCTCCGGCAGTTCGCGCGACGCGAATTCGGAAGCCGAGTACACCGACGCACCGGCTTCGGATACGACGATCTTGGTCAATTTCAATTCCGGATGCTGCTTAATCAAATCCTGCGCCAGCTTGTCGGTTTCCCGCGAAGCGGTGCCGTTGCCGATCGAGATCAGCGCCACATTGTGTTTTTGCGCGAGCTGCGCCAGCGCGTGGAGCGAGCCATGCCAGTCGTTGCGCGGCTGGTGCGGATAGATGGTGGCGGTATCGACTACCTTGCCGGTAGCGTCCACTACCGCGACTTTGACGCCGGTGCGCAAGCCCGGGTCGAGGCCCATCGTGGCGCGCGGACCGGCCGGCGCCGCCAGCAACAGGTCTTTCAGGTTGCGCGCAAACACGTTGATCGCTTCGATTTCGGCGCGTTCGCGCAGACCGGTCATCAATTCCGTTTCGAGGTGCATGAATACCTTTACGCGCCAGGTCCAGCGCACCGTATCTGCCAGCCATTTGTCTGCCGGGCGGCCCTGGTTGGCGATACTGAAACGCACGGCGATGCGGCCCTCGCAAGGATTGTGCGGCGCGTCCCACTTCGGTTTTTCTGCTTCGCTATCGAGACGCAACGACACGTTCAGGATTTCTTCGCGGCGGCCGCGGAACACTGCGAGTGCACGATGCGACGGAATCGTATTGATGGTTTCCGAATAGTCGAAATAGTCGGCGAATTTCGCGCCGGCGTCTTCCTTGCCTTCGATCACCTTGGACTCGACCACGCCATGTTCGGTCAGGTATTCGCGCAGGGTTTGCAGCAGCGTCGCGTCTTCCGCAAAACGCTCCATCAGAATCTGGCGCGCGCCATCGAGCGCCGCTTTCGCGTCGAGCACGCCAGGATTGTCGCCGTTCTCGGTAGTGAATGCCGGCCTCAGGAATTTCGCCGCTTCTTCTTCGGGATTCAGCGCCGGATTTGCCAGCAAGGCGTCGGCCAGCCCTGCCAGACCGGCTTCCGCCGCGATCTGCGCCTTGGTGCGGCGCTTCGGCTTGTAGGGCAGGTACAGGTCCTCCAGCCGAGTCTTGTCTTCCACGTGTGTAATCGCGTCGAGCAGTTCGGGCGTCATCTTGCCTTGCTCTTGAATCGACGCGATGATCGCGGTGCGCCGATCTTCCAGTTCGCGCAGGTAACGCAGCCGTTCTTCGAGCAGGCGCAATTGCGTGTCGTCCAGGCCGCCGGTCGCTTCCTTGCGATAACGCGCAATGAAGGGCACCGTGGCACCGTCGTCCAGCAGGGCGACGGCGGCGGCGACTTGCGCCGGCTTGGCGACAAGTTCGAGGGCAAGACGTTGTTCGATGGATGGCAGCATGGGAAATCGGAATGAAGAAAATCAAGCGGGTGATGATACGCAATTTATGCGAATCCGCCAGTCTTGACAGCTTGAAAAAATATCGGCGTTCAGGCGGCCTGCTTAACGCTCACGCTGCGACGACCACCGCTGACGCGCTCGATGCCGGCCAGATCCTGCCAGCTCTGCACATGACCGAAGTGCCGATGCTTCAGCAAGTCGCGTACCGCAGCAGCCTGGTCGTAACCATGCTCCATCAAGAGCCAGCCACCCGTCGCCAGATGCGCAGAGGCGCCGTCAATGATGGCGCGCAGCGCCGATAGCCCGTCACCGTGATCGGTCAGCGCGCCGATGGGCTCGAAGCGCAGATCGCCCTGCGACAGATGCGGATCGTCTGCCACGATATACGGAGGATTGGCGGCGATGAGATCGAATTGTGCCGGCCCGAGAGCGTCATACCAATCGCTCCGCAGGAAAGTCACGCGTGCTTGATGCCGTGCGGCATTGCAGCGCGCCACATCGACGGCGGCTTCACTCACGTCGAGTGCGGACACCGTCGCATCGGGGCGCATATGTGCGATAGCCACGGCGATTGCGCCGGTACCGGTGCCCATGTCGAGCACGCGGCCGTTTTGCGGCAGCCGCTCCAGCGCCAGCTCCACCAGCAATTCGGTCTCTGGGCGCGGGATCAGCACGTCCGGCGTAATGTAAAACATCAATCCGAAGAATTCGCGCTCGCCGACGATGTAAGCGATTGGCTCGCCGGCGATACGGCGCAGGAACAGGTGGGTGAGTATGTCGGCCTCGTCGGCGGTGACGGCGCGTTCGGACTGCGTGATGAGTTGCACGCGCGACAGCTGTAATCCGTGGGCGATCAGGATGCGCGCGTCGCGCGGATCGATCGGTGGATTTTTCAGCAACGAACCGATGCTGGCGCCGCATGCGACTGAAAACGACGGCGCGCTGTGTTCCGGCGGCATTATTTTCCCGATCGCGTCAGCGGCTCTGGCGTAGCGCCGCCCAGATCAGCACGAGCGCAAGAACGACGAACCAGATCAGCGACCACTGCGGTATTGACATGCCGAGAATCGGCGCGTACTCGGTCGAACACAAGCCGTCCGCCTTGAACACGAACGGCAGCAGTTCGGCGGTGAAAATCTTGTTGAGCGAGGTTTCCAGCGGATCGATGCCGCAGGACACTGCGGGATGCGCCTTGATCCACAGGTGCCAGCCGGCGATGCTGGCGCCGGTCAGTGCTGCCAGCGTGCCGAGGCCGGCACCGGTTTTGGTCGCGCCGCGCGGCAGTGCGGCGAAGATCAGGCAAATCACGCCGACTGCGACGAATGCGTAGCGCTGCAGCACGCACAACGGGCAGGGCAGCATGTCCTTTGCATGTTGCAGGTACAGCGCGAAACCGACCAGCGCGAACGCAGTGAGGCCGACGGCGATCAATACGGGTTTGGAAGTTTTCATTTTTGCTTTTCTGTGGGTGGGTAATGCCATGTGACTAACACGGCGCAAAATGGTTCCGTTTTGCAATTGTCTGTTTCGCCATTATGCCTCGTCGCCCAGTGCCGCCAGCAGCTCTGCCTGATGCTCGGCAACCAGTGCATTGGTCAGATCTTCCAGGTCGCCATCCATGATGAAATCCAGCTTGTACAGGGTCAGGTTGATCCGGTGGTCGGTCATGCGGCCTTGCGGGAAGTTGTAGGTGCGGATGCGCTCGCTGCGGTCGCCCGAGCCGATCAGCGATTTGCGCGTCGCCGCTTCCTTTGCCTGCTGCTCGCGCAACTGTACGTCCTTGATGCGGGCGGCAAGCACTTTCAACGCGGATGCCTTGTTCTTGTGCTGGCTGCGGTCGTCCTGGCATTCGACCACGATGCCGGTCGGAATATGCGTGATGCGCACAGCCGAATCGGTCTTGTTGATGTGCTGGCCGCCGGCGCCCGACGCGCGGAAGGTGTCGATGCGGATATCCACCGGATTGATGTCGACGTCGCTGACCTCATCGGCTTCCGGCATGACGGCAACGGTGCAGGCGGAGGTATGGATGCGCCCTTGCGTTTCCGTCGTCGGCACGCGCTGCACACGGTGGCCGCCGGATTCGAACTTCAGTTTCGAATAGGCGCCGAAACCGATGATGCGTGCAATCACTTCCTTGTAGCCGCCGATTTCCGACGGCGATTCCGACACCATTTCGACCTGCCAGCGGTTGCGCTCGGCAAAGCGCGTGTACATGCGCAGCAGATCGCCGGCGAACAGCGCCGCTTCATCGCCGCCGGTGCCGGCGCGGATTTCGAGATAGATGTTGCGCTCGTCGTTCGGATCCTTCGGCAGCAGCATTTTTTGTAAGTCGATTTCGAACTGCTCGATACGCGCCTTGGCATCGGCGATTTCATCCTGTGCCAGTTCCTTCATGTCGGGGTCGGACAACATCTCTTGCGCGGCCTTGATGTCGTCGCCGGCCTTCGAATAATCCTGGTACAGCGCTACCAGCGGTCCGAGTTCCGCATGTTCGCGTGTCAACTTGCGGTACTGATCCATGTCCGCGGTGATGCCTTCCTGCATCAGCAAATTGTTCAGCTCTTCCAGCCGCTCGGTGAGCTGGTCGAGTTTGGCAAGCATTGATGGTTTCATATCATGTCGTCGGTGTGAATTCGTGGTGGCGCGATGCGGTACGGCGCCGGTGCGCGGAACCAGCGGGATTCCGCGACGGGAGAAAGCGCCGCTAGCGCTTGGTGCGGAACAGTTGCGGCAGCAGCGCTGCGAGGCGCGCGCGTTCGTCGCCTTGCGCGTTGTGCAAGGCCTGTTGCGGGCCATGCAGGAACTTGGCGGTGAGGCCTTTGGACAATGCTTCGAGCACCGCGTCGATGTCTTCGCCCTTGGCCAGCAGTTTTTTCGCGCGCTCCAGTTCGGCCATGCGCATCGCTTCGCTGCTGTCGTGCAGATCGCGGATCAGCGGTACCACTGCGCGGCTGTCGATCCAGTGCATGAAGGATTGCACGCGTGTCTCGATGATTGCTTCGGCTTGCGCGACGGCAGCCTGGCGGTTTTCGAGCCCCGTCTGCACCGCCGAGCCGAGATCGTCGACGCTGTATAGGAAGACGTCGTCGAGGCGGCCGACTTCCGATTCGATGTCGCGCGGCACCGCCAGATCGACCATGAACATTGGCTTGTGGCGGCGCGCCTTGATCGCGCGCTCGACCATGCCGAGGCCGATGATAGGCAATGACGATGCGGTGCTGGAAACGACAATGTCGAATTGTGCCAGCTGCTCGGGCAACTCGGCCAGGCGAATCGCGCGGCCGTTGAAGCGATGCGCGAGCAATTCGCCACGCTCCAGCGTGCGGTTGGCAACGGTCAGCGTTTTCGGATTCTGCGCCGCGAAATGGGTCGCGCACAGCTCGATCATTTCACCGGCGCCGATGAACAGCACGCTCTGTTCGGAGACCTTGTCGAAAATCCGCTGCGATAGGCGCACCGCGGCGGCGGCCATCGACACGCTGTGCGCGCCGATTTCGGTGGTGGTGCGCACTTCCTTGGCGACCGCGAAGGTACGCTGGAACATCTGGTGCAGGTAGGTGCCGAGTCCGCCAGCAGCTTCGGCGCGGCGCACCGCATCCTTCATCTGGCCAAGAATCTGCGCTTCACCCAGCACCATCGAATCGAGCCCGGAAGCGACGCGGAACGCATGGCGCACCGCGTTGTCCTGCGGCAGCGTGTACAGATGGGGGCGCAGCTCCGCGTACGGCAGCTTGTGGTATTCGGCAAGGAAGCGCGCAGTGGCGTCGATGGCGGCATCAACGCCGCCCGGAATATGGCTGGCCGCGTAGAGTTCGGTGCGATTGCAGGTCGACAGGATTGCCGCCTCATCGGAACAACCGGCTGTCGCATGGCCGATCCAGGTGCGCGCCGACGCTACCGCCTGACCGATCTGGTCCGGGGGGAAGGCCACTTTCTCGCGCAAGGAGACCGGCGCGGTAGTGTGATTGAGGCCGACAGCGAGCAGTTGCATTCCGATTAAGTTGAGGCTGAGGCAGGTGTTTCGGCTCTCTATTATAGCCCGTTGCAACGAAGCATAAGGCGCCGCCCTCGATTGATAAAACGGCGCCGCGGCGCGTGCCGATATGCTGGTACGACACCCTTTGCGGACGATCCGTTCATTGCGCCAGTTGTTCGAGTCGATAACCGTAGCTGTACACTGGCGCCAGGCGGAAGCCGTTTTCCGGGCGCAGTCTGAGCTTGCTGCGCACGCGCGACACGTGGGTGTCCATGGTGCGCGACGGCACTTCCGCTTCGCGTGGCCAGATCGCATCCTGGATGTAGGCGCGTGACAGCGGCCGGCCGAGATTGCGGAAGAATAGCAGCGCCAGTTCGAATTCCTTTTGCGTGAGCCTGATGGCTTTGCCGGATAGTGTCACGTCCGCGGCCTGCGTGTTGAATGCATAAGCGCCGAAATGGATTTCCTCGGCGATGTGTTGTTCCGGGTAGGCGCGCTTCAGCATCACCTGGACGCGCATCGCCAGCTCGCCGCGTCGTAGTGGCTTGATGAGGTAGTCGCCGGCGCCGGCGTCCAGTGCCGCGGCGATTTCGCCTTCGGTCGAGCGCGTGGTCACCACCAGGACCGGCAGGCCGCGCGCCCGGCGCAGCAATGCCGGTCCCGAATTTTCCGCCTGCCAGTCGAGAATCAGCATGTCGCAATCGTCGCGCTGCAGATGCTCCAGCAGCTTGCTGGCATGCTCGAACGCCAGGCACGCATGGCCGAGCGCGCGCAGCGCTTGGCAGGCCAGGCCGGCGCGGTCGGCATCGTTGTCCAGTAGCGCAATTCGCATTCTTGCTATCGATCGATGGGCAGATGGAGGCGTGCAAAAAATGGCGGCAAAACAAAAAGGGCCTAGCCGAAGCTAAGCCCTTATTTTTTCTTGGTGGCCCGGGGCGGAATCGAACCACCGACACAAGGATTTTCAATCCTCTGCTCTACCGACTGAGCTACCAGGCCAAG
>UEXY01000138.1_pt1 | contig 48024 bp, 45 predicted proteins | sample 4301061 | NCBI WGS metagenome assembly UEXY01 (sample SAMEA4773184, study PRJEB27434) | metagenome | biome: 2259; feature: agricultural soil; material: soil | place: USA | collected 2014-09 | depth 0.25 m | reverse complement strand
ACGATAAGGCGACGGCGGCGATTTCGAGCGCCAGAAAGCCGAGCAGGAAGGTGCGCTTGAAGATACCCGGCTTCGCGTCCGGTGCAGTCAGCAGCCATGCCGCGCAAAATGCCGCGAGGCTGGCGACGAAATTGTCGCTGATGTCGAAGAAGAAGATCTTGATGTCCAGGCCTTCGAAATTGCGGTACGGATTGGCGGCGTCGCCGCCGAACATAAAGTAGCGGACTGCGCCGAACGCGCCGCGGACCGCCGCCAGTGCCACGATGGCGAGGAACAGCTTCCGCGTATCCTTGTCGCTCTCGAGCGCCATGATGACCAGGTACATGAACACCAGCATGTTGAGCACATTGAACACGCCGTTGTAGCCGAGAATCACGTTGAGGTCGATGCCGCTCATCAGCCCGATCACCACATGGCCGAGCAGCAGGAATACGAAGGCGAGAAAGTATTTCGAGATCTGCGGCGCCAGCTGTGGCCCTCGCGGATTGGCGAGCCGCTTGATCAGGGCTGCCACGCCCGACACCAGCAGCACCAGGTTCAGCAATGAAAAATAGAACAGACCGACGCCGCGCGAATAGATATTGCTTTGCGTCTCCAGCTGGCCCCAGGTCGAGTCGGAAAAACTGAACAGCACGCCGATGAAGCCAAACACGATCAGCTTCGGCGCCTTGATGAAAATGCCGAAAATGGTCGGGATGACGAACAGCGCCGCGATGAGGTTGGTGATTACTTCGGCGGACGTCAGGGATGGTGGTGTGATCATGGCTGTGTTCGATGGAATAGGCTGGGCGGGTATCCCGACCGGTCTGTCCGGCCCGTTCGATCAGGTCAAATGCCGGGAATCAAGGAATCGGACAAGAGCCTCCGTCGTTCCGGCGAAAGCCTGCTGCTGCCTGGAATAAATCAATTGATAAAACATGCTTGCGGGCACAGGCGCACACATAAGGCCAATCGTTCGTATCCCGTTTCCCGCCCTTACCGCACAGGCGAGAATGACGCGGAAAGATGCCGCACAACCGGCCATCGGCGCCGGCACCTGGATAGGCAAATTCCTTCGACCGGCTCGCTCCCGACAGTTCGGTTAATTCGATCGATCGAATCCGTAGGCAGCTACGCCCGATGCTCGGTCTTGAAGCATTCATAGGTTTCCTTGATGCCTTCGCCGAGCCGCATGCCTGGCCGCCATCCGAGCGAGGCCAGCTTGGCGGTGCTCATCAGCTTGCGCGGCGTGCCGTCCGGTTTGCTGGTATCAAATTCGATCTCGCCTTCGAATCCGATCACCTTTCTTATGATTTCTGCAACTTCACGTATTGTGACGTCCTCGCCGGTGCCCACATTGATGTGGGACAACATCGGCGTCGTATGCTTTTCGTAGGTGTCGCGATCGAGGTTCATCACGTGCACGCAGGCGTCCGCCATGTCGTCCACGTACAGGAATTCGCGGCGCGGCGTGCCGGTGCCCCAGATCACGACCTTGGCGGCGTGGTTCACTTTTGCCTCGTGGAAGCGGCGGATCAGTGCCGGGATCACATGGCTGTTTTCCGGGTGGTAGTTATCCCCCGGCCCGTACAGGTTGGTCGGCATCACGCTGCGGAAGTCGGTGCCGTATTGGCGGTTGTAGCTTTCGCAAGTCTTGATGCCGGCGATCTTGGCGATCGCGTACGGTTCGTTGGTTGGTTCTAGCGCGCCGCCCATCAGATACTCTTCGCGGATCGGCTGTTCGGCGAGGCGCGGATAAATGCATGACGAGCCGAGAAACAGCAGCCTCCTGACGCCGCTGCGCCAGGCTTCGTGAATCACGTTGGCCTGCACCATCAGGTTGTCGTAAATGAACTCGGCCGGGTAGGTATCATTCGCATGGATGCCGCCGACGCGCGCGGCCGCCAGATACACTTCATCGACCTGCTCCTGTGCGAAGAAGGCGCGCACTTGCGCCTGGTCGGTCAGTTCGAGTTCGGCATGATTGCGGGTGACGATGTTGCCATAATCGCGCTTGCGCAAGGCGCGCACGATGGCGGAGCCGACCAGGCCGCGATGGCCGGCAACGTAGATGCGTTTGTTCGGATTGCTTTTCATGTGCGTCCTCTTGTGGCTAAAGACTGTCGTCGGTGGAGGCGGCACGGTCGCGCCTCAGCTGTGATTGGTCGCGTAGTCATGCTGGAACAGATGATCCTTGCCGGCGGCGTCGAGATCGGCATGCACCATCTCCTTCACCAGTTGCTCGAAAGAGACCCTCGGCTGCCATCCCAGCTTCGCGCGCGCCTTGCTGGCGTCGCCGACCATGCTGTCGACTTCGGTCGGGCGGAAGTAGCGCGCATCGACGCGCACGATGACCTGGCCTTTGGCAATGCCGGCATGCGACCCGGGATCGACGACCGTCGCGGTTTCGCCGACGCCGCTGCCGCTCCACTGCAAGTGCATGCCGAGTTCGGCGGCGGCGGCGTTGACGAAGTCGCGCACACTGTGCTGGATGCCGGTGGCGATCACGAAATCTTCGGGCTGCTCCTGCTGTAGCATCCGCCATTGCATTTCCACGTAGTCGCGGGCGTGGCCCCAGTCGCGCTGCGCATCAAGATTGCCGAGATAAATGCAGTCCTGTTGTTTCAGCGCGATGCGCGCCAGGCCGCGCGTGATCTTGCGTGTGACAAAGGTTTCTCCGCGTAGCGGCGACTCGTGGTTGAACAGGATGCCGTTGCATGCATACATGCCGTAGGCTTCGCGATAGTTGACGGTGATCCAATACGCATACAGCTTGGCGATCGCATACGGGCTGCGCGGATGGAAAGGCGTGGTTTCGCGCGGCGGCGTCTGCTGCAGCTGGCCGAACATTTCCGAGGTCGACGCCTGATAAAAGCGCGTCTTCTTTTCCAGCCCGAGCCGGCGAATGGTTTCCAGTATGCGCAAGGGGCCGAGCGCGTCGACGTTGGCCGTGTATTCAGGTTCGTCGAAGGACACCGCGACGTGGCTTTGCGCCGCCAGGTTGTAGACTTCATTGGGTTGCGTTTCCTGCAGGATACGCAGCAGCGACGACGAATCGGTCAGATCGCCGTGATACAGGATGAAGTGCCGCTCGTGTTCCTGCGGCTCCTGATAAAGATGATCGATGCGATCGGTATTGAAGCGCGAGGTGCGGCGCTTGACGCCATGCACGATATAGCCCTTGCCCAGCAATAGCTCGGCCAGGTAGGCGCCGTCCTGGCCGCTGACGCCGGTAATCAGCGCGACTTTCGGCGCGGTTTCGGCAGCTGTCGGCACCAGGTGCTCCGGCACTTGGGGATTGGCGGTCATTGCGGATTCCTTCATGATCATCGCTCAGCTGGCCAGGGCTTCCACTCCCGCCGCCGCTGCAAGCGCAGCCTGGCGCGACGGCGCAGTATGGTCGAGCGGCAGGTTTTGCAGGAAAGCGCAAAATTCTTCGCGCACTTCCGGATGGCGCAGCGCGAACTGCACGGTCGCCCGCAAGTAACCCAGCTTGCTGCCGCAGTCGTAACGGATGCCGTCGAACTGATAGGCGAGTACGTTCTCCTGTGCCAGCAGCGAAGCGATGCCATCGGTCAATTGCAGTTCGCCGCCGGCGCCCGGACGTAAATTGTGCAAGTGCCGGAAAATCGACGGCGTCAGGATGTAGCGGCCGACCACGCCGAGCGTCGACGGCGCTTTTTCTGGTGCGGGTTTTTCGACGATGTCATGCAGCTTGAGCAGCCGTTCGTCATATGCGCACCCGGCAATCACACCGTAGGAGCGGCTCTGCGTGCGCGCGATGGTCTCGACGCCGATGATGCTGACGCCGTGGCGCGCATACTGTTGCGTCATCTGCTGCATCACTGGCGTCCGGCCGTCGAGCAGGTCGTCGGCGAGCATCACCGCGAACGGTTCGTCATGCACCAGGCGCTCGGCGCACAGGACCGCATGGCCGAGCCCGAGCGCCTCCGCCTGTCGTACATAAAAACATTCGACCTTGTCCGGCTTGATGCCGCGGATCACGTCCAGCAAGGCTTGCTTGTTGTGCGCTTCGAGTTCCGCTTCCAGTTCGTAGGCCTTATCGAAATGGTCTTCGATCGCGCGCTTGTTGCGGCCGGTGACGAAAATCATTTCGGTCATGCCGGCCGCCATCGCTTCTTCCACTGCATATTGAATCAGCGGCTTGTCGACGATCGGCAGCATTTCCTTCGGGCTCGCCTTGGTAGCCGGCAGAAAGCGTGTGCCCAGTCCGGCGACAGGGAATACGGCTTTCGTGATTTTCTTTTGCATGACGTGTTTTCTCCACAGTGGCTCGAATGGCGACGGCACCGGCAGCGGCCGGGATGGGGCAGGGCCTGCGGGCCGGTCAGTAAGCGTTCTTTCCGGTCCACCCCTTGAATGCGGTCCAGACGATGATGCGCACGTCCATCCACAGCGACCAGTGCTGGATGTAGTGCAGGTCGAACTCGACGCGGGCCGCCATCTTGTCGACCGTGTCGGTTTCGCCGCGATGCCCATGGATCTGTGCCCACCCGGTAATGCCGGGCTTGACGCGATGGCGCAGCATGTACATTGCTAGCAGGTCCTTGTACATCTCGTTGTGCTGCAATGCATGCGGCCGCGGACCGACCACCGACATGTCGCCCAGCAGCACGTTGATGAACTGCGGCAGCTCGTCGAGGCTGGTACGGCGCAGGAAGGCGCCGAGCGGCGTGATGCGCGGATCGTTCCTGGTGGCTTGCGTCACCCTGTCGTGCTCCTGGTGCACTGTCATCGTGCGGAACTTGTAGACGTTGAACGTGCGCCCGTTCAGGCCGAGCCGCGGCTGTTTGAAGAACACCGGCCCCGGCGACGAACGCTTGATGCAGGCAGTGATGACGACGAACAGCGGCAGTAGCAGCAGTAGCGCGACGAGCGCAAAGCAGCGGTCGAAGATGTCCTTGACCATGCCGTTGAGGCCGCTCGAAATCGGCTGGTTCAGGTCGACCGCCGGCAGGCCGAGGAAATTGCCCATCTTGTTGCTCAGCATCTGCAGGCCGAGGATATCGGGCATCCAGCGAATATCGACCAGTGTATTGCGCAGCAGATATTGCAATTCCTGCAGGCGCGGCGAGGCCATCAACGGCAGCGTGATCCAGATTTCATGAACGTGATTCGCAACCACGAAGTCGGGAATCTCCTGTACGGTGTCGATGCGTACGATGGCCGGATCGAGAATCTTGCCGGCGTCTTCGGGGTCGGCGCACACCGCTTTCACGTCATAGCCGGTCCAGTCCTGCTGCAATGCGCGCTTGTGCATTTCCTGCCCGGTGCTGCCATAGCCGACAATCACCACGCGCTTGTTGTTCAGGCCCTTGGCGCGCAGATAGCGCAGCCCGAAGTACACCGCGAAGCGGAACAGCGCCAGCGCAGCCACGCCGCTTGCGTACCAGTAGAACATCCACAGGCGCGACACGTGGCCGACATGGTGGATCAGGAAACTGAAGAACAAGCCGATCAGCAACACCGCGCCCCACGACCCGGCCAGGCGCAGGAACATATCCGGCATCGAGCGGCCGCGCCACGACACATATAATTCGAATTGCGGAAACAGCAAAAAGGCGAGTGCACTGCAGAAATGCAGCAGCACCAGATGGATCGGCGACGTCTCGCTCAACGGAACATGAAAATGAATCAGCCCGGCAAGTCCGCCGGCAAGCTCCAGCACCAGCACATCCATCAGGCGCATCGATAGTTCCAACCGGGACGAATTCGTGATGATCAAGTCGCGCATGGGGTTTCTATCGGTTTTGTCGATTGCGATAATTTCAAACTGTTGACCGCCGGATGCGATATGCTTTTTGCGGTGCCGGTGAAGCTGTCTGCGCGGATATCAAAAGGCAAAACTGTTATTACCTTTTAAACAATGGTAATCACTAAAAAACAGGGAAATTTGCTAACTGTGCTTTGCTTGCGTACGCTCAAAGGACCGCTTGCTGCGAGTCAAACTTGCTGTTGCGAAGTGTCAAAAAGCGACAGATGGTGCTGAAAAAAGCGGCATGCTTTCCAAGCGGAATTCAATTCGGCACCAGCATTCTGTCGGCGCGCGGGCAAGAACATTCCGCACGGACATGCGATGCGCTATCATTCGTGCCATGACAATTGAAGCTCCTTCACAGCCGTCCGCATATGAACTGATCGGCGGTGACATCAAGGTGCGCGAACTGGTCGACCGGTTCTACGATCTGATGGATCTCGAACCTGAATTTGCCGGCATACGCGCACTGCATCCGACGCTGCTCGACGGCTCGCGCGACAAACTCTACTGGTTTCTTTCAGGCTGGCTCGGCGGCCCCGACCTGTACATCGAGCGTTTCGGCCATCCGCGCCTGCGCGCGCGCCATCTGCCTTATTCGATCGCTTCATCCGAACGCGATCAGTGGCTGCGCTGCATGGCGTTGGCAATGCAGGACACAGGCGTCCCCGAGCCGTTGCAGGAACGCCTGATGAATTCTTTTTATCAAACGGCCGACTGGATGCGGAACAAGCAGGACTGACCATCAGATGAATTCAACCGACATCCTTGTTCTGCTGCTCGTCATCGTGGTCATCGTTTTGCAGATCGTCATCCTGCTGCGCGCGCGCGGCGCGAATGCGGCGGCGCAACTGCTGCAATTGCAAAACGAATTGCAGCGCCATCAGCAACAAACCGGCGAGCGCATCGAACGCGAGTTGCGCAATCAGGTGCAGGCCAGCGCGCAAAGCACGCGTCAGGAACTCGGGGGCAATTTCGCGCAGTTCCAGCAGGCGTTGTCCGCGCAACTGACCAGCGTCGCCACCATCCAGAACAACCAGATCGATTCGTTCGCGCAGCAACTGGCCAAATTGAACGAGGCCAATGCGCTGCAGCTGGAGTCGATGCGGCAAGCGATCGGCGCGCAGGCACAAGCCGGGCGCGAGGAACAGGCTGGATCGCTCAAGCGTTTCGGCGACACGCTGAACCAGGCGCTGACCACGCTGACCGAATCGAATGCGCAGCGTATGGCGGAAGTGCGTGCCACGCTCGAAGCCAAGATCAGGGATCTGCAGACCGACAATGGCGCGCGCCTCGAAGAAATGCGCAAGACGGTCGATGAAAAGCTGCATGCGACGCTGGAGCAGCGGCTCGGCGAATCCTTCAAGCTGGTTTCCGATCGCCTCGAAAAAGTGCACCAGGGCCTGGGTGAAATGCAGCAGCTCGCGATCGGTGTCGGCGATCTCAAGCGCGTGCTGACTAATGTGAAGACGCGCGGCACTTGGGGCGAAGTGCAGCTTGCAATGCTGCTGGAGCAGATGCTGACCGCCGATCAATACGCAAAGAACGTCGAAACCATCCCCGGCAGCGGCGCCCGGGTCGAATTCGCGATCAGGCTGCCCGGCAACGGCGACGGCCAGAGCGCAGTGTGGATGCCGATCGACGCCAAGTTCCCGAAAGAGCAGTACGAACGCCTGGCCGACGCCGCCGAGCGGGCTGATGCCGAGGGCGTCGCCGCGGCCGGGCGCGAGCTGGAGCGCGCGGTACGGCTGGAAGCGAAAACCATCGCCGAAAAATATCTGTCGCCGCCGCTGACCACCGATTTCGCGATCCTGTTCCTGCCGACTGAAGGCCTGTACGCGGAAGTGATGCGCCGGCCCGGACTGGCCGATGAATTGCAGCGTTCATGCCGCGTCAGCATCGCCGGCCCGTCGACGCTGTCGGCATTGCTGAATAGCCTGCAGATGGGTTTCCGCACATTGGCGCTGGAAAAACGCTCATCCGAAGTGTGGCAGGTGCTGGGCGCAGTGAAGACTGAATTCGGCAAGTTCGGCGAAGTGCTGGCGAAGACCCGCGCGACTCTGGAAACCGCGGCACGCAATATCGAAAAGGCCGAAACCCGTTCGCGGGTGATGACGCGCACGCTGAAGTCGGTCGAGGCCTTGCCTTCCGAAACCGCGCAGCTGCTGCTCGGCACCGATGCCCCGGAGACAGGCGAAGAATAAACGCAGCGCGAATTCGGCTCCGCTCGATCCGGGTCATCATCGATTCCGGCAACGGAAAGTAACTGCATTTGTGATAATTTGTCTGTCGCACCGATCGTCGGCCGCATGCATGGCCGGCGACATTTCTTTTTCAACTTCCACGGTACGCGCCGCGCGTAAAATATGGAAATCGCAATACTTTTCGGCTTGATTCTCGTGAACGGCGTGTTCGCCATGTCGGAAATCGCGCTGGTCACCGCGCGCAAGGCTCGGCTGCAACGCCTTGCCGATGCGGGCGACACCTCGGCGGCGGCGGCGATCCGGCTCGGTGACGATCCGAACCGGTTTCTATCCACCGTGCAGATCGGCATCACTTCGATCGGCATCCTGAACGGTATCGTCGGCGAGGCGACGCTCGCGCATCCGTTCAGCATCTGGCTGCAACACATGGGCGTCGAGAGCCCGCTGTCCGAATATCTCGCCACCGGCCTGGTGGTGGTCAGCATTACCTATTTTTCGATCGTGCTCGGCGAACTGGTGCCGAAGCGCATCGGCCAGATCAGCCCGGAACCGATTGCGCGCCTGGTGGCACGGCCGATGCTGTGGCTGGCCGCGATCACCAAGCCTTTCGTCAAGCTGTTGTCCGGCTCGACCCAGCTGGTGCTGCGCAGCTTTGGCGTGACCGAGCGCTCGGAGCCGAGTGTGACGCAGGAAGAAATCAACCTGATGCTGGCCGAAGGTTCGAGCGCCGGCGTGATCGAGCACCACGAGCACCAGATGGTACGCAACGTGTTCCGCCTGGACGACCGCCAGATCGCGTCGCTGATGGTGCCGCGCAGTGACATCGTGTACTTCGACGTTAACGAACCGCTGGAAGAAAATCTGCGGCGCTTCGAAGGCAGCGATCACTCGCGCTTCCCGGTGGTGCGCGGCGGCTGGGACGAAGTGCTTGGCGTGGCTAATGCGCGCCAGTTGTTCGCGCAGACCTTGCGCGGCGAAAAGCCCAGCTTGCACGACAACTTGCAACCGGCGGTTTTCGTACCCGAATCGCTGACTGGCATGGAACTGCTGGAGAATTTCAAGAACTCGGGCGTGCAGCTCGCGTTCATCGTCGATGAATACGGCGAAGTGCAGGGCATCGTCACGCTGCAGGATGTGATGGAGGCCATCACCGGCGAGTTCAAGACCCATCGCGCGGAAGACGCGTGGGCGGTGCAGCGCGAGGATGGTTCCTGGTTGCTCGACGGCCTGATTCCGGTGCCGGAGCTGAAGGACAGGCTCAGCCTGAAAAGCGTGCCGGAGGAAGAGCGCGGCCGCTACAACACGCTGAGCGGCATGATCATGCTGCTGCTGGGCAGGCTGCCGCAGACCACCGACCGCTGCGAATGGGAAGACTGGCTGTTCGAGATCGTCGATCTCGACGGCAAACGCATCGACAAGGTACTGGCGATGCCGAAGCCCGCCGCCGTGGACGAGACTGCTCCACCTGCCGTCTGATTGTTTGTTAGAATTCGGCGCTATGAAGGTGATCGGGAAAAAACGCTTGTTTACTGCGCTATGGGTGCTGTGCAGCGTGCTGTTCATGCAGCTCGCGCTGGCTGCCTACGCCTGCCCCGGCATCGCACCGGCAGTGATGGAGCAGACCGTGCGCGCGGACATGCCGGATTGCAGCGGCATGGACATGACGCAACCGGCGCTTTGCCACGCGCATGACCAGGCCGGCAACCAGTCGCTGGACAAGCCGCAATCGCCGGACATCCAACCCTTCATCGCGGCGACATTGCTGCTGTCGATCGCCGACATCGACATGGCGTATCGCCCCGCGGCACCGCATACGGATCAACCTCTGCTGTCGCGCGCCACCGCGCCGCCGCACGCCATTCAGCACTGCTGCTTCCGCATTTAAGCTCCGGATCGCCTGACTTGCCGCCGCCCGCATTCAATGCCGGCGGCTGTTCTCATCGCTGTCCGGAGGTTTCATGTCATCGCATGTCAACGCGCTCGCCGTCGAGCGCATCGTAGTCCGCCGTGTGCGCAACAGTGTGTTCGCGCTCGCGTTTTCCGTGTTTTTGCCGGCGCTTGCGGCAGCCGATCCGCTTTCGCTATCCGGCGCGCAGCAGCGCGCAGTCGAGCGTTCGCGCCTGCTTGCCGCGCAGGATTTGGCCGCCGCCGCTGCGCGCGACATGGCGGTCGCCGCCGCTCGCCTGCCCGATCCGGTGCTCAAGCTGGGCGTCGACAATTATCCGATCCAGGGCAACGATCGTTTCAGCTTCACGCGCGACAGCATGACCATGCGCCGTATCGGCGTGATGCAGGAATTCACGCGCATCGACAAGCGGCAGTTGCGCGCCGAACGTTTCGAACGCGAAGCGGACAAGTCGCTTGCGGAAAAATCGGCGGTCGTCGCCAACCTACGGCGCGACGTCGCGCTGGCCTGGCTCGATGCGTATTACACCGACGCGATGGCGCAGCTGATCGACAGTCAGATCGCGCAGGCCAAGCTGGAGATCGACGCCGCCGGCAGCGCCTACCGCGCCGGCCGCGGCAGCCAGGCCGAACTGCTCAATGCGCGCAACGCGCTGGCAATGCTTGAAGACCGCGCGACCGATATCCGCAGCAAGGCGCGTAACGCGCGCACCATGCTGGCACGCTGGATCGGCACGGCTGCCGACATGCGGCTCGCGGACAAGCCGCCGACCGACAGCATTCCTCTGCACGTTGATGCGCTGGATGCGCAGCTCGCTCATCATCCTGAAATTTCCGTGCTCGGCAAACAAGTGGCGGTGGCGGAAACCGAAGCCCGTCTCGCGCAAGCCGACAAGAACGCCGACTGGAGCGTCGAGCTGATGTTCAATCAGCGCGGTCCGGCCTACGACAACATGATTTCGGTCGGCGTATCGATTCCCCTGCAATGGGACCAGAAAAATCGCCAGGACCGCGAGCTGTCGGCGCGCCTGGCGCAGCTTGAGCAGGCACAAGCGCAACGCGACGAAGCCTTGCGCATGCACGCGGCGGAGCTGCGCACCATGCTCAATGAATGGGAAGCCCGCCGCGAGCGCGGCGCGCGTTACCGGCGCGATCTGATACCGCTCGGCATGCAGCGCACGCAGGCAATGCTGGCCGCCTATCGCGGCGGCAAGGCGAGCCTCGCGGAAGCGCTGGGCGCGCGCCGCGACGAGATCGAAATTCGCATGCAGGCGCTGCAGCTGGAGCTGGAAACCGACCGCCTGTGGGCACAACTCAATTTTCTCTACCCCGCGAACGAAATCGTCGCGCGGCCCGTGAACAAGGAGATCAAATGAAAACCAGACAGATCATGATGACGCTGGCTGTCGCGATGTTGCTCGGCGCCGGCGCGTACGTTGCGTACCGGCTCGGTGTCAACGCAGGCATGCAGGCCACGACGCATCAACCAGAAAACGCCGCTCCGGCAAGCGACAAAAAGGTACTTTACTGGCACGATCCGATGGTGCCCGGCCCACGCTTCGACAAGCCGGGCAAGTCGCCGTTCATGGATATGCAGCTGGTGCCGGTCTACGCGGACGAAGCGGGGGCCGATGACGGCAAGGTCGCGATCAGCCCGCGCGTGCAGCAGAACCTCGGCGTGCGCATTGCGGAAGTCGCAAGCGGCCCCCTGGGCGCACGCATCGAGGCGGTCGGCAGCGTCGCCTACAACGAGCGCGACGTCGCGCTGGTACAGGCGCGTAGCAACGGCTTTGTCGAAAGACTGCTGGTGCGCGCTCCGCTCGATCCGGTGCGCAAGGGACAGCCGCTGGCGGAACTGTACGTTCCGGACTGGGTCGCCGCGCAGGAAGAATACCTCGCGGTCAAGCGCATGCAGGGCGCGGGCGCTGACGGACTGCTGGAGGCGGCCCGGCAACGCATGCGCCTGGCCGGCATGTCGGAAAACCACATCCGGCTGGTGGACGCCACCGGCAAAACGCACGCTCGCCTCATGCTGAATGCGCCGCTGGCTGGCGTGGTGACCGAGCTCGCCGCGCGCGAAGGCATGACGGTGATGGCCGGCGCGCCGCTGTTCCGCATCAACGGTACCGGCACCATCTGGGTCAATGCGGAACTGCCGGAAAACCTCGCCGCGCAGGCGCGGCCGGGACAGGCCGTCGAAGCGCGCAGCGCCGCGCTGCCGGGCACGGTTTTTCATGGCAAGCTCGGCGCCATCCTGCCCGCCGTCGATCCGGCGACACGGACCCTGAAGGCGCGCATCGAACTCGCCAATCCCAAGGGCGAACTGGTGCCCGGCATGTTCGTCAGCGTTGCGTTCGCGCCCGCCGTCGGCAGGGAGGCGTTGCTGATTCCCTCGGAGGCGGTGATCCACACCGGCAAGCGCAGCGTTGTCATTCTCGCGCAGGGCGAGGGCGCCTTCATTCCGGTCGATGTCGAAACGGGAAGCGAAGCGAACGGTCAGACCGAAATCCGCAAGGGCCTCGACAAGGGCCAGAAGATCGTCGTCTCCGGCCAGTTCCTGATCGACTCCGAAGCCAGCCTGAAGGGCAGCGCGCACCGCATGGGCGACCCCGTGGCGCCGCAACCGGCTGCGCAGGCGCTGCATCGCGGCGAGGCCAAGGTGGAGCATATCGGCAAGGAACAAATCACGCTGTCGCACGGCCCGATTCCGTCGCTGCAGTGGGGGCCGATGACGATGGACTTCACCCTGCCTGCCGGCGGCTTGCCGGACAATATCGGCGTCGGCGACAGCGTCGGCTTTGAGTTCCGCCGGAACGCGCAGGGCGTGTTCGAGATTACCTCGATCGCGCCGCGGAAAAGCGGCGCAAGCGGCGGCCAGCAGCGGGAGACGTCGAAATGATCGCCAGGCTGATCCGCTGGTCAATTGCCAACCGCTTCCTGGTTTTGCTGGCGACGCTGATGCTGGCCGGCTGGGGCGCGTGGTCGCTGGCGCGCACGCCGCTCGATGCGCTTCCCGATCTGTCCGACGTGCAGGTGATCGTGCGTACTACCTACCCGGGGCAGGCGCCGCAAATCGTCGAAAACCAGGTCACCTATCCGCTCACCACGACGATGCTGTCGGTGCCCGGCGCCAAGACCGTGCGCGGTTATTCCTTCTTCGGCGATTCCTTCGTCTACATCCTGTTCGACGACGGCACCGATCCCTACTGGGCGCGTTCGCGCGTGCTGGAGTATCTGAACCAGGTGCAGTCGCGCCTGCCGGCGCAGGCGAAGACCTCGCTCGGGCCCGATGCGAGCGGCGTCGGCTGGGTCTACGAATATGCATTGGTCGATCGCAGCGGCGGGATGGATTTGTCGCAATTGCGCGCGCTGCAGGATTGGTTTCTGAAGTACGAACTGAAAGCGGTGCCGAACGTATCCGAAGTCGCGACCGTCGGCGGCATGGTGCGCCAATACCAGATCGTGCTCGATCCCGACCGGCTGCGCGCCTACAGCATCCCGCATACGAAGATCATCGACGCCTTGCAGCGGGCAAACCAGGAGACCGGCGGCTCGGTATTGGAACTCGGCGAAGCCGAATACATGGTGCGCGCAAGCGGCTACCTGAAGACGCTCGATGATTTCCGCAAGATACCGCTGACGACGAACGAGGCCGGCGTCCCGGTGCGTCTCGGCGACGTTGCGCGAGTGCAGGTCGGTCCCGAAATGCGGCGCGGTATCGCCGACCTGGACGGCGAGGGCGAAGTGGCCGGCGGCATCATCGTCATGCGCAGCGGCAAGAACGCGCTGCAAACCATCGACGCCGTCAAGGAAAAACTGAAAACACTGCAAGCCAGCCTGCCGCCGGGCGTGCAAATCGTGCCGACCTATGACCGTTCCGGCCTGATCCAGCGCGCGGTCGACAATCTCGGACACAAGCTGCTGGAAGAATTCATCGTCGTCGCCGTCGTGTGCGCGCTGTTCCTGTTTCACCTGCGCTCCGCCTTCGTCGCCATCGTCTCGCTGCCGCTCGGCATCCTGGCCGCGTTCATCGTGATGCACTACCAGGGTGTCAATGCCAACATCATGTCGCTCGGCGGTATCGCGATCGCCATCGGCGCGATGGTCGATGCGGCGGTGGTGATGATCGAGAATGCGCACAAGCATATCGAGCAGTGGCGGCACGCGTATCCCGGCCGCCAGCTCGAAGGCGACGAACAATGGCGCGTGATCGGCGATTCCGCATCCGAGGTCGGGCCGGCCCTGTTCTTTTCGCTGCTGATCATCACGCTGTCGTTCATCCCGGTGTTCACGCTGGAAGCGCAGGAGGGCCGCCTGTTCTCGCCGCTGGCTTTCACCAAGACTTATGCGATGGCGGCCGCCGCCGGCCTGTCGGTGACGCTGATCCCGGTGCTGATGGGCTATCTGATTCGCGGCCGCATACCGGACGAGCGGCGCAATCCGCTCAACCGCTTCCTGATTGCGATCTACCGGCCGCTGCTCGACGGCGTGCTGCGCTTTCCAAAAGCGACCGTGCTGGCCGCGCTGCTGATCGCGCTGCTCAGCCTGTGGCCGTTGAGCCATCTCGGCGCCGAATTCATGCCGCCGCTCGACGAAGGCGACCTGCTGTACATGCCGACCGCCTTGCCCGGCATTTCGGCCGGCAAGGTATCCGAGCTGCTGCAGCAGACCGATCGCCTGATCAAGAGCGTACCGGAGGTGCGCAGCGTGTTCGGCAAGGCAGGGCGTGCCGAAACCGCGACTGATCCGGCGCCGCTGGAAATGTTCGAGACCACTATCCAGTTCAAGCCGCGCGCACAATGGCGCTCCGGCATGACACCGGACAAGCTGGTGCAGGAACTCGACCGCGCGGTCAAGGTGCCCGGCCTGTCCAACGTCTGGGTGCCGCCGATCCGGAACCGCATCGACATGCTCGCCACCGGCATCAAGAGTCCGGTCGGCGTCAAGGTGTCGGGTGCGAGCCTGCAGGACATCGATCGCATCGCGACCGAGATCGAGCTGGTGGTGAAAAAGGTGCCCGGCGTCTCGTCGGCGCTGGCGGAGCGCCTGACCGGCGGCCGCTACATCGATATCGATATCGATCGCGACGCCGCCGCGCGCTACGGCCTCAACATCGCCGACGTGCAAAGCATCGTGTCGGCCGCGATCGGCGGCGACAACATCGGCGAAACGATAGAAGGCCTGCAGCGCTTTCCGATCAATCTGCGCTATCCGCGCGAGCTGCGCGATTCGCTCGAACGCCTGCGCCAGCTGCCGGTGCTGACCGAGCGCGGCGCCCAGATCCGGCTGGCCGACGTGGCTGCGATCCGCATCAGCGACGGCCCGCCGATGCTGCGCAGCGAAAATGCGCGCTTGTCCGGCTGGGTATATGTCGATATCCGCGACCGCGATCTCGGTTCCGCGGTGCGCGACATGCAGCAGGCGGTTGCGCGCGAAGTCAAACTTCCGGCCGGTTATTCCATTTCGTGGTCGGGCCAGTTCGAATACCTGGAACGCGCGGCGGCGAAGCTGAAGATCGTCGTGCCGGCTACGCTGCTGATCATTTTCGTGCTGCTGTACCTGACCTTCCGCCGCGTCGATGAAGCGCTGCTGATCATGGCGACGCTGCCCTTCGCGCTGGCCGGCGGCATCTGGCTGCTATGGCTGCTTGGGCATCACCTGTCGGTCGCCAGCGGTGTCGGCTTCATCGCGCTGGCCGGGGTGTCGGCCGAGTTCGGCGTGATCATGCTGCTCTACCTGAAGCAGGCATGGGAAGCGCGCCTGCTTGCGGGAAAAAAAGGGGCAGCCGATCTGCAGGATGCAATCCGGGAAGGTGCAGTGCTGCGCGTGCGTCCGAAGGCGATGACCGTCGCGGTCATCATTGCCGGCTTGATTCCAATCATGATCGGGGGCGGGACCGGATCCGAAATCATGCAGCGCATCGCCGCACCGATGGTCGGCGGCATGATCACCGCGCCGCTGTTGTCGATGTTCGTGATTCCCGCCGTGTATCTGTTGATGAGGAGGCGCGCGAGAAGCGACTGATGCGGCGGCGGATCAGCCGCCGATGTACGACATCTCGACTTTCCGCAGCGGCTGTTCGCCGCCTGCGGTATTCGCGGTGCGCAGCTCCGAGTAGCGATCCGAACGCGCGCGCCACAGATGTGCGACCACGGTCGAGATTTCCTCATCGCTGCGTCCGCTACGCACTAGCGCGCGCAAGTCATGTCCGGCGGTGGCGAACAGGCAGGTGTACAGCTTGCCTTCGGTCGACAGCCGCGCGCGCGTGCAATCGTGGCAGAATGCGCGCGTGACGCTCGATATCAATCCGATCTCGCCGCCGCCGTCGCGATAGCGCCAGCGTTCGGCGGTTTCACCGGTGTAGTTCGGATCAATCGCTTCCAGCGGCATCTCGGCATCGATGCGGCGTACCACCTCGGCCGACGGAATCACCTCGTCCATCTTCCAGCCGTTGCTGGCGCCGACGTCCATGTATTCGATGAAGCGCAGGATGAACGGTGAGCCCTTGAAATGGCGCGCCATCGGCACGATCTCCTGATCGTTCATGCCGCCCTTGACCACCATGTTGACCTTGATCGGGCCGAGCCCGACGCGATGCGCGGCATCGATTCCGTGCAGCACGTCCGACACCGGAAAGTCGACGTCGTTCATGCGCCGGAATGTTGCGTCGTCCATCGAGTCGAGCGATACCGTGACACGCTGCAGGCCTGCGTCCTTCAATGCCTGCGCTTTCTTCACCAATAGCGAGCCATTGGTGGTCAGCGTCAGATCGAGCGGCTGGCCGTCGGGCGTCTTCAGCTCGCCCAGCATCGTGATCAGCTTTTCGAGATTCTTGCGCAACAGCGGCTCGCCGCCGGTCAGGCGGATCTTGCGCACGCCGTGCGCGACGAAAATCGTGGCGATACGCGTGATTTCCTCGAACGACAGCAGCGATGAATGCGGCAGGAACGCGTAGTCCTTGTCGAACACTTCCTTGGGCATGCAGTACACGCAGCGGAAGTTGCAGCGGTCGGTCACCGAAATACGCAAGTCCTGCAATGGACGCGCGAGCGAATCCGACAGCAGGCCGTTCGGCGCTTCCAGCACCGATGGAACGGCGGGGGCCGTATTCAGAAAACGGTGATCGGCTACAGGAATGAAGCGGTCTGTCATGCTCGTTGCCGGGCGTCGGGCACCCGAGGGAAAAGGCTAGTATGGATAAGATACCACGAGGCCCGCAAGCGCACAGAAGCCGATCAGTTTGATCGTGCCGATTCCGACACGAAGCAGGGCGAGCATGGCACGGCGGGCGACCATGACGAAATTCCGTTGCGGCAGCGGATTCGTGAGATCGAATACATGTCCGACGACAGCTAGTTGCAGATTGGGATCATTTCAGCTGCAGGGGCCGGAAATCGACAGAAGGAAAGCAGGCATGAAAAAGGGAGCATCGAGCTCCCTTCAGTGCGATTCAGGCAGTCCCCCGGCGTACGCCGAAGGACTGCTTCCCGTTGGTTGTCAATGACGGGTTTCAACCTGAATCAAGGGCTCGCTCGACATCGGCGGCAGCGGCTTGCGCTCGCGCGGCACACGTGGCGCCGGAACGATTTGCGCGGCAGCTTCCTGCGCGGCACGCAGCTTCTCCGGATCGGTGACGGCCAGCGTCAGGCCGGCGGCGGACAGCACATCCTGCAAGCGGTCGATCTGAAGCGGTGCGGGCGCGGCCGCCGTAACTGTTGCCGGGGCGGTTATTGCTGCCGGCACCGGTTCAGGCGCGATTTCTGCAACCACTACGCTTGCCGTTTCCGGTTCGGTAACAGACGCAACAGGCGCAACGACCGCAACGGGCGTTTGCGGCAGCTCATCGACAGGGAGCACTGCTGGCGCTGCCGATTCGATCTGCGCCGGCACTTCTTCTCTGGCAGCGGGCGTTTCCTCCGTAGCCGGCTCGACTGCCGCCACTTCGGCTGCGCCGGTCGAAACGGCTACCGGAAGCGCCATTTCGGCGATTTCCAGCTGTACGGCTTGCCGGTTTTCCACCTGTTCATCCGTGGCTTCCGCTTCCATGTCGCTCGCGCTCAGTTCGCCGGTTTCACGGTCGCGGCGATTGCGATTGCGGCCACCGCGACGGCGGCGGCGGCGGCGCTCTTCACCTTGCTCGCCGCTGCCTTCCTCGCCGGCTGCTGCATCCGCCACCTGGGCTTCCATGTCGGCTTCAGCGGCCGGTACAATCGCCGGCACGACCGGTGCCGCCACCGGCTGCACGCCGTCCAGCAGTTCTTCCGCAGCTACTTCCTTGCGTTCTTCGCGCTGACGCTGCTGGCGTTCGCTATTGCCGCGCTCACGGCGGGATTCGCCTCCCTCGCGGGTCTCGCGCGGCTCACGGGGTTCGCGCGGCGGACGCGGTTGACGCTGCTGGCGTTGCTCCGGAGCTGTTTCTGCTACTGGTGCGGCTGCCTGTTTCGTGCTCTCTTCGCGTGCTTCGCGGCCAGTATCACGCTCGTCGCGATCGCGCCCGCCGCGGCCACGGCCGCGGTTGCGGTTACGTCCGTTGCGCTCGCCGCGCTCGCGGCTTTGCTGCGGTTTCTCCTCGACTACGGGAGCCGGCACGACAACCGGTGCGACCGGCTTCTTGCGGAAGAAGCCGAACACCCTGCTGAAGAAGCCTTCTTCGGCGGGCGCCATCACAGGCGCCGCGGCCACAGCGATTTCGCTCGGCTTGCGCTCGACGACCGGTGCCGGCTGGTCGGGCGTGATGCCCTTGACCACGGCTTCCTGGCGCGGGCGCACTTCTTCCTTCTGACGCTTGCCGTAGCTGATGTCGGTATCCGCTTCCTCGGCCATGTCGTAGCTGGCTTGCACTTCTTCCAGGCGTGGATCGTCGTGCTTGATGCGCTCCAGCTTGTAATGTGGCGTTTCCAGATGTTTGTTCGGAATCAGAATGACCGTCACGCGGTGGCGTGTTTCGATCTTCAGGATTTCGCCGCGCTTTTCGTTCAGCAGGAAGGCGGCGACGTCGACCGGCGCCTGCACGTGGATGGCGGCGGAGTTTTCCTTCATCGCCTCTTCCTGGATGATGCGCAGGACTTGCAAGGCGGACGATTCGGTATCGCGGATATGGCCGGTGCCGTTGCAGCGCGGGCAGGTCACATGGCTGCCTTCGGACAGCGACGGACGCAGACGCTGGCGCGACAATTCCATCAGGCCGAAACGCGAGATCTTGCCCATCTGCACGCGGGCGCGGTCATAGCGCAGCGCGTCCTTCAAGCGGGTTTCGACTTCACGCTGGTTTTTCGCGTTCTCCATGTCGATGAAGTCGATCACGATCAGGCCGCCCAGGTCGCGTAGTCGCAACTGACGCGCAACCTCGTCGGCGGCTTCGAGGTTGGTGTGCAGCGCTGTGGTTTCGATGTCGCTGCCGCGCGTGGCGCGCGCCGAGTTGACGTCGATGGAAACCAGCGCTTCGGTATGATCGATGACGATGGCGCCGCCGGAGGGCAGCGGCACGGTGCGGGAGTACGCAGTTTCGATCTGGTGTTCGATCTGGAAGCGCGAGAACAGCGGTACATCGTCGCGGTAACGCTTGACCCGGTGCACCATGTCCGGCATCACGTGGCTCATGAACTGCTGCGCCTGTTCGAAGATGTCGTCGGTATCGATCAGGATTTCGCCGATGTCAGGCTGGAAATAATCGCGGATCGCACGGATCACCAGCGAGGACTCCTGGTAAATCAGGAAGGCGCCCGGCGCCGACTGGCCGGCGCCTTCGATCGCACGCCATAACTGCATCAGATAGTTCAAGTCCCACTGCAGTTCTTCGACGTTGCGGCCGATGCCTGCGGTACGGGCAATCACCGACATGCCTGACGGCAGATCCAGCTTGTCCATGGTCTCGCGCAGTTCCTGGCGGTCTTCGCCTTCGACCCGACGCGATACGCCGCCGCCGCGCGGATTGTTCGGCATTAGCACCAGGTAGCGGCCGGCCAGCGAAATGAAGGAGGTCAGCGCCGCACCCTTGTTGCCGCGTTCTTCCTTCTCGACCTGGACCATGATTTCCTGGCCTTCGCGCAACGCTTCCTTGATGGAGGCGTTACGGACGTCGACGCCGTCCTTGAAATAGCTGCGGGCGACTTCCTTGAATGGCAGAAAACCGTGGCGTTCTTCGCCATAGTTGACGAAGCAGGCTTCCAGCGAAGGCTCGATGCGGGTGATGACACCTTTGTAAATATTCGACTTGCGCTGCTCGCGGCCGGTCGTCTCGATATCAATGTCGATCAGTTTCTGTCCGTCGACAATGGCCACGCGCAGTTCTTCTTGCTGCGTGGCGTTGAACAACATGCGTTTCATTTTTTACTCCGTGACTCTAAGGTCATCTTTTAAGCCGCAGCAGGCGAAGTTCGCCGATGCGGCAGGGTACAGGGATGTACGCGAGGAGGGAGTGCTTGAGGAGGGGAACTGCCTTAGTGTGCGGTAGCGCGATACAAATACAAATGCGCTGGAGCCGCAACGGGGCGCGGATGGGATTGATACGCATGCCGGATGCACGCCTCATCCGCGTTGCGCATATCGAACGAGTCGAGCGCAGCGTCGGGCAGCGGGCAGTTAAATGGAGCCAAACAAAACATGGGTTCAGCAGAATCGGCAAACAGGGGTCAATCACATCAACCAGCGAGCATCCTGAAATCAGGAAGTGCTTGCCGGACTTATCCTTGAATTTCAAGCAATCTTGTCCAACATCGATGCGCACAATCCGATTGCAACAGCGGTGCAACCCTGATTTACGCAAAGACGATGCATACACATCTTGCGGGCACTCCTAAAAATTGCCAAAAGCGCCCAATCTCAGGTCCGCGGTGCTCCATGTACTTGCGCACATGTCCGCTCCTCGACCAGACCTCGGATGCCCTTGGCAATTTCAGGGACACCCTTTCCATCGAATTTGCAAATCGGCGAGGCCGATGGAGACGCCCCTGTGTAGAATGTGCTTTTTATTCTTACACACGTACCGGTTTGTAACTGGAACGAAACAATTATATCTGCAAAATGAAGGACTTAGCGAGATTTTCTGGAGGACGGGTGGATTCCACTGCGCGTGAGCAATCCGCACAGGTCTCCGCCCAGGTTCGCTTGGTCACCATTTCCGATGAAGAAGCTGGCCAGCGTATCGACAATTTTCTTTTGCGCATCTGTAAGGGTGTGCCAAAAAGCCATATCTATCGGGTATTGCGCTCGGGCGAAGTCCGGGTCAACAAGGGTCGCATCGATCAGACCTATCGCCTGAAAGAGGGCGACGTGGTGCGTGTTCCTCCGGTGCGAATTGCCGAGAGGGCAAGCCCGGTCGTGCCCGGCGCAGAATTCAAGGTACTGCTGGAGGATCTCCATCTGCTGGTCATCGACAAGCCGGCCGGTGTCGCTGTGCACGGCGGTTCCGGCGTTAGTTACGGCGTTATCGAGCAATTGCGCGCGGCACGGCCGCAGGCAAAATTCCTTGAGTTGGTGCATCGGCTCGATCGCGACACCTCCGGCATCCTGCTGCTGGCGAAGAAACGTTCGGCGCTGACAAACTTGCATGAGCAGATCCGTGAAGGTCAGCTCGACAAGCGTTACCTGACGCTGGTGCACGGCAATTGGCTGAATCAGCGCCAGCACGTCAAGTTGCCGCTATTCAAGTACAGCACCGCAGATGGCGAGCGCCGGGTACGCGTACAGGTGGACGGCATGCCTTCGCACACGGTGTTCAGCCTGATAAAGAAGTACGGCGATTTTGCGTTGCTGGAAGCCGAGCTGAAAACCGGCCGCACCCATCAGATTCGAGTGCATCTGGCGTCGAGCGGATTCCCGATTCTCGGCGACGACAAATACGGTGACTTCGGTCTGAACCGTGTGCTGCAAAAAACGGAAGACTCGCGTATCGCTCTCAAGCGTATGTTCCTGCACGCTCATCAGATCACTTTTCTGCACCCGGAGACCGGTAAACCGGTGACACTGAAGGCGCCGCTGCCCGCCGAATGCGAGCAATTCCTGAACAGCCTGGTCAAGACGGCGGCTTGAGTCGAGAAGCGTGAACTCCTATCAATGATTGGGCAGCAGGGGCTGCAGGAAAATATGGCAAGAAAGCAATTTGATTTAATCGTATTCGACTGGGACGGCACCTTGATGGATAGCACCGCGACCATCGTGGCCTGCCTGCAGGCTGCCGCCAAGGATCTCGGCCTGGCCGTTCCCGATCGGAGAGCGGCAGCGTACGTGATCGGCCTCGGCCTGCAGGAAGCGATGCAGGCGCTGATTCCCGATCTCGATCCAAAATATTATCCGCACATGGTGGAACGCTATCGCCATTACTACCTGGCCAAGGACAAGGGACTGACCCTGTTCGACGGTGTGCGCGATATGCTGACCGACTTGTCCCAACAAGGATATTTTCTTGCCGTCGCTACTGGCAAGAGTCGCGTCGGCCTGAACCGGGCGCTCGACGTCGCCAACCTGCTGTCGATGTTCGACGCCACCCGCTGCGCCGATGAAACATTTTCCAAGCCGCATCCGGCAATGCTGCAGGAACTCACGCGCGAGCTGGGGCAGGACATGCAGCGTACGGTGATGATAGGCGACACTACGCACGATCTGCAGATGGCGATCAATGCCGGCGCTGCTGGCATCGCAGTCCATTACGGTGCGCATGACGCTCCCGAATTACTTGCACTCGGCCCGTGCTACGCTGCCAGTTCGGTGTTTGAGTTGCACGAATGGCTTAGCGAAAATGCATAATTCGCAAATGGACGAGCTTGTCATTCACATCTGCGCTTCCGCCGCGCTGGAGGAGGGCGGCAAAGGTGTGCGCTTCCCCGTCACCGCCGGCGGCGATGACAGTACCGGATTCGTGGTTCGCCACGACAATATCGTGTACGGTTATCTCAATCGTTGCGCGCATGTGCCGATCGAGCTCGACTGGAACGAGGGTGAGTTTTTCGAATCCAGCAGGCTGTATCTGATGTGCTCGACGCATGGCGCGTTGTACATCCCCGAAACCGGGCGGTGCGTGGGTGGCCCCTGCCACGGTGGACGCTTGCGGCCTATCAGCGTCTTCGAAAAGGACGATCAGGTGTACTGGCGGCCCGATGACTACGTGAAGCCGGCAAGAGCCTGAACTATATGAAACCAGCAGAGTAATACACAATGACCGATAACAATTTCGAAGAAAACAATGCAGCACCGTCCGGTGCGCCTGCAGGCCGTTCGTCGCGTAAGGAAGGCTGGGAGCGCGAGGTTCTGGAAAAACTCGCGTTTGCGAGTCTGAATGAACAACGCGCGCGGCGCCGCTGGAATATTTTCTTTCGCTTTCTCACGCTCGGCGTCATCGGCTTCGGCTTGTGGATCGCCTTCGGCATGACGGGCAAGGAGGAGGAGATCGTCGGCCCGCATACCGCCCTGATCGAGATCGACGGCACCATCGAATCGGGGACGCCAGGCGCGGCCGACGCTGTCATCCCCGCATTGAATCGCGCTTATTCGGACGATAATGCCGTCGGCATCATCCTGCGCATCAACAGCCCCGGCGGCAGTCCGGTGCAGGCAGGCATGATCAACGACGAGATCCTGCGCTTGCGCAAGGAGTATCCGCGCAAGCCTCTGTACGTGGTCGTCGATGAGATCTGCGCGTCGGGCGGTTATTACATTGCCGCCGCAGCCGACAAGATTTTCGTGAACAAGGCCAGTATCGTCGGCTCCATCGGCGTGCTGATGGAAGGCTTCGGTTTCACCGGCCTGATGGATAAGGTCGGCGTCGAGCGTCGCCTGATGACCGCGGGTGAAAACAAGGGATTCATGGATCCGTTCAGCCCGCAAACCGTCAGGCAGAAAAATTATGCGCAGGAGATGCTCAATGAAGTGCACCAGCAGTTCATCGATGTTGTCCGGCAGGGCCGCGGCAAACGCCTGAAGGAAACACCGGAAACCTTCTCCGGCCTGTTCTGGAGCGGCGCCAAGGCAGTGGAAATCGGTCTTGCCGACGGCTTCGGCACTGTCGATATCGTCGCGCGCGACGAGCTCAAGGCGGAAGATGTCGTCGATTACACGCAGCACGAAGGACTGTCCGAGCGCTTGCTGAAAAAGTTTGGCGGAGCGGTCGGAACCGCAGTGATGGCATCGATCCGGAGCAGCGTAGTGAAGCCGAATTTCAGGTAGGAAAGAAGGTTCGTGCAGCGCTGTTTATCCTTGAAACTTCAGGATCGCGATTTATACTGCATTTGTCTGGTTTCGGTTTCGATCCTCGCAACGCACAAGAAGCATGCAACAGGAAAAACTCATGAACCGGACAATTGATACCGCGTTTCGGACGCGGTTTTGAGAAGCTTCGGTCTTCTCGAAAACTGCCCTTTGGGCATGCAAAACGGCGGCGCAATACCGCCGTTTTGCGCGTCTGGCGCTCAGCTCGCCAGTAGCAGGAAGACAGTGGGTTTCTTGTGAAAGTCCGGCATTCTTCCCGCCGCCAGATCCGTTCTCCACTTTCCCGCTGTTTGCGTTTTGATCGACTCGGACGCCAAGCTTAGATCGGTCGCAACGCAGACCAGTGTAGTGGTCTGGCAGGACGTCGCAAGCGCTTCCAGCATCGCGCCGTTGCGATAGGGCGTTTCGATGAAAAGCTGGGTCTGATTTTCCACGCGCGAGCGATCTTCCAGTGTCTTCAGCCGCTTCGCGCGCAGCGCCGCATCCGTCGGCAGATAACCGTTGAACGCGAAGCTCTGGCCGTTCAATCCGCTCGCCATCAGGGCCAGCAGCAGCGATGACGGGCCGACCAGCGGCTTGACCGGAATACCATGAGCATGTGCGAGGCGAACCAGATTGGCGCCCGGGTCGGCAACCGCCGGCACGCCGGCTTCCGAAATCAGGCCGGCATCGCGGCCAGCCTGTAGCGGCGCAAGCAAGGCCGGCAGGGCGCTCGCCTCGGTATTCACGTTCAGTTCGCTGATCTGAATTTCCTGCAGCGGTTTTGCCAACGGATGCGTGAGCGCCACGAGCTTCAGGTAGGCGCGGGTGGTTTTCGCATTTTCGGCAATGAAGTAATCCAGGCCTGACGTGATGGACCGGACTTGCGCCGGAATGATATGTACCAGCGGATCGGCCAACGTGGCATCCGGCATGCCCAAGGTGTTTGGAACAAGATAGAGAGTGCCAGGCATGAATTCAGGTCGTAAAAAACGGTACGCCGGCGCGGCGCAGCATCGAACACAATGCAATCAACGGCAAGCCGGTCAGCGCGCTCGGATCTGCGCTTTCGATCTTCTCGATGAGCGCGATTCCCAGGCCTTCATTCTTCGCGCTGCCGGCGCAGTCGTACGGCTGTTCGATATGCAAATACGCATCCAGTTCCTGATCCGGCAGACTGCGAAACGTCACCAAGGTCTGCACATTCTCCAGCTGCACAGCATTCCGAGTGGTGGCGCCGCGACGCCCGTCCCACACACATAGCGCGGTATGAAAGACCACGCTCCGTCCCCGCATCTGCCGCAATTGACGCAATGCATTTTCATGCGATCCCGGTTTGCCTATTTGTTCGCCGTCCAAGGTCGCGACCTGATCGGAACCGATCACCAGTGCATCCGGGATTCGTGATACAACAGCAGACGCTTTCTCTTGCGCGAGCCTGAGTGCGGTCATCTGCGGGGTTTCTCCGGCGCGCGGCGTTTCATCGACGTCAGGAGCCAGCACATCGAACGGCAGATGCAGGCGCGACAGTAATTCCTGACGGTATTTCGAGCTGGAGGCAAGGACCAGCCGGGGTAAAGCAGTCGAAGAAGGCATTGTTGATGTGGTATTTGAATGATTGCTCAACAAAAGCGTCCTAACGCTTTGACGAATAAAGGAAAAGCCTGTTATTATCGCAGGTTTTCCGGGTTCGGCTCGTTGTATGAATGCTTTTGTGATCGACGCATTTGAATTTTGTCGGCTCAAGGAACGCCGGGATGGGGAAATTGCGATTGCCGATTTACCCAGGTTGGCTGACGAGTCTGCCGACAAGTCCGGCGTAGTGCGCTGGTCGCTGCAAGGAAGTAGCAACAGGCTGGGTTATCCGCAGCTTGAGCTGGCGGTGGTGGGCATGGTGCGCCTGATGTGCCAGCGTTGCCTGACCCCGTTTGAGTTCGATATTTCGTCCGACTCGGTGCTGGTGCTGGCGTCAGATGAAGGCAGCGCAGATGAAATCGATACGTTGCTGGCCGACGAATCGGTCGAAGTGATTGTCGGAAGCCGTAATTTCGATATTGCGCAGCTCATCGAAGACGAGGCGTTGCTGACGATACCCTTGTCGCCGAAGCACGGCGCCTGCCCGGATCAATTGACGCCGGAAGCCGGAAAGGACGCGGGGAAGGTGTCGCCATTCGCGGCATTGAAGAATTTGAAGCAATAAAGTGTCAAGCGGCGCTTGATGCACGCCGAACAATAAAATGCAGTAATGGATTCCCAGTCGACAAGAAGTTGGCAGACTGGATATGTTAAAATTTTAGATCTTAAGGTTTAGGAGTCATCATGGCCGTTCAACAAAACAAGAAGTCCCCGTCGAAGCGCGGTATGCACCGTTCGCACGATCACCTGAGCGTTCCGCCGCTGGCGGTTGAGCCGACTACCGGTGAAACGCATCTGCGTCACCACATCAGCCCGAACGGCTACTACCGTGGCCGCAAGGTCTTGAAGACCAAGAACGACGAGTAATCTCGGTCGTTATCGAAGCTAAAAAGCGGCGCAGGGAGTTTGACTTGGCGCCGTTTTTTCATATGCTGAAAAAGCACATCGCGTCATTTTGAATCACGCCGGATCTGGCCCGCTAGGCGGTTAGAGCGAGGTACTGAGTCAAAACAATGACAATCAAAATTTCTATCGACTGCATGGGCGGTGATCACGGTCCGTCGGTCACCATTCCCGCAGCCGTCTCTTTCGTCAATCGTGAGCCTGGCGCCGAATTGATTTTGGTCGGTTTGGAGGATGTGCTCAGGACTGAGCTAAAAAGAAACAACGCTTCGGACCATCCCCGTCTTTCCATCGTCAATGCAAGCGAAGTCGTCACGATGGACGATCCGCTCGAAATCGCATTGCGCCGCAAGAAGGATTCGTCGATGCGGGTCGCGATCAACCTGGTCAAAGATGGAAAGGCGCATGCCTGCGTTTCCGCCGGCAATACCGGCGCGTTGATGGCGGTGTCGCGCTACGTGCTGAAAACGATTCCGGGTGTTGATCGCCCGGCGATCTGCACTCTCATCCCGAACCAGAAAGACGCGCCGACCTACATGCTGGATCTCGGCGCCAACGTCGATTGCGAGCCGCAGCACCTGCATCAGTTCGCGCTGATGGGCTCGGCGCTGGTCGCTGCGCTGGAAGAAAAATCCCGGCCGACAGTCGGCCTGCTCAACATCGGCGAGGAAGACATCAAGGGCAATGAGGTCGTCAAGCAGACGGCGGCGCTGCTGCGCGCTGATCATGAAAAGGGTGTCCTCAATTTTTACGGCAATGTCGAAGGCAACGACATTTTTCAGGGCACGACCGACATTGTGGTCTGCGATGGTTTTGTCGGCAACGTCGTGCTGAAGGCCTCCGAGGGGCTCGGCCGCTTCGTCAAGAATGCATTGACTGCGGAGTTCAAAAGCAGCCCGCTCAACCTGCTCGGCGCGCTGATCGCTCGTGGCGCGATCAAGTCGTTTTCACGCCGCATGAATCCTTCCCGTTACAATGGCGCTAGCCTGCTTGGCTTGCGCGGGCTCGTGTTCAAGAGCCACGGCGGCGAGGATGCGTATGGCTACGAGTGGGCGATCAAGCGCGCATTTGATGCCGCAAACCACGATCTGATTTCCCGCATTTCCAAAACCATCGCGGAGCTGATGCCGCAATCCGAATTGTTGTCCATATCGACGGCGGCAGATGCGTCCATAGAACCAACTCAACAGAAAACGGCATGACTCTCTATAGCAAAATCATAGGCACGGGAAGTTATCTGCCGCCCAGGCGCGTAACGAATGACGACCTGGCCGCGCAACTCGCGGAAAAGGGAATCGAGACTTCCGACGAATGGATCGTTTCGCGCAGTGGCATCTCGGCGCGCCATTACGCCGACCCGAATATGCAGTCGAGCGATCTGGCGGTCGAGGCGTCGAAGCGCGCGCTGCAGATGGCTGGACTCGCGTCCAACGATCTCGATCTGATCATTGTCGCCACCTCGACGCCGGATCACTTCGGCGGATTCCCGAGCACCGCCTGTGTCGTACAGCGAAAACTCGACATCACGAACGGCTGCGCGGCGGTCGATGTACAGGCGGTTTGCAGCGGCTTCGTTTATGCAATGTCCGTGGCCGACAGTTTCATCAAATCCGGCGCTCACAAGAACGTGCTGGTGATCGGCACCGAAGTATTTTCCCGCATTCTGAATTTCGAAGATCGCACCACTTGCGTGCTGTTCGGCGATGGCGCCGGCGCCATCGTGTTGACTGCTTCCACGCAACCGGGCGTACTTGCGAGCAAGCTGCATGCGGATGGGCGCCATGGCGACATCCTGTGTGTTCCCGGCAGCGTCAGCGGTGGAGCGCTCGAAGGCAGCGCCTTCCTCTACATGGACGGGCAGGCGGTGTTCAAGCTGGCGGTCTCAGTGCTCGAAAAGGTCGCCAATGAAACACTGAAAGCGGCCGACATGAATGCGTCGCAGGTCGACTGGCTGATTCCGCACCAGGCAAACATCCGCATCATGCAGGGCACTGCGAAAAAACTCGGCATGCCTCTCGAAAAGATGGTTGTGACCGTCGACCAGCACGGCAATACCTCCGCTGCATCGATCCCTCTCGCGCTCGATGTGGCAGTGCGCGACGGTCGCGTCAAGTCTGGACACAACGTCCTGATGGAGGGCGTCGGCGGCGGATTCACGTGGGGTGCGGTGCTCGTACGGATGTAATCACTTTTCCAGATAATAAGCATGACCAAATTCGCATTTGTTTTCCCCGGCCAGGGCTCGCAAGCCATCGGCATGCTGAACGGCTTCGCCGATAACGCGATCGTGCGGCAGACCGTGGCGGAAGCATCGGACGCGCTGGACTTCGACCTTGGCAAACTGATCGCCGAGGGACCGAAGGAAGAACTTGATCTGACCACGAATACGCAGCCGGTGATGCTGACTGCCGCTGTCGCGATCTATCGCGCGTGGATTGCCGCTGGCGGCAAGCTGCCGGCCGTCGTCGCCGGCCATAGTCTCGGCGAATACTCTGCACTGGTTGCTGCCGGTGCGATCGACTTCAAGAACGCAGTCCCGCTAGTGCGTTTCCGCGCGCAAGCGATGCAGGAGGCTGTTCCTGTCGGTCAGGGCGGCATGGCAGCTATTCTTGGATTGTCCGACGACGATGTGCGTGCTGCATGCATGGAAGCGGCGCAGGGCGAGGTGGTGGAAGCCGTCAATTTCAACGCGCCGTCGCAAGTCGTGATCGCGGGGCACAAGGGTGCGGTCGGGCGTGCCTGCGAGGCGGCGAAGGCAAAGGGCGCCAAGCGCGCGCTGCCGCTGCCGGTTTCCGCTCCTTTCCACTCGTCGTTACTGAAGCCGGCGTCGAACCGCCTGCGCGAATACATGGAAAAACTCGCCTTCTCCATGCCGCAGCTGCCGCTCATCAACAATGTCGATGTCGCGGTCGCGCCGGACGTTGCTGGTATCAAGGACGCGTTGGTACGCCAAGCTGCCAGCCCGGTACGCTGGGTCGAAACAGTGCAAAAAATGGCGGGCGAGGAAATCACCCATGTTGTCGAATGCGGTCCCGGCAAGGTTCTCGCCGGCCTGACCAAGCGGATCAATGGCGATCTGATCGGCGAAGCGATCGTCGACCAGGCGTCTCTCGATAAAGTGCTGGAGCTTCTCAAGTGAATCTGAATAATCAAGTCGCGCTGGTTACCGGTGCCTCGCGCGGAATCGGCCGTGCAATCGCGCAGGAATTGGCAAGACAGGGTGCAAAAGTGGTCGGTACCGCGACATCCGAATCCGGTGCTGCTGCCATCTCCGAATATCTCGCGGCAGTACAGCCTGGCTGCGGCAAGGGCGTCGTGCTGAATGTGACCGATGCCGAACGCTGCAATGCGGTCGTCGATGAAGTGCAAAAGGAATTCGGCAGCCTTTCGATTCTGGTCAACAACGCCGGCATTACGCAGGATCAGCTTGCGATGCGCATGAAGGACGAGGAATGGGATGCGGTAATCGCCACCAATCTGACTGCGGTAGGTCGCCTGTCTCGGGCTGTCTTGCGCGGCATGATGAAGGCCAGGCACGGGCGCATCATCAACATTACCTCGGTGGTCGGTTCCGCCGGTAATCCCGGCCAGATGAACTATGCGGCGGCGAAGGCCGGCGTCGCCGGAATGAGCAGGGCGCTTGCTCGCGAAATCGGCAGCCGCAACATCACCGTCAATTGCATTGCGCCCGGCTTTATCGATACCGACATGACGCGCGAACTCGGCGAGCAGCAGGTGGCCGCGTTGATGCAGCAAATCCCGCTCGGCCGTTTCGGTTTGCCCGAAGACATCGCGGCAGCGGTGGCTTTTCTTGCATCGCCACAAGCCGGCTACATTACCGGTACGACATTGCATGTCAACGGCGGAATGTATATGAGTTAATCAACATTTGGACACTTTTTGGCCGACGTTCAGCTATGAATCAAAACAAAAGCCAAAAGTGAATTTTCGTTGCGCAAACCTGATAAAATGCGCGCACTTTCTGTAACCCACTGGAGGGATAATATGTCCGATATCGAACAACGCGTTAAGAAAATCGTCGCTGAGCAACTGGGCGTCGCCGAAGCAGACATCAAGAACGAATCGTCTTTCGTCGACGATCTCGGCGCTGATTCCCTCGATACCGTTGAGCTCGTGATGGCGCTCGAAGACGAGTTCGAAATGGAGATTCCGGACGAGCAGGCCGAGAAGATCACGACTGTGCAGCAGGCGATCGACTACGCCAAGGCGCACGTCAAGGCCTAATTCTGTTTTGATTGATTCCAGGAGAACCGCTTGAGCCGCTCGCGTGAACGTCGCGTCGTAGTGACTGGTCTCGGTTGTATTTCCCCCGTCGGCAATACCGTCGCCGATGCGTGGGCTGCACTGACCGAAGGCAAATCAGGCATTGCGACCATCACAAAATTTGACGCCTCGCCTTTCTCCACGCGTTTTGCGGGTGAAGTAAAGGGCTTCAATATCGAGGATTACATTCCCGGTAAGGAAGCGCGCCACATGGACACTTTCATCCACTATGGGATGGCTGCGGGGATCCAGGCTATTCAGGATAGCGGCCTGACGGTCACTGACGAAAATGCCGAGAAGATAGGTGTCATCGTCGGTTCCGGTATCGGCGGTTTGCCGATGATCGAAGAGACGCATGCCGAGTTGACCAATCGTGGTCCGCGCCGTATCAGCCCTTTCTTCGTGCCGGCCTCGATCATCAACATGATCTCCGGCCATCTGTCGATCAAGTACGGCTTCAAGGGCCCGAATCTCGCCATCGTGACAGCATGTACGACGGGCTTGCACTGCATCGGTGCGGCCGCGCGCATGATCGAGTACGGTGATGCCGATGTCATGATCGCGGGCGGCGCCGAGTCCACGATTTCTCCGTTGGGTGTGGGCGGATTCGCCGCGGCACGTGCACTGTCGGCGCGTAACGACGACCCTGCAACTGCATCCCGTCCGTGGGACAAGGATCGCGATGGTTTTGTGCTGGGCGAAGGTGCCGGCGTCATGGTGCTCGAAGAATATGAATACGCGAAGGCTCGCGGCGCAAAGATTTACGCGGAAGTGCTCGGCTTCGGCATGAGCGCGGATGCGTATCATATGACCGCGCCGCTGGAAGACGGCGACGGTGCGCGCCGCTGCATGGTTGCGGCACTGAATAATGCGCGCATCAATGCCGATCAGGTGGATTACCTGAACGCGCATGGCACCTCGACGCCGCTCGGCGACATTGCGGAAACGGTCGCAATCAAGCGTGCGCTCGGTGACCGGGCCAAGCGGGCCGTGGTCAACTCCACCAAATCGATGACGGGGCATCTGCTTGGTGGCGCAGGTGGACTGGAATCGGTGTTTACCGCGTTGGCGGTACACAATCAGGTATCGCCTCCGACCATCAATATCTTTAATCAGGACCCCGCCTGTGATCTCGATTATTGCGCCAACACTGCGCGCAACATGCCGATCAATATCGCGGTGAAGAATTCGTTCGGCTTCGGCGGGACGAATGGCACGCTCATCTTCGGCAAGGTCTGAGCGCTTCGTTTCCCTCTCTCCTTGAGATGAGGGAAACGACCTTCCCATTCGCGCCGTTCACCATCATGTCTATCGCGGTCTCCGCAGTAGTCCAGCCATCGCGGCTTTTACTCATCATGATCGGGGCGATGTCGATCGGCGTCGCGGCTGTCGGAATCGCCATCGGCGCCGGAATGATCGGCGAGCTGTCTGCCGCGTCCAGATTCTTTGCCGCGGCATCGAGCCTTTTCCTAGCATTTTTTGGGTTTTATCATGGCACCAGGCACCGAAAACCCATACAACTTGATATCTCCGGCGCGGGGCGTTTACGTATCACCGAAATGGCTTTCGCAGGGACTTGTACAGATACAAACTGGCCGCATGTAAGAAAGAATGGAGAGACAGTCCGGCTGTTGGCGGACTCGACTATCTGGCCGCATCTGCTTTTGCTGCGCCTGCAGGCCGACAGCGGCGAGATATTCATAGTGCCGATATTGCCTGATTGCGTTTCGCGGGACAGCTTTCGCGCGCTATCGGTCGCATGCCGATGGATTGCCGGGCACAACCATCCGGACGACCATTAGCACTCCAAAATTTGTTCGGCATACATTGAACTTATTGCATTTCCTACAGTCAACTACACACGCCGCGTAGATGTTGCAATGGAACAAGGGAACGGGGATTGACGACAGAACGCGACATCGATCAACTGCTTGTCGAGCGTGTCCAGCGCGGCGATAAAAAAGCGTTCGAGCTGTTGGTGACCAAGTATCAACGGAAACTAATGCGGCTCGTGTCGCGGCTGGTGCGCGACCAGGCGGAAGCGGAGGACGTGGTGCAGGAGGCCTTTATCAAGGCTTACCGGGCATTGCCGCAGTTCCGCGGCGATTCCGCGTTTTACACATGGTTGTATCGTATCGGCATCAATACGGCGAAAAATTATCTGGTTACGCAGGGGCGCCGGGCGCCTACCTCTACCGAGGCCGACGCTGAAGAAGCAGAAACTTTTGACGATGGTGAACACCTAAGAGACATCAATACGCCCGAGTCGATGCTGGCAACGAAACAGATTGCCGAGACAGTGAATGTCGCCATGGATGCACTGCCCGACGAGTTGCGCATTGCAATTACATTGCGTGAGATCGAGGGCTTGAGCTACGATGAAATTGCGGAAGCTATGGGATGCCCGATAGGTACGGTACGCAGCCGGATTTTTCGTGCTCGCGAAGCTATCGCCGAGAAGCTGAGGCCATTGTTGGGCACTGCGATCGACAAGCGCTGGTAGTGGCAGGGGCAGGAAGAACAGGATTTTTGAGCAGAAAACTGGGGTTGGCGCAGCCTGAACGAGGTAGGTATGAGGACGAATGAAATAACCCGGGAACAGATTTCCGTACTCGCCGATGGGGAATTAACGGATCAGCACCTGGACGTCGCGCTGGCGGCTTTGCGGCAGAACGATGCGCTGGCCGATTGGGAAATTTATCATCAGATCGGCGATGTGTTGCGCTCAGACGACATGGCGCTCGGGTTGAGTGCGGGATTCGCGGCGCGCATGGCCGCACGCCTCGAAGCGGAACCTATCATCGTGGCCCCTGCGACTTCGAACGACCGCTTGACGGTTTCCTTGCCCTCTCCAGAAACGCGGACAAGGCATCCCGCGAAGCGCTGGGCAATTCCGGGGATGGCGGCTGCGGCGGCGATGGCGGTGGTCGCTTTCGTCGCCACGCCGCAGTTGATGGTGGCGATGAAGGGCGAGCCCGCCAGCAGTGATGCTGCCAGGGTGGCATTGACCGAAGTCGAGTCGACTGCGAATACGGCGAGCTCCGCTTCGACGGTCAGCGCTTCCGCCACCGAAGGCTTGGTACTGCGTGATCCACGCATCGACGATTATCTGCTGGCGCATCAGCGGTTTTCACCCTCCCTATACAGCGCGGCGCAGTATGCGCGTTCGGCTACCTTTGCAACTGATTCCAGTAAATGATTTGTATGCGGCAAACCCACGCTTTATTCAAGTTTGTCGTTGCTCTGTCGATTTTCTTCACATTTTCAGCGAACGCTGAAAATGCTGACCCGCAGGCTGACAGGCGGGAAGCACAGTCGTGGTTGAAAAAAATCCAGTCTGCGGCACAGAAGCTGAACTATTCCGGCACGTTCGTCTATCAGCAGGCAAACCAGATGCGCACCTCTCGCATCGCTCATCTGCTGGATGGAAAGAACGAGATCGAGAAACTTGAAATTCTTGATGGCAAACCGCGCGAGTACATCCGGAATAATGAAGAAGTCATCTGCTATGTGCCCGATACCAAGACCGTGTTGATCGAGAAACGCGTTACGCATGACATCTTTCCGGCCATTCTCGCCGCCAATCCGGCCGAGTTGACTGAGTTCTATAATGTGAAGAAGGACGAGACCGGCCGCGTGGCCGGTCATGAATGCCAAGCGATCGTGCTGGAGCCGAAGGACAATCTTCGTTACGGATACAAATTGTGGGCGGAAAAGGCGACCGGCCTGTTGCTGCGTGCGCAAACGCTGAACGAAAAAAGCGACGTGGTCGAGCAAATCGCATTCACGCAAATTTCAATCGGCAATCTGGACCGCAATCGGGTCAAGCCGAGTTTTTCGAATACCAGCGGCTGGCGTGTCGAGAATGCAGTGATGAGCCAGGTAAACCTGTCCGGATGGACCGTTAAATCATTGCCGCCCGGGTTCAGGAAGATCCGCGAAGTGAAACGCATGATTTCCGACTCCGCTGCCGTAGCAAGCTCGGCTGGTGCGCAGTCGAATCAGCGCGAAGTTTCGCAAATGGTTTTCTCCGATGGCCTGGCAGCGATTTCCGTGTTCATCGAACCGGGTTCGCAGAGCCGCACCGAAGGCTCGATGCAGCAGGGGGCCATGAATATCGTCGGTAAGCGCCAAGGCGATTTTTGGCTTACCATCGTCGGAGAAGTTCCTTCGGCGGCAATCAGACAAGTCGCCAACTCGATTGAATTCAAACCTAAATAGCTAAAACAAATAGGATTCCATGAGAACGATTTCTATTGCCCGAAACACATTTCTCGGCGTGCTTTTCAGTGTGGGCGGCTTACTGATGCTGCCCGCGCTCGGCGGTTTTTCAGCGGCTGCACATGCGGCTTCCGTCGCTGGTTTGCCGGATTTTGCCGACTTGGCTGAAAAGGCCGGACCCGCAGTGGTCAATATCCGCACCACTGAGAGGGTGAAACCTGGTCAGGGCGGCGTGCCCGGCAGCGACGATGAGGAAATGCAGGAATTTTTCCGTCGATTTTTCGGGGTGCCGATCCCGCGCCAGCAGCCTGACCGCCCGCCACGCGGCAACCGCAAGCCGGGGCCGCAACAAGAAGAGGAAGTGCCGCGCGGTGTCGGTTCGGGCTTCATTATCTCCGCCGATGGCTTCGTACTGACCAACGCGCATGTGGTGGACGGCGCCGATGAGGTTTACGTGACGTTGACCGACAAGCGCGAATACAAGTCCAAGATTATCGGCCTCGACAAGCGTACTGATGTCGCCGTCGTAAAGATAGAAGGCAGCAATCTCCCGCGCTTGACGATCGGCGATCCGAACAAGCTGCGGGTCGGCGAATGGGTGATCGCCATCGGCTCTCCGTTCGGCCTCGACAATACCGTGACGGCAGGAATCATTTCGGCGAAGGCGCGCGATACGGGTGAATACCTGCCGCTGATTCAGACCGACGTGGCGGTCAATCCGGGCAACTCGGGTGGCCCGCTGATCAATATGCGCGGCGAAGTCATTGGCATCAACTCGCAGATTTATAGTCGTTCGGGCGGTTACATGGGAATCTCGTTCGCGGTGCCGATCGACGAGGCAATGCGCGTTGCGGAGCAACTCAGGACGACCGGCCGGGTGACGCGCGGCCGTATCGGCGTGCAGATCGGCGAGGTGACCAAGGATGTCGCCGAATCACTCGGGATGACGCGCACGCAAGGCGCGCTGATCCAGCGTGTGGAGCCGGGCGGCCCGGCCGAGAAGGGCGGTCTTGAGGCAGGCGACATCATTCTGAAGTTCAACGGCGCCACGATCGAAAAGTCGACCGATCTGCCGCGCCTCGTCGGTGCGACCAAGCCCGGCACGCGCTCCACACTCACGGTATGGCGCAAGGGCGCCAGCAAGGACGTGACGCTGACGGTTGCCGAGCTGGAGCCGGAAAAGCTGGCGAAAAAGGATGAGCGGAAAGCCAAGCCGGAACAGACTGCCAACGCGCTCGGACTAGTCGTCAGCGACTTGTCCGAAGCACAGAAAAAGGAGTTGAAGATCGATGGCGGTGCGATCGTCGATGCCTCCGAAGGCCCTGCAGCTCGTGCAGGACTGCGCGCCGGCGACGTGATTCTTCGCCTGAACAACAACGACGTGAAGGACGCCAAGCAGTTCAATGCGCTGGTCGCCAAACTGGAGCCGAAGAAAATGGCCGTGGTGCTGGTGCGGCGCGGCGACGCGTCGCAATTCGTGCCGATAAGGCCGAACGGACAATAGAGGGTGCTGATGTTCAGGGCCGCAGCCGGCAGGGAGGCGGCCCTTTCGTTGTGAAGATGCCGGCTTCGTGCGCGAGCCGGGTGCGGTTATACTGAGTTGGGCAAGCTCATACGCAGGAACGCGCCGGATTGATATCGGGTCTTCGTTAGGCCTTCTCTTTCATTTGATTCGAAGCCGTGATCCATTTCACTCTCTACTCTCGCTCATATTGCCATCTCTGCGACGATATGCTCGAAGCACTGCAGGCCTTGAGCAGTGAGTATCCGTTTACGGTGGAACTGATCGACGTCGATGCCGACGAGGCCTTGGCCGCTCAATTCGATGAACTGGTGCCGGTGCTTTTTGGCCGCAAAAACGATGCCGCGTCGGTTCAGCTTTGCAACTATTTCCTCGACGAGTCGAAGACCAGAGCGTTCCTGGCAAGCGCGTCGTAAGAAAAGCGGTCAAGAACCCTCCTTTCGGCGCGAGTCGGGACGGTTTTATGGGCTTTCCCCCTTGAAATCCGGTAAAATGCCGGACATCGAACAACCTTCTGTCATAAGGCGCTCGCTTGGGGATGCTTCCCCGCTCAGAGCGCCTTTTTTGTAATTACATCTTGGTTAATGGACAACATCCGCAATTTCTCCATCATTGCCCATATCGACCATGGCAAGTCGACGCTGGCAGATCGCATCATCCAGATCTGCGGCGGCTTGTCCGATCGTGAAATGGAAGCGCAAGTGCTGGACTCGATGGATCTCGAGCGCGAGCGCGGTATTACCATCAAGGCGCAGACTGCGGCATTGTCGTACAAGGCGCGCGACGGCAAGATCTATAACCTGAACCTGATCGACACTCCCGGACACGTCGATTTCAGTTACGAAGTCAGCCGCTCTCTGTCGGCATGCGAGGGCGCGCTGCTGGTTGTCGACGCATCACAGGGCGTCGAGGCGCAGACGGTCGCCAATTGCTATACGGCGCTCGACCTCGAGGTCGAGGTGGTGCCGGTGCTGAACAAGATCGACCTGCCGTCAGCCGATCCGGACAACGCGATCAGCGAAATCGAGGATGTGATCGGCATCGATGCCAGCGATGCAGTGCGTTGCTCGGCCAAGACCGGCATGGGCGTCGAAGATGTGCTTGAGGCGTTGATCAGCAAGGTGCCGCCGCCCAAGGGCGATTCGGATGCGCCGTTGCAGGCACTGATCATCGATTCCTGGTTCGACAATTACGTCGGTGTCGTGATGCTGGTGCGGATCGTCAACGGCACGTTGCGGCCGAAGGACAAGATTTCGCTGATGGCGACCGGTGCCCAGTATCTGGCCGAAAGCGTCGGCGTGTTCACCCCGAAATCGCAGCCGAAAGAGTCGCTGTCGGCTGGTCAGGTGGGATTCGTCATCGCCGGTATCAAGGAGTTGAAGGCGGCTAGTGTCGGCGACACCATTACGCTCGCCGGCAAACCCGCCGCCGAGCCGCTGCCGGGTTTCAAGGAAGTGCAGCCGCAGGTGTTTGCCGGCCTGTTTCCGGTAGAGGCCAACCAGTACGACGCATTGCGCGATTCGCTGGAAAAACTGAAACTCAACGACGCCGCGCTGCAGTATGAGCCGGAGGTGTCGCAGGCGCTCGGCTTCGGCTTCCGCTGCGGTTTTCTCGGGCTGTTGCACATGGAAATCGTGCAGGAGCGGCTGGAGCGCGAGTTCGACATGGACTTGATCACGACCGCGCCCACCGTGATCTATGAGGTGATACAGCGCGACGGCACGATGATCATGGTCGACAATCCGTCCAAGATGCCGGACCCGCCCAAGATCGAGGAGATCCGCGAGCCGATCGTCACGGTCAATCTCTACATGCCGCAGGAGTATGTCGGCTCGGTGATTACGCTGTGCACGCAGAAGCGCGGCGTGCAGATCAACATGAGTTACCACGGCAAGCAGGTAATGCTGACCTACGAAATGCCGATGGCAGAGATCGTGCTCGACTTCTTCGACAAGCTGAAGTCAACCTCGCGCGGCTATGCGTCGATGGACTATGAGTTCAAGGAATATCGCGCCGCCGACGTGGTGAAAGTCGACATGCTGATCAACAGCGAAAAGGTCGATGCGCTGGCGATCATCGTGCACCGTTCCAGCAGCCAGTATCGTGGCCGCGCGGTGGCGGCGAAGATGCGTGAGCTGATTCCGCGCCAGATGTTTGACGTCGCCATTCAGGCGGCAATCGGCGCCAACATCATCGCGCGCGAAAACGTCAAGGCACTGCGCAAAAACGTACTGGCCAAGTGCTACGGCGGCGATATTTCGCGCAAGCGCAAGCTGCTCGAAAAGCAGAAGGCCGGCAAGAAACGGATGAAACAGGTGGGTTCGGTGGAGGTGCCGCAGGAGGCATTCCTGGCGATTTTACAAGTGGAAGATAAATGAGTCTGCAAGCGATTCTGGGCAACTTTGCGTTAATCCTTTTCATCCTGACCATCGCTACCGGAATTGTCTGGTTTCTCGATGTGTTTCACTTTTCGAAACAGCGGCGCGCGCAAGCCGATGTGGCGCTGGCCGAATTCGACGCGCGTTACGCGAAGCTGAAGGCAGATGGAATCAAAGCCGAGGACAGCGGACGGGCGAAGCTCGAAGCGGAAATTCTCAAACAGCCGACATGGATCGAATATTCCGGAAGCTTTTTTCCGGTTATTGCACTGGTGTTTTTCCTGCGGTCGTTTCTGTACGAACCGTTCAAGATTCCGTCAAGCTCGATGGTGCCGACGCTGGTAATTGGCGATCTGATCCTGGTGAACAAGTTCACTTACGGCATTCGCCTGCCGATCATCAACAAGAAAATCGTCGATATCAACGATCCGCAACGCGGCGACGTCATGGTATTCAAATATCCGAAAGACCCGTCGCTCGATTATATTAAACGCGTAGTTGGCGTTCCGGGTGATAAAATTGTATATAAAAACAAGCATTTAACGGTGAATGGTAAAGCAATTTCTTACCAGCCGCTACCGGATTACCTGGACGAGGAGCATCTGAGCTATTCGAAGCAATACCTGGAGAACTTGACGGGTGTGTCGCACAAGATCCTGAATGACGAACGCGCACCGGCCTATGTGCAGAACCCGGATTCGTTTCCGCGCAATGAGTTGTGCAGCTATAACCTGGAAGGATTCTCCTGTACCGTCCCCGCTGGACATTACTTCATGATGGGTGATAATCGGGATAACAGTCTGGACAGCAGGTATTGGGGCTTCGTACCGGATCAGAATATTGTCGGAAAGGCATTTTTTGTCTGGATGAATCTTGGCAATTTCAGACGCATCGGCAGTTTTCAATAATTAGAATCAGGGAGTGGGCGCATGAAATTTCGGTCAAACACCGGAAACGGGCAACATGGTCTTTCGCTGGTCGGATTCATGTTCGTGATTGTTATCGTGGCACTAATCGCGGTTCTCGGCATGAAAGTGGTTCCCTCTGTGGTCGAATATACGGCGATCAAGAAAGCGATCGCCACCGCCAAAAGCAATGGCACGACGGCGCGCGAGATTCAGGATTCGTTTGAGAGGCAGAGAACGACCGCATATATTGATTCGGTTACCGGCAAGGATCTGGAAATTACCAAGACGGCAGACGGCTTTGACGTCAGCGTTGCCTATCAGAAGAAGATCGAACTGGTCGGCCCGACGAGCCTGGTGATTGACTATGTGGCAACTACCGGCAACGCCCGACCGCAGAAAGCAGAGTAGTAAGGAGTGGCGACTAAGCCCATGGATCTCAAGTTATTGCAAAACCGGCTGGGCCATAGTTTCAAGGATGCCGCATTGCTGCAGCAAGCCTTGACGCATCGCAGCCACAGCAGCGTGCATAATGAACGACTTGAATTCCTCGGCGACTCGGTGCTGAATTGCGTGGTCGCGTCGTTGCTGTTCGAACGCTACAGCAAGATCGACGAGGGTGATTTGTCGCGCTTGCGCGCCAATCTGGTCAAGCAACAATCGCTGTATGAAATCGCTCAGCGCCTGGAGCTGTCGCAATTTCTCAGACTAGGTGAAGGCGAATTGAAGTCCGGCGGATTCCGCCGGCCGTCGATCCTGGCCGATACGCTCGAAGCGTTGTTCGGCGCCATTTTCCTTGATGCCGGCTTCAATGCGGCACGCGACGTCATTCGCGCGCAGTACATTCCGATTCTCGATACGGTCGATCCGAAGACGCTGGGCAAGGATGCGAAGACGCTGTTGCAGGAATACCTGCAGGGCAAGAAGCTCGCGCTGCCACAATACAATGTTGTCGCCACCCATGGCGCCGCGCATAGTCAGGAATTCGAGATCGAATGCCTGGTGCCGAAGCTCGAGATCCAGGTTTTCGGCACCGGCGGCAGTCGCCGCGCGGGCGAGCAGGCCGCCGCCAAACTGGCGCTCGAAGCGGTACAGAACGCGTTGGTCAAAAGTTCGGCCGCCGGCCGCAAGAGTCGCCCGCGCGCGTCGCAACTCAAGCTGGCCGGCATCGCGACTATCCAGCCCGATGCACCGGTCGAGGAAGATGTGAAGAGGCCTGGCAAGGCAGTTGCAAAGACCGATATCAAGGTGGAAGCGAAGCCGGAAGTCAAACAAGAGATCAAACAGGATTTCAAGCAAAACAGGCTGGACCTGAAGAGCGACGGCAAGACCGGGGCTTCGCCCGATAATGCAACGGACGGCAAGGCCTTGCAGCCGGCCGGTGTTAACGACGCCGCCGATAGTGGCGCGCCCGCCATTCCCACCCAATCGAAAACCGCATGACATCAGCCGACGCCTCTTCCGACTTCCGATGCGGCTATATCGCGATCGTAGGCCGCCCCAACGTCGGCAAATCAACGCTCATGAATGCGTTGATCGGCGCCAAGGTGAGCATTACTTCGCGCAAGGCACAAACCACCCGACATCGGATCACCGGCATTCAGACCACCGAAGCGGCACAATTCGTGTATGTCGATACGCCGGGTTTCCAGACGCGCCATTCGAACGCTTTGAACAAGACGCTGAACCGCACGGTGACGAACACGCTTACCGCCGCCGACGTCATTTTGTTTATCGTCGAAGCCGGCAGCTATGGGCAAGCCGACAGGCAGGTGCTGGCACTGATTCCGAAGAATGTGCCATGCATGCTGGTGATCAATAAGTCCGACCACATCAAGGACAAGGCGGTGCTGATGCCGTTTGCGCAGCAGGTAGCGGCGGAACGCGACTTCGCCGCGATAGTGCCGGTCTCCGCCAAGCAGCGCTTTCAGCTCGACCTGCTCGAAGGCGAAATCCGCAGGCATCTGCCGGTCAATTCGCCTATCTTCGGCGAGGATGATATTACCGATCGCAGCGAGAAATTCCTGGCGGCAGAGATCGTTCGCGAAAAGGTGTTCCGCTATGTCGGCGACGAGTTGCCCTACACCAGTACCGTGGTCATCGAAAAGTTCGAGGAAGAGGGCAATCTGCGCCGGGTCTTCGCTGCCATCCTGGTCGAGCGCGACAGCCACAAGGCGATGGTGATCGGGCAGAAGGGCGCAAAGCTCAAGGAAATTTCGACGCAGGCGCGGCTCGACATGGAAAAATTGTTCGGCGGGCCGGTATATCTGGAAATCTGGATCAAGGTCAAGTCCGGCTGGGCCGACAATGAAGCCGGCTTGCGCGCCTACGGTTACGAATAGGCGTTCGCGTGGATGGATATCGATCCGGTTCGAACCAGGCGGCAATCCGACATGCCTTTGCCCATCAAGGAAAACCATGACCGGCCGGACGACGAGCCGCGGGACGCGGCGTTGCCGCCTGCCGTACTGACGGAAACGCGCGCAGACGAACCGAGGCCTCGTGCGGCACGCCAGAAATCGCAGGAAAAGGAAAGCCGGATCGGAGGCCAGCCGGGTTTCGTGCTGCATAGCTATCCGTACAAGGAAACCAGCCTGATCGTCGACGTGTTCTCACGCGATTACGGTCGCGTGGCGCTGATTGCCAAGGGAGCGAAACGTCCGCATTCGAAGCTGCGCGGCGTATTGCAGACTTTTCAGCCGCTGTCGGTCGGCTGGACCGGCAAGGCGGAAGTGCGGACGCTGACCGAGGCGGAATGGATAGGCGGATTGTTGCCGCTTGAAAAGTCGGCGTTGCTATGCGGCTTTTATCTGAACGAGTTGCTGGTCAAGTTGCTCGCACGCGACGATCCGCATCCGGCGCTGTTCGATCACTACGTCGCCACGCTCAATCAGCTCGCGCATGACGAACCCGCGCCCATCGTGCTGCGCAAGTTCGAGCGCGCGCTGTTGAAGGAAACCGGCGTCGGCGGCGACTTCACGATATGCACCGCCACCGGCCGGCCAGTGGAAGACGAACAGACCTACGTGGTCGATCCTGAACGCGGGCCGCGTTTGGCGCATCCGGCGGACAGCTCGCCGCGAGTATCCGGCAAGACATTGCGCGACATGGAGCGCGAAGACTATGCGGATGGCACCACGCAGTTGCAGAGCAAGTTTCTGATGCGCTTTCTGCTTGCGCATCATTTGGGTGGAGCGCCGCTCAATACGCGGCAGATTCTGATAGATTTGATGCAGTTATAAGCCACGAGCCTTCACCATGAGCCTCTTACATCCCCATACCCCTGTCATCGACCTTGGGGTCAACATCGATCATGTTGCCACCTTGCGCAATGCGCGCGGCACCGTCTATCCCGATCCGGTACAGGCGGCATTGCTGGCGGAGGAGGCCGGCGCCGATTGCATTACGCTGCACATGCGCGAAGACCGTCGGCATATCAAGGATGCGGACGTCGAAAATATCCGTCCGCAGCTGCGCACCCGGATGAATCTCGAATCCGCGGTGACCGCCGAGATGCTCGATTTCGCCTGCCGCATCAAACCGCAGGACGTCTGCCTGGTGCCGGAACGGCGCAACGAGGTGACCACCGAAGGCGGACTGGATGTCGCCAGATATTTTTCGAAAGTGCAGGCGGCGGTCGGGCAGTTGCAGGCTGAAGGAATACGCGTCAGCCTGTTCATCGACCCGGACCATGCGCAGATTCGTGCGGCAGCCGAAGCCGGTGCGCCGCTCATTGAAATCCATACCGGACGCTACGCGGACGCACGTACCGAAGAGGAACAGCAGCAGGAACTGGAGCGTGTGCAATCAGCGGTGCTGGACGGTATCAAGAATGGATTGAGGGTCAATGCCGGCCATGGTTTGCACTACACCAATGTGCAGGCGATCGCGGCGATTCCGGAGATTGCCGAACTCAATATCGGCCACGCAATCGTTGCGCAGGCGGTCTTTATCGGATGGAAGAATGCGGTGAAGGAGATGAAGGCGATCATGACCGCCGCCCGTTTGGGCATCCACAAGAAATGATCTACGGCATCGGCACCGATATCATTCGGATTTCACGCATCGAAGCCGCGCTTGCACGCAATGGCGAGCGCTTCGCAGAAAAAATCCTCGGGCCGGAAGAGCTGGACAAATATCGACGTCGCAGCGAAAAGGTCGGCGCGCGCGGCATCCGTTTTCTGGCAACGCGTTTTGCGGCCAAGGAAGCGTTTTCCAAAGCGGTCGGACTCGGCATGCGCGCGCCGATGGCCTGGCGCGCGATTCAGACCCTGAATGCGGCGAGCGGGAAACCGGTGGCGGTGACGAGCGGTGCGTTGAAGGAATTTATGGAACGGAATGGCCTGACCGCGCAGGTATCGATTACCGATGAAGCTGATTACGCGGTCGCCTTTGTGATAGTGGAGAAGAAATGAATGCAATAGCAGCAAGCGTCAGCCTGGGTCCGGTCGTGCTCGATGTCGCAGGTGCCGTGCTGACCGACGATGACGTCCGCCGCATCCGCCATCCGCTCACCGGCGGTGTCATCCTGTTTGCGCGCAACTACGAAGACCGCGCGCAACTGGTCGCGTTGACGGAAGCGATCCATGCGGCGCGCCCCGGTGTGCTGATCGCGGTCGACCATGAGGGCGGGCGCGTCCAGCGTTTCAGGAGCGACGGCTTCACCAAATTGCCGGCGATGCGCAGGCTCGGCGAGCTATGGGATCGCGACGTGCTGAAAGCGATCAAGGCTGCCACCGACGTCGGTTTCGTGCTTGCCGCCGAATTGCGCGCTTGCGGCGTCGACCTGTCGTTCACGCCGGTGCTCGATCTCGATTATGGCGAATCCGGCGTGATCGGCGATCGCGCGTTTCATCGCGATGCACGCGTGGTCAGCGTGCTGGCGAAGAGCCTGAACCACGGCCTGGCGCTGGCAGGCATGGCAAACTGCGGCAAGCATTTTCCCGGTCACGGATTCGTCAAGGCGGATTCGCACGTCGATATCCCGGTTGATGAACGCGGCCTCGAAGAAATTCTCGCCGAGGATGCGGCGCCGTATGACTGGCTCGGCCTCGGCCTGGCGGCGGTGATGCCGGCACATGTGGTCTACCCGAAGGTTGACAAGCAGCCGGCCGGGTTTTCGAAAAAATGGCTGACCATCCTGCGTCGCGACATGGGATTTCAAGGCGTCATCTTCAGCGACGACCTGAGCATGGAGGGCGCGAGCGTGGCAGGCAGCGTGATCGACGGCGCGCATGCCGCGCTGTCGGCAGGCTGTGACATGGTCCTGATCTGCAATTCGCCGGATAAGGCGGACCAACTGCTGGCCGGCCTACAGCTCAAGGCGAGCGCCGCGGCGAAAGAATCGTCGGCGCGCCTCGCCGCGCTGCTGCCGCAAGCGCCCGTATCGAGCTGGGAGACATTGCAGCAGGACGCCCGCTATCGCGCCGCGCAACAGACGGTGCAGGCTCTGATGAGCGCTTGACAAAGTTTTACCCATGTCCGACAACGCCGCACCCGATCCACGCGCGGCCGTTCTGGAAACGGTTGCGAAGTTGCCGCATCTGCCGGGAGTTTATCGCTATTTCGATGTCGATAATAATCTCCTGTATGTCGGCAAGGCGCGTGATCTCAAGAAGCGGGTGTCCAGCTATTTCCAGAAGACGCTGACCAGCCCGCGCACCGCCATCATGGTCGAACGCATCATGCGGCTCGAAACCACGGTCACACGCAGCGAGGCGGAAGCGCTGCTGCTAGAAAATAATCTGATCAAGACGCTGCAGCCGCGTTTCAATATTCTTTTCCGCGACGACAAGTCTTATCCGTATCTGAAGATCAGCGGGCAGGAGACTCCGCGCATGGCCTACTATCGCGGCGCGGTGGACAAGAAGAATCAGTATTTCGGACCTTTCCCCAGCGCGTGGGCGGTAAAGGAGTCGATGCAGATCCTGCAGAAGGTATTTCAGCTGCGTACCTGCGAAGACACGGTATTCGCGAATCGCACGCGGCCGTGCCTGCTGCACCAGATCCAGCGCTGCAGCGCGCCATGCGTGAAGGCGATCAGCGCCGAGGATTACGCGCTCGATGTCGAGAATGCCGCCAAGTTCCTGCGCGGCCGGCAAACCGAGGTGCTGGAAACGCTCGAAAAGAAAATGCATGCGTTCGCCGAAGAGCTCAAGTTCGAACAGGCAGCCGCGGTGCGCAACCAGATCAGCGCGCTGTCACGCGTGCTGCATCAGCAAACGATGGAGACCGTCGGCGACGCCGACATCGACATCATCGCCGTGGTGGTGCAGGGCGGGCGCGCCTGCGTGAACCTGGCGATGGTCAGGGGCGGGCGCCATCTCGGCGATCGTGCGTATTTCCCGGCTCATGTGGACGATGCGCTGGCGACTGTGGAAGACACAGTCGAGGTTGAGGTGCTGAAGGCCTTTCTTGCGCAGCATTACATCGACACCTTCATTCCGGCGACAATCATTCTTGATGCCGAACTCGATGAGCCGGCATTGATGATGGCGCTGATGGAGCAATGCGGCCATCGCATCACGCTGGTGTTTCAACCGCAGGGGCAGCGCCGCCAATGGCTGGAAATGGCACGCAAGGGGGCGGAGATCGCGCTCGCGCGCCTGCTGTCGGAACAGGGCTCGCAACAGGCGCGCACGCGGGCGCTGATCGAGGTGCTGGCCCTCGACATCACCGACATCGACGCCTTGCGCGTAGAGTGTTTCGACATCAGCCACACGCAGGGAGAGGCGACACAGGCCTCATGCGTGGTGTTCCATCATCACGCGATGCAGAACGGTGAGTATCGCCGCTACAACATCAATGACATCACGCCCGGCGACGACTATGCGGCGATGCGCCAGGTGCTGACGCGGCGCTATGAGAAGGTGGCGAACGGTGACGGCGTGATGCCGGATATCGTGCTGATCGACGGCGGCAAGGGGCAGGTCGAGATGGCGCGCCAGGTGTTGAGCGAACTCGGTCTCGATATCGGCCTGATCGTCGGCGTGGCGAAAGGCGAGGGCCGGAAGGTGGGCCTGGAGACGCTGGTGTTCGCCGACGAGCGGGAGCCGCAGGAGCTGGGCAAGGAATCGGCAGCGCTGATGCTGGTCGCGCAGATTCGCGACGAGGCGCACCGCTTCGCGATCACCGGCATGCGTGCGAAACGCGCCAAGGCGCGGCAGACCTCGCGGCTGGAGGAAATCGAAGGGATCGGTGCAAAACGGCGGCAAAGGCTGCTGGCGCGCTTCGGCGGCCTGCGCGGCGTGACCGATGCCAGCGTGGAGGAGCTGGCCTCCGTCGAGGGCATTTCCCGGCAACTGGCTGAAGAGATTTACAAGCAGCTGCATTGATGCAAAAGCCGGCGCGGCGAATGGCGATTGCGGTGAAAGCGATTTCCACGCGATAATCGGCATTATTCACAGGCACCGACTATGCCCATCAATATTCCGATTCTTCTTACATGGCTGCGCGTCGCGCTGATCCCCCTGGTGGTGGGCGTGTTCTATCTGCCCGATGCATGGCTTTCGCCGTATGCGAAGGGCGTCGCGTCCACTGCCGTGTTCGTGGTCGCCGCGGTGACCGACTGGTTCGACGGTTTCCTCGCGCGGCGTTGGAACGAGACCTCGGCGTTCGGCGCTTTCCTCGACCCGGTCGCCGACAAGTTGATGGTGGCCGGCGCGTTGCTGGTGCTGGTCGAGTTCGACCGCGTGAATGCCGTGATCGCTTTCATCATCATCGGACGCGAAATCGCGATCTCCGCGCTGCGCGAATGGATGGCGCAGCTCGGTGCATCGAAGTCGGTAGCGGTCAGCTCGATCGGCAAGATCAAGACCGTCGCGCAAATGGTTGCGATCCCGATGCTGCTGTATAGCGATACGCTGTTCGGCGTGATCGATACGCAGCTGTGGGGCGCATGGCTGCTGGTGATTGCCGCGGCGCTGACGGTGTGGTCGATGTTCTATTACCTACGTAAGGCCTGGCCACTCATCAAGGAAAAAGCAGGGCGCATGATTTGACGGAAGCTTGACAAGAATCGTCAAACCTCTATAATGCGTGTCTGTCGTGAGCGCGGGAGTAGCTCAGTTGGTAGAGCGCAACCTTGCCAAGGTTGAGGTCGAGAGTTCGAGACTCTTCTCCCGCTCCAGAA
>UEXY01000089.1_pt1 | contig 55017 bp, 67 predicted proteins | sample 4301061 | NCBI WGS metagenome assembly UEXY01 (sample SAMEA4773184, study PRJEB27434) | metagenome | biome: 2259; feature: agricultural soil; material: soil | place: USA | collected 2014-09 | depth 0.25 m | reverse complement strand
GCGAACACCATGCCGATCATCATCGCCATCATCATGGGGCTGAGCATGAATTTCCATAACGGCGTGCGGTAGCTGCGCCCGCTTTCAATGATCTTGATGCCGATGGAAAAGTAGATCAGGTTGCATGCCATGAACAATGCCACCGCAGCCGGCAAGCCAGGGGTGCCAAACGCCAGCACCGCGAGCGGCAAACCCATGTTGCCGCAATTGTTGTACATCATCGGCGGCACGAAGCTGCGCACGTCGTAACCGAGCAACCGCGCCACCGGCCATGCGAGCAGGCCGGAACCGAGCGAAATCAACACGCCGGCGAGAATCAGCGTGCCGCTGTGCACGAGGTCGAAGTCTTTCGCCGCCAATGCGGTGAACACCAGCAGCGGACACAGCACATCCATGCTGACGCGGTTGACCGATCCCATGTCGGACCGGACGCGCTCGCCGCGCACACGCGCATACCCGTAACCTACCGCGATCATGATGAAGACCGGCAGGATGATGCCGAGGATGCGCTCAAACACTTGCATTGTTGATTCTTTCGGTGGGAACACGACTACCCGGCGATTGTAGCGAGATATCCTGGATCACGTTTTCCATCGCACACGCGTTCGCTATTCGTTGCCGATCCGCGTTGTCGATCCGCTTATTTGAGGAGGAGCTCTTCCGCCCGCGCGACGCTCTCGGTCGCGCCACGCAACACGACGATGTCGCCCGCGTGCAGCACGGTTTCCGGCGCCACCTCGACGCGGCTCTTGCCGCGGCGGACGATCGTCACTTCGGCGCCCACCTCGGCCAGCTTCAATGCTGCGAGCGCCTTGCCGATCGCCTGCGCGCCTTCACTCAAGGTCACCGAATGCAAGCGCACGTGCAGATGCTCCGCGTCGTCCGGCGCATCGCTGGCTCCATGGAAATAGCCGCGCAATGATGCATAGCGCTCGTCGCGCGCGGCTTGCACCCGATGCACCACGCGCCGCAGCGGCACGCCAAGCATCACCAGCGCATGCGAGGCCAGCATCAGGCTGCCTTCGAGCGCTTCCGGCACCACTTCCGCTGCGCCGGCCTCGCGCAGCTTGTCGAGTTCGCTGTCGTCGTGGCTGCGCACGATCACCGGCAATTCCGGCGCGAGTTCATGCGCGAAGTGCAATACCTTCAGGGCCGACGGCGTGCTCGCATAAGTGACGACCAGCGCCGCCGCGCGATGGATGCCGGCTGCCACCAGGCTCTCGCGGCGCGCCGCATCGCCGTACGACACATTGGCGCCGGCGGCCTGCGCTTCGCGCACCCGGTCCGGGTCGAGATCAAGCGCGTGATACGCAATGTGTTCCTCTTCCAGAAGCCGGGCGAGGCTTTGCCCGGAACGACCAAAACCGGCGATCAGCACGTGCTTTTGCGTGGTCATGGTGCGCGTCGCGATCTGCGTCAGCGCCAGCGACTGCATCATCCATTCGTTGGCGGACAGCTTCATCACGATCGCATCCGACTTGGCGATGATGAACGGCGCAATCAGCATCGACAGCACCATCGATGCCAGGATCAACTGGATGATCAGCGGGTCCATCAATTGCAGGCCGCCGGCCTGGTTCAGCAGCACGAACCCGAACTCGCCGGCTTGCGCCAGCGCCAGGCCGGTGCGTAGCGATACGCCGGTCGATGCGCCGGTCAGCTTCGTCAACGCCGCGATCAGGCCGAACTTGAGCAGCACCGGGCCGGTAAGCAGCAACAACACCAGCCACCAGTTCTCCAGCACCAGCCGCCCGTTCAGCAGCATGCCGACGGTGATGAAGAACAAGCCCAGCAGCACGTCGCGAAATGGCTTGATGTCCTCTTCCACCTGGTGCCGGTACTCGGTTTCGGAAATCAGCATGCCGGCAACGAAGGCACCGAGCGCGAGCGACAAGCCGGCCTGTTCGGTGATCCACGCCGCGCCCAACGTGATCAGCAGCAGGTTGAGCATGAACAGTTCCTGCGAGCGGCGTTTGGCGACGATATGAAACCAGCCGCGCATCAGCCGCTGACCGATCACCAGCAGCAGCACCAGCACGATGCCGGCCTTCAATGTCGCCAGCGCCAGCGTCATCATCAGGTCGTCGGAATTCTTTGCCAGCGCCGGCACCAGGATCAGCAGCGGCACCACCGCCAGATCCTGGAACAGCAGAATGCCGAAGATCTGCCGGCCGTGCGCGCTTTCCAGTTCCAGCCGCTCGGTCAGCAGCTTGGAGACGATCGCGGTGGACGACATCGCCAGCGCGCCGCCGAGCGCGAAGGCCGCGCGCCAGCTGATCGCAACCAGCTGCGGCAGCAGGTAGGCGGCCAGCCAGCCGAACACCATGGCGGCGGCAATCGTCAACAGCACCTGCGCCATGCCGAGCCCGAATACCGTATGCCGCATCGACGACAGCTTGGGCAGCGAGAATTCCAGCCCGATCGAAAACATCAGGAATACGACGCCGAATTCGGCCAGCGTGTGCGTGGTCTGGTTATCGCTGGCGAGGCCGAGTCCATGCGGCCCGATCACGATGCCGACCAGCAGGTAGCCGAGCATCGGCGGCAGATGCAGCATGCGGAAGGCGACCACACCGAGCACGGCGGCGCCGAGCAGGATGAGCGTCAGTTCGAGAGCCGAAAACATTCGTTATAAATTAAGAAGGACTCGGGGTGGGGAGGCCCGTTTGACAGCCGTCAAAGCCGAATTTTTTGTTCCGACTGGCAGATTTTTTGCTTTGGTAATTCGTTTATACTTCCGGCATGAGTGTAACCGATGCAAAAACCTTGCCGAAAGCTTTTGATACAAAAACTGCACGACGCGCGCTCGAACTCGCGCGCCAGACGCTGCAAATCGAAGCCGACGCGCTGCTCGCGCTAAAAACCCGCCTGTCCGACGATCCGGGCGACAGCTTTGCGCAAGCGGTCGCACTGTTGCTGCAATGCAGCGGACGCGTGGTGGTGTCCGGCATCGGCAAGTCCGGCCACATCGCGCGCAAGATCGCCGCGACGCTGGCCTCGACCGGTACCCCGGCCCTATTCGTGCACGCGGCGGAAGCGCTGCACGGCGATCTCGGTATGATCACCGAAAACGATGCGGTGATCGCGATTTCCTACTCCGGCGAAGCGGCCGAATTCGTGTCGATCATTCCCATCATCAAGCGCATGGGTGCGAAGCTGATCGCGATCACCGGCAACGACGCCTCGCGTCTCGCGCAACTGGCCGATGTTCACCTCAACGCCCGCGTCGACAAGGAAGCCTGCCCGCTCAACCTGGCGCCGACCGCCAGTACCACGGCCACGCTGGCGCTGGGCGATGCGCTGGCGGTGGCATTGCTCGACGCGCACGGTTTCCGCGAAGAGGATTTCGCGCGCTCGCATCCGGGCGGCGCGCTCGGCCGCCGGCTGCTGACCCATGTGCGCGACGTCATGCGCAGCGGCGATGCAATTCCGGCAGTGCGCGCCGACGTGTCGTTGCCGTCCGCGCTGCTGGAAATCACCAAGAAAGGCATGGCGATGACCGCCGTGGTCGACGATGCGTTCCACGTCATCGGCATTTTTACCGACGGCGATCTGCGCCGCCTGATTGAATCCGCGCAAGATCTCGGCAAGCTGACGATGGCCGAGGTCATGCATGCGAGTCCGCGTACCATCGGCCCCGACCAATTGGCGGTTGAGGCGGTGGAAGTAATGGAAGAATTCCGCATCAACCAGTTGCTGGTGGCCGACGCCGCCGGCAAGCTGGTCGGTGCGCTGCATATCCACGACCTGACCCGCGCCAAGGTGATCTGATGCAGGACGATGCCGTCGCTCGGGCTGCGCGCGTCCGACTCATGATTTTCGATGTCGACGGCATACTGACCGACGGCAGCCTGCATTACGGTGCCGACGGCGAGCTGATCAAGACTTTCAACGTACTCGATGGCCACGGCATCAAGCTGCTGCAGCAATCCGGCGTGGCGGCCGCGATCATCAGCGCGCGCAAGTCGCCGATCGTGGCGCGCCGCGCTGCGGATCTCGGCATTCAGCACCTGTTTCAGGGCGTACATGACAAGCGCCGCGCATTCGAACAGCTGCTTGCGCAGACCGGCGTCGTCGCCGAAACCTGCGGCTTCGTCGGCGACGATGTGATCGACCTGCCGATCCTGCTGCGCGTCGGCTTTGCCGCCAGCGTGCCGAACGCGCATCCGGAAGTGCAGTCGCGCGTGCATTACGTAACGCGCGCGCACGGCGGGCGCGGCGCCGCGCGCGAGCTATGCGATTTCATCCTGCGCGCGCAAGGCAATTACGAGGCGGCCCTGGCGCCGTACCTGGCGTGAACAACACTCCATCGGCGCGGCGCTTCCGGCTGGTGGCGATCCTGGCGCCGCTGATCGCTCTGGCGCTCGGGAGTTTCTGGCTGTTCGAAGTGATGCGCCGTGCCACCGACGACGCCATACCGAACCCGCAGCGCAAGGAGCCGGATTTCTACGTCGAAAAATTCAGCTACGTGAAGATGGCGAAAACCGGCAAGACGCAATATCATTTTTCCGGCGCCAGGCTCACCCACAATCCGCAAGACGATTCCTACGACATCCTGCTGCCGGTCGTCAACAACCTGGGCAACGCGCAGGGTCCGATGACCATGCGTGCCGAGCACGCTACCGTCAACAGCGACAACAGCCAGGTGCACATGTACGACAAGGTGCGCCTGGATCGCCCGGCCACCGCCGGCTCCGACGCCGTGCACGCACGCTCCGAGTACCTGCTGCTGCTGCCCGACGACGACGTGATCAAGACTGACAAGCCGGTGGAAATCACGATAGGCCAATCGCGGCTTACCGGCACTGGCATGTTCGCGAACAACGCGACGCGCGAATTCCGGCTGATGAGCAATGTTCATGGCACGTATCAAGCTGCGCGGCGCTAATCCGGTATAACTTGACGCATCACTAACGAGATCTTTCATGAAACGTTTCTTCCTGCTGCTGTTGATGTTTGGCGCAACCTTTACCGGCAGCGTGAGGGCGGAGAAGGCAGATACCGACAAGCCGACCAATGTCGAAGCCGACCAGATGGCCTACGACGACGTGAAGCAGGTCAACACGTTTACCGGCAACGTGATCCTGACGCGCGGCACGTTGGTCATGCGCGCGCACAAGCTGGTAGTCACGCAGGATCCGGCCGGTTATCAATTCGCGACGCTGCTGGGCACGCCAGGCAGCCTGGCGACCTTCCGCCAGAAGCGCGATGCCGGTCCGAACCAGTGGGTGGAAGGCCAGGCCGAGCGCATCGAATACGACGGCAAGGTGGAAATCGTGAAACTGTTCTCGAAAGCAAAAATGCGCAGGCTGGAGGGCAGCAAGCCCACCGACGAAGTCGAAGGCGAATTCATTTCCTACGACAGCCGCGCCGAATTCTTCACGGTCAACAACACACCCTCCGGTGAAAACAAACCCGGCGGCGGCCGCATCAAGGCGGTAATCCAGCCGCGTTCCGAATCGAAGGACAAGTAGTATGGCAAGCACCCTGGTCGTTCGCGGCTTGCAGAAAAGTTACGGCGCGCGCCAGGTGGTGCACGATGTGTCGCTGCAGGTCGAAAGCGGTGAGGTGGTCGGCTTGCTCGGCCCCAACGGCGCCGGCAAGACCACCTCGTTTTACATGATCGTTGGACTGGTGCCGTCGGATGCGGGCGAAATCGATCTCAACGGCGCGGCGATCTCGCGTCTGCCGATCCACCGTCGCGCGACACTCGGCCTGTCGTATCTGCCGCAGGAAGCCTCGGTGTTTCGCAAGCTGACGGTGGAGGACAACATTCGCGCGGTGCTCGAACTGCAACGTGTGGACGGCAAGCCCTTGCCGAAACCGGAAATCGACAAGCGCCTCAACACGCTGCTGGCCGACTTGCAGATCGAACGGCTGCGCGAGAACCAGGCGCTGTCGCTGTCCGGCGGCGAACGCCGGCGCGTCGAAATTGCGCGCGCGCTGGCCACCAATCCGCGCTTCGTATTGCTCGACGAACCGTTTGCCGGCGTCGATCCGATCGCCGTGATCGAGATTCAGCGCATCGTGCGCTTTCTGAAGGAACGCGGCATCGGCGTGCTGATCACCGATCACAACGTGCGCGAAACACTCGGCATCTGCGACCGCGCCTACATCATCAACCAGGGCTCCGTCCTGGCGAGCGGCCGCCCCGACGACATCATCGCCAACGAGTCGGTGCGGCGCGTGTATTTGGGCGAACACTTCCGGATGTAGGGAAGACCAGCGGACAGCCATGAAACAGACTCTCCAACTCCGCATCTCGCAACACCTGGCGCTGACGCCGCAACTGCAGCAATCGATTCGCCTGCTGCAATTGTCGACGCTGGAATTGCATCAGGAGCTGGAACAGATCCTGTCGGACAATCCGATGCTGGAGCGGATCGACGATCCGCTCGACCAATCGGTGCGCCTGCTGGCCGACGGCGCGATCAGCTCCGCGCCGTCAAGCGGATCGTCGGAACCGCCCACGGCGGACGCCGGCCCATCCGCGCCGGAAGCCGAAGGTGGTTTTGAAGGCGGCGATACGCCGGACACCTCGTCCGCCGGCGACAGCGAATGGAGCTTCGACGACGTCGCGCGCACCTCGAAGGCGCCAGAGGACGACGACGCGCGACCGCAGCTTGAAGCGCACGAAACCACGCTGCGCGAACATCTGCTGGAACAGATGCGAGTGACAGTGCGCGAAGCGCGCGATCGGGCATTGGTCGAGCTGATCATCGATGCATTGAACGACAACGGCTACCTCGACGAGTCGCTGGAAGAAATTCACGCGCGCCTGCCGGAAGAGCTCGACATCGACAGCGACGAGCTGACGGTCGCATTGAAGCTGCTGCAGAGTTTCGAACCAGCCGGCGTCGGCGCGCGCAATGCATCGGAATGCCTGGCGATCCAGATTCGCCGTTTCCCCAAGGTGCCGCTGGTCACGCGTCGGCGCGCGCTGGAAATCGTCGAAAAGCACCTCGCCCTGTTTGCGCAGCGCGATTTCAATAAGCTGAAGAAGGTCCTCGACTGCGATGACGAAGACCTGCGCGAAGCGCAGCAGGTGATCAGGCGCTGCAATCCGCATCCGGGCGCACCGTTCGCATCCGACACATCGGATTATGTCGTGCCCGACGTGATTGTGAAAAGAACAAAGAATGGCTGGCAAGTCATGCTCAATCACGACGTGATGCCGCGCCTGCGCGTAAACGCGTTGTACGCAAATATACTCAAGCAAAACAAAGGTGAAGGATCACTCACGTCGCAATTGCAGGAAGCAAAATGGCTGATCAAAAACATGCGCCAGCGCTTTGATACGATCTTGCGGGTTTCGCAAGCAATTGTCGATCGTCAACGCAATTTCTTTTCGCATGGCGCGGTCGCGATGCGCCCCCTTGTCTTGCGTGAAATTGCTGATACACTGGGTTTACACGAGAGTACTATTTCACGTGTGACAACTCAAAAATACATGCTTACCCCCCACGGCATGTTCGAGTTGAAGTACTTTTTCGGTAGCCACGTCGCCACAGAAGCGGGGGGTGAAGCTTCCTCGACAGCGATACGGGCGCTGATCAAACAATTGATAGGAGCCGAAGACCCCAAGAATCCATTCTCTGATAGCAAAATCGCGGATATGTTGGGGGAACAGGGCATGGTGGTGGCACGACGCACAGTCGCGAAATACCGCGAAGCCCTGAAAATCCCTCCAGTCAATCTGCGTAAATCCCTGTAGTTATCGTTGTAGTGATGTTGCTGTCTTCCGCCGTAGCCCGACTACGCGGGCACGACGCGAAATCCCAGCGACGCCATTCATAGGAGCGCCGTATGAATCTCACCATCAGTGGACATCATCTCGAACTGACGCCTGCCATCCGGGACTACGTCGAAGCGAAACTGGAACGCATCAAACGCCATTTCGATCATGTCATTGATATTGCAGTCATACTGGGGGTCGAAAAGCCCTCCGCAAAAGAGAAACGGCAAAGAGCTGAAGTCAATCTACGCTTAAGGGGAAATATCATTCACGTCGAGAGTTTTGCTGAGGATCTGTACGCAGCAATCGATACCCTGATCGACAAACTGGACCGCCAGGTTCTCAAGTACAAGACGAAGATTCAGGACCACCAACACGACGCCATCAAACGCATACCGGAGGCACCGACGGCAGCGTAACGGCTATCGCGCCGAACACATCGGCAATTGCAATCAAGGGCGCTCGAGAGCGCCCTTTTTTGATGGCGTTCCGGCAGCGAGCACGAATGTCGGCATGACGACTGACGCCGCCTTTCCAATGCCGATAGAATACGGCGATACTTTTTCGATCGATTGCGCCGCCATGACTGAATTCGTCCACACCGCCGTCCAAAACCATATCGGCTTCATCACGCTCGACCGCCCGAAGGCGCTCAACTCGCTGTCGCTCGACATGGTGCGCGCAATTACCGAAAGCCTGCAGGCCTGGCGCAATGACGACACCATCCGCGCCGTCGTGATCCGCAGCAGCAGCGAAAAGGCCTTCTGCGCCGGCGGCGACATCCGCTTCTTCCACGAAGCGGGTCACGCAACGCCGCGCGGCGGCAGCGCGCTGCTGGAAGATTTCTTCACCGAGGAATATGCGCTGAACCACCTGATCCATCACTATCCGAAGCCGTATATCGCACTGATGGACGGCATCGTGATGGGCGGCGGCATGGGCGTTGCGCAAGGCGGCGTATCGAATCGCATGCGCATCGTGACCGACCGCACGAAGATGGCGATGCCGGAAGTGAATATCGGTTTGTTCCCCGATGTTGGCGGCAGCTATTTCCTGTCGCGCACACCCGGCCAGGTCGGCGCCTATCTCGGCGTGACCGGCGAAATCATCGGCGCCGCCGACGCGCTCCATGCGGGGCTGGCGGACGTGTTCGTACCGGCTGCGCAATTGCCGGCGCTGTCCGCCATGCTGACGTCGACCGTTGCACCGGACCTGCGCCAAGCGATCCGCAGCTTCGCCGCGCCGTTCTCGATACAGGCCGATCCGGCAGGCAGTACGTTAGCATCGCAGCGTGCGACAATCGACCGGCATTTTGCGCACGACGACGTGAGGGCGATCGAAGCATCGCTGGCGGGCGACAGCCATCTTTTCTGCGCAAAAACGCTGGCAGTAATGCGCAAGCGTTCGCCGCTGATGATGTGCGTGACGCTATCGCAATTACGCAGGGGCGCAACAATGAGCGTGGCCGATTGCCTGCGCATGGAGCGCACGATGGTGCGCCGCGGCTTCGAGCACGGCGAAGTGCTGGAAGGCATACGCTCGGTCGTCATCGACAAGGACAACACGCCGAACTGGAATCCGGCGACGCTGAACGAGGTGAGTGACGAGATGGTGGCGCGCTTCTTCAATCCCGCGTGGCCGGCGCCCATGCATCCGTTGCGCGATCTGCAGTAATCAGATTTCGCCTACCGTAAACAGCCGGCGGTGTTCACGCATCGCATAACGGTCGGTCATGCCGGCGATGTAGTCGGCGACCTTGCGCGCCTGCGCATGCGGCTTGCCCGATAGCGCCACTTGGTAATCGGGCGGCAGCAGGCGCGGCTCCTGCAGGAAGGCGTCGAACAATTCGCGCACGATGCGGCGCGCCTTGCTGGTCATCCGGTTGACCTGATAATGATGATAGAGGTTCGCGCGCAGGAAGCGCTTGAGCACCACCGCTTCCCTGCCCATCCGTTCTGAAAAGGTAATCAATGCCGGCGCATTGCGCACGTCGTCGACCGTCTTCAGCTGCGCCTCCTGGATGCGCGCTTGCGACGTATCGATCAGGTCGACGATCAAGGCGTTGATCATGCGGCGAATGGTTTCATGGATCGCGCGCCGGCCGCTGATACCGGGATAGGCGGCCTCGACCTCGCCGCGATGACGCGCATAGAAATCCACCTGGTCCAACTGCACGGTCGTCAGCAAGCCGGAGCGCAAGCCGTCGTCGATATCGTGATTGTTGTACGCAATCTCGTCGGCCAGATTCGCCAGTTGCGCTTCCAGCGTCGGCTGCTTCCTGTCGATGAAGCGCTGCCCGATGTCGCCCAGCTTCGACGCGTTGGACAACGAGCAATGCTTGAGAATACCCTCGCGCGTCTCGAACATCAGATTCAAGCCGTCGAACGCGCCATAGTGTTCCTCCAGCTCGTCGACCACGCGCAGGCTTTGCAGATTGTGCTCGAAGCCGCCGTGATCCTTCATGCAATCGTTCAGCGCATCCTGGCCGGCGTGGCCGAACGGCGTATGGCCGAGGTCATGTGCGAGCGAGATCGCCTCCACCAGGTCTTCGTTCAAGCGCAGGTTGCGCGCGATCGAGCGCGCGATCTGCGCGACTTCGATGCTATGCGTGAGCCGGGTGCGAAACAGGTCGCCTTCGTGATTGACGAACACCTGGGTCTTGTACTCCAGACGGCGAAACGCGGTGGAGTGGATGATGCGGTCGCGGTCGCGCTGGAATTCGGTGCGCGACTCCGGCGCGGGTTCGGAGAAACGCCGACCTCGCGATACCGCGGAGCGAGCGGCATACGGTGCGAGGTGGGCTTCGAGCTTCATTGACTTACGCAGGCTCTCAGCGTCGCCAGTAGGGCATCCTGAGGCACCGGCATGATCACCGGCACTCCAAGCGGCTTGAGCAGGATGAACTTGATCTGGCCGCCTTCGTTCTTCTTGTCGACCTGCATCAGCTCCAGCCAGCGTTCGGCGCCGAGATCGGGCGCGACGACTGGCAATCCGGCCGCCTTCACCAGCGCGGTCACGCGATCCCTGCTTGCCGCATCGATGAAACCGAGGCGTTGCGACAGATCGGCCGCCATCACCATGCCGCAGCCTACCGCTTCGCCATGCAACCATTCGCCGTAGCCGAGTCCGGCCTCGATCGCATGGCCGAAGGTATGGCCGAAATTGAGAATCGCGCGCAAGCCACCTTCACGCTCATCCTGCCGCACCACATCGGCCTTGATTTCGCACGAGCGCCGGATTGCGTAGGCCAGCGCGGACGCCTCCTTCGCCACCAGCGGCGCGATGTTTGCTTCGATCCAGTCGAAAAACGGCGCATCGATGATGGCGCCATGCTTGATGACTTCTGCCAGGCCGGCCGAGAGTTCGCGCGGCGGCAGCGTGTCCAGCGTCGCAGTGTCGGCGATGACCGCCTGCGGCTGGTAAAACGCACCGATCATGTTCTTTCCGAGTGGGTGATTGATGCCGGTCTTGCCGCCGACCGATGAATCCACCTGCGCCAGCAAGGTGGTCGGCACCTGAATGAAAGGCACGCCACGCATGTAGGTGGCGGCGGCAAATCCGGTCAGGTCGCCGATCACGCCACCGCCGAGCGCGATCAGCGTGGTCTTGCGGTCGCACTTTTCGGCGAGCAGCACATCGAACACGCGCATCAGGCTGGCCCAGTTTTTTTCTTCTTCGCCATCCGGCAGCACGATGGTCGTTACCTGCTTGCCGGCGCCGGTCAGCACGCCAACCAGCCGCTCGAGATATAGCGGGCCGACCGTGGTATTGGTTACGACGGCGACACGCTTGCCGGCGACATGGGGACTGATCAGGCTGGCGTCGGCCAAGAGCGCCTCGCCGATGGTGATCGGATAGCTGCGCTCACCCAAATCGACTTGCAGGGTGATCGGAAATGTTTGCTGCGTCATCGCGAAAATCTTATGAAGTGTGGTCCGGCTTGCCCTCGCCTGGCTTGCCGCTGTCGGCCATTTCAAGCTGGGTAATGATGGTTTGTACAAGCGATTGTACGTTAGGACGGCCGGTTTCCACCACGAAGTCGGCAAGTTCAAGGTAGTAGGGCTCGCGCTCGCGCGCGAGCTGCTCGATGCGCTGGCGCGGGTCGGCGGTCTGCAGCAGCGGCCGGTTCTTGTCGTGGCTGGTGCGTTGCAAAATGCTATTGACGCTGGCACGCAGGTAAATCACGGTGCCGCGGGTTTTCAGGCATTCGCGGTTTTCCGGCCTGAGAATCGCACCGCCGCCGGTCGCCAGCACAATGTCGCTTTGCGCGGTCAGGTCGCGTATCACCTCGGATTCGCGCTGCCGGAAACTCACCTCTCCCTCGATCTCGAAAATCAATGGAATAGAGGCGCCGGTGCGCGCCTCTATTTCGTGGTCGGAATCGATGAATCGCTTGTCGAGTTTCTTGGCGAGGGCGCGGCCGATCGTGGTTTTGCCGGCACCCATCAGGCCGATCAGGAAGATGTTTCCGTACATATCGATATCAAACGAACAATGGCGAGCCGCAGTCGCGGATCGCCATTGTATCCGCATTAACTTGCCGGGAACGTGCCGAGATTAATGCGGGTAAAGGTTTCGCCTCCCAGCGGAGTCTTGACGCTGATGTCGATGAATCCGGTCTTGGTCGACGTTCCGGTCAAGCTGCAGCCGCTCGGCGTCACGGTCAGGTTATGCACGGTGCCGCGATACGTCGCACCGAGACGCAGCCCGGTATAGGCCACTGTCGCCGGTGAAGCATTCAGGCTGGCGTTGCTGGCGTTGACGCCGCTGATCGTCGTTCCCTCCGGCATCGGATTGCCGTTCGCGTCGACCAGCTCGACCGTGATGGGCTGCGCGTCGCATGACGCTGAAAAATCCATTGTGAGCGGACCGCCATTGGTCAGCCTGCTGGTCACCACGCCGGATGCGACGCTAACCTGATAGACGGTAGCGAACGAGCCGCTATAGTAAAAGTTCTGGCTGGTCGAGAGATTGGCACTGCCGCTGGTCGCCGTCGCGACGATGGTTCCGACGCCATTGGTGCTACGCGGGTTTTGACTGCGCCAGGTGACCGTGCAAGCGCCTTGGACCGTCAGGCATTTTGCGCCACCGTTGCCGACGATCGCACCACTATCGGTCGTAAAGACGATCTGCGTTCCATCCGCTACCGCGCCGCCAAACGAATCGGCCAGCAGTGTGGTAACCGTATTCTGCGTGTTATCGAAGTTCAGGCCTTCAACATAGTATTTCTGCAATGCCATCGAGAACGCCGTTTGCGTCGGCTGCCCGGTGGTTACCGTCACCTGATCGGAAATGGCACTGATCGAAGTGCCCTGGACGGTCGCAATGACGCGTACGGTCGTGGGCTGGGTACCGGAATTGACAGCCACGGTGACATTGCCGTTCACATCGGTGGTTCCCGATGAGGAAACCAGCGTCACCGGGTTGGTGCTCTGGGTGGTGAAGGCCACCGCGACATTCGGAACACCACTATTGGAGCTGTCGACGACGCTGAAGGTCAGCAGCGCGACTTCGGTTCTGCCGTTGCCGCCGGCGCCTTTGATCACGATCGATTTGTCGCTCGGAACCGCCGTGACGAAATTCATCGCAGTAGGCGATGCCGTCGGTGCGGCTCCCACGGAGAACGCCGCCTTCGCGCTGACTTCGGTGGTGCCGGAGGGCGTTGCCTTTGCCGTTACTTCGGCGGCGCCGCTGCCATTGCCGGCCGATTTGAGACTGACCTGGGCAACCCCACTGTCGTCCGTCAATGCCGTGCCGGAAGACGGCGATAGCGTCGCCAGGGCGCCGCTCACTTCAAAACTGACCAGGACGTTCTTGACCGGCGCGCCATTGCCAGTGGTGACGGTGGCCTTGACAATCAATGAATTCGAACCAGTCACCGAGTTATTCGCAACCCCCGACGCATCCGTTAATACGACGGTGATTTTACCGGCGGCAATCGATGTGTCGCCGCCCCCCGCGGTCGATCCACTGCCGAATCCTGTGGTCCCGGCCGAACCGCCTCCCCCTCCGCAGGCAGCGACCAGTGCCGCCGCCAACAAGCAAAGACCCAGCTTGACGAGCCGGCCATAGTAATTTTTGAATGTCGATGCCATCTTCTTCCCTGTTTTGGTTTTTTATGATCAGCGTGCCGAGACACGCTCTGCGACGATCTTCGGCGTAATGAATATCAGCAGCTCCGTCTTATCGTTGGTGCGTCCGGTGCTTTTGAACAGATTGCCAACGACCGGTATATCGCCGAAGAATGGGACCTTGGTATCCGCAGTCCGCTCGACCTGCTGGAAAATACCCCCCAGCACAACCGTGCCGCCGTTCTCGACCAGCACCTGCGTCTTCACATGCTTGGTGTCGATCGCAAAGCCGGCGCGCGTTTCAACGCCTACGCTATCCTTGTTGACATCGACGTCGAGGATGATGTTGCCGTCGGGAGTGATTTGCGGCGTCACTTCCAGCTTCAGGTTAGCCTTGCGGAAAGCGATCGAGGTTGCGCCGCTCGATGTCGCGACCTGATACGGAAGTTCGGTGCCCTGCTCGATCAGTGCCTTCAACTGATCCGCCGTCACCACGCGTGGGCTGGAAATGATCTTGCCCTTGCCGTCCGCTTCGAGTGCCGACAGTTCAAGATTCAGGAAGCGGTTTGCCGCCGCCGAAAAGAGGCTGATCGCCAGGCTGCCGGGATTGATGCCATTAATGCCCGCCGCGGGAAGATTCACGAACTGGGTGTTCGGAATAAAGCTTTGGTCGGTGATCTTGGCCTGCCCGGTCTGCTCGCCGATGCCCAGATAATTGCCGGTCAGCGCAGCACGCGTATTACCCGCAACCTGATAGCCGGGATCGCCGCCGCGAATGCCGCGCAAATCGGAGAAGCCGAGTTTCGCGCCGAGGTTCCTGCTGAACTTGTCGTCCGCCTCGACGATCCGTGCCTCGATCAGCACCTGCTTGGACGCGATGTCGGTCTTCTGCACCAGCTTGCGGATCTCCTCCAGCTTGGAGGCGATATCGGTGACGAACAACTGATTGGTGCGCGGATCGATGACGGCGCTACCACGTTTCGACAGAATGCTCTTCTTGGAATCGCCGGTAGTATCGATGCCGAACACCTGCCTGAACGATTCGGCCTTCTGGTAGTTCAACTGAAAGGTTTCGGTCTTCAGCGGCTCCAGTTCGGCAATCTGCGCTCTCTGCTCCAGTTCGAGTTTTTCCTTGGTCAGCAGCTCGTCCTTCGGCGCGATCCACAGTACCGAGCCGTTCTTGCGCATGTCGAGACCCTTGGCCTGCATCACGATGTCGAGCGCCTGATCCCAGGGCACATCCTTCAGCCGCAGGGTCAGGTTGCCGCTGACCGTGTCGCTGGTAATGATGTTCAAGCCGGTGAAGTCGGCGATCACCTGCAGCACCGCGCGCACTTCGACATTCTGGAAGTTCAGCGACAGCCGTTCGCCGCGATAGCCCTGCGTGCCCTGCACCAGCTTGTTGGGATCTTCCTTGATCGGCTTGACTTCCACCACCAGTTGCGTATCGCTCTGGTAGGCGCTGTGCTCCCACAGACCTTTCGGCTCGATCACCATGTGGACGTTTTCGCCTTGCGGCGTGGTAGTCACCGCTTGCACCGGGGTGCCGAAATCGGATACGTCGAGGCGGCGGCGCAGCACTTCCGGCAGGCCGGTTTTCAGAAAATCGACGACGATGGTCTGGCCTTGCTGGCGCACGTCGACACCGATCTGATTACTGGGCAAATCGACGACGATGCGGCCTTCGCCGTTCACGCCGCGACGAAAATCGATATCCTTCAACGTCTGCTTGCCGGCTGCAGCGGTCCTGGTTACCGGAATACCGGACGCGTTGACCGCGGTTGCCACGCCGCCTGATGCGTCGATAGTGACGACCACTGTATTGCCTTCGACCGCCGTCGCATAGTTCAACGGACGCAGCAGATTGAACACCAGCCGCGAGCGTTCACCGGCCTGCACCACATTCACGTTGCGTACATCGCCCAGGCTGATTTCCTGCGTCGACTTCCCGGTAGCATTCGCGGTGCCGGCGAAATCGAGCGCGATGCGCGCCGGACTGGTAATCGAAAACCCGATCGGCGGCTTGGTCACCGCATTCTTCAGCGTCACCTTGACGATCACATTCGATCCCTGCTGATTGGCGCTAATCGACTCGATCGCGTTTTCCTGTGCAAAAACCAGGCTGCCGGCTGTCGCCAACCACAGCAAAGCGCCTTGCCGCAACGCCCTGCGCGCGCTTGCGCTCAGGCTTCCATACTGTTTTTTTAGCGCAATCATTTTTTACTCTCCTGCAACTCTAACTTGGCTTTACGCTCGGTCCAGTCGCCGGCGGCGTCGCGGACAATTTCCTTCAGCTCGACTTCGGCATCGCCGATTCGGGTGATCATGCCGAAATTCTGGCCGATGTAGTTGCCGACTTTGACCTGGAACACCGACTTGTCGACCTGCAGCAGCGCGTAGCTCAGCCCGGGCTTTTCCAGTGTGCCGACCATCTTGATGCTGTCGAGCGGGTAGCTCTCCAGCGGGTCCTTGCGCCGTTCGAGATCGGGCTTGATCTGACTGCTGGAATTGGTCTGCAATTTTGCGAGCGCGGCCGACAGCTTGGCCGGGCTGTACGGGTCCGCTTCGTTCTTTCCGCCATAGACGAACGGCGCGAATTTCTTTGGCTCGGGGAGTTTTTGCACGGTGACGGGAGTCTGTCGGCGCACGTCTTCCATCCACGTCTTGACTTCCTGTATGCCGGCGTCGCCGCAAGCGGACAAGGTGAGGAGGCCCAACAATGCGGCGGCGTTGACAAGAGTGCGAAAGGATTTCATTTTTTCGCCCCTTTTGTTTTCGCCGCTTTCTCGGCAGCCGCCTTGCGTTGCGCGTCGACCTCGTCCTTGTCCAGATAGCGGAAGGTCTTTGCAACCGCTTCCAGCGTCAACACACCGTCCTTGCCGGCAGCAAGGCTCATGTTATTCAGCGTCACAATACGCGGCAGGTTGGCGATATCGCTGGTAAATGCGCCGACATCGTGATAGTTGCCGGTCACCTTGATATCGATCGGCAACTCCGCGTAGTAGTCCTTCACCACGACCTGACCGGGCTTGAACAATTCGAACTGCAGGCCGCGACCGATGCCGGCCTGATTGATATCCGATAGCAGCGCATCCATTTCCGCCTTGCTCGGCAACTGCTTTTCCAGCGTCGACACATATTCGCCGACCTGCTCTTTCTGTTTGCGCAAGCTGTTGAGATTGATGGCTTGCTGCACCTTGGATTTGTACGCATCCCTCAGCTTGATTTCTTCCTGCTCGCCCTGGCTTAACTCTTCCTGTTGTCCATTCAGGTACAGGAACCAGCCAAGCGCGATGACGCCGATCAGCGTGCCGAGTCCGCACATCATGCGCGGGATCAGCGGCCACTGGCCGGGGTGCCGCCCGTTCAGGCCGCGAAACTGCGCGGCAACCGAATCTCCAATTTTTTTCAGATCTGCCATCGTGCGTCTTTCCTGTCAGGGCCGCTTGGCCGAGGCGGCGGCCGATGCTTCGTGCGTCGCGCCGGGGGAGGCCTGATCCTTGTCGCGCGGGCGCTTGATGCCGACGTTGACGGTGAAGTCGAACACCTTTTTCGCATCCTTGCCCTGGCCCAGGTGCGCCGAGCGGATTTCGATCAGGTCGGGACGTTCCAGCCACGGCGAGTTGTTGCCGAGATTACGCAACAATTCCGACACACGCTCGTTGGACTGCGCATAGCCGCTGATCGCCACGCGCTGGTTGTCCTGCTTGAACGCGCGCAGGTAGATGCCTTCCGGTACCTGTTTGACCAGCTCGTCCATTAGGTACACCGGCTGATTGCGATCGCTCTGCAAGTCTTCCACCGCCTGCTGGCGCGCCTTCAACGCTTCGATCTCCTGCTTGAGCGTCGCGATTTCCTTGATCTGCGCATCGAGCTTGACGTTTTCCTCTTTGATGAAGTTGTTGCGCTGATTCTGGTTCGAAATCTGCGCGGCGATGATGCCGCCAATTGCGAGCACGATGGCCAGCCCCATTACGGCGGCTAACGCAAGCAGTTGCAGGAACGCGGCCTTGCGCTGTTTGCGTTTTTCCTCTCGATGAGGAAGGAGGTTGATCCGGATCATCAGTCGAACCTCCGCATCGCCAATCCGCAGGCGACCAGGTAGGACGGCGCCTCGGCGCGCAGCTGTTTTTCACGCACGTTGGGAGCGAGCTGCATGCCCTTGAACGGACTCACGACCGAAGTCGAAATCTTGGTGCGTTCGGCGACCAGTTCGACCAGGCCTGGAATGACCGCGCAGCCGCCGGCGAGAAAAATCTGTTCGATATGGGTGTACGGCGTGGAAGTGAAGAAGAACTGGATTGCGCGCGTCACTTCGAGCGCAGCATTTTCCAGGAACGGTTCGAGCAGTTCGCGGTCATAGCCGTCGGGCAGCTCGCCGGCGCGCTTCTTCGATTCGGCATCCTCGAACGACAAGCCGTAAGCGCGCACGATATCCTGCGTCAACTGATTGCCGCCGAACGGCTGTTCGCGCTCGTAAATCGTCTGCCCGTCCAGCAGCACCGATACATGCGTAACCTGCGAGCCGATCTGGAACAGCGATACGATCTGCCCCTGTCCGCCCTTCGGCAATTGCGCGGTGACGCGGTCGATCGCCGAACGCGCCGCATAGGATTCGATATCCATCACCATCGGCTTCAGGCCGGCTGCTTCGGCGACCGCTACCCGGTCTTCGACTTTTTCCTTGCGCGTCGCCGCGATCAGCACTTCGACGTCCTCCGGCGCGTTTTGCGCGGGGCCGATCACATCGAAATCCAGGCTTACCTCGTCCAGGGCGAATGGGATATATTGATTGGCTTCGCTTTCGACCTGTACTTCCAGCTCGTCTTCGGATAAACCGGCCGGCAGGATGATTTTCTTGGTGATGACTGAGGCCGGCGGCATACCGAGCGCGACGTGTCTGGCGCGGGTGCCGCTCTTTTTCCACACGCGGCGCACCGCCTCCGACACCTGTTCGATGTTTTCGATATTGCCATCGACCACCGCGCCGCGCGGCAACGATTCGCTGGCAAAGCGCTCCAGGCGGAATTCGTTTTTGCCCATGTCGGACAGTTCGACGAGTTTCACGCCCGAGGTGCTGATATCCAGGCCGATCAGCGGTGGATTCTTATTGCCGAGCAACAGTCCGATATCTATGGCCAAGGATTGTTCTCCCCGAAAGTGTGGCTTATTGCGTGAACGCACCACTTATTTGAATGTCGAATCTGCGGATTACGGTTACGATCCACAAAAAAATCGTTTAAAAACCAATATTTAGGTGATAAATATCCAACGTTACATTAAATCGTAGCAATAAGCCTCAGCAAGTGTAAAGAGATTTCCATGGAGTAATTTGTAACTCCGTTGCCAAAAGTCCACGTTACTCGCCGATGATAATTGAAATTTCATTAATATCGAATAATGTTGCCCGCCGTTATAATTCGGCGAGTCACCGTTCCTCATACAATTTCTCCGCATGACCCGTCCTAAAGCCGCAGGCAACACTACGAAGGCGGCGCCGAAGCGCCGACACTCCCTGTTTCTCCGCCTTGCGTTCGGCCTCGTCGGCGGCGCGCTCGGGCTGGCCGTGGTCGGCATACTGATCATCGGTTTTGCGCTGGCGATGGCCTACCCGAACCTGCCCTCGCTGGAGGCCATCACCGACTATCGGCCGAAAATCCCGCTTCGCATCTTTTCGGCCGATAACGTCCTGATCGGCGAATTCGGCGAAGAGCGCCGCAACGTGGTGCGCATCAAGGATGTGCCGGACATCATGAAGAAGGCAGTGCTGGCGATCGAGGACGACCGCTTTTACGATCATGGCGGCGTCGACTATCTCGGCATTGTGCGCGCCGCGGTGCACAATCTGACCAGTAACTCCAAACAAGGCGCGTCGACCATCACGCAGCAGGTCGCACGCAATTTCTTCCTGTCGAGTGAACAGACGCTCAAGCGCAAGATTTATGAAGTTCTCCTGGCCTGGAAGATCGAACAGAATCTGTCGAAGGATCAGATTCTGGAGGTCTACATGAACCAGATCTACCTGGGCCAGCGTGCGTACGGGTTTTCTTCCGCGGCGCAAATCTATTTCGGCAAGAAGCTTTTCGACATCACGATCGCCGAAGCCGCGATGCTGGCCGGCCTGCCGAAGGCGCCGTCGGCCTACAATCCGGTGGCCAATCCGAAACGCGCTCGCGCGCGCCAGCAATACATCCTGCAGCGCATGCTGCAACTCGGCTACATCAATCAAGCCGACTACGACAATGCGAAAGAGCAGGTACTAAAGGTCAAGACCGACAGCAGCGAATTCGGCGTGCATGCCGAATACGTCGCTGAAATGACGCGGCAACTGGTCTACGACCAGTTCAAGGACGAGGCCTATACGCGCGGCCTGAACGTCTACACTACGATCACCAAGGCGGATCAAGATGCGGCCTACCTGGCGCTGCGGCGCGGCGTGATGGACTATGAAAAGCGCCACGGCTATCGCGGCCCGGAAGGTTATATGGAACTGCCGGCGGCGAAAAATACGGAGGATGCGATCGAGGCCGAGCTGGCCGAACACCCGGACAGCGACGACATCGTCGCCGCCGTGGTGCTGGAAGCATCGCCGAAGAACGTCAGGGCGGTTTTGTCCTCCGGCGAGGAAATCGAGATCACCGGCCCCGGTCTCGGCTTTGCGACCAATCTGCTGAGCGACAAGGCGCCGCCGAACCGGCGCGTGAAACGCGGCGCGATCATCCGCGTGACGCAGGAAAACAAGGCATGGACCATCACGCAGATGCCGGAAGTCGAGTCGGCGTTCGTCGCCGCCAACACCGAGGATGGCGCGATCCGCGCGCTGGTCGGCGGCTTCGATTTCAACCGCAACAAGTTCAACCATGTGACGCAGGCGTGGCGCCAGCCCGGCTCGTCGTTCAAACCATTCATCTATTCCGCTTCGCTGGAAAAAGGCTTGTCGCCGTCGACCATCATCAACGACGGCCCGATCAGTTTCGATGCCGGCCAGACCGGCGGCCAGGCATGGGAGCCGAAGAACTACGACGGCAAGTACGAGGGGCCGATGACCATGCGCCGCGGCTTGACCAAGTCGAAGAACATGATCTCGATCCGCATTCTGCACAAGATCGGCGCCAAGTACGGCCAGGAATATGCAACCCGCTTCGGCTTCGACGCCGACAAGAATCCGCCTTATCTGACGCTGGCGCTCGGCGCCGGCGCGGTGACGCCGCTGCAGATGGCGGGCGCATATTCGGTGTTTGCCAATGGCGGCTACAAGGTCAATCCCTATATCATTTCCAGGGTGACGGACGCGAATGGGCGCGTGCTGTCGGAAGTGGTGCCGGAAAAGGCAGGAGATGAAGCGAACCGCGTGATCGACGAACGCAATGCCTTCCTGATGGATAACATGCTGAAAGACGTGGTCAAGTTCGGCACTGCGACGCGCGCACTGGTATTGAAGCGTCCCGATATTGCCGGCAAGACCGGCACTACCAACGATTCATTCGACGCCTGGTTCGCCGGTTACCAGCCGAAACTGGTCGGCATCGCCTGGATCGGTTTCGATCAGCCGAAAAACCTCGGCAACCGGGAGACTGGCGGCGGTCTTGCACTGCCGATCTGGATCAACTACATGCAGAAGGCGCTGAAGGATGTGCCGGTGGAAGATCGAGCGCTGCCGGAAGGTGTGATCCAGGCCGGCAGCGACTATTTCTACGCAGAAAACCCGCCAGGAACCGGCGTGCGCAGTCTCGGCTTGAGCGACAAGCCGGCGAGCGAAGAAGAAAAGGCGAAGGACGAAGTTAAGAACGAGCTGTTCTGAATTCCGGCGCCGGAGGCAGCCGAAGCTCCTTCTACGAGGGCTTCGGCTTTTTTATGCACGCAGCACCAGGCTGACGCTGCCTTGCTCGCTGACCATCTTCGACAGCGCCGCAAACAGTTCGGATTGGTCGCGGGTATTCAGCCAGCGCCCGCCTTCCTGCCGGTAGTGGAAGCCGCCGGAGCGTGCCGCCACCCACATTTCCTGCATCGGCGCCTGGCTGTTGACGATGATCTTCGAACCGTTATCGATGAATTCGATCTCCAGCACATTGCCGCTGCGGCTGCATTCAACGTCGAGGTCGCTGTCGTTCGCCGCGCGTTCCAGCGCCGCCTCGATCGCGCCGAGCGTCCGTTCCGCCAGCGCCAGGAATTCCGATTCAGTCATGCTACACTCCGATGAGTTTTCTTCATAAACCGTGATTCTAATCGTGAAGCCCGTCCTCCATCTTTTCGTCGTCGCCGCACTGACCTGTGTCGTGACCGGCTGCGGTCAGAAGGGGCCGCTTTACCTGCCGGCAAAACCGGCACCGATTGCCACGCCCGCACAGCAAACTCCGCCGGCGCCGGCCTCCACGTCCAATTAGTCTGTTCCGCCCATGTCGCATTTCTCCTACAAGAACGGCGTGCTGCACGCCGAAAATACCGCACTGACCGCCATCGCCGAACAATTCGGCAGCCCGACCTACGTCTATTCGAAGGCGGCGCTAATCGAGAATTTTTCCGCCTACGCCAACGCCTGCAAGGAAAACCGCCGCGATGAATCGACCGCGCTAGTCTGCTATTCGGTCAAATCCAATTCCAATCTGGCGGTGCTGAACCTGCTGAGCCTCCTGGGTTCGGGTTTCGACATCGTATCGGGGGGCGAGCTGCTGCGCGTGATCGCCGCCGGCGGCAATCCGCGCAAGGTGATTTTTTCCGGCGTCGGCAAGACGCATGAAGAAATGCGGCTCGCGCTGTCGCACGACATCCTGTGCTTCAACGTCGAGTCGACCGCCGAACTGCAGCGGCTGAACGAAGTCGCTGCCGAGATGGGCAAGCAGGCACCGGTGTCGCTGCGCGTGAATCCGAACGTCGATGCCAAGACGCATCCGTACATCTCGACCGGCCTGAAGGAAAACAAGTTCGGCATCGCCTACGACGAAGCGCTGGATGCGTACCGGACTGCAGCAGCATTGCCGCATATCCGTGTAGCCGGCATCGATTGCCATATCGGCTCGCAGCTGCTGGACGACGCGCCACTGCTGGAAGCGCTCGACCGCCTGATCGAACTGATCGACCGGCTGGCCGCCGAAGGCATCCATTTGCATCACCTCGATATCGGCGGCGGCATCGGCATTACTTACGATCAGGACCGTCCGGTGGCGATCGGCGATTACCTGTCGCGCTTGTTCGCGAAGATCGACAAATGGCGGCAACTCAATCACAAGGGTGCGCCGATCAAGGTGATGTTCGAGCCGGGCCGTTCCATCGTCGGCAATGCCGGCGTGTTGCTGACTGAAGTGGAATACCTGAAACACGGCGCTGCCAAGAATTTTGCAATCGTCAATGCGGCGATGAACGACCTGATGCGCCCCGCGATGTATGAGGCATGGCACGGCGTGCAGCCGGTGGTGCAGCGCACTTCTGCGGCACAAACCTACGATGTGGTCGGCCCGGTATGCGAATCCGGCGACTGGCTGGCACGCGAGCGCTCGCTAGCAATCGAGCAGGGCGACCTGCTGGCGATCATGTCGGCCGGCGCATACGGCATGACGATGTCTTCCAACTACAATACGCGCGGCCGCGCGGCGGAAGTGATGGTCGACGGCGATCAGGTGCACTTGATCCGCAAGCGCGAAGAACCCAGCGATCTGTTTGCACTGGAATCAAGACTGCCTTGATCGCTTGCGCGTAATTAGATCGGCGCCGGCGCAGGCCGGCGCTTTTGCAGTCTGGGTTGCACGATATTCCAGTACACGCGCGCCAACAACAGCAACGCAACGATGCTGCCGAACAGGATGGGCTGCGCGAAATCATGCTTGCCCGCCTTCATCCACCAGAAATGCAGGATGCCGAGCGCAGCGATCAGGTACACCGTACGGTGCAGCCATTGCCAGCGCTTGCCGCCAAGCCGCCTGACCATGCCGTTGGTGCTGGTGACGGCGAGCGGGATCAGCAGCAGAAATGCAGTGAAGCCCACCGTGATGAACGGTCGCTTCACTACGTCTTTCAACATCTCGTCGAGATCGAAGAAGTGGTCGAACCACAAGAAAGTCGTGAAATGCAGCGTCGCATAAAAGAAGACGAACAGGCCTAGCATGCGGCGCAGCTTGATCAGCCAGTTCCATTTGCTCAGCCGCCGCAGCGGCGTCACCGCCAGCGTCAGGCACAGAAAATACAGCGTCCAGTCGCCGGTGTTGCGCGTGATGAATTCGATCGGATTGGCACCCAGCCGATCGGTGAACGCAAACAACACGAGGCGCGCAAACGGGATCAACGCCGCCATGAAAAGCACGGCCTTGATTGACGCGATCTGTTTGGAAGTCGGATTGAACATGAGTGTCATCGCGCTGCAAACCGTCCGGTCCGCGGCGCTTTCATGCAAGATCAGAAAAGCTTCTTCAAGTCCATTCCGGAATACAGCGACGCTACGTCGTTATAGCCATTGAACATCAGCGTCTTGCGCTTGCGGCTCAGGAAGCCGTCCTCGCCGATGCGCCGCTCGCTCGCCTGCGACCAGCGCGGATGATCGACCTCCGGATTGACGTTCGAATAAAAACCATATTCCTGCGGCGCCGCAATGTTCCACGCGGTCTTCGGCTGATCTTTCGTGAAACGGATCTTGACGATCGACTTGGCCGACTTGAAGCCATACTTCCACGGCACCACCACGCGCACCGGCGCGCCATTCTGGTTAGGCAATACCTCGCCGTACATGCCCAGCGTCAGCAGCGTCAGCGGATGGTTCGCTTCGTCCAGACGCAGGCCTTCGACGTACGGCCATTCGAGGACCGGGCTGCGCAAGCCCGGCATCTGCTTCTTGTCGGCGAGCGAAACAAATTCGATGTATTTCGCATTGCCGGTCGGCTCGACCTGTTTGATGAGCGCCGACAGCGAATAGCCGATCCACGGAATCACCATCGACCAGCCTTCGACGCAGCGCAGCCGGTAGATGCGCTCTTCCAGCGGCGCCAGCTTCAGCAGCGCGTCGAGGTCGAGCGTCATCGGTTTCTTCACCTCGCCCTCGATCGCTATCGTCCACGGCCGCGGCCTGAGAGTGCTGGCATAGTGCGACGGGTCGGTCTTGTCGGTGCCGAACTCGTAGAAATTGTTGTAGGTGGTCGCGTCCTTGTACGCGGTGGTCTTGTCCATCACCACGTACGAGGTATTGGTTTTGGCAGCCAGTTTCTGCGCGGCGGGCGCTTGCGCGAATGCTTCGCGCATCGCCATTTCGGCCAATGCGCCGCCGGCGATCGAGCCGACTGCCAGTTGCCTGATGAAACTGCGGCGCGCCTCGAACACCGCACGCGGCGTGATTTCGGAGCCGAACGGAAGATCCACGCCATTCGGCTTGCGTTTGATTAACATTGCTGCTCCCGGTTTAACGAGTGATTCAAGCTTGGTCAGCTCATCTGCCGACAACCTTACACCAATTTTGTTAACGACGAAGTTGTGCGTCCACGGTGCGCGCGACGGCGATCAAGCGCTGCTTGCCGATGCCGCCAGACAACGCGTAACCGTAGTCGCGGTCAATCCAGTAAAAGACGCTGGTGCCGTTTCGTTCCATCACCTTGAATCCGGTTTCCGGTTGCGACTGCTGCACCCGCCTCACCGCGAGCGTCAGGCGTTCGCCGCTCGCCGACTGGTACATCAGTTGCGCCAGCGGACCTTCATCACCGGGCAACAGGCGGCCGCCGAGTAGCGAAAATCCTTGCGCCTGCAAATCCGGCGCGCGGATCGGAGCGTCGAGCCGCTTCGACAGCCATGCCACCAGATGCGCCTCCTGCTCGGCCGGCACTTCGACCGGGTGCCGCTGCTCGGCCACGTACAACACATGCGCCGAGAGCGCCCTCGCAGCGAACGTGGTCGGCCCCTGCGCCGGCGTCATCAGCGCGTGCGCAGCCCAACCGGCAACCAGGCCGGAGGCCAGGCCCGCGATGCCGGCGGCGAGTCCGCGCGGCCAGCGGCGCGGCTGCACGGCTGCCGTCAATTGCAACGGAACCGGCTCGTTCATCACCGCGTCGTAGTTCATGTGCAACGCCTGATTCTGAGCGCGCAATTCCTGCACCAGCGCTGCGACATCAGGGTGCGCAGCAAGATAGGCCTCCACCTCCGCGCGTCGGGCCACATCGAGCTGAGCATCGACATAGGCGTGCAGATCCATTTCGCCAATCGGAGAACCGTTCATATCACTTGATCCGGGTTAAATGCACAGGTATCGTCGCGGTTGCTCCGGATACCGGCGCCTCGCCGGACAACAGGCCGCGCAGCTGCGCACGTGCCCGCGTCAGGCGCGACATGACGGTGCCGATCGGCACGTTGAGCACATCGGCCGCTTCCTTATAACTCAATTGCTCCAGGCCGACCAGCACGATGACCGCGCGATGCTCGACGCTCAGCCGGGTCAACGCACGCCGCATGTCCAGTCGCAGTGCCATGTCGGCCGACAGCGACGGTTCCGGCAGGTCGTCGTCCGGCACCGCCTCGAACACACGCCGACGCGACACTTCGTTCAGGTACAAACGATAGAGAATGGTGAATAGCCATGCGGTTAGATTGCTGTTGAACCGAAACAGCCAGCGCCGCTGCAACGCGCGCTCCAGCGTATCCTGCACTAGGTCGTCCGCCCACGCGACATCATGCGTGAGCGCGCGCGCATAGCGCCGCAGCCGCGGAATCTGCAACGCCAGCGCGTCGGCGAAGTCGGACATGGAGGCGACGCGGCTTAGGGTTTGGCGATATGCCAGACATTGTTCACGCCGTCACCGGTCTTGTCGCCGGGTTTCTGGTCCTTGACCCACTGGTACAGCGGTTTGCCTTTGTACGCCCACTGCTTGGCGCCATCGTCGCGCGTGACGATGCTGTAATCGCCGCTAGCCTTGTCGCTGTCTTTTGCCATCAGCGGCGGCCAGTTGCTCGCGCACTGACCGTTGCACACACTCTTCCCGTTGCCGGCGGCATCGCGATCGAAGGTATAGAGGGTCATGCCGGCATTGTTGGTCAGCATGCCGTCCGCTGTCTTGGCCGGCATCTGGGCCGACACCATGCTGGCGCAACCGAACAGGCCGGCGGCCAGTAGGGGAATTGCAAAGGTGGAAATAGTTTTCATGGAATCCTCGCTAGGCTGATTAATCGACTGTGCAATGAACGCACTTAGAGTAAACAGCCGGCCGCGAGGTTTTATTCCATGTAATTGAAAAATTTTTCCCGGTCAGAGCTGCCCGTAGGAATGCAGGCCGGACAGGAACATGTTGACGCCAAGGAAAGCGAAGGTCGTCACCAGCAAGCCAACTAGCGCCCACCAGGCGGCAACTTGCCCGCGCAGTCCTTTCATCAGCCGCATATGCAGCCATGCCGCGTAGTTCAGCCAGACAATCAGCGCCCAGGTTTCCTTCGGGTCCCACGACCAATAACCACCCCATGCTTCGGCGGCCCACAGCGCGCCGAGAATCGTCGCGATCGTGAAAAATGCGAAACCGACGGCGATCGCCTTATACATCACATCGTCCAGCACTTCGAGCGGAGGCAGGCGATCAGCCAGCACGCCCTTCGATTTCAGCAAGTAGGCCACCGACACCATCGCCGCCAGCGAGAAGGTGCCGTAGCCGATGAAGTTGGCCGGCACATGGATTTTCATCCACCAGCTTTGCAGCGCCGGCACCAGCGGCTGGATTTCCGACGCTTGCCGGCTGATCGTGTACCACAGCAAAAAACCAACCGCGGCCGAGATCACCAACAGCACGAAGGGGCCGAGCTGGCGCGTCGCGTAATGTTCTTCGTAATACAGGTAAAACAGCGCGGTGATCATGCAGAACAGGATGAACACTTCGTACAGGTTCGAAATCGGGATATGCCCGATATCCGCACCGATCAGATAAGACTCGTACCAGCGCACCAGCATGCCGGTGAAGCCGAGCACCACCGCCGCCCAGCACAGCTTGCTGCCGACCGAACCGCCAAAGCCGGAACGAGCGACCAGCCCACCCCAGTAAAACAGGGTGGACAGGAAGAACAGCGTGCTCATCCACAGGATCGCGGACTGGCTCGATAACGCATACTTCAGGAAAAACTTGCTGTTGGCGGCGTCCAGCGTGCCGCCATACAGTGCGATAGCCGACAAGGCCAGCACCGCGAGCACCGCCATCAGCAAGCGCACCGGTTTCCATTGCCAGCCAAGCCAGGCGAAGGTCGGTGCCGACAGCAGCAGGATGGACTTTTCATACACGTCCATATAGCCGCCAAAACGGTTGAATGCAAACAGCGCTCCCGCCAGCAAAACAGCGCCGTACAGCCAGTCGACCACGGTCAGACGCCGGAAGAAGCCCGGCGGCGGCGAATAGATTTGTGTCTGCGTCAGATCCATGAGTTCCTCCATGTCGTTCGATGCAAGGCTTGCATTGGCTTGCCTGCCCTCATACCGAACATTAAACCGATTGCACCAATTGTGCTTTCAGCGTTTCAAATTCCTTCTCGAAATCGAGCGTCTTGCGCTGCGTGCTCAACGCCATCAGCGCATGCGTACCGCCGGCGGCGGCCGGCTTCAGCCAGACCCACAGCCGGCGTTCGCGAATGTAGAACATCGCAAATACGCCAAGCGTCAGCAACAAGCAACCTAGGTACACCACTTTCTTGCCGGGAGAACGCGTGACCTGCAGCACCGACGCCTTGATTTCATCGAATTCCCTGAGTTGCAGATACACCGGCGCGCCATAGAACGACGCGTCCGACAATGCATTGACCCCCACTTGCAGGAAGCGCGCATGCTTGTCGTCCGCCGCCACCTCCTGCAGACGGTCCTTTTCGCGCGCCGCCTGCCACAACTCCCACATGCTGCCGTTCAATATCTTCATGAAAATGTCGGCTGCTTTTTCCTGTTCCGCCGGCGGCACTTTTTCCAGGAACCGGGCCACCGCCAGATAGCCGGCTTCCTTGTCGTCGCCGACGAAAACTTCCAGGCCGCGCAATGCCGAGCGCTGCAACTGATCGCGCAACCGGTTCGCATTCTCGTTCGATTCCGGCATCGCGTGCTGTGCATAGCGCCTGGCCGCCGCCATGCGCAGCTCCGGGTTGAACAACGCCGCGCGCAAGCGCATCCACTCTTCCACCGTATCGTTGTCATCAGCCGGAATGCGCAGGTAACGGAACGCCTCGCTCGGCGTATCGCGCATCCCGGTCAGGAACACATAGCTGCCGTCGATCAGCACCGGCTGCATGTAGTTATGGTATTCGCGCGCCTGGCCGTTCTTGTCGCGCAGCTTGTACTGCACGCTCGGACCGACGTTTTTCAGATCCTTGCTGTTCGCATTCCTGGCAGCGGAACCGAGCTGCTTGTCGAGCCCGGCAGAGAACTTTTCATTGAAACTCTTGCCCGCGTTGACCGCACGTACATCCTGCCCGCTCTGCGCCATGTTCTCGACGTTGAACGGACGGAAGCCGGTCCATTCAACCGTGTATTCGACGCCTTTGCTCCTGCCCAGCGGCGTCGAATTCCCGACCTCGCCGGCAAGCGCGAACGGCGCGTTCTGCGCACCGTTCATCGGATACCCGGCCAACTTCAATTTAGTGCCGCCGTCATCGAAGCTCGACTGGTAGACCGCAATGCCCTTGTAGATCAGCGGCTCGTTGACCTTGATCGTCGCCTCGAAGCTCTTGCCGCTTTCGCGATCGCGCACGACCACGTCGCTGGCGAACAGCTTGGGCATGCCGGTCGAATAGTGTTCGACGATGAATTTCTTGAGCTGGATCGAGAACGGCAGCTCCTGCACCAGGATGCCGGACTGCTGCGGAAGAATTGCGGTATCGCTGGTTGCGCCTTCGGGGATGAAGGTATTGCCGCGGAAAGTGGGATTGCCGAGGCCGAGCCGGTGTTGCTGCGGGATCTCGGCGATCATGCCGCTTCCCGTGAACGGCGTCTTGCCGCTGAACCATTGCTGGAAACGGATCGGCAAATCCGAATCAAGCAAGCCGCCGATGCAGATGATGACGATCGCGCTATGCGCGAAGATGTAGCCCAATTTGCTTGCGGCGCCGCGCTTGGCCGCGATCAGCGTGCCGTTGTCCTTGTCGACGACTTTCACCTTGTAGCCGTCGCCGGCGATGCGCTGCACGAGCTGCTGGGCGAACGCGTCGGGCGGCGTGGCGCTGCTCCACTCCGCCTTGTGATGAAAATTGCGCAGCGACTGTTCACGCACGTTCTCGCGCCAACTACGCATGTCCTTCAACATCTTCGGCGCATTGCGCGCGATGCACAGCGAGGTCGACAACACGAGGAAGCCCATGATCAGCAAGAACCACCATGCCGAGTACACCGCGTACAGCCCGAGCTTGCCGAATACTTCGAACCAGAACGGCCCGAACTGGTTGACGTAATTCGGCATCGGCTCATTCTGCTTCAGCACGGTGCCTATCACCGAGGCGATCGCAATCAGTGTCAGCAGGCTGATTGCGAAACGCATCGAGGAAACCAGCTCGACGGCATCAGCCAGCCAGCGGCGGTCGGTCTTCAGTTGCAACCCGGAGGTACTTACGCTCATGTGTCCATTCTTCAAAAAGCAAAAAGGGGTGGCATCCGCCACCCCGTCCGTCTATCCTGTCCCGCTATTCTTACGATTACTTCAGGCCGGCGATATAGTCTGCCACAGCTTGGATTTCATCGTCGGACATGCGTTTGGCGATGGTGGTCATCGGCGCACTGTTCTTGCGCACTCCGCTGCGGAAACTGGTCAGTTGCGCAACCGTGTAATCCTGATGCTGACCACCGAGGCGGGCGAACTGGGCCGGAATACCGGCGCCGTTCGGACCATGGCAGCCCGCACATGCGGGAATGTTCTTCTCAGCGATGCCGGCACGGTAGATCTTCTTGCCGAACTCGACGGTATCCTTGTTCTTTGCCGCGCCCGGCTTCGGTGTCTGCCTGTCGAGATAAGCGGCGATGTTCTTCATGTCGTCGTCGCTGAGTGCCTTGGCGATTCCGGCCATTACGGCGTTGTTGCGTTGCGGCGTCTTGAAGTCGGCCAGCTGCTTGACGATGTACTCGGCGTGCTGGCCGCCCAACTTCGGATTCTGGCTGATCGTGGAAGCGCCGGCGGCGCCATGGCAGCTGACGCAAGCCAGGATGTTGCGGGCGGCGTCGCCGTTGGTGTACAGCGCTTCACCCTTTGTAGGATCGGCTTTCGGAGCTTTTTTTTCTTCCGATGCGTAAGCAATCGAGGAAACCGCCAGCATCGCGACAAACAAGGACTTCACAAACGGTAAAAACGCACGGTTCATTCAAACACCCTGGACTTGATATTAAAATTCTGGCCGGTGGCGGCGGTCTTTCTGCAGATATCGCGCAGCTCTTGCGGCGCAGCATAGGTAACCTCTTATTGTACAATAGGTTTTTGCCGTTTCCCCTTCCTTTTGCTGCATTTTCTCTCTTCTTATGTCCCTACTTTGGCAAGCCCGCTTCTTCACCACGGTGAACCACCTCCGCGATTTGCCAAACACGCAAGTACCTGAAATCGCGTTCGCCGGCCGCTCCAACGCTGGCAAATCGAGCGCAATCAATATTTTATGCAACCAAAAAAAACTGGCGTTTGCATCGAAAACTCCGGGCCGCACCCAGCACATCAATTACTTCTCGATTGGCGGCGCGCATGTCGGCCAACATCGCAAAGACCCGACCAAGATTGATGAAATCCGCGCGTTGCTGGTGGACCTGCCGGGCTACGGCTACGCCGAAGTACCGGGCGATGCGAAGCTGCACTGGAATGAGCTGCTCGGCACGTATATTCAAACGCGCGAACAGCTCGCGGCCTTGGTGCTGATCATGGATTCGCGTCGCCCGTTTACCGAACTCGACGTGCAGATGCTCGAATGGTTCGCACCGACCGGCAGGCCGGTGCATTGTCTGTTGACCAAGGCCGACAAGCTGAACCGCAACGAGTCTACCAATGCGCTGCGCCTTGCACGCACAGTGCTGAGCAGCTATGTTGACGGGCAGGGCCAACCCTTTCCTTTCACCGTTCAGTTGTTTTCGGCGCTGAAGCGCACCGGGCTGGACGAAGCAAATGACCGAATACTGGAACTGGTCGGGCTACCCGATGAAAATGACGACGATCGCTGATTGCGCGCGGAAAGCCTTGCCGTCCTGACCACATTCATTCACTGCGATTAATTACGCCGAAACCGCCATGTCACAGACCACGAAAGCCAGCCAATTTCCTGCCACTCGCATGCGCCGCATGCGCAAGGATGCATTCTCGCGCGCGATGATGCGCGAGAATGTACTCACCCCCGCTGATCTGATCTATCCGGTATTCGTCCTGGACGGTAAAAACCAGCGCGAGAAAGTCTCGTCCATGCCCGGAGTCGAGCGGCTGTCGGTCGATCTGCTGCTGGCGGTCGCGGAAGATTGCGCAGAACTGGGCATTCCGGTGATCGCACTGTTCCCGGTGATTAATCCGTCGCTGAAAACACCGGACGGCATCGAAGCGCTCAATCCGGACGGCCTTGTGCCGCGCGCGGTGCGCGAATTGAAACAGCGCTTTCCCGAACTCGGCATCCTGACCGACGTTGCACTCGACCCCTATACCAGCCACGGCCAGGACGGCGTGATCGACGCCGACGGTTATGTGCTCAACGATGAAACCAGCGCGATCCTGGTCAAGCAGGCATTGGCACAGGCTGAAGCCGGCGTCGACATCGTCGCGCCGTCCGACATGATGGACGGCCGCATCGGCGCCGTCCGTACGGCGCTCGAATCGCATCGCTACATCCATACACGCATCATGGCGTACTCCGCCAAATATGCTTCCGCGTTCTATGGTCCGTTCCGCGACGCGGTCGGCTCGGCGGCGAATCTTGGCAAGGGCAACAAAGCGACTTACCAGATGGACCCGGCCAACAGCAATGAAGCTTTGCGCGAAGTCGCACTGGATCTGGCCGAAGGCGCGGACATGGTGATGGTCAAGCCCGGCATGCCCTACCTCGATATCGTGCGCCGCGTGAAGGACGAATTCAAAGTGCCGACTTTCGCCTATCAGGTCAGCGGCGAATACGCGATGATCAAGGCGGCCGCGCAGTACGGCTGGCTCGATCACGACAAGACGATGATGGAAGCGATGCTGTCGTTCAAACGCGCCGGCGCCGACGGCGTGCTGACTTATTTCGCCCGTGATATCGCGCGGCGTCTGAAGCTCGGCTGATAGCCGCCGCAAGGGCGTCGCGACGGCGCCCTTCTTTCCCTCCGGACAATCCGATCACACCCACTAATTTCGCGCATTCCCTTTCCCGCTTGTTCGGCTACTATTGCCAACGTAGTCACATCCTATGACGAACACGGAGGCGGCGATGCAGGAACAAGTGATCACCCTGGCGACACCGGTTTTTTTCCTACTCATTTTCATCGAGTTTATCGTCGGCCTGCTTCGCCGTCGCAATACCTACCGCACCAACGATGCCATCAACAGCCTGAGCCTGGGCGTCCTCAGCCAGGTCAGCGGCGTTTTCATGCGCCTGCTGCGCATCGGCATCTACGCATGGCTGGTCAACCATATCGCGCTGTTCACACTGCCGGTCGACAGCCCGTGGGTCTGGATCTCGGCGCTGCTGCTGTATGACTTCTGCTATTACTGGCTGCACCGCATGGGCCATGAAGTCAACGTGCTGTGGGCGGCGCACGTAGTGCATCACCAGAGCGAGGATTACAACCTGTCGACAGCACTGCGCCAGACCAGCAGCGGCGCGCTGCTCGGCTGGATCTTTTACACCCCGATGGCGCTGCTTGGCTATCCGGTCGAGGTTTTCGCGGTGGTCGCGCTGGTCGACCTGCTCTACCAGTTCTGGGTGCACACGCAGCAGATCGGCAGGCTTGGCTGGTTCGATCGCGTGTTCGTGTCACCGTCGAACCATCGCGTGCACCATGCGGTCAACGATATCTATCTCGACAAGAACTATGGCGGCATCCTGATCCTGTGGGACCGGCTGTTCGGCAGCTTCATCGAAGAGCGCGACGACGAGCCCATCGTCTACGGCACGCGCAGTCCGCTGCGCAGCTGGAACCCGATCTGGGCCAACCTCGATGTCTACAAGGCGATCTGGCTTGACGCCTGGCGTGCGCAACACTGGCGCGACAAGCTGCGCGTATGGATCGCGCGCCCCGGCTGGCATCCAGCCGATGTGGCGGCGAAGTGGCCTGCATCTGCGTTCGATATCCAGCGTCCGATGTATGATCCGCGATTGCAACGCGCAGAACAGTGTTATTGCACGATTCAATTCAGCATCGTGCTACTGGTCACTACGCACTTTCTTGCCGCCTATGGCACGATGCCGTTCCCGCAGCGCGCGGCGTATGCATTATGGCTCGCTGCGGGATTGTGGACAGTCGGCGGCCTGCTCGAACGCCGCCCCAGCCACGTCGCTTTCGAAGCGATCCGCCTGCTTGCGACGACGGCCGGCATACTGGCGAGCGGCGCCTGGTTTGGCGCGGCGACGCTGCCGACATGGGCGCAATGGAGCGCGGCGGGAATGGCCGCCGGCTCGCTGATCGCGCTCTGGACCATTTTCAAACAATCGCTGTCCGCTAATGGATATCTTTCACATCAGTAGCAACCATGTGACGCAGTTCACGCAGACGCCGACCGAAATGCCGGCGCAGGGTTTTCTGTGGCTTGATGCGACCCAGGAGGAAGTCACCGCCGATACCGGCGCATGGCGCGATGCAGTCGAGCGCGCCACCGGCATACATATCTATGATCCGCACTTGGCGGATGCCGCCAACCCCAGCCACCCGTCGTATTTCGATTCGACGCAGGATTACGCGATGGTGGTATTCCGCAAACTGGCGCTCGACGGCAGCAACAACGAGCCTGAGGCAAACGAAGCGCATCGCAAGAAGCGCAAGATCCCGCCGGCGCTCACCAAGCTCGCCACCAGGCCGGTAACTTTCCTGTTGATGGAACGGGCGCTGGTGACAGTGCACGCGGCAAACAGTCGCACCATCGAAGCAGCGCGCAATCGCCTGCTGGAGTACAAGAACCGGCACGACGGCAGCGCGTACAGCAACCGTCCGCCGGCCTTGCCGGAAGAGTTGATGCTGCGGCTGCTGAACGCGATGGTCGATCAGTATCTCGCATTGCGCCAGCCGCTGACCAATCAGATCGATCGCTGGCAACGCGCGCTGCTGAATCCGCGCAACCCGTTCAACGATTGGACTGCATTGCTGGATGCGCGCATCGAGCTGCGCAAACTCGATCATTTATGCGAGGGTCAGCGCGACGCCATGCAGGAATTGCGCGACTACCTGATCGACGGCCAGGATGGCGGCGACAACAGCCGCGCCAAGGACCTGATGCTGGTGCGCGTCAACGACGTGATGGAGCACATCACCCGTGTGCTGAACCATGCGCAACGACTCGAAGCGACGATCGAATCAGCGGTGCAAATTCATTTTTCCGCGATGGCGCACCGTACCAGTGAAATCATGCGGACCTTGACAGTGATTACGGCGCTGTTCATGCCATTGACATTGGTCACCGGCATCTTCGGCATGAACTTCATCGATATGCCGCTGCTGAAGGATCAGTCCGGCTTCTGGATCACGATGGGAATGATGGCGACGATCGTCGTGGCGCTGCTATTTTTCTTCCGGCGCAAGCGCTATCTGGACGATCAGGGGCGCGACAACGAGCGATAAAAAAGCGCTCATCTCTCGATGAGCGCTTTTCGTTTGCCTTCCGTCTATCAGTTACTTGTTCGGTTGCGGCGTCATACGCAGATACGGACGCTCCGCCGTGTAACCCTTCGGATACTTCTGCTTGATCACCGCCTCGTCTTGTATCGTCAGCGGAATGATCACGTCATCGCCGTCGCGCCAGTTGCCGGGCGTCGCCACCGAGTAGCCGTCAGTCAATTGCAAAGCATCGATCACGCGCAGCACTTCATCGAAATTACGGCCGGTACTCATCGGATAAGTAATGGTCAGACGCACCGTCTTCTTCGGATCGATCACGAACAGCGACCGCACGGTAGCGCTTTCCGACTGGTTCGGATGGATCATGTCATATTGCAGCGAGACTTTCTTGTCCGCATCGGCAATGATCGGAAAGCCGACCACGGTCTTCTGCGTTTCCTCGATGTCCTTGATCCAGTCCCGATGCCTGTCGGCCGGATCGACCGACAACGCGATCGCTTTCACGTTGCGCTTGTCGAATTCGGATTTCAGCTTCGCGGTCAGGCCCAGTTCAGTGGTGCACACCGGTGTAAAGTCGGCCGGATGGGAAAACAACACGACCCATGAATCGCCGGCCCATTCATGGAACTTGATTTTGCCGATCGAGGAATCCTGTTCGAAATCAGGGGCGGTATCACCAAGACGCAACGTCATATCAATCTCCCAAAACATTGTCGAACAAATAATATAATGCGCAACTCAGCCCAACTCAAGGACAGAGAAGTTGGGTCCTTATATTGGATCAGTTATAACCCTCTTGCGATTTGCGGCATTTCAAAAATTTGTCGCCAGCGTCAATGAGCGCAGAAATTTGTCGGCATCCTGATAGCCGATCACGCGTCCGCCGTTGATTTCCTTGCCCTGCTTGTCGAAGAAGATGATGCCCGGCGGACCGAACAGCCTGAAACGCCTGAGCAGCGCCTTGTCGTCCTCGTTATTGGCGGTCACGTCCGCCTGCAGCAGCACCATGTCGGCGAATTGTGCCTGGATACGTGGATCGCCGAAGGTCAGCTTTTCCATCTCCTTGCATGACACACACCAGTCGGCATAGAAATCGAGCATAACCGTCTTGCCATTATTTTTTGCCAGCACCGCGTCGAGTTCGGCAACCGACTTTACCCGCTGGAATTCGGTTTTATGCGCGCTGCCGGTCAGATGCGCCAGCGGGGCCAGCGGATCGCGTCCGCCGGTCGCGACGCCGGCTAGTTGCACCAGCCCGAGAGCAGCGAAAAGAACACCGGCCGCCTTGACGGCCCAACCCCATCGGTGGGAACGCAGCAAGTAAGTACCATAACCGATGCCAAGCACTGCCCAGCCCGCCATCGACACCCAGCTGGGAATCACCGGCGTGACGATCCACAGCGCCATGCCAAGCATCAGGACGCCAAAGAAAAATTTGACCGAATCCATCCATGCGCCGGCACGCGGCAACAGCGCGCCGGCGGACACGCCGACCAGCAGCAAGGGTACGCTCATGCCGGCCGCCATCGCAAACAACGCACTGCCTCCGATCACCACATCGCGCGTCTGGCTGATGTACAGCAGCGCGCCGGCCAGAGGCGCTGCGACGCAAGGCCCGACGATCAGCGCAGAAATTGCCCCCATGGCGAATACGCCGACGAACTTGCCGGACGCTTGCTGGCCGGACGCTCCCGCCAGCCTGGCCTGTACCGCGGCCGGCACCTGCAGTTGATACACCCCGAACATCGACAGCGACAACACGATCATCAGCAAGGCGAATGCGCCTAGCATCCACGGATTCTGCAACGCCGCCGACAAGCCTTCGCCGACCAGTCCGGCCGCGACACCAAGACCGGTATAAATCAATGCCATTCCGAGCGAATAAGCGGCGGATAACGCAAAGCCACGCGTGCGACTGACCCGCGTTCCTTCGCCGACGATAATCGACGACAAAATCGGCACCATCGGCAACACGCATGGCGTCAGCGACAAGCCCAGTCCAAGCAGCAGGAACAACGGCAGAATCGCAAGCAGTTTTCCGCTCTGCAGCGACGCCTCAATGCGCCCCACGTCGGAATCGGGCACGATCGCTGCCGGGTTGACGCCGACCGGCGATGCGTTCACGGCGCCGCGCTCATTCGCAAGTACCGCCAGCAGTCCGCCGCCGTGCGGCGACAAGTTTATCGGCGACTCCATCGGCGCATAGCACAAGCCCTTGTCCGAACACCCCTGGCCGGTCACTTTCAAGGTAAAACTGCCGTTGGCTTCGACCGGGATAGTGATCGCGACGGTCTTGCGATATGTCTCGACATCCTTTTGAAAAGTCTCGTCGAATTTCACCTTGCCCGGCGGTATCCGCGGCTCGCCGAGCGCTGCGCCGTCCGCCTTGAATGCGAAACGCTCGCGGTACATGTAGTAGCCGTCGGCGATCTGGTAAGTGATTTCGGCAGTCTTCGGATCGAGCATCCGAGCGGATAGTTTGAATGCCGCCTCGGGATCGAGAAAATCGTCCGCCGCATGCGAGAAAGGCACCAGCAACAGTGCAAAAACGGCAATCAGAACAGCCATCATTAAATGCAGTGACGGGGCGACGACACGCTGAGTGAAAAAATTAAACATTCACATCTTTCTTTGTTTCTATTGCAATCCAATCGAGATAGTTGGGTAAACCCGCAACGATCGGCAGTGCGACAATCTCCGGCAAATCATAAGGATGGATGGCCCTGATTGCCGCTTCAAGCTCAGTGTAGCGCGCCTGCGTGCTTTTGATCAGCATGGCGACTTCACTCGTATCTTCCAGCGCACCCTGCCATTGATACACTGAACGTACAGCCGGCAGGATATTCACGCAAGCCGCCAGCCGGCGTTCCACCAGCATGCGCGCAATCGCGTGCGCCGTCGGTTCATCGGGCACATTGGTCAATATGATCAAGGCCTGTTGCATAGTCGAGCTCAATCTCCGGATCTGACAGTCATTTCAACAGCCGGCGGCGCGTCAACACCATCGCCAGGTAAAAGCCACCAACGCAATACGCGATGAGGACCGCAACGTCGGTCGCCGGTGTATGCGGCCAGTCGCCGAGGATCAGCGGCCGAATCAGGTTGACCGCCGCGCCGAGCGGCAGGACCTTCGCAAACACCTGCAGCCATTCCGGCAACTGTGCGGTTGGATAATAAACGCCGGACAGGAATACCATCGGCGTTAATACCAGCGTGAAATAATAGGTAAAGAAATCATACCCGCGCGCGAGCGCATTGATGATCAAGCCTATCGAGGCAAAGGTCATGCCGATCAGAAATAACAATGGCAGCACCAGCAGTACATGCGGATGCAAGCCGATTCCGAGCATGAAGATTACCAGCAGAATCGCCGTGCCGGAAAACAGCGACTTGGTCGCCGCCCACAGCATTTCTGCCAGCACCACGTCGTCCAGCGCGAGCGGCGCATTCATCAAGGCTTCCCAGGTTTTCTGCACATGCATCCTCGAAAACGCCGAGTACAGCGCCTCGAATGAGGCCGCCATCATGATCGACATGCAAATCGACCCGGATGCCAGGAATTGGATATAAGGAATTCCATCCACTGTATGCAGCAGGCTGCCCAGCCCATAACCGAAGGCTACCAGCGTGATCAGCGGATCGGCGATATTGCCGAGAACGCTGGCTACCGCGAGCTTTTTCCAGACCAGGAAATTGCGACGCCAGATCGGCCAAAAGCGCAATGAAAATCCAGGTAACGCGTAGACTGCGGCGCTCATCTCAATCCCTCATCTCACGACCGGTCAGTTTCAGGAACAGATCTTCCAAGTTGGCAGGGCGATGCAGGTAACGCACGCCCGCTGTGCCATGCAGGCTCCTGAGCAGCGGCTGCGCATCGTTGGTGTAACAAAACACCGTTTCGCCGCTAATCTCCAGGCGCGCCGCTTTCGCACGGCCTTCTGCCTCGCCCCAGGCACGCGCATTATCGCCGTACACTTCGACCACCTCCGCCTCGATATGTTGCCCGATAAGGTCGCGCGGCGATCCCTCCGCGATCATCTGGCCGTGGTCGATCACCGCCAGGCGATCACAAAGCCGCTCCGCCTCGTCCATGAAATGCGTGGTCAGCACGATCGTTTTTCCCTCGCCGAGCAGCGTCTTCAGCCGATCCCAGATCATATGCCGCGCCTGCGGATCGAGCCCGGTAGTCGGCTCATCCATGAAGATCAGATCCGGATCGTTGATGAGCGAACGCGCAAGGGTCAGGCGCCGCCTCATGCCTCCCGATAGCTCACCGATGTTTGCATCTTTCTTCGCGGTCAGGCTTGCGAATTCGAGCAGTTTTGGAATGCGCGCCGCGACATCCGCGTCGCGCATGCCGAAGTAGCGACCGAATACCTGCAAATTTTCGGAAACCGTAAAATCCGGGTCGAGATTATCGGCTTGCGGCACCACGCCGACACGCAGACGAGCCGCGCGCGCCTCTAGCGGAATCGATTTGCCGACCAGCGTAATGTCGCCGCCATCCGGCGCCGTCAGTCCGAGGCACAGACGCAAGGTAGTCGTCTTCCCGGCACCGTTCGGACCCAGCAAGCCATAGCACTCGCCGCGGCGCAGGTTGAACGACAGGCCGTCGACCACCACGTTTCGCGCGGCGCCGTTGCCATATGACTTGCGAAGATTGACGACTGACAGAATTCCAGGCTCAAGCATGCGCTAACGCTACCTCAAACAAAAGCGTACATCTTGCCATAAACGAAAAGACGGCATCGGAAAGCAGAAAAGCCAGGCATCGCCTGGCTTTTTCATTGCGTGCCGCAAGAATCGTTTGGATTACCCAGCGGTCGGCACCTCTGCTTCGTCGCTGATTTCCGGACGGTCAACCAGTTCGACAAACGCCATCGGCGCATTGTCGCCCTGACGAAAACCCATCTTCAGGATACGCAGATAACCGCCATTACGGTTCGCGTAGCGCGGACCGAGTTCGGAAAACAGCTTGAGCACGATTTCGCGATCGCGCAGACGGCTGAATGCGAGACGTTTGTTGGACAGATTATCGGTCTTGCCGAGAGTGAGGATCGGCTCGACGACGCGACGCAGTTCCTTTGCCTTCGGCAGCGTGGTCTTGATCGCTTCATGGCGCAGCAGAGAAACAGTCATGTTGCGCAGCATTGCGAGGCGGTGCGACGAAGTACGATTCAGTTTACGGAGGCCGTGACGGTGACGCATGATATTTCCTTTCAGTTTTCAGTTTTAGGTCCAGCTCTTCTATCGACCAGGCATTAGCCTGTCGCGGGCCGGTGTCTTGTTACTACGGTACTGCCTTTAAATGACCGGGAGCGCAAGCCCCCCCGGCCAGATTATTTCTCCAGACCGGCCGGCGGCCAGTTCTCAAGCTTCATGCCCAGGGTCAGACCGCGGGATGCCAGCACTTCCTTGATTTCATTCAAGGATTTGCGGCCCAGGTTCGGCGTTTTGAGCAATTCATTTTCGCTACGCTGAATCAGGTCGCCGATGTAGTAAATGTTTTCGGCCTTCAGGCAGTTCGCGGAACGAACGGTGAGTTCCAGATCGTCGACCGGACGCAGCAGGATCGGATCGACCGACGGCGCGCGCGACGGTGCTTCGGCGGCGGCTTCGGTACCTTCCAGCGCGGCAAACACATTCAGTTGATCGACCAGCACACGTGCCGACTGACGGATTGCCTCTTCAGGCGAAATCACGCCGTTGGTTTCGATGTTGATCACCAGCTTGTCGAGATCGGTGCGCTGTTCCACGCGGGCGGATTCGACCGCATAGGACACGCGGCGAACCGGCGAGAACGAAGCATCGAGAATGATGCGGCCGATGGTCTTGTTCGCGTCTTCCGACAGGCGACGCACGTTGCCCGGCACATAACCGCGGCCTTTTTCAACCTTGATCTGCATGTCGAGCTTGCCACCAGCGGTCAGATGAGCGATCGCGTGATCCGGATTGACCAGCTCGACATCGTGCGGCAGGTCAATATCCGAGGCCAGCACTGCACCTTCGCCCTCCTTCTTCAAGGTCAGCGTCACTTCGTCACGATTATGCAGTTTGAACACAACGCCCTTCAGGTTCAAGAGCATATCGACAACGTCTTCCTGCACGCCGTCCAGCGACGAATACTCGTGCACGACCCCCGCGATCGTTACTTCGGTCGGCGCATAACCAACCATCGACGACAGCAGCACGCGACGCAGCGCGTTGCCGAGCGTGTGGCCATAGCCGCGCTCAAACGGCTCCATCACGACTTTGGCGTGGCCGGCGCCAAGCGCTTCGACCTCGATAATGCGGGGTTTCAACAGATTGTTTTGCATGAAATGTCCTTTTCAATACCCTCGGCTCGTTACACCGATAAGGCTGACGGCATTACAAAGAAACCAGCCTCATCGATGATGAGGCTGGCGGGAAATCAGAATTAACGGGAATACAATTCGACGATCAACGATTCGTTGACGTCGTTGGCGATTTCGGTGCGATCCGGCATGGACTTGAAGGTACCCTCCATCTTCTTCGCATCGACGGCAACCCATGACGGCATGCCGCTCTGTTCAGCCAGCGACAGCGCTTCGAGAATACGCGCCTGCTTCTTCGCCTTTTCACGCACGGCGACGATGTCGCCTGCCTTGACCTGGAACGAAGCGATGTTGACCACTTCGCCGTTCACGGTGAATGCCTTGTGGCTAACCAGCTGGCGTGCTTCGGAGCGGGTCGAACCGAAGCCCATGCGGTAAGCGACGTTGTCCAGGCGGGATTCGAGCAGCTTCAGCAGATTTTCGCCGGTGTTACCCTTACGACGATCCGCTTCGGCAAAATAACGACGGAACTGACGCTCGAGAATGCCATACATGCGCTTGACCTTCTGCTTTTCGCGCAACTGATTGCCGTAGTCGGAAGTGCGTGCACCGGAAGTGCGGCCATGCTGACCAGGCTTGGAGTCCAACTTGCACTTGGAATCCAGCGAGCGCCGTGCGCTCTTCAGGAACAGGTCGGTGCCTTCACGGCGGGAGAGTTTTGCTTTCGGTCCGATATAACGTGCCACGTTAATTTCCTTTTATTGAGTGACGCCCCGATCAAACCGACTTCGATTTGCCAGGCGCTAGTCCGATCCAGCTGCGATCAGACGGTGGTCTTAAGAACAAAACCCGCCAAGGTCTTTGGCGGGCAGCTTACTGCAATACGGCAAGCGGCAATTTAGATGCGGCGGCGCTTCGGCGGACGGCAGCCGTTATGCGGCACCGGTGTCACATCCTGAATTTGCGTAATCTTGATGCCGAGATTGTTCAGCGCGCGAACAGCGGATTCACGACCCGGGCCCGGGCCCTTGATGCGAACCTCGAGATTCTTCACGCCGCATTCGACGGCAACCTTGCCTGCCGCTTCAGCTGCGACCTGCGCCGCAAACGGGGTCGATTTACGCGAACCCTTGAAGCCTGCGCCGCCGGAAGTCGCCCACGACAGCGCGTTGCCCTGACGGTCGGTAATGGTAATAATGGTGTTGTTGAAGGACGCGTGGATATGCGCGATGCCTTCAGCAACATTCTTTTTAACTTTCTTGCGCACGCGAGCTGCTGCGGCGTTATTCGGGGCTTTTGCCATTTTGATTTCCTTGAATCCGACTACGAGTCAAACTGCGCTGGATTATTTCTTCAGCGACTGGGCGGCTTTACGCGGACCCTTGCGAGTACGTGCGTTAGTACGCGTACGCTGGCCACGGCAAGGCAAACCTTTACGATGGCGCAGGCCGCGATAGCAACCCAGATCCATCAGACGCTTGATGTTCATCGAAACTTCACGACGCAGGTCACCTTCGACGATGAACTTGCCGATCGCGTCGCGCAGCTTTTCCAGCTCGTTATCGTCCAGATCCTTGACCTTTTTCGTGGTCGGAACACCTGTCTGCCCGCAGATTTCCTGCGCGCGCGGACGGCCAATACCATAAATCGCTGTCAAGCCGATAACGGTGTGTTGGTGATTGGGGATGTTCACCCCTGCAATACGTGCCATTCGTTATTCCTCGATCAATAACGTTAATTAACCCTGGCGCTGCTTATGACGCGGCTCGGTGCAGATGACACGAACAACGCCTTTGCGCTTGATGATCTTACAGTTGCGGCAGATCCGCTTGACTGATGCGAGCACTTTCATTTTTGCCCTCTTTCTTTCAGCTCTTGGTTACTTTACTTACTTCGTACGGAACACGATACGTGCCCGGCTCAAATCATAGGGTGTCAATTCCACAGTCACCTTATCGCCTGGCAGAATGCGAATATAGTTCATACGCATTTTGCCGGAAATATGCCCGAGAACTACGTGCCCGTTTTCCAACTTGACTCGAAATGTTGCATTCGGAAGATTCTCAAGAATCTCTCCCTGCATTTGAATTACGTCATCTTTTGCCATTCATTGCGCTCGCTCTTCGGCCGTTTATCGCGTCGGGATGCCGCCCTTAAAATTCGCTTTACGAAGCAACGATTCGTATTGCTGCGACATCACATAGTTTTGCACTTGCGCCATGAAATCCATCGTTACCACGACGATAATCAATAACGACGTGCCACCGAAATAGAACGGCACCTTCCAGCGCGCAATCAGAAATTCAGGCAACAAACACACCAACGTGATGTAGACCGCACCAACCAGCGTCAGACGCATCAAAATCTTATCGATGTATCGCGCCGTTTGATCACCCGGGCGGATACCCGGAACAAACGCACCACTCTTCTTCAAATTGTCTGCGGTTTCTTTGCTATTGAATACCAACGCGGTATAGAAGAAGCAAAAGAACACAATTGCAATCGCGTACAACAACGCATAAATCGGCTCGCCTGGGGCCAGCGACGCCGCCAGATCTTTAAGAAAGCGAACAAACGGATTCGACGTGTCGCCCGACGTAAACCAACTAGTAATCGTCGCCGGAAACAAAATGATCGACGAGGCAAAAATCGGCGGGATCACGCCAGACATATTCAACTTCAACGGCAAATGACTGCTTTGCCCGCCGTAAATCTTGTTCCCGACTTGGCGCTTCGCGTAATTCACCAGAATCTTGCGCTGGCCGCGCTCGATGAATACCACCACGAACGTTACCGCAGCAACAATCACGCAAATCAGAATCGCCGACAACGCATTCATCGAACCGGTACGCACCAATTCAAACAGACCACCCATAGCGCTCGGCAAACCTGCCGCGATACCAGCAAAAATGATGATCGAAATACCGTTGCCCAAGCCGCGTTCGGTAATCTGTTCGCCCAGCCACATCAAAAACATCGTACCAGTCACCAGGGTAACCACCGAAGTGAAACGGAAGGCCAGTCCCGGATCAATAACCAAACCGGCCTGCGACTCCAGCGCGACGGCAATACCTAGCGCCTGAAAGGTGGCCAGCGCCAGTGTGCCGTAACGCGTGTACTGCGTAATCTTGCGACGGCCGGCCTCGCCTTCCTTCTTCAACGCTTCCAACTGCGGCGACACAACCGACATCAACTGCATGATGATCGACGCCGAAATATACGGCATGATCCCGAGCGCGAAGATTGTAAATCGTGACAACGCACCACCGGAAAACATGTTGAACATGCCCAGGATACCGCCCTGATTCTGCTTGAACAGCTCGGACAGTTGCGTCGGATCAATCCCCGGAACGGGAATATGCGCACCGATACGATAAACCACTAACGCAGCAAGCAAAAACCACAGGCGGCCCCATGGGAAGCCGCTTGCCGCACTCTTAGCGAGTTGAGGTGTCGTCGCCAATTATTGCTCCGAACAAAATGGCTGTTCCGTTGCGTAGTTACGCAACCGAACCACCAGCAGCTTCAATGGCCGCCTTGGCGCCCTTGGTTGCGATCAAACCCTTGATCGTAACTTTCTTGCTGATTTCGCCGGCTTTTATAATACGCACAACACGTGCCAGCTCCGAAACCAGTCCGGCTTGCTTCAACGCCAACACGTCGATTTCCGCGACCGGCAGCTTGTCCAGATCGGCAAGACGCACTTCCGCCTTGAACGGCGTTGCCAGTGACTTGAAACCCCGTTTAGGCAGGCGACGCTGCAGCGGCATCTGACCGCCTTCGAAACCGACCTTGTGGAAACCGCCCGAGCGCGACTTTTGACCCTTGTGGCCGCGACCGGCTGTTTTGCCCAAGCCCGAACCGATACCACGACCGACGCGACGCTTAGCGTGTTTTGCGCCGTCTGCCGGCTGGATGTTATTCAATTCCATGATTTGCTCCGTTCGCAAGCAATGCTTACGACACCACTTTCACAAGATACGAAACCTTGCTGATCATGCCGCGTACTGCCGGCGTGTCCTGCAGTTCCGAGACCGAATTCACACGACGCAGCCCGAGGCCGCGAACGGTGGCGCGATGGTCCTGGCGCGTGCCGATCAAACCTTTGACCAGTTTCACCTTGATTGTGTTTGCCATTCGGATCACCTCAACCCAAAATTTCTTCGACGGACTTGCCACGCTTGGCAGCAATTTCCGACGGCGTATTCATTCTGGACAGACCATCCAGGGTGGCACGAACCATGTTGTACGGGTTGGTCGAGCCATTGGATTTCGCCACGACGTTGGTCACGCCCATCACGTCGAAAATCGCGCGCATCGGACCGCCGGCAATAACACCGGTGCCGTCCTTAGCTGGCGAAATCATCACCGACGAAGCGCCATGCTTGCCGGTAACGGTATGCTGCAGCGTGCCGTTCTTCAACGTGACCTTGATCATCTTGCGACGTGCTTCTTCCATCGCTTTTTGCACCGCTACCGGGACTTCCTTCGACTTGCCCTTGCCCATGCCGATGCGGCCATCACCATCCCCAACTACAGCCAATGCCGCGAAACCCATGATACGACCACCTTTGACCACTTTGGTCACTCGGTTGACCGCGATCATTTTTTCGCGCATGCCGTCGTCGCGCTCTTCGCCTTGCGGCGTCTTTGCTTGCATTTTTGCCATGACGATTCTTCCTTAGAACTTCAGACCGGCTTCGCGCGCCGCTTCCGCCACCGCCTTGACACGGCCGTGGTATCGAAAACCCGAGCGATCGAATGCGACTTCGGCGATACCAGCCTTCAGGGCTTTTTCCGCCACGCGCTTGCCGATCAAGGCAGCCGCCGCTGCGTTGCCGCCCTTGCCCGATTTGCCCGCCAATTCCTGGCGCACTTCTGCTTCCAACGTGGAAGCAGAAGCCAACACCTTGGCGTCCGGGCCAATGATGTTTGCGTAAATGTGCAGGTTGGTGCGATGCACAGCCAGTCGATTCACCTTCAACTCCGCGATCTTCGCGCGAGTCTGGCATGCGCGGCGCAGACGTGATTGTTTCTTGTCCATCGTCAACCCCTTTACTTCTTCTTGGTTTCTTTGAGCGTAACCACTTCGTCCACATAACGGACGCCCTTGCCTTTGTAGGGCTCGGGGCTGCGGTACGCACGAACTTCGGCAGCGGTCTGACCAACCTTCTGCTTGTCGACACCTTTGATCACTATTTCGGTCTGCGACGGCGTTTCACACTTGATGCCGACCGGCATCTGATGCACCACCGGATGCGAGAAGCCAAGCGACAAATTCAGCTTGTCACCTTGCGCTTGTGCACGAAATCCCACACCAACCAGCGAAAGCTTCCTCTCGAAGCCCTTCGTAACGCCGTTGACCATATTGTTGACCAACGCACGCAGCGTACCTGACATCGCATTAGCTTCGCGACTGTCGTTAGCCGGCGAAAACTTCAGCGTGCCATTGTCGTTTTCGATTGCAACCAGGCCAGTGAGTGCCTGGGTCAACGTGCCCAACGGGCCTTTTACTGTGATTTGCTCTGCGGTGATGGTCGCTTCCGCGCCCTTCGGCAGTGCAATCGGCATTTTACCTACACGAGACATCTTGCACTCCTTAGGCCACGTAGCAAATGACTTCGCCACCGACACCGGTTGCGCGCGCTTTGCGGTCTGTCATCACACCCTTCGGCGTAGACACGATCGCCACACCAAGGCCGTTCATCACGCTCGGGATGTCATCCTTGCCCTTGTAAATACGCAGACCAGGACGGGACACACGCTCGAGGCGCTCGATAACAGGGCGGCCGGCATAATACTTCAAGCCAATCTTCAACTCCGCCTTGCCTTCTGCTTCGGATACCGCAAAATCTTCAATGTAACCCTCGTCCTTCAGGACGTTGGCAATTGCCACCTTGACTTTGGACGACGGCATCGCCACCGTGACCTTCTGCACGCCTTGGGCATTGCGAATGCGGGTCAGCATATCGGCGATAGGATCGCTCATACTCATCGCTTATTCTCCTATTACCAGCTAGCTTTAGTCATACCCGGAATCTCGCCGCGCATGGCGATTTCACGGAGCTTGATACGGCCCAAACCGAACTTGCGGAAGGTGCCGCGCGGACGACCTGTCAGCGCACAACGATTGCGCTGACGGGTCGGATTCGCATTGCGCGGCAGCGCTTGCAGCTTCAGACGCGCTTCATAGCGCTCCTCTTCCGACTTCGATTGATCTTCGATGATTGCCTTCAACTCGGCGCGCTTGCCGGCGTATTTCTTCACCAAATCGGCGCGCTTCTGTTCACGGTTAATCAGTGCCAGTTTTGCCATGGCAGCCTCAGTTTCTGAACGGGAATTTAAATGCGGCGAGGAGCGCTTTCGCTTCGTCGTCGGTCTTCGCAGTCGTGGTAATGCTGATGTTCATGCCACGCAGCGCATCGATCTTGTCGTACTCGATCTCGGGGAAAATAATCTGCTCTTTCACACCGATATTGTAGTTGCCACGGCCGTCGAACGCGCGGCCGGACACGCCACGGAAGTCACGTACGCGCGGTAGCGCAACAGTGATCAGACGATCCAGGAATTCGTACATGCGAGCGCCGCGCAGGGTCACCATGCAACCGATCGGATAGCCCTCACGAATCTTGAAGCCGGCAATCGCCTTGCGCGCCTTGGTCACGACCGGCTTCTGACCGGCGATCTTAGTCAGGTCGCCGACAGCATGCTCAATGATCTTCTTATCCGCAACCGCCTCCGACAACCCCATGTTCAGGGTGATCTTGGTCAGGCGCGGGACTTCCATCACCGATTTGTAACCAAACTTACCGGTCAGATCAGCAACGACTTTTTCTTTATAGAATTGTTGGAGACGGGCCATGATGTCTTACACCTTAACGACTTCGCCACTGGACTTGTAAACGCGGACCTTCTTGCCGTCCACATCCTTGAAGCCCGCGCGATCTGCCTTGCCAGTCGCCGCATTGAATAATGCAACGTTGGACACGTGAATTGGCATCAGCTTGTCAACGATGCCGCCAGTTGTACCAGTCATCGGGTTCGGCTTGGCCGCCTTCTTAGCGACATTCACACCCTCGACCACGATGTAGTCGGCATCGACGCGCTGCTTGACCACGCCGCGCTTGCCTTTATCCTTGCCAGCGAGGACGATGACTTCGTCGTTTTTTCGAATCTTATCCATGACGACTCCTTACAGAACTTCAGGCGCGAGCGACACGATCTTCATGAAACGCTCGGTACGCAATTCGCGCGTCACCGGCCCGAAGATACGTGTACCGATCGGCTCAAGCTTAGCGTTCAGCAACACCGCGGCATTGCCATCGAACTTGACCAGCGAACCATCCTGGCGACGCACACCCTTGGCCGTACGAACGACCACGGCGTTATAGATTTCGCCTTTTTTGACGCGGCCGCGCGGCGCCGCGACTTTCACTGTCACCTTAATGACGTCGCCAATGCTCGCATAACGGCGCTTGGACCCACCCAGCACCTTAATGCACATGACCTCACGCGCACCCGTGTTGTCGGCCACTTCGAGCCGGCTCTCAGTTTGAATCATAGTATTTTCTTTCCCAACTTAATCCGCTCAACCGCCCAACGCGGGCTCGCGGTCAGTCTTGGTCCCGTCGGCCGACTTAGCAAAGCCGCACCGATTAGGTGGACGGTTACAAAAACTACTGCAGCGCCATTGCTTACTGCGCGATTTTTTTTCGAACTGCAGGGGTACTGCAACAAGATTCCCGCGAAATCACTTTACGAGAATCAAGCCCAGCATTATGACATCATAACACCGGGCCCGCAACAACTATTTAGACGATTTGCGCAACTTGGACCACGCGAGTCACGGCCCATGCCTTCGTCTTGGAAATCGGACGACCCTCTTGAATTTCGACGGTGTCGCCTTCCTTCGCCTGATTTGCCTCGTCATGCGCGTGATACTTGTTCGAGCGCACAACAATCTTGCCATACAGCGGGTGCTTGACGCGACGCTCGACCAGAACGGTCACGGTCTTGTCCATCTTGTCAGAAACCACCTTGCCAATCAGCGTGCGCTTGAGCGACTGTTTCACTTGATCGTTCATTACTTGGCGTCCTTCTGATTCATGACCGTTTTCACGCGCGCGATGTCGCGGCGCACCTTCTTGAGTTGAGCGGTATTGTTCAGCTGCTGCGTTGCGATTTGCATGCGCAGACCGAATTGCGCCTTGAGCAACTCGTTGAGCTCTTTCGTCAGAGCCGCCTGATCTTTGCCGCGGAGTTCAGATGCTTTCATGTTTCACTCCTGTTATTGGCCGACTTGACGGACAACGAAAGTCGTCAACAGCGGCAACTTGGCTGCAGCCAGGCGGAATGCCTCGCGTGCCAGTGTTTCGTCGACGCCATCCATCTCGTACAGCACCTTGCCCGGCTGGATCTCAGCCACGTAGTACTCCGGATTGCCTTTGCCGTTACCCATACGCACTTCAGCGGGCTTCTGTGAAATCGGCTTGTCCGGGAAGATACGAATCCAGATCCGGCCACCGCGCTTGATGTGGCGCGTCATTGCACGACGAGCCGCTTCGATCTGACGAGCCGTGATCCGACCACGACCGACCGCCTTCAAACCGAACTCACCAAACGACACTGCAGTGCCGCGCTCGTGCGAAATGCCTTTATTACGGCCTTTTTGCTCTTTACGATATTTTCTGCGTGCTGGTTGCAGCATGATTATTCTCCTGCTTTCTCAGCCGGTGCAGCGCCGTCAGCCTTTTTAGGGGCGCGAACACGCGTAGCGGCCGGTTTAGTGCCGGGGGCTGCGTCGGAGCCTTCAGGCTTCCTAGTACGCGGACGACCACCCGGCTTACCGTCGTCACGGCGCGGGCCACGGCGCTTCTTGTCGTCATCGGCCGGCGTTTCGATGGTCGGCGCTTCGCCGCTTGCAAGTCGATCGCCCTTGTAGACCCAGACCTTGATGCCGATGATGCCGTAGGTCGTTTCCGCTTCACCAAAACCGTAATCGATATCGGCACGCAGGGTATGCAGAGGCACACGGCCTTCGCGATACCATTCCTTACGGGCGATTTCAATGCCGTTCAGACGACCGGACGACATAATCTTGATACCCTGGGCACCCAGGCGCATTGCATTCTGCATCGCACGCTTCATTGCGCGGCGGAACATGATGCGCTTTTCGAGCTGCTGAGCGATCGAGTCGGCGATCAATTGCGCATCGACTTCCGGCTTGCGAATTTCTTCGATGTTCACATGAACCGGCACGCCCATCAGCTTGGTCAGGTCGGACTTCAGCACTTCGATGTCCTCGCCCTTCTTACCGATTACAACACCCGGGCGGGAGCTGAAAATCGTGATGCGCGCGTTTTTTGCCGGACGCTCAATAATGATGCGGCCAACGGAAGCGTTCTTCAGTTTCTTCTTCAGATAGGCGCGAACGCCGAGATCTTCGTTCAGCATCGTGGCAAAGTTACTATTGCCAGCGTACCAACGGGAACCCCAGTTGCGTGTAACCGAAAGACGGAAACCGGTCGGATGAATTTTCTGTCCCATCGTGACTCCTTAGTTACCGACAGTCACGTAGATGTGACAGGTTTGCTTCGAGATGCGATCGCCACGGCCCTTGGCGCGCGCAATAAAGCGCTTGAGGACCGCACCTTTTTCGACGAAGATCGTCTTCACTTTCAACTCGTCGATATCCGCTCCATCATTGTGCTCGGCGTTCGCAATTGCGGACTCCAGAACCTGCTTGATGAGGACCGCGCCCTTTTTCTGGCTGAAGGCCAGGATATTCAGTGCCTGATCGACTTTCTTGCCACGAATCAGATCAGCAACCAGACGGCCCTTCTGTTCCGACAGGCGTGCGCCGCGGAGAATAGCTTTAGTTTCCATCATCGCACCTTATTTCTTGGCTTTCTTGTCGGCAGCGTGGCCCTTGAACGTACGGGTCAACGCGAATTCGCCGAGCTTGTGACCAACCATGTTTTCCGACACATAAACCGGCACATGCTGCTTGCCGTTATGCACCGCGATCGTCAGACCAATGAAATCCGGCATAATCGTCGAACGACGCGACCAAGTCTTGATCGGCTTCTTGTCCTTCGTCGCTTGAGCGGCCTCGACCTTATTGATCAGATGGGCGTCACAGAACGGCCCTTTTTTCAATGAACGTGTCATGTGTTACCCCTTATTTCTTGCCACGGCGCGAGACGATCATCGAAGTCGTGCGCTTGTTGCGACGCGTCTTCTTGCCCTTGGTCTGCTGGCCCCACGGCGATACCGGATGACGGCCTGCAGCGGTACGACCTTCACCACCACCGTGCGGGTGATCGATCGGGTTCATCACGACACCGCGAACGGTCGGGCGCACACCGCGCCAACGCATCGCACCGGCTTTACCGATCTTGCGGAGATTGTGTTCGCCGTTACCGACTTCGCCCACCGTTGCGCGACATTCGATATGCACGCGACGCACTTCGCCGGAACGCAGACGCACTTGAGCATAAGTGCCTTCGCGCGCCATCAGCACAGCGCCCGCACCCGCGGTACGCGCCATCTGCGCGCCCTTGCCCGGCAACATTTCGATGCAGTGCATCGTGGTGCCGACCGGAATATTACGAATCGGCAGACAGTTGCCGGCTTTGATCGGCGCCTCGGCGCCGTTCATCAATTGATCGCCAACCGCCACGCCCTTCGGCGCGATGATGTACTGACGCTCGCCGTCGGCGTAACACAACAGGGCAATGTGCGCACTACGGTTCGGATCGTATTCGATACGCTCGACCTTGGCCACGATGCCATCCTTGTTGCGACGAAAGTCGATCACGCGGTAATGGTGCTTGTGGCCGCCACCAATATGACGCGTGGTGATGTGACCATTGTTGTTGCGACCGGCGCTTTTCGATTTCTTCTCAATCAGACCAGCAAAGGGACGACCCTTGTACAGATCCGGATTGACGACCTTGACCATGCCGCGACGGCCGGCCGAAGTCGGTTTCATTTTCACGAGTGCCATTATTTAGCCTCCTCGGTGAAGTTGATTTCCTGGCCCGGCTTCAGGCAAACGTATGCCTGGCGCGTATGGTTGCGGCGCCCCGTGAAACGGCCGGCACGCTTTTGCTTGCCTTCACGATTCAACACTTGCACCGATTCCACCTGCACCTTGAACAGCAACTCGACAGCCGCTTTAATTTCCGGCTTGGTTGCGTCCGGAGCGACGCGGAAAACAACTTGTTCGTTTTTCTCAGCGACGAAGGTGGCCTTCTCCGAAATTACCGGAGCCAGCAACACTTTCATCAGGCGCTCTTCACTGTGCTTTACAGTCGCGTTCATGCCAGCATCTCCTCAATCTTCGCCAATGCCGGCTTGGTGATCAGAACCTTCTTGTAGAACACCAGCGAAACCGGATCGGCATGACGCGGCTCGACGACCAGCACGTTCGGCAAATTGCGCGACGCGAGCAACAGGTTCTCGTCGAGGTTATCGGTAATGACGAGCACGGATTCCAGACCCATGCCTTTCAGCTTTTGCGCAAGCAACTTGGTCTTGGGCGCATCGACCGACAGATTCTCGATCACCGACAGACGGCCCTCACGCGCCAACTGGGAGAGAATCGAGCAAACACCCGCGCGATACATCTTCTTGTTAACCTTGTGCGAAAAGTTTTCGTCCGGGCTGTTCGGGAAGATACGGCCACCGCCACGCCACAACGGCGACGACGACATACCGGCACGAGCACGGCCCGTACCTTTTTGACGCCACGGCTTCTTGGTCGTATGGCTGACTTCTTCGCGGTCTTTCTGCTTGCGGTTGCCGCTGCGAGCATTCGCCTGATAGGCAACCACAATCTGGTGAATCAGCGCTTCGTTGTAATCGCGACCGAAGATCGTGTCCGGTGCAGCGACATTCGAAGCAGCTTGACCCCGGTCATTCAGGAGCTTGAGTTCCATCGATTAGGCTCCCTTCTTTGCTTTGACTTTGATAGCGGGAACAACGACCACTTGGCCATTCTTCGCACCCGGTACCGCACCCTTGACCAGCAGCAGCTGGCGCTCGGCGTCGACGCGAGCGATTTCGAGGTTTTGCACGGTAGTAGTGACGTCACCCAAGTGACCGGTCATACGCTTACCGGGAAACACGCGACCCGGGTCCTGCGCCATACCGATTGAACCAGGGACATTGTGCGAACGGGAGTTACCGTGGGTTGCACGACCGGAACTGAAATTATAGCGCTTGATCGTACCGGCATAGCCCTTACCGATGGACACGCCTTGCACGTCCACTTTCTGACCGGCCTCGAACAGACTGACGGCGATGGTATCGCCGGCTTTCAGTTCGGCAGCCTTGGCTGCATCGATACGGAATTCTTTGAGGACGGTACCAGCTTCAACACCTGCTTTTGCAAGGTGACCGGCTGCAGCTTTATTCACGCGCGAGGCACGGCGCTGACCGAAAGTGACTTGAACAGCGGAATATCCATCTGTTTCGGCAGTTTTGATTTGCGTCACACGGTTGTTCGACACGTCCAGCACGGTGACAGGAATCGTATCCCCATCCTCCGTGAAGATGCGCATCATACCAACCTTGCGACCAACAAGGCCTAGGCTCATTGTTTTCTCCATTCCCGCCTGCGATTGGGCGGGGCTGATGTTTGTACCACTAAAACGTATTGGCACGAACCCTCGCGCCAATACCGAAGCCGACTATTATAACCTGCAAATTTTTACTCCACAACCACCAAAGCGGCGAAATTGTGGTATGTCGGATTACAACGATTACTGCAGCTTGATTTCCACGTCCACGCCGGCCGGCAAATCCAGTTTCATTAGCGCATCGACCGTTTTATCTGTCGGGTCGACGATGTCCATCAGGCGCTGGTGAGTACGGATTTCGAACTGGTCGCGCGAGGTTTTGTTGACATGCGGAGAACGCAACACGTCGAAACGCTGAATGCGGGTCGGCAACGGAACCGGCCCCTTGACCACGGCGCCTGTGCGCTTGGCGGTGTCGACGATTTCCAATGCGGACTGGTCGATCAGGCGATAGTCAAATGCCTTCAGGCGGATGCGGATTTTCTGGTTTTGCATGAGTTTTCCTTAAAAGAGCGAACCGCGAGCGAGCGAACGCCCGCGGCAATATTTAATCAAAGAGCGGGTAAATCCTGCAACCAAATTACTCGATGATCTTGGCAACGACGCCGGCGCCGACGGTACGGCCGCCTTCGCGGATCGCGAAGCGCAGACCTTCTTC
>UEXY01000051.1_pt1 | contig 55087 bp, 50 predicted proteins | sample 4301061 | NCBI WGS metagenome assembly UEXY01 (sample SAMEA4773184, study PRJEB27434) | metagenome | biome: 2259; feature: agricultural soil; material: soil | place: USA | collected 2014-09 | depth 0.25 m | reverse complement strand
GAGCTCCAGCAGCGCGGCAACGCGACCAGTGATCTGGACGCTGCCGGTGGTCGGCTGCGTGGTACCGGTGATCATCTTCAGCAGCGTACTCTTGCCGGCGCCGTTGATGCCGATGATGCCGACTGCCTCGCCCTGCTCCAGGTTGAAATTGACGTCCTGCATCACCCATTTCAGATGATGACGCACACCGCCGAACGGTAGCACCCATTCCGCCAGACGGGACCAGTGCGTGTGGTACTGCTTGTAGGCCTTACCGAGATTCGTGACGCGTATGCGGCCCATCAGAGTTCATCCACGATTTCGCCGACGCGCTTGCGAAACAGGCGCATGCCGAACGTGCACAGCAAGACGGCCAGCGCGGCGGGGATCAGCAGGTTCGGCCATTGCGGCCAATTGCCGTGCACCAGGATGTCGTGATAAGCGGTCACCAGCGGCACCATCGGATTCCAATTCAGATACGACTGCACCGACGACGGCAGGATCGAGGCCGGATAGACGATCGGCGTAAACCAGAACCAGAACTGCAGCAAAACGGCGAAGAACTGACCTACGTCACGAAAAAAAACATTGAGAACGCCGACAATGATACCAAGCCCGATTGCGAACGCGATTTGTATCGCCAGCACAGGAAAGATCGCAACGAAACCCAGACCGGGAAAGGTCCCTGAAAAAATCAGGAACAGCACGAACAAACCGAAAATGATCGCGAAGTTGACGCCCGCGTTCAGCACCACGATGACCGGCAGGCAAATGCGCGGAAAGCTGATCTTCTTGATCAGGTTCGCATGTTCGAGAAACACGTTCTGCGCGCGGCTGACGATCTCGGCGAACAAGCCCCAGGTGAGGATGCCGGCGCACAGGTAGATGCTGTAGCCGAAACCGTTGTCGACGCCGGGCAGGCGGGTCCGCATCACTTGCGAGAAGATGACCGTGTACACCACGATCATCGCCAGCGGATTAAGGACCGTCCATGCTGCGCCCAACAGCGAATTGCGATAACGCGACTGAAACTCCCGCTTGACGCTGCCTGATATGAAGCCGCGATAGCCCCATATCGAGCGCAACATGCCTACTGCCATTATTGAACCCTGCCGTAGATATCTTCGAAGCGGACGATGTCATCCTCGCCCAGGTAGGAGCCGCATTGTACTTCAATCAGTGCCAGCTCCGCGTCGCCGGTATTGGTCAGGCGATGCTTGTTGCCGGCCGGGATATAGGTCGACTGGTTGGCTTCGAGAGCGATGGTCCGGTCGCCGTTGATGACTTCCGCGGTGCCGGACACGACCACCCAGTGCTCGCTGCGGTGATGATGCATCTGCAGCGACAGCGAAGCGCCCGGCTTGACCGCGATGCGCTTGATCTTGAAGCCCGGTGCGTCCTGCAGCACCGTGTACGTGCCCCATGGACGCGCCACGGTACGGTGCGTCTTGTGCGCTTCGTGTCCGGCAGCCTTCAGGCGAGTGACGACCTCCTTCACTTCCTGGCTTCTCGCCTTGTCGGCGACCAGCAGCGCGTCCGGTGTATCGATCACCAGCAGGTTGTCGAGGCCGATCACCGCCACCAGCCGGTCGGTGGTCTGGATATGCGTGTTGTGGCTGTCGATGACGATGGTCTGGCAGTCGTTGTTGGTATTGCCCTCGGCGTCGGCCGGAATGGCGTCGGCTACCGCCTTCCACGCGCCGATGTCGCTCCAGTCGAAATCGCCCGGAATGACCGCGATGTTCTTCGCCTTTTCCATCACCGCATAATCGATCGAGATGTTGTCCAGCGCGGCGAAGCTGGGTGGCAGTTCCATCTTGTCGCCATCGGACTTGACGCCATTCCAGGTGCCGCGCGCGGCTTCCAGCAGCGCCGGATGGTAGGCGGCGAAAGCATCGAGGATGGCGCTGGCCTTGAAGCAGAACATGCCGCTGTTCCAGACGTAATTGCCTTGCGCCAGATATTTGGCGGCCGTGACCGCATCCGGCTTTTCGACGAAGCGCCGCACCACCTGCGCGTGCTCGCTGACCTTGTCGCCCATCTCGATGTAGCCGAAACCGGTCTCCGGCGCGGCCGGCTTGATCCCGAACAGCACCAGGAAACCGTCCTTCGCCAGGTTCTCCGCATGGCGCACCGCGGTGTAGAACGACGGCGTGTCCTTGATCAGATGATCAGCCGGCAGCACCAGCAGACAGGCATCGCTCTTCTGCTGCATCGCCCACATCGCGGCCAACGCAATCGCCGGCGCGGTGTTGCGACCGCTCGGCTCCAACAGGTACTGGGGCTTGATTTCCTGATCGTCGAGTTCGTCGCGCGACAGAAAATAGTAATCGCGATTGGTGACGATCAGCGGCGCGGTATTGCCGGACACCGCGAGCGCGCGCTCATGCGTTTGCGTCAGCAGGCTCTTGCCACCGCCGATGCGCATGAAGGGCTTCGGATACGCCTCGCGCGATACCGGCCACAATCGCGTACCGGCGCCGCCGGAGAGAATGATGGGGATCAACATGGTGTTATCTCACTGTTTTATTAATCTGTTGAGGCACGAGTTATTCCAGGCACAGCTTCAATGCGCTGTCCCACTCGGGAAGTCGGCAGAAAGCGTCGATCAGTCGCTCGCACGACAGCACCGAATTGGCCGGCCTCTTTGCCGGCAGCGGATAATCCTGCGTCCCGATCGCCGTCACCTCCGGCTTTCGAGGGCATGACCAATGCGCAACAATAGTCTGAGCAAAACCGTGCCAGCTGGTTTGACCTTGCGCAGCAAGATGGTAGAGGCCACCCTTTTCCAGCCACAGCTCCTTATCGACAACAGCATCCGTTTTACGCGCCTGCAGTTGCGCCGCCACGATCGCGGTCGTATCCGCAACCGTGCGGCACCAGGTCGGCGCGCCGAATTGATCGGCAACAATGCGCAATTCGTCGCGCTCCTGCGCCAGCCGTTGCACCGTCGATAGAAAATTCCGGCCGCGCGTACCGTACACCCAGCTGGTACGGAAAATCAGGTGCGGCACGCCGCTCGCCTGGATGGCCTGCTCGCCGGCCAGCTTGGTACGGCCATAAACGTTGATCGGGGACGTCGAGTCGTCCTCGCCGTACGCGCCGGTCTTGCTGCCGTCGAACACATAATCGGTCGAATAATGGATCAGCGCCGCGCCGAGTTTTCTCGCTTCTTCCGCCAGCACGCCGGGCGCCTCGCCATTGATCCGCATAGCCAGTTCCGGCTCGCTCTCGGCCTTGTCGACCGCCGTGTACGCTGCCGGATTGACGATCAGCTCGGGCCGGACCGCGCGCACGACTTCGCGCACCTGATCGAGGTCGGCCAGGTCCAGTTGCTCGCGGTCGACCGCGATCACCTCGCCCAGCCCCTGCAAGCTGCGCTCCAGTTCATAGCCGACCTGGCCCGTTTTTCCCGTCAGCAGGATCCTCATGCGTATACCTCGGCCTCGGCCAGCAATTTACCGTGGCGGTCCTTGTCCGATAGCAGCGGCGCAGCGACCGGCCAGTCGATGCCGATGGCCGGATCGTTCCAGGCGATGCATCGTTCGTACTCCGGCGCCCAGTAATCCGTCGTTTTGTACAGGAACTCCGCCGCTGTGCTGGTCACTACGAAGCCGTGCGCAAAACCAGCGGGAATCCACATCTGCCGCTTGTTCGCGGCCGACAGCACGGCACCGACCCATTTGCCGAAGGTCGGCGAGCTGCGACGAATATCGACCGCGACATCGAACACTTCACCGGCAATCACGCGCACCAGCTTGCCCTGCGGCTGTCGGATCTGATAGTGCAAGCCGCGCAGCACGTGCTGCGCCGACCTCGAGTGGTTGTCCTGCACGAAACGCAGATCTTCGCCCGCCTGTACCAGGTCGATAAAGCGGCGCTCATTGTAGCTTTCGAAGAAAAACCCGCGCTCGTCGCCGAATACCCGGGGTTCGAGGATCGCGACATCGGGCAAGGAGGTGGGAATCAGCCGCATCGTCAAAATACCTTGTCCGTCAGAATCCGCAGCAGGTATTGGCCGTAGCCGTTCTTCTGCAGCGGTTGCGCCAGCTTTTCCAGCTGGGCGGCATCGATATAGCCTTTGCGATAGGCGATCTCTTCCGGGCAGGCGACTTTCAGCCCCTGCCGCTTCTCGATGGTGGCGATGAACTGGCCGGCCTCCAGCAGCGATTCATGGGTGCCGGTATCCAGCCAGGCCATGCCGCGCCCCATCACTTCGACATTCAGGCTGCCGCGCTCCAGGTAGGCGCGGTTAACGTCGGTGATCTCCAGTTCGCCGCGCGCCGACGGTCGGATGCCGGCGGCGATGTCGCACACCTGGTCGTCGTAAAAATACAGACCGGTGACCGCGTAGCTCGACTTCGGCTGCACCGGCTTTTCGACGACGCTGATCGCCCGACGCATGGCATCGAACTCGACCACGCCGTAGCGCTCCGGGTCTTGCACATGGTAGGCAAACACCGTCGCCCCATCCGGCCGGCTGCATGCCTTGCGCAATTGCGCGTCGAATTCATGACCGTAATAGATGTTGTCGCCGAGAATCAGCGCCGACGGCGAATCGCCGACGAAATCGCGGCCGATGATGAAGGCCTGCGCCAACCCGTCGGGCGACGGCTGCATCGCATAGCGAAGATGGATGCCCCATTGACTGCCATCACCCAGCAGTTCGGCGAAACGGCCGGTATCCTCCGGCGTTGAAATCAGCAGGATGTCGCGTATCCCGGCCAGCATCAGCGTGGTCAGTGGATAGTAGATCATCGGTTTGTCGTATACCGGCAGCAGCTGCTTTGACACCGAAGTGGTAACCGGATACAGCCGGGTGCCGGAGCCGCCGGCCAGGATGAGGCCCTTGCGTTGTAGCGTCATGGCGTATTCTCCCGTCGACCGTAGTTCTGCTCGATCCAGTTGCGATAGCCGCCGGACTGCACATCGCGCACCCAGTCGGGGTGATCGAGGTACCACTGCACGGTCTTGCGCATGCCGCTCTCGAAGCTTTCGGTGGGCTTCCAGCCGAGTTCGCGCTCGATCTTGCGGGCGTCGATTGCATAGCGGCGATCGTGCCCCGGCCGGTCCAGCACGAACGTGATCTGATCGCGGTAGGTCCCCGCCTTCGGCGCCAGGCGGTCGAGCATATCGCACAAGGCATGCACTACCTCCAGGTTGGTCTTCTCATTCCAGCCGCCGATGTTGTAGGTCTCGCCCGGCCTACCGTCGGCCAGCACGCGGCGCACCGCCGCGCAGTGGTCGCCCACATACAGCCAGTCGCGCACATTCCGGCCGTCGCCGTAAACCGGCAGCGGCCGGCCGGCAAGCGCGTTGGCGATCATTAGCGGGATCAGCTTTTCCGGGAACTGGTAGGGACCGTAGTTATTGGAGCAATTGGTGGTCAGCGTCGGCAGGCCGTAAGTATGGTGATAGGCGCGTACCAAATGATCGGACGCCGCCTTGGTCGCAGAATAAGGGCTGTTGGGCGCGTACGCGGTGGTTTCAGTGAACGGCGCATCGACGGGCGTCAGCGAGCCGTACACCTCATCGGTGGAGACGTGCAGGAAGCGGAAGCTGGCCTGTTCCGCCGCCAGCAACGTCGAATAGTGGCTCCGTGCCGCCTCCAGCAGGCTGAAAGTGCCGTTGACATTGGTCGCAACGAACTCGGCCGGCCCGTGAATCGAGCGGTCGACGTGACTCTCGGCGGCGAAATGCACAATGGCGCGCGGCCGGTATTCCTTCAACAGAGCCGACACCAGCGCGCCGTCGCAAATGTCGCCTTTCACAAAAACGTGACGGATATCCTGCCGCAGCCGCAACAGGTTGTTCGGATTGCCGGCATAAGTGAGCTTGTCCAGGTTGACGACAGGCTCGTCAGCCGGCGCCAGCCAATCGAGAACAAAGTTCGAGCCAATAAAACCGGCTCCCCCCGTGACTAAAATCATTCAGGTATCCTGCGTATGACGACAAATTTTAGTAAACCCATGATTTTACTCGAAATTAGTTAGCAAAATTCCAGCAGATTGCAGCTATTACAACAGAAACACGCTTAAACAGGGGTAAGTTTTTGTTACGCCCGGCCCGGGCCGCCGAATTTCTTATAATGCGTGCGCCGGCCTCCTGATTGGCTCAAACAGAAACCCCTGTATCCTTTAACAACACCGACTTATGACGACTTACGCCATCGGCGACCTGCAAGGCTGCCGACCGAAACTTGCCGAACTGATGGAGCGCATCCGCGGCGTCAGCGACCATCCGCGGCTGATCTTTCTCGGCGACCTGGTCAATCGCGGCCCTTGCTCACTGGCAACTTTACGCGAAGTTCGCGCTCTCGGCGATACTGCAAATGTAGTACTCGGCAATCATGACTTGCACCTGCTGGCGGTCGCCCACGGCATCCGCCGTCCACATCCATCCGACACGCTGGACGACGTCCTGGCGGCGCCGGACCGCGACGAGTTGCTCGACTGGCTGCGCCGCCGGCCGCTGGCGCTGTTCGAAGACGGCCATCTGCTGGTGCATGCGGGCGTCTTGCCGCAATGGACTGCGCAGCAGACGCTGGCCCTGGCGCGGGAAGTCGAAAATGTGCTGCGCGGCCCGAATTGGATCGACTTCCTGCGCAATATGTACGGCAACGCGCCCGCCAGGTGGGACGACAGCCTCGAAGGCGCCGACCGCCTGCGCTGCATCGTCAATGCGCTAACCCGCATTCGCTTTTGCAGGGCCGACGGCACGATGGAGCTTTCCGCATCGAAGGGCGTAGAAACCGAGCTTCCCGGCTATCTGCGCTGGTTCGAGGTGCCGAACCGGAAAACCGAAGACGTAACCGTGGTCTTCGGCCACTGGTCGACGCTGGGATTGATGCTGCGGCCGAACGTGATCAGCGTGGACACCGGCTGCCTGTGGGGTGGTCAACTCAGTGCGGTCTGCCTGCAAGACCGCAGCGTCATACAGGTGCCGTGCCCGCAGTATCAGCGGCCCGGCTCCATCTGAGCATCATGATGCTTCCCGCTCCCGTAAACGAGGAACGGGGTGGGAACCCTCGCCCTGATAGCCAAGCGCTTGCGCAATCGACAAATATGCGGCGTCCGCCAGTTCGCGACGGTGCGACGCGGCACCGGTTTCGATTGATGGCAGCAGGATCAGCTGCGCATGGATTTCCCGCGCTTTCAGGATGATCAGCATGCTTTGTGCGAATGTCATGTCGCCGATGAAATCGGCGGCAGGATGCAAGCGTCCCAGGCTGTCGACGTAGCGCACCGCATAGGGCTGGACTGCCACTTCCGCCTCGATCGCCGCTTCAAACAGATTGGCATGAAACGGCAGTAGCGCACCCTGCGCCGCCGTCGTGCCCTCGGGGAAGAACGCGACATGTTCGCCGGCATGCACGCTGGCGACCAAGCCCTGGTAAATGCGCCGCACCTCGCGCAACTTGCCGCGCGAGATGAAAATCGTGCCGGCCTTCTCGCATAACCAGCCGATCAGCGGCCAGTCGCGAATGTCCGACTTGGCGACGAAGCGGCATGGGTGCAGCGAATTGATCACGAAGATGTCGAGCCAGGACACATGATTGGCGACGATCAGCGCGCGCAACGCCTCCGGCACGCCCGGCTGGTGCCGGATCCGCACCTGTACCCCGCACAGCCGCAGCAAATCGGCCGACCAGCGCTTCACCCGTTGCTGCCGGCGTGCTGTGTCGATCAGCGGAAAGATGAACGCGCAGGTCGCCAGCCCGCACAACAGATGTAGCAGTACGCGCGACAGGCGATAGGCAAGCATGCGCGTGCTATCGCTCGAACGCGATATGCCCGGCGACGATGGTCGTCTGCACCTGCCCGCTCAGCTCATAGCCGAGGAAAGGCGTGTGCTTGCCCTGGCTGGCGAGCGCCCTGGCATCCACTTTCCAGCACGCCGTCGGGTCGAATACGCAGACGTCAGCCACGCTGTCCACCGACAGCCGGCCACAAGCCAGACCGGTCACGCGTGCGGCATCGGCAGTGATTTTGGCGACTGCCCTGGCCAGCGGCTGCTGCGACTTGTCGAGGCATTCGTCGGCCCACTTCAGCGCCAGCGGCAGCAGCAGTTCGAGGCCAGTCGCGCCCGGCGACGCCTCGCCGAACGGCAGCAGCTTTTCGTCGTCGTCGACCGGCGTGTGGTCGGAACAGATGACGTCGATCGTCCCATCCAGCAAACCCTGACGAATGGCGTCACGATCGCGCTGCGCGCGGAACGGCGGCGTGACGCGTGCATTCGAGTCGAAAAACCCGATATCGACGTCGGTCAGATGCACGTGATGCGCACCGACATCGCAGCTCACCGGCAAGCCCTCCTTCTTCGCGGCACGTACCAGTTCGATGCCCGCCGCCGACGAGATGCGGCACAGATGCACGCGCGCGCCGGTCGCCCGCACCAGTTCCAGGATGGTGTGCAAGGCGACAGTTTCCGCCATCACCGGCACGCCGGACAAGCCGAGGCGCGACGCTACCGGGCCGCTGTGCGCGATCCCTCCGCGCCCGAGGTGCGGATCCTGCGGCCGCAGCCAGACGGTATAGTCGAAGGTCTTTGCATACTGCATCGCGCGCAACAGCACGGTGGTATCGAGTATCGGTTCCTCGGCTTGCGCAAAGCCGATACAGCCGGCTTCGGTCAGCTCGGCCATCTCGGTCAGCGCTTCGCCCTGCAAGCCGACGGTCAATGCGCCGAGCGGATAGACGTGCGCTTGGTTCAGGCTCTTCGCGCGGTGCTTCAACATTTCCACCAGGCCCGGTTCGTCCAGCACAGGATCAGTGTCCGGCGGGCAGACCAGGCTGGTCACGCCGCCTTGCATCGCAGCCTGCATTTCCGATTCCAGCGTCGCCTTGTATTCATAACCCGGCTCGCGCAGGCGGGCGCTCAGATCGACCAGCCCCGGCGCCACGACCATACCGGCCGCATTGATCGTCTTGCTTGCGACGAAGCCGGCGGGCGCGTCACCGATGGCGACCACTTTGCCGGCGGCGATGAACAAATCCTTTTGCGCATCGATGCCATTGGCCGGATCGATCAGGCGGCCATTCTTGATATGCAATTTCATTTTTTTAATTTCCCGCCAAAATACTCATCACCGCCATCCGCACCGCGATGCCGAAAGTCACCTGCGGCAGAATCACCGCCTGCGCGCCATCGGCCACTGCGGAATCGATTTCGACGCCGCGGTTCATCGGCCCCGGATGCATGACGATCGCGTCCGGCTTGGCCAGCGCCAGGCGTTCCGGCGTCAATCCGTAGCTCTTGAAGAATTCCTGCGCGGACGGTAGCAGCGCGCCGGTCATGCGCTCGTTCTGCAGGCGCAGCATGATAATGACGTCAACGCCCCTCAGGCCTTCGTTGATATCGGTGAATACGCGCACGCCCATCTGCTCAAGCCCGCCGGGCAGCAGCGTGCGCGGACCGATCGCGCGCACTTCCGGCACGCCGAGCGTGGTCAATCCATGAATGTCCGAACGCGCGACGCGACTGTGCAGGATATCGCCGACGATGGCCACCGTCAGATTGGAAAAATCCTTCTTGTAATGCCGGATCGTGTACATGTCGAGCAAGCCCTGCGTCGGATGCGCATGACGGCCGTCGCCGGCATTGACCACGTGCACATGCGACTGATTGGTGTCGATCAGGTGCTTGGCGATCAGGTAGGGTGCACCGGACTGTGAGTGACGGACGACGAACATGTCGGCATGCATTGCGGCGAGATTATCGATGGTATCGAGCAGCGACTCGCCCTTGCTGGTGCTGGATGCCGAAATATTCAGATTGATCACGTCGGCCGACAGGCGCTTCGATGCGATTTCGAAAGTGGTGCGGGTGCGCGTCGAATTCTCGAAGAACAAGTTGAATACGCTCTTGCCGCGCATCAGCGGCACTTTCTTCACTTCGCGATCGCTGATGCTGACGAACGATGACGCGGTATCGAGAATATGGGTAACGACCGCTTTCGGCAGGCCTTCGATCGTGAGCAGGTGCTGCAGCTCGCCATTCTTGTTCAGTTGCGGGTTATGCATGGTCCACCGTCAGGGAGAACCGGCCATCGTCGGCGCGGCGCAATATGAGTTGTTGATCATTGGAGAGAGAGACCGTGTCGGCGACGAAATCGGCGGCGATCGGCAATTCGCGTTCGCCGCGGTCGACCAGCGCCGCCAGCATGATTTTCGCCGGACGGCCGTAGTCGAACAGCTCATTGATCGCCGCGCGCGTAGTACGTCCGGTGTACAGCACGTCGTCGATCAGCACGATGGTGGCGCCTTCCACTTCAAACGGGATCTGTGTCGGTTTTACCTCGGCATGCAAGCCTTTCGCGGCGTAGTCGTCCCGATAGAACGACACGTCGATGAAACCCAGGCGTTCGGTCAATTGCAGTTCCGCGGCCAGTCTTTCGGCCAACCACGCACCGCCGGAATGGATGCCGACGATGGCGACATCCTCGGCCTGCGCCAGGCCGGCTTTCACACGCTCCGCCAGGACTCGGTACAGCGCCTCGGCATCGAAATTAGGATTCGACATATTCATTGAAGTATTGTTGCAAAATAATTGCGGCGGCCTGCGCATCGATCGCCTCGCCGCGCTGCTGCGAAATCACAGCGGAAGAGTAGCGTTCATCGACCAGCACCGTGACAACGCCGAAGCGCCCATGCAGCTGGTTGGCAAAGCGTCGGCAGCGTACCGTCATTTCGTGTTCCGCGCCGTCCGGATGCAGCGGCAGGCCGATCACGCAGCGACCCGGCTGCCACTCCTGCATCAGTGCTGCGATCGCGGAAAATTTGGCTTCATTGCTTGCCGCCGCGATTACCACCAGCGGCTGCGCCTGCCGGAGCAGCGTATTGCCGACTGCGACACCGATGCGTTTCAAGCCGAAATCAAAAGCCAGGACTGTCTCCACCGTCAGGCGTGCCCCGCATCGCCGGTCAGCATCATCGGATCGATACCGAGCAGCTTCATTGCCGCGGACAGGCGCTGTTCGATCGGCAGCTCGAAAATGATCGCCGGGTCGGCGCGCACCGTCAACCAGCCGTTATGGCTGATTTCCTCTTCCAGTTGCCCGGCGCTCCAGCCGGAACAGCCGAGGCTGACCAGAATGCGGCGCGGGCCGTCACCGGCGGCGACCGCCTCCAGCACATCCTTGGAGGTCGTCAGCGCGATATCGTCGTTCACTTTCAACATCGACGAAAAGCGGCCATGCGGTGTATGCAGCACGAAGCCGCGCTCGACCTGTACCGGTCCCCCGAACATCACCGGCTTGCTGTCGACGGCGCGGCCGGCGGTGATTTCCAGCTTCAATTCGATGCGCTCGAACAGCACATCCATTGTCATGTCGGTCGCCTTGTTGATGATCACGCCGAGTGCGCCGTCGGCATTGTGCTCGCACAAGTACACCACGGCACCGCCGAACACCGGATCCATCATCGACGGCATGGCGATCAGAAAATGATCCGCGAGATTTAGTTCGGAAGCGGGCATCGCGCCGGCAGGCGCGGAAAAACCGGGAGCGTCCTGGGACGATCCAGGCCGGGAGGAAAACGGGCGGGTCTTGCTTGGCTTCACCATGATGAGCATTTTAACAGTTTTAGCATCGCTCCCGTCCCGCCGAAAAGGCAAAATAACGAACGTCGAGGATCCAATTCAAGGCTATTCATACTCAGGCCAAGCAAGTCCCTGGTGTGGTTTCGCCGCGATTTGCGCAGGGTCGACCATGCAGCGCTGCATCATGCACTCAAGCAAGGCCGCAGCGTATATTGCATTTTTATTTTGCCAAGGAATTTCTCCCAGGGCTTCCGGCGGCGGACTGATCATCTGGTACGCGGTCGCGGGCGCAGAAAATTCCTGCAGTGGCCGAACAACTCGGCGTGGATGCCGTGTTCGCCAATCACGACTATGGGCCGCAGGCGGGACGGCGCGACGCGCGGGTTGCGCGCTTGTCGCGAGCGGCCGGTCGTGTTTGGTTCGGTTTCAAGGACCTGGTGATTTACGAGAGGGATGAAGCACCGCTGCAGTCGGGCAAACCGTAACACCGATCCGTCAAAGTTGTCGATTTCGACCGGCCTGTCAGGCGCCAAAACCTTGTTTGAGGACTTGTCTATGCCTCGGCAACCGGCGACGACTGAGCAGCGATCGAAATGAAAAGACCCGCATAAGCAATGCGGGTCTTTTCATGCAGACATAATTTCAGGGTATCGGCGCTTCCTTGCGCACGAATCCGGCAATCAGATCGAGCAATCGCTCTTCGCGGTAGGGTTTGCCGAGATATTCATTGACGCCCAGTTCCAGAGCGTAATTACGGTGCTTGGCCGCAGTCCGCGAGGTAATCATGACGATAGGAATATGGCGCGTACGCTCGTCGTCGCGCACGTTGCGCGTCAGATCAAAGCCGTCCATGCGCGGCATTTCGATATCAACCAGCATCACATCCGGCGTTATCGACTGCAGGCATTCGAGCGCATCCACGCCGTCTTTCGCAAGTACCACCTGATAACCCTCGCGCGTCAGCAAACGCTGCGTCACGCGACGCACTGTCAGCGAATCGTCGACTACCATTACGATGCTCTGCGTGCGCAAACCCTGCACCGGTGCCGCCTTCGGCGCGGAGGGCTCATGCAGCGCCAGCTCGGCCACCGCGCCCATCGTCTCGCGCGAGCCGGACGACGTGATGCGCGGCGCACGCAGATTATCGTATGCCGCACGCTGCGCCAGCGGCACCGGGTTCAGGATCAGCACGATGTCGCCGGAACCCAGCACGGTCGCACCTGCAATGCCAATCATGCGCGACAGTTGGGGACCAATGTTCTTGACCACCACTTCGCGGTTGCCGACAATTTCGTCGACATGAATGGCGACCCGATCATCGCCGCTCTTTAAAATCATCAGCGGCGAGTAATGCTGCGACACCGGCGAAGCGGCCGCATCTCCGAGCAGCGCCGATAGGTAATGCATCGGTACGCGCTGATCCTGCCAAATCACCGCGCCATCGTTGTAGGCAGTTGCCAGTGCATTTGTCTTGAGCTGCTGCACCTGCTCCACCAGCACCGACGGCACTGCATAGGTACGGCCGCCGGTCGACAGCACCACTACCTGTGTCACCGCCAGCGTCAGCGGCAGGTGAATCGTGAAGTGCGCGCCTTGGCCGGGCTCGGACCGGGTCGACACCCGGCCGCCCAGCGCTGCCGCTTCGGAGCGGACCACATCCATGCCAACGCCGCGGCCCGCGAGTTCGGTAATCTCTTCCGCCGTCGAGAATCCGGGATGGAAGATCAGGTCGGTGATCTCGTCATCCGACATCTCGCTGTCGCTCGTCAGCAAGCCGATGCGTTTTGCCTTGTCGCGGATGCGGCCGAGGCTCAAACCCTGGCCGTCGTCCGAGAACTGGATCACGACTTCGTTACCTTCCTGGCGGATTTCCACCAGTAGTTCGCCGGTTTCACTCTTGCCGGCAGCGCGGCGCGCCTCGCGCGACTCGATGCCGTGCACGATCGCGTTACGCAACAGATGCTCGAACGGGCCGGTCATTTTTTCGAGCACGCCACGGTCGATCTCCACCGCGCTGCCGCGAATATCGAGATTGACGCGCTTGTCGACTTCTTTCGCGGCCTGGCGCGTCACGCGGAACAGGCGCTCGGATATGCTAGCGAACTGCACCATACGCACCCGCATCAGGTCCTGCTGCAGATCACGCGTCAGACGCGCCTGCACCGACAGATCGCCCGCCGCGCTGTCGAGCGTGCGGCTCAGGCTCTGGTGCACGGAACCGACGTCACTGACGCTTTCCGCCATCATGCGCGTGAGCTCCTGCAGGCGCGTGAAGCGGTCGAATTCCAGCGGGTCGAATTCGCGGTCGGCGGAATGCGCCATGCGCGATGTGATCTGCGTCTCCGCCTGCATCTCGATTTCGCGCAACTGGTCGCGCAGACGCGTGACGTTTTCCGTCAGTTCCGACAGCGACTGCTTCAGCGTGTCGACCTCGGTCTCCAGCCTGGAACGGGAGATCGACACTTCACCGGCCTGGTTCACCAGGCGATCGAGGATGTCGGCGCGTACCCGCACCATCGGCGTCGGCCCTGCCGACGCCGATGGCGGCCGCGCCGGCAGGCTGGCCGGCGCAATTCTGCCGCTCGGCAGCGGCATCAACGGCGACAACACCACCGATTCGGGCGCCGACGATGTGGTGTCGACGGCGCTAGGCGGCGACAGCGGCTGACCTGCCTGCGGATTCTGCAAAAGCTCAAATAGATGCAGGGCCTGATCATAGCGGAGCTGCAGCTCCTCGATCGCCAATGGCGAAGGCGTGCCAAGCCGCATGAGGTTTTCGATGCGCGTTTCCATGTCGTGCAAATGCTGACCCAGCCCCATCGCACCGGCCATGCGCGCACTGCCCTTGAGCGTATGCAACGAGCGCAGCATCGATTGCGGCAGCGCCAGGTTGACCGGCTGCTCCTGCCATCCGCGCAATACCAGCCCCATTTGAGGCAGCATGTCGCGGCCTTCTTCGAAGAATACCGGCAGCAGGTCGGCATCCAGTTCGTCCTTGGGTGTCACCGCCGGATCCGCCGACACATCGGCCTCGGTCACGAACACCGGCTCGGGGAGAGGCGCACTGCTTGCCACATCCGGATTGAGTTCCCGCCCGGCCTGTGCCGCCGGCTCGAGCTTTATTTCGAAGTGCCGCTCAGGCGCATGATCGACCTCGGACTCAACCACGGCAGCGTGATTCTCCGCGCGCGCTTCGATATCGTGGCGCAGGCTGTCGAGCAGACGTGCATATTCGCGCTCATGACTCGGCATTTCACCCAGCGCGAATTTCTGCAGCATCAGCTTGAGCCGTTCGACGCTCTGCTCCAAGGTATCGAACTCATGCTGCGCAAGCCGGGCCGGTTTGCGCAGCATGGACTGCAACACCAATTCGAGCGCATGCGCCACTTCCTGCAGCGAGGTAAAGCCGACGGTCGCGGAACTGCCGGTAAGCGAGTGAGCAGCATGGACCGACTGCACGCTCGCCAGCCGATCCGGCTCGTGCCGCCATTCGCCCATGTCCTGCGCCAGCAGGCGCACCAGTTCGTCGGTTTCGGCCAGATAGATGTTGTGCAGCGGAACGCTGATCTCCAGCGCCCCGATGCGCTTGACGTTGTCGTCCTGCCTGAGTTCGGGCGGATGCATGGTCGGAAATTCAATCACTTCCGCAATGGTGACTAGCGGCGCTTCGGCAGGCGCAGACAATTCTTCAGCCGCGTCCGGCGACGCAGTCGCGTGTGTATCGAACGTCACCGGAACAGTATCCGCTGACTCGATCTCCTCCGTCTGAGGCAACGGCAGATCATCTGCCGCCGGCGTGCTCGACGCGTTCTCGACCGACAACAGGTGTTCCGCGATTGCGGCATCGGGTTGCGCTGCCGGTAGTTCTGCACCAATGGGTTGCTCGAAGGCTTCGAGTTTCAGTTCAAACTCCGACAGCAACGCATTCCCGTTATCCGCTGCTTCGGCCGGCTCAACGTCCGCGGCAGCGGCGATCGGCTCAAGCACCGTCGGCGCATCGTCCTCGAACCGGAACTGACCTCCCGCCTTGACGCGCTCCGCTGCGCTCACAAGCGCATGCGGCGTGCGACCGGATTTGCCGTGCAGCTTGAGATCCTGTACCCAGACGTTCAATATTTCGGCCGCCTTTTCCAGCAGTGCATACAGTTCCGCGTCGCCGCTGCGTGATTCGGACAATCTCAGGTTCAATACTTGTTCGATGCTCCATGCAGCCTCGCCAAAGGCAGTCAGGCCGACCATGCGGCCACTGCCCTTGAGCGTGTGGAACGAGCGGCGCAGCGTCGTCAGGTGGTCCTGGTTGTGCGGCTGATTGCGCGACTCCGGCATCGTCTGCCGCACCGCCGCCAGTACTTCCTCCGCTTCGGACAGAAAAATCTCCAGCAATTCCGCATCAATCGCTTCATCGCTCGCGGGAGCCACGACCGCGGGCAGAGACTCGCCGACCGGCATTGCAGGCACCGTGGCCGTGATGATTTCCGCCAAGGCTTGGCGGGAATCCGAAAAATCCGGGCGATCGAGAATATCAATACCGACCCGGGCGCGGTCGTTTGCCTCGGGATTGTCGACCAGCGTCGCATCCAGCCGGATCCGCTCCAGTGATTCCTTGAGCTGCTCCTGCAGCACGTGATTGCCTGGTTGCGCCGTCAACGACATCGCCAGGTCGGCGGATTGCTGCTGGTGAAAGGCCAGTTCATCTTCGACGGTCGGCAGGGCGGGGGAAGCGGGCTCGGTAAGCGACTGTTCAACGCCGTCGGCGAGCGCATCCGGGATAACGATCTCGTCGGCCGACACATCTTGCGGCGACTCCTTGTCGATCAACCTGGCTTCGAATACGCCGCGCTCCTCGTCGAACGAAAAACGCTTTTTCGCGCTCTCCGACGGCAACTGCAGCGTTTCGATGAAAAAGCTCAGCGCGCCGACGTTTTTCGCAACCTGCTGGAATTCCTGCTGATCGGGCGCAACTTCCGTTTCAGCGGCAAGGAAACGCTGCACCGCCATCCGCGTATGCTGAATCGTACGCATCGCATCGTCCTGGTCGAGGACAGCCAACGCGCCTTCGATCTGGTGCAAAATCGTGTCCAACTGGCCGAGCGCGGTGCGCTGCGCCGGATCGCGGAAATATTCATCGAGCATTTTCTCGACTTGGCGCAGGCTGTTCTGCATTTCCGTCGCCAGCGCGGCCATAGTCTGGCGCTGCTGTGCTTCACGCGACATGTCATCCAGCCACCGCGCCGATTGCGCCGGCTCGTCGCCGGCGACCACCGCAAGCAGCCTTGCGGTCAGTGCATCTGAGCGTTCGGCGAAGTTGTCGGAAAGGCGGCCGATATGATTGAGCGAATTCTCGATGAATAGCAGACTGGTCGCCATTTCTAGGCCGAGCATATCGCCCGGTTTTGCATGCGCGGCATGACGTGCAATGCCCTTGAGCTCGCGCAGCAATTTCGTCAACGGGGCGGAGTTCAACCTTGAGCCGGCATCGGCAAGCGCGCGCATCTCATGTTCGAACGATTCGGCGCCGCTGATGTCACCGCCGGCAATCCGGTTCCAGATGGTTTTCGCCTGCGACAGACGTTCCCTGGCCGCCGCCAGTGCATCGACGTCGATCTGGCCGTAACGCTTGCGGTCGTAGTCGGCGGGAACCAGGCCATCGAGTTGGTATGTCTTGCGGATCTGCTGTGCGCGCGGCGATGGATCGTCGGCCTTGGCGATGAAGAACAGCGCGTCGCGCAGCAAGCGTTCCGCGATGCTGGACGAGCCCTGGCTCAGGCGGCGAATCTGCAGATTGATTCGCGCGAACAATTGCTTGACGTAGATTTCATTCGGAACCTGGCTTGCCGCTACCGTTTCGGCCAGGCCGTGCATGACCCACCAGAAAGCGCGCGCCTGCTGGTTGGCCTGCAGGTTTTCGATGCCGCCGATGATGTCGCGCATCACTGCCGCGTTCGCCAGTTCCACGCTCCGTTCGCTGCTCTTCAAGAACGGTAGAAGCGCCTTCTCGAAGCGTTGACGCAGGCCGACGTAGTGCGTCGGCCCGACGTCGCGGGCCGCAACCGCCGGCAGCTGCGGACGAACGGCAAGATTGGGGAAAAACAGGTCGGCCGGATGGATGCGCTCCGCTCCACGCGCCTCCAGCAGCGCACGGTAATACGGAAACAACCGGACCGGCTGGTGCGGCATGCCGGACAACAATTCTTCCAGGTATTCGACCAGCGCCTGGTAGCCGTTTCCGATCGAACGCGCCAAGTCGACGGACAGCGGCAGTTGTCGGGCGTCGACACGGTCAAGCAGGTCTTCCACCGTCTCGGTAATGATTGCGACACCGTCGACGTCGACGATCTGCAGCGCGCCATGCGCCTGGTGCAGATAGCTTTTCGCGTGGTGCATCGAGGTCGCCTGCGCGTCCTCATTCTGCGTCACGGCTTCCTCGATTGCCGTTCTCGAACGACCGAGCGCTTCGCGGATTTCACCCATCACCCAGGACAGCGGGCCGGTATCGAAGTTATCCCGTACACCTTGCGGCAAGGCGGAAGAAGGGGTGGTCATGACTGCCTCGCGGGGTCAAATGGCGGCGCGTCGCAACAACGCTGCACCGCCTAGCATCACTAATGAGCCATTAGGCCAGGGGCCGGTTGCAGCTGTCGCATCAAGCCGTCACGCGGAAACGGGATACCGAATTCTTGAGCTCCTCCGCCAGCATCGACAGTTCGCGAATCGATTGCGCGGTCTGCTGCGTACCCTGCTGCGTCTGTTCGGTCACGGTCAGGATGTTCTGAATGTTTTGCGCCACGCCGTTGGCAGACGTCGCCTGCTGTTCGGTGGCGGCGGAAATACTTTGAATCAAGTCCGCCAGACGGTTCGACACGCTGCGAATCTCGGACAGGGCGGCGCCTGCCGCATCGGACAGCTTTGCCCCTTCGACTACGCCCTGCGTCGATTTCTCCATCGCGGCCACCGCATCGTGCGTATCGGTCTGAATCGTCCGCACCAGTGCGCCGATCTGCTTGGTCGCCTCGCCGGAACGTTCCGCCAGGCGCTGCACTTCTTCCGCAACCACCGAGAAGCCGCGGCCCGCTTCACCCGCCGAAGCCGCCTGGATCGCCGCGTTCAACGCCAGCACGTTGGTCTGTTCGGTAATGTCGGAAATCAGTTCGGTGATTTCGCCGATCTCCTGCGAGGACTCGCCCAGGCGCTTGATGCGCTTTGAGGTTTCCTGGATCTGTTCGCGGATTTCGTTCATGCCCTTGATCGTATCTTCCACCGCTCGCGCGCCTTCTTCCGCCGCCGTCACCGACTGCCGCGCCACTTCGGCGGATTCATTCGCGGATTTCGATACGTCGGTAATCTGCACCGCCATTTCGAGTACCGCCTGGCCAGTTTCCTGAATCTCGCGTGACTGCTTCTGCGATGCGACCAGCAATTCGTTCGAAATACCCTGTGCTTGATTCGATGCCGCCGTCACCTGTTCCGCGGTCCTGGTAACACGACCTACCAGGCCGCGCAGTTCCTCCACCGTGTAATTCACCGAATCGGCGATCGCGCCGGTAATGTCTTCAGACACCGTTGCCTGCACCGTCAGGTCGCCGTCCGCCACTTCCTGCAACTCGTTCATCAGACGCAAAATGGCGGCCTGGTTCTGATCATTCGCGCGCTTCGCTTCCTCTTCCTTCTGCAGTGCCTGCAGACGCTGCTCTTCCGCTTCCTGGCGACGCTGGTCCGCTTCCTTGGTACGGTTGCGAGTATCCTGCAACAGCACCAGCGCGATGCCGACCGCCGCAATCAGTGCAGCCAGGGCGCTGGACAGCATCAGCCAGAACGACCAGTGCTGCGAGTCTTCCTCCGCGCGATAGGACTTCTGCATGCTCGTGATGCGCTGTTTCAGCGTTTCGTTTTCGGCGAAGATCAGTTGCTCGGACTGTTTCGCAGCAATGAAGTTTTGCAGGTTGCCGAGAATCGTCGCCACCGACTGCTGATATTCCGCGAACACGCCTTGCAGCTCGGTCAGCTTGTCGCGCGTATCCTGATCCTTGGTAGCGGTCAGGCGCAGCACGTCGCTGCCGTTGAGGAAGCCTTCGGTAATATCACGGAAGGTATTGGTGTCCTTGCCGAGCAGGAAAGCGGTTTCCGGATTCACGCCTTCCGAAGTGAGGAATTCGTTGGCGCTGCGGCCCAAGCGCTGGGTCAGCATGACCAGCTGGCCGGCGGCAGAAATTTCGCGCGGTGAGGCGCCCCCCTGCGCCTTCAGTGTCGCGATCTGTTCGGTCAGCTCCAGCAGAACCGGCGACAGCGTATTCAGTTTTTGCAGCGTGGTGCCGAAACCGGTCAATTCCTTTTTCAGTTTCAAGATGGTTTCGGCCGCCTTGTCGGAATTCAACCAGACCTTCTGCGTTTCCTTGAGCATCGCTTCCATCTGAGCGTTGGGCGCATCAATTGCGCGGCCCTGATAGTCGCCGCCCCGAGACAGGACCGTCAGATCGCGGTTGAACTCCTTGCGGCTGTCTTCCAGCTGTTTGAAGGCCTCCAGGTTGCCCTGAATCGCGTTCGGCGCCGCCTTGCCGATGCGCTGCGAGTGCATCAGCGCATCACCGGCGATCTGGGTCTGGGTGGAGGCGAGAATCGAGTAATTGGAGTTGAGCCACACGAGCGCGGCGCCAAGCACGAGCGATACGCCCAGCATGCCCAGCAGCACACGCACCTGCTGCTGCAGCGGCAACGTGCCGATCAGCGGCAGGCGAATATCGCCGGTCTTCTCCAGCGCATCGCCGATGAACGTCGCGTTAAGATTGCGTTCCGGAACGGACTCGGCAGCTATTGCCGTCGTCGATACGCCGGCTTCAACCGGCATGAGCACCGTGTTGGCCGCCTCGAACTGATCATTGGATGCGGCTAGATCACGCGCAATCACGCCGGTTTCCTCAGCAAGTTCTTCTTTTTTATCCTTGGATAGGAACGATAGTTTAAATGCCATCACTGAGTCTCCTCGTATTCCAGTTAGGACGCGGCCGGGTGGTGCGACCTGGCGGCTTATAAACCAACATGCAGGAACTGCGCGTCCTGCACGATCAAAGAAAGATCGAGCCCGGTCCAGACCTGGGACTCGCGATCGACATAGCGCTGAATCGCCCACGGCGCATCGCCGTTATTGGTGACAGGCTGCGGTTCCATCTCGGTGACATTACGCAGCCCCATGATGCGGGAAACCAGGAGACCGCTGTTGAACGACAAGGTCGGCGCGAACGCCACGATCCGGCTCTCCTTGTCGATCGACGTCGGCGGCAGCCCGCGGAAATGCGCGAGATCGATCACGCTGATCAAATTGCCACGGATATTGGTGAGTCCGAGAAACCAGTCCTGCGTCAGCGGTACTTTGGTAATGGTTCCAACGGAGACAATCTCTCCCGCTTCCTGCAGATTCAGCAGCCAGCGGGTTTGCCCGATCATGACGCCGAGTTGGCTGGCTTGCGCCTGCGCACCGCTGCTGACCGCCTGCATGCGCTCGACCAGTTGCGCCTGGAATTCGCGCAAGCGGGTTCGGCGGGCGCCGCCATTCGATTCCTTCGATGCAGTAGCGGAAGCAAAATCCGAAATGGGCCGGGTCATGAGCTTGCTCAGCCGAGCGCCGCGATTTTCGACAAGAGTTCTTGCGGATCAACCGGCTTGATAATGTAGTCGCGCGCACCTTGACGCAATCCCCAGATACGGTCAGTCTCCTGCCCTTTGCTGGTACAGATGATGATAGGCACGTCCTGCGTATCCGGATCGCGCGCGATCGCGCGCGTGATCTGGAAGCCGTTCTGTCCTGGCATTACGACATCCATCAGAATGAGTTGCGGCTTGTCCGCCTTGACTTTAAGCAAGGCTTCGTCGCCGTTTTCAGCGGTGGAAACGGAAAAGCCATTCTTGATGAGAATATCCGTCAGGAAATATCGTTCCGTTGGAGAATCGTCCACCACAAGGATTTTTTGTATGGGCATCTTAAACCTTCGCTGCAGAAAATTACCGGACAGGCGCTTGAGAGGCGTGTTCGCGCACAGTCTTGAGCAGACTGTCCTTGGTGAACGGCTTGGTGAGATACGCGTCGGAGCCGACCATCGCTCCGCGTGCACGGTCGAACAAGCCGTCTTTCGACGACAGCATGATGACCGGCGTGGAATGAAATTTCGCGCTCTTCTTGATGAGTGCACAGGTTTGATAACCGTCGAGACGAGGCATCAGGATGTCGCAAAATATCAAGGCCGGCTTGTGGTCGTTCATCTTGGCAAGGGCGTCAAACCCATCGTCGGCGAGAACGACCTGATATCCGGCCTGTCCCAAGAAGATTTCCGCTGAACGACGAATCGTGCTGCTGTCGTCTATCACCATGATCTTGAGACTGCCGCTATCCACTGATGTTGTCATGACGTAATCTCATTAACCTTCGCCCAATATACGGCGCTACTGTAACAAAAAGCAAGATGCTTTAGAACAAGCCGAGTGTTGATGCAAGTCAACGTGGTATTTCCGCGAAACTTAATAAAATTATAACATTGACAACCGGAAGCATGCTACTGCGGTTTACCGCAAGTCGCCTTAAATCGCCACCATTTCAAAATCTTCCTTGCGGGCGCCGCATTCCGGGCAAGTCCAGTTCATCGGCACTTCTTCCCAACGAGTACCGGGTGCGATCCCTTCGTCCGGAAGTCCTGCTGCCTCATCGTAGACCCAGCCGCAAATCAGGCACATCCAGGTTTTGAATTCCACGCTTACCGCTTCGTTATTGCTCACAGTTGACTGCCCTTCAATCAAGTAAAATGCAAAGTCGAACATCTTAATCTACCCGCCGTGCAAAACCAAACTTCTCCCCTGATTCTGACTTTCGGCGCCGCAGATCCGATCGGCGCCATCGGCGTTCAGGCCGATCTGGCGTCATTCGCCGCGATGGGATGTCATGGTTTGTCTGTCATCACCTCGATCCTGATCGCGGATACCGCGCGTGTCGAAGACGTGCAGGTGATCGACGCCGACTGGGTCGCCGACCAGGCGCGCGTGGTACTGGAGGACATGCCGGTAGCCGCGTTCAAAGTCGGCGCGGTAGCGAGCATCGAGAACGTATCGGTGATCGCGGAAATTGTCTCCGATTATCCCGAAATTCCGCTGATTCTCGATCCTTTCCTGTCCGCGTTGCCGGATCAGGGACAGGATAGCGAAGACATACTGATCGCGATCCGCGAACTGCTGATTCCGCAGACCACGCTGTTCGTGGCGTCGGCGGTCGAACTGGCGCGCTTTGCCGAAACCTGGCGCGAGCCGTCGAACGACGACACGATGGCGGTGGATGCGATGCGCATCATCGACATGGGCTGCGAGTACCTGTTTGTGACCGGCACACCGGGCGACGTGCATGAGGTTGCCAACACCTTGTTCGACGAATCCGGTACGCTGCGGCACGATACCTGGCAACGGCTGCCCGGTTCCTTCAGCGGCGCCGGCAGCACGCTGTCGGCAACGATTGCCGCGATGCTGGCCAACGGTGTGGATGTGCCGGAAGCGGTTTTCGAAGCGCAGGAATTCACGCATGCGGCATTAGCCAACGCTCACCGGCTGGGGATGGGAAAACTGACGCCCGACCGTTATTTCTGGGCGCGGGAACCGGACCCGGCTTCCAATCAATAATCCACTCTTTTTTTCGTATGACTTCCAAGAACGACACTCTGTTTTCCCGTGCGCAGACCAGCACGCCGGGCGGCGTCAATTCGCCGGTACGCGCCTTCCGCTCGGTCGGCGGCACGCCACGTTTCATCACTCACGCCGAAGGCCCGTATTTCTGGGATGCCGACGGCAAGCGCTATATCGACTACATCGGTTCGTGGGGGCCGGCGATCGTCGGCCATGCGCATCCGGACGTCATCAAGGCGGTGCAGGATGCAGCTGCGCGCGGCCTGAGCTTCGGCGCACCGACTGAGGGCGAGGTCGAGATGGCGGAAATGATCTGCCGCCTGCTGCCGTCGGTCGAGCAGGTGCGCCTGGTATCGAGCGGCACCGAAGCAGCGATGAGCGCATTGCGCCTGGCGCGCGGTGCCACCGGCCGCGACAAGATCATCAAGTTCGAAGGCTGCTATCACGGCCACGCCGATTCGCTGCTGGTGAAGGCCGGCAGCGGCTTGCTCACCTTCGGCAATCCAACTTCGGCCGGAGTGCCGGAAGATTTCGCCAAGCACACACTGGTGCTCGACTATAACAATCCGCAGCAGCTCGAAGATGCATTCGCGCGAATGGGCGACCAGATCGCCTGCGTGATCGTCGAACCGGTGGCCGGCAACATGAACCTGGTGCGTTCGACGCCGGAATTCCTGCAGACCATGCGCCGGCTGTGCACGCAGCACGGCGCGGCATTGATTTTCGACGAGGTGATGTCGGGCTTCCGCGTCGCGCTCGGCTGCGCGCAAGCTCTGTACGGCATTACGCCGGACCTGACCGTTCTGGGCAAGGTGATCGGCGGCGGCCTGCCGGTTGCCGCCTTCGGCGGGCGCAAGGAGTTGATGAAGTATCTGGCGCCGCTCGGATCGGTATACCAGGCCGGCACGCTGTCCGGCAATCCGGTCGCCGTCGCCGCCGGCCTAAGCACCATGAAACTGGTGCAGGCGCCCGGTTTCCATGAAGCGCTGGCGGTGCAAGCGAACAAGCTCGTGGCAGGACTGGCCGACGCGGCGAAGGCGGCGGGCGTGGTTTTCTGCGCCGATTCGGTCGGCGGCATGTTCGGCCTGTATTTCGCGGACCGCGTCCCCGGCAGCTATGCAGAAGTGATGAGCTGCGACAAGGAGCGCTTCAACCAGTTCTTCCACGCGATGCTCGACCTCGGTGTCTACCTGGCGCCGTCGGCGTTCGAAGCCGGCTTCGTATCGGCGCAACATGACGACGCCGCCATCGGTGCGACGCTCGATGCGGCACGCCAGGCGTTTGCGAAAATCGCCTGAGCTTGCAGCCAATGTCCGTGACGATGCCGGTGCAGGAGCATCAATGCGTCGGCATCGCCGCTATTTCAGCCAGCCGCGGCGACGGAAGTACCAGAATGGCGTAACGGCGCTGCCGATCATCAGCGCCAAGGCAAACGGATAGCCAAGGTTCCATTGCAATTCGGGCAGGATCCTGAAGTTCATCCCGTATATGCTGGCAATCAGGGTCGGCGGTAGGAACGCGACCGACGCCACCGAAAAGATCTTGATGATCTTGTTCTGGTTGATGTTGATGAAGCCGACGGTGGCATCCATCAGGAAGTTGATCTTGTCGAACAGGAAGGCGGTGTGGCCGTCCAGCGATTCGATGTCGCGCAGAATCTGCCGCGCTTCTTCGAACTGTTCCGCATTCAGCAGGCGGCCGCGCATCAGGAAACTGACCGCGCGGCGCGTATCCATCATGTTGCGGCGAATGCGGCCGTTCAAGTCTTCTTCCTGCGCGATCGCATTCAGCGCGGCGGCGGCGTCCTGGTCGGTCAGCTCTTTCTGCAGCACACGGCGGCTGACGTCTTCCAGGTTCTGGTAGATGCCCTCCAACGCATCCGCCGAATATTCGGCATCGGTCGCGTACAGATCGAGCAGCACGTCCATGTAGTCGCCGATCGAACCCGGGCGTGAACGCGCGCGCATGCGCACCAGGCGAAACACCGGCAAGTCGTCGGTGTGCACGGAAAACAGCATGTTGCGCGCCAGGATGAACGCGACCGTGACCACCCGCGCAGGGCCGTCGTCTTCGTCCAGCAGAAAGTCGGTGCGCAGGTGCAAGTCGCCGTTTTCCGCTTCGTAATAACGCGCAGACGCCTCGATGTCCTTCACTTCGTCTTCGCCCGGCAACGTCACGCCATAGATGCTTTTCACCCATGCGCGCTCATCGTCGTTCGGATCGGTCAGGTCGACCCACACCGGCGCGGCGTTTTCCAGGTCGACCCTGGTTTCAATGTTGACCTGATTCAGGCGTCCATTCTGCAAGACGAATACATTAATCATGTGCTCTCCCGGCCGCGCCCGTTGTACGGGATGCAGCCACCGGCGGTGGTTTTCCGCAGGTTGATTGAATTACAGGGAACGCGGCCATGGAATTGGCCTGGACGCGCCCGCCCACCAGTTTGTGGCGAGAGGCGCTTGGGGAAGCTGGCTCTATCTCGCCGATCGGCCGTCCGCTGACGGCCGACTATGTGTACTAGGACTACCCAAGACGGGTCTCCGAAAACAAAAACAGCGCAAGTTTACTGAGATCGCAGGCGTCAAGCAAGCATCATCGGGATCGAAGGCCGGCTAGGATTAGCGCCGGACCGTCTTTTCGATCGCCTTGTCGCGCAACGCCGGCAGCTATTCCGCTGCCGCAGGCGCCGCCTTCGGCGGCTCGACCCCTTTGGGGTCATAAAACTCGAGCTGGCGGCTGGCCGGGTCGGCAGCATCGCATTCGACATTGGAGTACACGGATTTGCCGCCGACCATGCATTTGCGTATCGGACGATTCGCCGCCCCGGTTACTTTCGCTGCCTGTACGGCATAAACCCCGGTGATACGCTTCCATGCATCGGAAAAATAATTTCGCTCGCGCCGCGCCGACATCAGGAACAGCATGGCGGCCAGCGTGACAACGCCGATGAACACCGCGGCCCGGAACAGGCTCAATTCACCACGCTGATATTTTTTATGCACCGACGCCTCCTGGTGAAAGCCGGCTATGGCAGTTCCGCCCCACCCATCCTGCGCAGGATCATGTCGGTGCGGCGCGCCAGGTAGGCGGAACCGCGATTCCGGTCGTAGAAGCGGGGCCGCGGCAGCATTACTGCGAGCCGCGCGGCCTGTGCCGCATTCAAACTGGCCGCGGACACACCGTAGTAATGCTGCGCCGCCGCCTCGGCGCCGAACACGCCGACACCCCACTCGACGACATTGAGATAAATCTCGAAGATGCGTTCCTTGCCCATCAGGTATTCGAGCATGTAGGTAATCGCCACTTCCTGCGTCTTGCGCAGGTAACTGCGCTCGCCGGACAGAAACAGGTTCTTTGCCAGCTGCTGCGTGAGGGTCGAACCGCCGGCGACCACCTTGCCTTTCTTCGTGTTCTTTTCGTAGGCCTTTTGCATCGCTTCCCAGTCGACCCCTTCATGCTCGGAAAAGCGGGAATCTTCGGCAACGATGATCGCGCGTTTGAGATTGTTTGAAATCCTGTTGTACGGAACCCATTTGTGCTTGAGCTGCGCTTTCGGATCCTTCTCGCGCAGGATCGACAGCTGGCGATCCATGAAACTGGTCGAGCCGGGATTGTGATCGACCCACCACCAGATCTGTGCGAAAAAATACAGTTGCATCGCCAGTACGATGGCGATTGGCGCTACGACAAGCCACAACAATAACTTGCGCAGGATGTTCATCGCGCTTACAGCCCGGCGCGCAACTCGGAAAATACCGCAGCGGTGTCTGGACGAATGCCGCGCCACAGGAAAAACGATTCCGCCGCCTGCTCGACCAGCATGCCGAGGCCATCGCGCGCATGCGCGCCGTGCTGCACAGCAAAACGCATGAACACGGTCGGCTCCTTCCCGTACATCATGTCGTAAGCCAGCGCTCCGGCGCCGAACACGGCCGGCGCGATCGGTGGCAAGTCCGCAACCAGGCTGGCCGAGGTGGCATTGATGATGATGTCGAACGGCCGTTGCAAAGATTCGAAATCGCTGGCCTCAATGTTGCCGTGCACCGCAAACCGCGCCGCCAGCTCGACAGCTTTGGCGACCGTGCGATTAGCAATCACCAGCCCGGCCGGCCGCTGATGCAGGATCGGCAATATCACGCCGCGCGCGGCGCCGCCGGCGCCGAGCAGCAATACCTTTGTGGCACGCAGCGGCACACCGGCATTGCGCACGATGTCGGCGACCAGGCCGGCGCCGTCTGTGTTGTCGCCAACGATCCTCGCGCCTTCGAACTTCAGGGTATTGACGGCGCCCGCGGCCTGCGCGCGTTCGGTCAGCACGCCCGCCAATGCATGCGCCTCGAGCTTGAAGGGTACGGTGACATTCGCGCCCTTCACGCCTTGGTCTATCAAGCCGGTTACCGTCGTGGCGAAACCGTCCAGCGGTGCGAGCACGCGCTCGTAGGTGAGGTCCTGCGCCGTCTGCGCGGCAAAACGCGCATGGATATCGGGCGACTTGCTGTGCGCGATCGGATTGCCGATCACCACATAGCGATCAGGTACTGCTGTCAATTGCGCCCTCCCTGCAGTTCGGCTTCGAGCGCATCCTCGCGCGTGAACCTGAAACGGGTCGTCATGACCCACACGTCATCCTTGTCGGCCGAACGCATGTTCTTCGCGAAGGCGCCGAACGGCGCCGCGCGCTGGACGATGCGGCGCGCCGCATCGTCCAGCGCGGGATTGCCCGACGAGCGTTCGACCACGATGCCTTCGTCGCGATCCTTCTCGTAGATCTTCCCATCCTGGAAAATCGAGATCGACAGCATCAGTTCGCCGTAAATCTTCTTGCCGTCTTTCTGCGGAAAATTCAGCGTGCCAATCTTTTCGATACGCTGCCGGACGCTGTCAAAATACATTGCGTAACCGACTTCCCTGGTGCTGGGCGAGATAAAGGTCTTCTTCGGCCGTTTGTTTTCGTCCTCGATGCGTTTTGCGATTTCCGCCTCGCGCCGCTGGATCTCCTTCGCACTGTCGGTGGCGTCGGTCGCATCCGGACGCGCCTGCGTTTCGCGCGGCTTGACCTGATCCTTGGTCGGCGTCGATGTAAACGGCGATTTCCTGTTCAGCTGCGCCAGCATGCGCTGCTGCTTTTCGAGTTCGTCGATGCGGCGCTGCATGGCCAGCATGCCATCGCCGTTGTCGCTCTTGCGCATGTCCGGCAACGGCGACTTCGAACGGCCCGCATCCGCATGGCCGCCACCGTCGAGATTGGCCTGCGCCAGAGCGTCCGCCTTCAGCGGTTTGCGGTCATGCTTGGCATTGACGAGAATGACCTCCAGCCCCGGATCCGCCGGCTTGAATCGAAACGAATCCGGCGCCGCGAACCGCACGGCCAACAGCGCACCATGCACCAGGACCGAAGCCGCAATGGCGATCGACAAGGTGCGGTTTTCAGGAAAAAGTAGCTTCACGCAGCGAAAAACAGCGGTTGCAGAAGGTTGGAATTTTACGATAAAGCCCGCCGGTCTTCGCCCAAGTTTTCACTCCTGCACGAATTCCGCGCCGACCTCGGGCGCGGGGGCGGCGCTTTCGTCATCGGCGACGTCCGCCGCATCGGGTTCCTGCGTTGGCACCGTTGTCATTTCGATCAGCCGCGCCTCGACCGTGAGCTCGACTTCATCCCAGCGGATCAAATCAAGCCTGACTTGCGTGCCGCGCGCCGCCTGCGGCATGCCCGACAGGCGAACGATCAGCGGAATATCGGTCAGGCGCAGCACTTCTTCCTTCAGCACAACGGCGTCGACATGTTTCGCGTTTTCCTGCGACAGCCAGCGCAGACACCAGTAGCGTTCCATATCGTTCTGGAACTCGGCATAGCCGGCATATGCGGCATCGAAAGCGGACACGACCGCGAACAGCTCGGCGTCCTTTGGTTTGAACGGCGCCACCAGCGGTGCCGTGACGCCATGTTCGATGCAGGCAAGGATCTGCCACTGGTTCACCAAGTCGGGATAACGCCTCAGCGGCGACGTGCTCCACGCGTACTGGTCGACGCCGAGCCCCTGGTGAGGTGCCGCATGGGTGAGCATGCGCACCTGCATCTTGGCCGCCCAACCGCCGCCCCCGCCGCCCTGCGCGCGATAGACGCCGGGCACGCCGTGGTCGTGCATCAGCTTGCCCCAGGTACTATTGGCAAAGATCATCAGTTCTGCGACGATCTTGTCGAGCGGCGCGCCACGCTTGCGGCGCACGATGCTGACGACGTCGTCTTCGACGTAGAAGTTGAAATCGACGCGATTGGTTTGCTCCGGCTTCAGCCCGAAACCCTCGCGCTTGGCCATGCGGCCTTTTTCAAGGGCCTGCGCCCATTGCCACAGCAACGCAATGTCTGTCTTATGCGGATAATCGCCGATGCCAGCCGCCAGATTCTCTTCGGTGACCACCGCATCCAGCTCGTTGTGCCGCAGATTGACGGCAATCGGCACCGCTTCGGCGCGGGTTTCCGTCGCGAGCACCGACCAGTCCGTGGTATCGAGCGTCGCATACAGCGACAGCGCCGGGCAGGCGCGTCCCTCGGCGAGCGTGAATGCGTCGACCAGTTCATCAGGCAGCATCGTGATTTTGTCGCCGGGCATGTAGACGGTCGACAACCGTTGGCGTGCAATCGCATCGATCGCATCGCCGCGCTTGATGCCGAGGGCGGGTGCGGCGATATGGATGCCGACGCGCACCTTGCCGTCACCGACAGCCACTAGCGACAGCGCATCATCGATCTCGGTCGTGGTGACGTCATCGATGGAAAATGCCTGTACGTCGGCAACCGGCAACTCGGAAATCGTCGGCAGGCCAATCGCCGGGAAAGCGGTACCTTTCGGAAAGTACTCGTACAGGAATTTCGCCAGATGCAATTGCTTCGGCGATGCGATGCCTCCGACCGCGAGCATCAGGCGTTGCGGCGTCATGTGCAGTTCGCCGCAGGCGGCGTCCAGCGCTTTGTATTCGATGCTGTTCTTGTCCGGCTTGAACAGCAGCTGCAAGGCGATCGGCTTGAAGACATCGGGCAGGCGTTGCGCCTTGAGTTCTTCGACATACTGCGCCTGGATCAGCGCCTGCTGCTTTTTCTTTTCGATGCCGGCGAGCGCTGCCTTGAGCGACTCTTCGGGAGCCGCCTTGTAGCGCCCCTTGCCTTTTTTGTAGAAATAGATCGGCGCGCCATGCAAGCGCAACAACAAGCCGGCCGCCTCATGCGGTTTCGGGTCGTGGCCGAAATATTCGGCACCCAGTTCGGCAAAACCGAATTCTTCCGGGCCGGCGACTTCCCACAAAAAGTCGATATCGATATTGTCGGCCACCGCATTCGCATCCGCCAGCAGCTGCGCCGGCTCGGGCGATGCAAACTGCAGCAGTACGTCGCGCGCCTTGACCTTGCTGCGCTTGCCGCTCTGCATTTCGACCTGGTAGGCCTCGCCTTGCTGCGACAGGATCGCGCCGGCCTTGAAATCGCCGGACTCTTCAAAAAATAGATTCATCGATTGCTTCGCTTATCAGCGGGTTGATTCATGAGGCTGCGCGCGACGCGGCGATTCGAGATCGACGAGCGCGGGCAGGAACAATTCGGTCACGAGCAGCACGCTCTTCTTTCTCCGGTACAGGCATCGCCTCGCAAAAAGCGGCGACTTGAACGTCTGGCCGCCGAGCGCGTCACTGACGCGCCTGACCAGCGGATGCTGCACATGCAGCCGTGCATATTGCAAGTCGCCGCGCTCGACCAGCGGATCGCCGAACAGCGTCGTCCCGAGCGAACGCTCGCCAAGCGTGCCGAAGAACGGCCAGTCAGATGCGCTCGCGCTCAGTGGCACGATGGTATGCGCAAACACCATCGGCCGGCCGTCGCATTGCAGCAGCACTTCGCGCTCCTGCACGCGAATGCGCCGCGGCAGTTCGATCGCTTCAAACTCGTCGGCCAGGCAGAGCCCATGCTCCTGCCGCAAGCAGCGGACGCGAAAACTGCCGCTGCGCGCGGTCAACTTCAGCGTCAGCGATGCCGTATCGGCAAGCCAGCTGCGCATTTGCCGTGTCGGGTTGACGCCGTTCACATGCGAGCACCAGCGCGCATGAAACGTCAATTGCGCGCTCCCGCTTCGACGCCGCAGAACGCCAGCACCTGGTCCACATACTGCGCGAATTCGGCAATCCCATGGTCGCTGCCGTCAATGACGACGTGCCGCGCGCCCGGATAATGCGCAACCATCTCGCGCCAGTCCAACACTTCATCGCCGGTCGCCGCGATCAGCAAATAGCGTTCCGGCCGGCTAATCTTTTCCACCGCAAGCGCCTTCAGTTCCTCAATGTATTCGTGCTTGAATTCAAATGGCTCGTCGGAGTGGTACGCGGTCGTCACACCGACATATTTTTCCAGATCACGCGGCGGCTGCACCGCTGGATTCAGCAGGACCGCGCGGCATCCGAGGCGTTCCGCGAGGCAAGTCGCGTAGTAACCGCCGAGCGACGAACCGACCAGCGTGAGCCGCTCCGGCGCCACCTCGGCCGCGAGGCTGTGCGCCAATGCCATCGCAGCCTGCGGCGACGCCGGTAGTTGCGGACACTGGTAGTCGGCGCCCTGCCCCAGGTCCTGCATGCGCTGCGCCAGCAACCGCGCCTTGAACGACTGCGGCGATGAACGGAAACCGTGCAGATACAGAATCATTACGCCAGCACGTCCAGAATCTTTTGGTGTACGCCGCCGAATCCGCCATTGCTCATTACCAGCACATGGTCGCCTGCTCGCGCCGCCTGCGCGATCGCCCGCACCAACTCGTCCAGCTCGTCATATGCGCCGGCCTTCGGCCCCAGCGGTGCCAGCGCCTCGCCCAGGTTCCAGCCGAGCGCATCCTTGCCGGCCTTGGCGCCGTAGCCGAACACCAGGTCGGCATCGCTCAGGCTGCCCGGCAACGCCTCCTTCATCGTACCCAGTTTCATCGTATTCGAACGCGGCTCCAACACCGCCAGAATGCGCGCAGCGCCGACTTTCTTGCGCAGGCCGGCGACGGTGGTCGCGATCGCGGTCGGATGGTGGGCGAAATCGTCGTAGACGGTAATGCCCTTGACTACGCCACGCACTTCCATGCGGCGCCTGACGTTTTCGAACTTCGATAGCGCCTCGATCGCCAACGCCGGCGGCACGCCGACATGGCGCGCGGCGGCGATCGCGGCCAGCCCGTTCAGGCGGTTGTGTTCGCCGCTCAACGGCCAGTCGACCGTGCCCTGAATCTCGCCGCTGAAGCGGACGTCGAAACCGCCATCGTCATGCTCGTCGAGCGCCCAGCCTTGATTGCCGGCGCCGCCGAACCATTCCTGCTCGCTCCAGCAACCACGTGCGATCACGCGCTTTAATGATTCTTCGCGGCCGTTAACAATCAGCCTGCCGACGCTCGGCACGGTGCGCACCAGATGATGGAACTGGGTTTCGATCGCGCCCAGGTCGGGGAAAATATCCGCATGATCATATTCGAGATTGTTCAAGATCGCTGTTTTTGCCCGGTAATGAACGAACTTACTGCGCTTGTCGAAGAAAGCGGTATCGTATTCGTCGGCCTCTATCACAAAGAACGCCGAGTCGGTCGTCTTGCCGGACAGGCGCGCGGAAATACCGAAATTCATCGGCACGCCGCCGATCAGAAAGCCCGGATGGTAGCCGGCGTCTTCCAGAATCCAGGCCAGCATCGACGAGGTGGTGGTCTTGCCGTGCGTACCGGCCACTGCCAGCACCCATTTGTTGCAAAGAATATATTCGCCGATCCATTGCGGCCCCGACATATAAGGCAAGCCGCGGTTCAGAATCTCTTCCATCAATGGATTGCCGCGCGAAACCACATTACCGATCACGAACAGGTCGGGTTGCAGATGCACCTGGTCGGGCGCGAAACCTTCGATCAGCTCAATGCCCTGCGCCTGCAATTGCGTGCTCATCGGCGGGTAAACATTGGCGTCGCACCCGGTGACTTTATGTCCGGCTTCCTTGGCCAGCACTGCGAGCCCGCCCATGAAGGTGCCGCAGATACCGAGAATATGGATATGCATTGTGCTGTTTCAAATGAAATAAAAATCTGACCGAAATCCTCGCAAGAAGATCCAAAGAAAGGGTTTTTCAGCGAATCCGGAATTCTACCTGAGCGGCGACCTGCTGCCTTACAGAGTATCATCGAGGCCATGAGCAATCACACCAGCAACCTCGACCTGCTGCGCGCCGAGATCGCGGCGATTGCCGCCCGCATGATCGCCGAAGACGGGACCGACTACGGTACTGCAAAGCGCAAGGCAGCCAGGCAAATTCTCGGAAACACCAAGGTTCGCGGCGAGTTCATGCCGGATAACGCGCAGATCGAAGACGAAGTTCGCATATACAATGAGCTGTTCTTCAGCGACAGTCAGCCGGTGCGCCTGCTGCATCTGCGCCGGCTGACGGTTCGATTGATGGAAGAACTGGTGCAGTTTTCTCCATATTTGACCGGTGCCGTGCTGAATGGAACTGCAGGGGAGCATTCGGATATACATTTGCAACTATTTCCGGAGAGCCCAAAGGACGTCGAAATATTCCTGATCAACAAGAATGTAGACTTCGAGGTGTCCGAAAGCACGCATTTCAAGGGGCGCGGCGAACCGGTCGAAACCGTCAGCTTCCTGTGGCGGAACGAAGGCGTGCATCTGGCATTATATGAAATGGACGATGTGCGGGGCGCCGTCAAGAGCTCGTCCGATGGGAAAATCTCGCGCGCAAATATAGAGGTGGTGCGCGCCCTCATCGCAGAAACAGAAGGAATATGAAGAAAAATATCATCGTCTTCGGCGCAGTTGCCGTTTTGTTTGCCGTCTTCGGCGCGATCCTCGGCCATCGGCAAACTGAACCGAGAGCAGCGGAATCGTCCGCAGTGGCCAGCTTGCTGTCGCAGTCGATGCCGGACGCCGACGGCCAGTCGCAACAGTTGGGGCAATGGAAGAACCGGCCGCTGATCGTCAATTTCTGGGCGACCTGGTGCGCACCGTGCGTGGACGAAATGCCCGAACTGTCGGCACTGCAAACCGAATTGAAATCGAAAAAAATTCAGATTCTCGGCATCGGTATTGATTCAGCCGTGAACATCGCCGAGTTCGCTGTCAAATACAAGATCAGCTATCCGCTTTATGTCGGTGGCGCGACCGGCACCGAATTGTCGCGTCAACTCGGAAATCAAGCTGGCGGCTTGCCCTTTACGGTACTGATCGGGTCTGACGGGCAGGTAAAAAAGACTTACCTCGGCCGCCTGAAGATGGACGAATTACGAAAAGACCTGAACGGCTTGTAAGCACCGCGACATCTTTTCCCCTTGCCAATCGGCATCAATCGGCGGCAAAATGCGGCATCCTCGTCAAACGGAGTCGGATCTCCATGGCAAAAAAACTTCTTCTGGTCAATGGCCCGAATCTGAATCTGCTGGGCACACGTGAACCGGAAGTGTACGGCTCGACGACGCTTGCCGACGTGGAGCAAGCTGCCGTCGCTCAAGCCAGCGCTGTCGGCGCCAGCCTGGCAAGCTTTCAGAGTAATCACGAAGGCGCGCTGATCGATCGCATCCATGCAGCCAGATCCGAGGGTGTAGACGCGATCGTGATCAACCCCGGCGGTCTCACGCATACCAGCGTCGCATTACGCGACGCGCTTGCCGGCGTTGCTATTCCGTTTGTCGAAGTGCATGTCTCGAATATCCACAAGCGCGAAGAATTCCGGCACCACTCCTATTTGTCCGGGATTGCGGTCGGTGTGATTTGCGGACTAGGCGTCGATGGATATCGGGTCGCAATTGATTTTGCACTTAAAAATCTGTAACTCTCTTTATTTCGCTACGAACTACTTATAATCGCGGCGTCTTCAATTGCAATAAATATATCATTCTAAGGGGTTTCATATGGATCTACGAAAACTCAAGACGCTGATCGACCTCGTCGCCGAATCAGACATTGCCGAGCTGGAAGTCACCGAGGGGGAAAGCAAAGTCCGTATCGTTAAATCCTCCAGCGCGCCGCAAAATCAGGTCGTGATGATGCAACCGCAATCCATGCCGCAAGCCGTCGCCGCGCCGCTGGTAGCCAGCGCGCCGCAAGCGGCGCCTGTTGCCGCGCCGGTCGAACCGGAAGGCCACATCGTCAAGTCGCCGATGGTCGGCACCTTCTACCGCTCATCCGCTCCCGGCAATCCGCCATTCGTCGAAATCGGCTCGACCGTGAAAGAAGGCGATACGCTATGCATCATCGAAGCAATGAAGCTGCTCAATGAGATCGACGCCGACGCCTCCGGCGTGGTCAAGCAAATCCTGGTTGAAAACGGCCAGCCGGTGGAATTCGGCCAGCCGCTGTTCGTGATCGGTTAAGTGCCGCGCCTTCGGCCTGGATAATCAGTGCCGCGCAGTCTCTTCAACGCAGCCTCTTAACGAATCACCTCCCAACCCTTATGTTCGAAAAAATCCTCATTGCCAATCGTGGTGAAATCGCGCTGCGCATCCAGCGCGCGTGCCGCGAAATGGGCATCAAGACCGTCGTTGTCCATTCCGAAGCCGACCGCGAGGCAAAATATGTGAAACTGGCCGACGAATCGGTGTGTATCGGCCCGGCGCCGTCATCGCAAAGCTACCTCAACATGCCGGCGATCATCAGCGCCGCCGAAGTCGCCGACGCCGAAGCGATCCATCCGGGTTACGGTTTCCTGTCCGAAAACGCGGATTTCGCCGAGCGCGTCGAAAAATCAGGCTTCATCTTCATCGGCCCGCGTCCCGAATCGATCCGCCTGATGGGCGACAAGGTGTCGGCCAAGCATGCAATGATCAAGGCCGGCGTGCCTTGCGTGCCCGGCTCCGAAGGTGCGCTGCCGGAAGACCCGAAGGAAATCATCCGCATTGCGCGCAAGATCGGCTACCCGGTCATCATCAAGGCGGCCGGTGGTGGTGGCGGTCGCGGCATGCGCGTGGTGCATACCGAAGCGGCGCTGTTGAACGCGGTCACGATGACCAAGAGCGAAGCCGGCGCCGCCTTCGGCAATCCGGAAGTCTATATGGAGAAGTACCTGGAAAATCCGCGCCATGTGGAAATCCAGGTGCTGGCTGACGAATTCAAGAATGCGATCTGGCTCGGCGAGCGCGATTGCTCGATGCAACGCCGCCATCAGAAAGTGATCGAAGAAGCACCGGCGCCGGGTATTCCGCGCAAACTGATCGAACGCATCGGCGATCGTTGCGCGGAGGCCTGCCGCAAGATCGGTTACCGCGGCGCAGGCACTTTCGAGTTCCTGTATGAAAACGGCGAGTTCTATTTCATCGAAATGAATACCCGTATCCAGGTGGAACACCCAGTCACCGAAATGATCACCGGCGTCGACCTGGTGCAGGAACAGATCCGCGTCGCCGCCGGCGAAAAGCTGCGCTTCCGCCAGCGCGACATCGAGTTGTCCGGCCATGCGATCGAGTGCCGCATCAATGCGGAAGACCCGTTCAAGTTCACGCCATCACCCGGCAGAATCGTCTCCTGGCATGCGCCGGGCGGTCCCGGCATCCGCGTCGACTCGCATGTTTACGCTGGCTATTTCGTGCCGCCGACTTACGACTCGATGATCGGCAAGGTGATTGCCTACGGCGCAACGCGCGAGCAGGCGATTCGCCGCATGCAGATCGCACTGTCGGAGATGGTGGTCGAAGGCATTCAGACCAACATTCCGCTGCACCGCGAACTGATGGTCGATGCGCGCTTCATCGAAGGCGGCACCAACATCCATTACCTCGAACAGAAGCTGGCCGACAAGCCAGACCTGCCAAAGGGTGCCGCCAAGACAGCCAAGTAATCAAGGTACGCCATGAGCTGGACTGAAATCGTCATCGAAGTCGCACACGGCCATGCGGAGGCACTATCCGACGCATTGATGGACGCGGGCGCATTGTCGGTGTCGGTGGAAGACGCCGACGAAGGCACGGATGCCGAGCGGCCGCTGTTCGGCGAACCCGGCATGGAGCCGACGGAAGCGGCGTGGGAGCGCAGCCGCGTGGTCGCGCTCGCGGCTGAAGACGCCGATCATGCGGCCATCCTCGCCGAAGCGGCGGCAGCCTGCGGCTTGGCGGTGACGCCTTCATATACGCTGCGTCCGGTTGCCGAACAGGACTGGGTCCGACTGACGCAATCGCAGTTCGACCCCATCCATATCGGCAAGAACATCTGGGTGGTGCCGAGCTGGCACGATGCGCCGGACCCGAACGGCCTGGTACTCGAACTCGATCCCGGCCTCGCCTTCGGCACCGGCAGCCACCCGACCACGCGCCTGTGCATGGAGTGGCTGGAAGCGCATCCGGCGCGCGATCTGTCGGTGCTCGACTATGGCTGCGGCTCTGGCATTCTGGCGATGGTGGCGAAGAAGCTCGGTGCAGCACACGTATACGGTGTCGACATCGATCCGCAGGCGATCGAATCGGCGCGCTGCAACAGTGAACGCAACCATTGCGAAGTCGATTATTATCTGCCGGAAGAATTCGCGGCTGCTTCGCATCCTCAAAGCTTCGATATCGTGGTTGCCAACATCCTGTCCAGCCCGCTGAAACTGATGGCGCCGATGCTGTCCTCACGGGTTGCGCCCGGCGGCATGCTGGTCCTGTCCGGCGTCCTGACCAGGCAAGCTGACGAAGTCGCCGCCGCCTATGCGCCGTTCATCAAGATGTCGGTCTGGGCCGAACATGACGGCTGGGTGGCGCTGGCCGGCCAGTCCATCGGTACGCAATAACCGCGATGGCGCTCGCCACCCAATGTCCGCACTGCCATACGACATTCCGGGTCGCGCATGACCAATTGAAACTGCGCGCCGGCCTGGTTCGCTGCGGCGCCTGCAAGCAGATATTCAACGGCATCGAAAACCTGCTACAGCCTGAAGAGCTGGAGCAAGGCCAAGCCGCCGCCTCCATTCCCGTTACGCCCCCTGCGGCATCGAACATACCGCAGGAAGCCGCAGCCCCCCCGATGCCGGCGGTGCCAGATCACGCGGAGGAACCGGTTACCGTACCGGCGCAGCAGGCGCCCACTGAAGAAGTCGTGCCGGCGTCATCGGCCGAAGCATCCGAAGAGCCGCCCAAAGACGATCCGTTGCTACGTATGACGCTCATGGATTTCGCCCATGCGCGACGCGAGCCCGCCGAGAGCGACGGCGCCGAATTTTCAGCTGTTGCGCCGGACCACAAGGATCCGGTCGAACAGGCGCTCGACGATCTTCAGAGCAAGCCGTGGCGGCGCAAGCCCGACGGATCGGCGCCTGCCGACGGCGACGCGCTCGATCAGGCCGACGCTGCCGACTATGAAGAACCGAGCTTCGTCCGGCAGGGGCGCCGTAGGCAGCGCCTCGGACGCGCGCTGCGCATCTTCATGGCAACCGCTTCGGTATTGTTGCTGGCCGTACTGCTGGCGCAAGGCGCCTATATATTTCGCGACCAGCTCGCCGCCAGGTTCCCGAAGGCACAGCCGATTCTCGCCCAAGCATGCGCATATCTAGACTGCCGGGTCGGCCAGCCGGCGCAGATCGAGTCCGTGTCGATCGAGTCGAGCGAACTGCAAACGCTGGCGGCGGACAGCAACACGTTTGTGCTGACGATCCTGTTGCGCAATCGTGGAGCCACTGCACAGGCCTGGCCGAATATCGAACTGACGCTCAATGATGCCAATGAAAAGCCGATCGCACGCCGCGTTTTTTTCCCGCGCGATTATCTGTCGCCGGCGCAAGACTTCGACAAGGGTTTTGCAGGCGGGACCGAACAGCCGTTCAAACTTTACTTCGAACTCGCACAGTTGAAAGCATCCGGATATCGGGCCTATCTGTTTTATCCCTGACGCGAACAGACTCAATTTTTTGCGATTCCGGCGCCGGCCGCTGAATTCGCCGTAGAATTTTCCTTTCTTTCTTTGGCAGATACTCCATGACATCCCTAATCTGCGGCTCGCTTGCTTTCGATACGATCATGCTGTTCGGCGGACGTTTTTCCGAAGCGCTGCTGGCCGATCAGCTGCACAAGATCAACGTCGCTTTTTTGGTGCCTGAAATCCGCCGCGAGTTTGGCGGCTGCGCCGGCAACATCGCGTACAACCTGAAACTGCTGGAAGGCGACCCGCTGATCATGGCAACCATCGGCCAGGATGGCGGACCCTATATGGAGCGACTGGAGCGACTGGAGATTTCACGCCGCTGCATCCGTACCATCGGCAGCTCGTACACCGCGCAGGCTTTCATCACAACCGATGTCGACGGCAACCAGATCACCGCCTTCCATCCCGGCGCAATGGCGCTGTCGCATCGGAACAAGGTCGCCGACGCCGGCACGATCAAGCTGGCGATCGTCGCGCCCGACGGCCGCGACGGCATGCTGCAGCACGCGAAGGATTGCGCCGATCTGGACATTCCTTTCATCTTCGATCCAGGCCAAGGCTTGCCGATGTTCAACGGCGCCGATCTCGAACACTTCATTGAACTGGCCACTTATGTCGCGGTCAATGATTATGAAGCAGAGCTATTGACTGAACGCACTGGCTTGTCACTGCGGCAGATTGCGCAGCGGGTTTCGGCCTTAATCGTAACGCGCGGCGAACAAGGCGCAGAAATTTTTGCCGGCGATGAGCGCATCGATATCCCGTGCGTAACGGCGGACCGGGTGCTCGATCCAACCGGCTGCGGCGATGCATTCCGCGCCGGCCTGATGTACGGTTTGACCAACGACATGGATTGGGCTACTACCGGCCGGCTCGCGAGCCTGATGGGCGCGATCAAGATCGCGCACGAGGGCGGGCAGAATCACACGCCGGCGCGCCAGCAAATTGAGGACAGGTTTCAGCAAACGTTCGGCTACCGCTTCTAGGCTTTAACCAAAACTCTTCTTCGCAGGAGGCGGTATGCGCGTTGGCTTACCTGTTCCGCTCACTGTATTCGCAATCGCCCTGCTGGCGTCCTGCGCATCGCAACCGCCCGCGCCATCCGCCGTCTCGTCGACACAAGGAAGTACGCTGGTGCGCTTCGGCAGGGTGACGGATGTGCGTGACGTGACGGTGCGCGGCGGACGCAGTTCAGGCCTCGGCGGTTTCGTCGGCGCGGTGCTCGGCGGCGTGGCCGGCAGCCAGATAGGCAGCGGTTACGGCAGTGCGGCGGCGGGCATAGGCGGCGCGCTCGCCGGCGGCATGGCCGGGCAACATATCGAGCAGTCCGGGGCGAGCAAAAGCACGACGGAACTCAGCGTGCAGTTCGAGAATGGCGATGTTCGAAGCTATAGCATCGAACCCGGCGAAAGTTTTCGGATCGGCGACACGGTGAAAGTCACCACCAGCCGGGGCATCACGCGCGTTACGCATTGACGTCGCGGGCCGACGCCGGCGGTTATGCAGTCGATGGAACGAGCAGGCGCCGGACTTCTTCCGCCGTCATTCGCGGCGCGGAAATTTCAATGATCTTGCGCTTGCTTGTATGGCCGTGCATGATCGAGAGCGCACTCTTCGGCAACTTCAACACCTCCGCCAAATAGCGCAGCAGTGCTTCATTGGCCTTGCCCTCGACGGGCTGCGCCTGCAGACGTATCTTCAGCGCATCTTCCAGCACGCCGGTCACTTCGCTCTTCTTTGCATTCGGCGTGACCTGCACCGCGATCCTGATGCCCTGCGGGGCCGCGCCACACCAATCCCTGCTCATGCGAACGAGGTAACCAGCGTGGTGACCAGCATCAGGGCGATGCGCAACAGGATGAGCGCAACCAGCGGCGTGAGATCGATATTGCCGATCGGCGGCACTACCCGGCGCAGCGGGCGCAGCAGCGGGTCGTTCAGCGCGCGGATAAACGGCGCCAGCGGCGCGTGCGGATTCACCCAGCTGAAAATGACTTCGATGATGAGCAGACCCATGAAGCCGTAAAACACCCATTCAAAAAACCGCAGCAGCGACAACAGTGCCAGGAATTCAGTGGAAAAGCGGGACATCACAGCAAGGTCGACTGCCACTGCGAGCAAAATCACCACGCAGGCGGCGATCAGGCTGGCCCAGTCGTAACCGCCGACCCCGGGCAGCACACGGCGCAGCGGACGCACCAGCCAGTCGGTGAGCTGGAAGATGAACTGGCCGATCGACATCGGCGCGCGCACGCGCACCACCTGCATCCAGAACCGCAATAACAGCACGCCGCCCAAAATACCGGCGATGCTATCGACAATCAACGTAAGAATGCTGTTCAGCACTATCTAATCTCCACATAAAAAAAACCCGTCGCGTGGCACAGGGCCACGCAACGGGCATTTTGCCTGAACTTAATCAGGCATGCGAGCAAGCTCGGCTATTACGGACGGGTGCCAGTCGGAAACGGCCAAGCCGCCGCCGGATTCAACACAGTCTTCACAGCAGGTGCTGCGGCAGGTTTAGCTGCGGGCTTCTTTGCAGCGGCCTTTTTCGGAGCAGCTTTTTTAGCGGCAGCTTTTTTCGGAGCGGCGGCTTTTTTCGCAGCAGGCTTGGCCGCTTTTTTAGCTACCGGCTTCTTGGCTGCTGCCTTCTTAGGAGCCGCTGCCTTCTTCGCTACCGGCTTCTTGGCTGCTGCTTTTTTCGCTACCGGCTTCTTGGCTGCTGCTGCCTTCTTAGGAGCTGCCGCCTTCTTGGCTGCAGGTTTCTTTGCTGCTGCCGGCTTCTTTGCCGGGGCTGCCTTCTTAGCAGCCGCTTTCTTTGCTGTTGCCATTTGTTTCTCCTTCACGTGATGAGAAAGTTCAAACTACGAGGTTGGAAACCCGCATGTCCCATCGCGATGGACCAGGCGGATTATTCATCGGCACAAGCAAGCTTCTGTTTGCGCTAATGAATTTGGCACCAGCTGAACTGCTGCATCACCTCATTCATGCAGCACTTCAGCCTCAATTGACTACGCCTCTCTTGTACGAATCACTGCTGCGCGTCAGCAGTGCCGGAGGTCTTTTGCCGCGCGCTCAAAGGGCGCTGCGACCGCCGTAGCCAAAAAAAACGCCGGCAACAAAGCCGGCGTCGGAATACAGTTTCAGAAAAACCAACAGGTTTTTCAGGGAAAAGGCCACCTTGCCCGACTGCGTCGGGATCAACGGCAAAAACACAGAAGATCGATTCGTTCGTCTACTGTCCATTAAAGTTGGTTGTAGCCCTTCGGTTTCGCCGCCGCTATCTTTCCGATATGTCGACTGCTGTCTCTCCACCCACCTCGCTAATCGCTACGAGATTCAGGACGCTAAATCCACTGCGTTTCCCGACTTTGCTTTTGGTCGCCCGCTATGCTTTTCGAAGCGCCTTTTGTTATTCCCAGTTCAGTGCGCCACCGGTCTGGTATTCGATCACGCGTGTCTCGAAGAAGTTGCGTTCTTTTTTCAGATCGATCATCTCGCTCATCCACGGGAACGGGTTTTCTTCCTGCGGGAACATCGGATCGAGACCGATCTGTTGCGCGCGACGATTTGCGATGAATCGCAAGTACCCTTTGAACATCGGCGCATTCAAACCCAGCACTCCACGCGGCATTGTATCCTCTGCGTAGCGATATTCCAACTCTACTGCGCGTAAAAACAACGCTTTGATCTCTTCGCGAAATTCCGCGGTCCACAAATGCGGATTCTCCAGCTTGATCGTGTTGATCAGATCGATCCCGAAATTGCAATGCATCGACTCGTCGCGCAGGATGTATTGATATTGCTCGGCCGCGCCCATCATCTTGTTCTGACGCCCGAGCGCAAGGATCTGCGTGAAGCCGACATAGAAGAACAAGCCTTCCATCAGGCAGGCGAACACGATCAGCGAACGCAGCAAGGTCTGGTCGGCTTCGACGGTGCCGGTCTTGAAATCCGGATTGGTCAGCACGTCGATGAACGGGATCAGGAATTCGTCCTTGTCGCGGATCGATGCAACCTCGTGATACGCATTGAAGATCTCGCCTTCGTCGAGGCCAAGCGATTCGACGATGTACTGGTAGGCATGAGTATGGATCGCCTCTTCGAACGCCTGGCGCAGCAGATACTGCCGGCACTCGGGCGCAGTGATGTGGCGATAGGTGCCGAGCACGATGTTATTGGCGGCCAGCGAGTCGGCGGTAACGAAGAAGCCGAGGTTGCGCTTGACCAAGCGGCGCTCGTCTTCGGTCAGGCCGTTCGGATTCTTCCACAACTCGATGTCGCGCTGCATGTTGATTTCCTGCGGCATCCAATGGTTGGCGCAGCCGGCCAGGTACTTGTCCCATGCCCATTTGTACTTGAACGGCACCAGTTGATTGACGTCGGTCTGGCCGTTGATGATGCGCTTGTCGGCGGCATTCACACGGCGCGACTCGCCGGCGGCGCCTTCTTGTTGCCTGGCGACCAGCGCCGGGTTCAACGCAGTATTGGTCAGCTGCGCGTTCAGTTGCGCATGGGGGGAAAGCAAATGCGGGGTCGACGGCGTCACCGGCGCCAGCGCCGGTTGCGGAGTCTGAGCCGATTTCGCGGCAGGAGTTGCTTCGTCATCCCAACTTAGCATGATTGATCTTCCTTACAGATATTGTAGTTGTCGTTGCATGATGTTCAAGCCGGCGCAGCGCTTGCCGCCGCGCCGGTGGATGCAGCGGAGTTACTGGCAGGCCTCGCACTCTTCAAAGCCCGGGTCACCCGGACGCAACATGCAAGCCGGACCAGCGATATCGCCCGCTGCCGCGGCAGCGAGACCGCCAGTAGCGGACACCGCGTTCAACGCGCCGGCCTTGGTGGTCGACTTCTCGGCGTGCGTCGCGCCGATGGTGCGCAGGTAGTAGGTAGTCTTCAGGCCGCGCAACCAGGCCAGCTTGTAGGTCTCGTCAAGCTTCTTGCCGGACGCGCCTGCCATGTAGATGTTCAGCGATTGCGCCTGGTCAATCCACTTCTGGCGGCGCGATGCGGCTTCGACCAGCCACTTCGGCTCGACTTCGAACGCAGTCGCGTAGATCTCGCGCAGGTCTTGCGGAATACGGTCGATCTTGGCCAGGCTACCGTCGAAGTACTTGAGATCGGCGACCATCACTTCGTCCCACAGGCCGCGCGCCTTGAGGTCGCGCACCAGGTGCGCGTTGATCTCGGTAAATTCGCCGGACAGGTTCGACTTCACATACAGGTTCTGGTAAGTCGGTTCGATGCAGGCGGCAACGTCGATGATGTTGGAGATCGTCGCGGTCGGCGCGATCGCCACGCAGTTCGAGTTGCGCATGCCGTGCTCTTTAATACGGGCACGCAATGACGCCCAATCCATGCTTTCCGAGGTATCGACTTCCAGGTAGCCTCCGCGCTCTTCGGCCAGCAGCTTCAGCGAGTCCTGCGGCAGGATGCCGCGGTCCCACAGCGAGCCGCGATAAGAGCTGTAACGGCCGCGCTCTTCCGCCAGCTCGGTCGATGCCCAGTACGCGTAATAGCAGACCGCTTCCATCGAACGATCAGCGAATTCGACCGCGTCCATCGACGCGTACGGCATGCGCATCAGGTGCAGGCAGTCCTGGAAGCCCATGATGCCCATGCCGACCGGGCGGTGGCGCAGGTTGGAATCACGTGCCTTCTTCACCGCGTAGTAGTTGATGTCGATCACGTTGTCCAGCATGCGCATCGCGGTGCGAATGGTCTTTTGCAGCTTGACGTGGTCGAGCCGCTTTTGCCCGTTCTCGTCTTTCATGTGCGCCGGCAGGTTGACCGAGCCGAGGTTGCAGACCGCGATTTCGGAATCGTTGGTGTTGAGCGTGATCTCGGTGCACAGGTTGGAGCTGTGCACGACGCCGACATGCTGCTGCGGGGAACGAATGTTGCACGGATCCTTGAAGGTGATCCACGGATGACCGGTTTCGAACAACATCGACAGCATCTTGCGCCACAGATCCAGCGCCTGCACTTTCTTGAACAACTTGAGTTCACCGCGGGCAGCCTTGGCTTCGTAACCGGTATAGGCCTCCTCGAATGCACGGCCAACCTTGTCGTGCAGGTCCGACACGTCGCTCGGCGAGAATAGCGTCCACTCGCCCTTTTCCATCACGCGCTTCATGAACAGATCGGGAATCCAGTTCGCGGTGTTCATGTCATGGGTGCGGCGGCGATCGTCGCCGGTGTTCTTGCGCAGGTCGAGGAATTCCTCAATGTCCATGTGCCAGGTTTCCAGGTAGGCACAAACCGCGCCCTTGCGCTTACCGCCCTGGTTCACCGCGACCGCGGTGTCGTTCACCACTTTCAGGAACGGCACCACGCCTTGCGACTTGCCATTGGTGCCCTTGATGTGTGCGCCGAGAGCGCGCACCGGGGTCCAGTCGTTGCCGAGGCCGCCGGCGAACTTGGCCAGCAATGCATTCTCCTTGATCGCTTCATAAATGCCGTCGAGATCGTCCGACACGGTGGTCAGGTAGCAGGACGACAGCTGCGAACGCTGGGTACCGGAGTTGAACAGCGTCGGCGTCGAGCTCATGAAGTCGAACGAGGACAGCAGGTTGTAGAACTCGATCGCGCGCGCTTCGCGGTCGATCTCGTTGAGCGCCAGGCCCATCGCGACGCGCATGTAGAACGCCTGCGGCATCTCGATGCGGGTGCCGTGGATGTGCAGGAAGTAGCGGTCATACAGCGTCTGCAAGCCGAGGTAGCCAAACTGCAGGTCGCGATCCGGCTGCAGCGCATCGGCCAGCTTCTTCAGGTCGAACTGCGCCAGCTTGGTGTCGAGCAGGTCGGCGTCGATGCCCTTCTTGATAAAGCGCGGGAAGTAGTCGACATAATGTTGCTGCGCGTCGGCCTGCGCGACTTCCTGGCCGAATACCTCTTTGCGGATCGTGTGCATCAGCAGGCGCGCGGTGACCTTGCTGTAGGCCGGGTCCTTTTCCATCAGCGCGCGGGCAGCCAGGATGATGGACTTGTGCAGTTCTTCGATCGGCACGCCGTCGTACAGGTTCTTTACAGTCTCGGCCAGGATCGCTTCGGCGTCGACATGCTTTTCCAGACCGACGCAGGCGGCGGTGATCAGGCTACGCACTTGATCGATGTCGAGCGGACGGCGCTGACCGTCTTCGGTCACGTGCAGTTGCGGCACGTCGGACGGCTTGGCCGATTGCTGCTGCGCACGCTCTTCCATGCGCTTGGCGCGGTACAGCACGTAGGCGCGGGCGACGTCGTGTTCGCCGGAACGCATCAGCGCCAGTTCAACCTGGTCCTGGATGTCTTCAATATGGAACGTGCCGCCGGCCGGCTGGCGACGCACCAGCGCATTCACCACGCTGCCGGTCAGTTGTTCAACCAGTTCGCGCACGCGCGCGGAGGCAGCACCCTGGCCGCCGTTCACCGCTAGGAAGGCCTTGGTCACTGCGATCGAGATCTTGGACGGCTCGAAACCGACGACCGCGCCGTTGCGGCGGATGATCTTGTAGTCGCCGAGGCTGACGGCCATGTTTGCGGCGGAAGAGGGAGTCGAGCTATGAGGAGGAACCAGGCCGAATTCGCCGGTGGATTTCAGGGAAACTTCTTGAGTTGAGTGCATCTCGCCTCCTTAGACATATTACTGACAGCCATGCAGCTGGTTATGGTTATTAATTAGAACGCCGGGTTCAGCTGGCGTTCACGCATTCATGCAAATCGCTCCCTGCCGCGCATGCCGATAGCTGCTTGCCATTGAGCGCTGCGCCGCACGATTTGCATTCGAAAGGGAGAGCCGTTCACCACTCGCCCACATGCTTCTTTACACTGAGGAACTATCTGAACAGCCCAAAAAGGGGAAATCGCAACTACTATATCTAGTGGTCCGCGTCGCAATCGAAACTAATTCTAGTGCCGGCTCCGCGACTATGCAATATTTTTTTGGTCGATCAGCAATAATTTTGATGCCGTATTCGGGTTGACTTTTTGGCGAAATCAGGAAGGGAAATGCAGCGCAGTCCGGGCCGCGGCGGGCGCTTCTTTTTGAATCAAGAACTTGCGATAACGAGCCCAATCGAAGAATGGGCCGGGATCGGTTTTGCGCCCCGGTGCGATATGTTCATGCCCCGCGACATCGGTCAGCGGATATCGCGCGCGCAATGTCTGCGTCAGCGCGGCTAGCGCATCGTATTGCGCCGTTTCGAACGGTTCGGCATCGGTGCCCTCCAACTCGATGCCGATCGAAAAATCGTTGCAGCGTTCGCGGCCGCAGAACGATGATACGCCGGCATGCCATGCGCGATCGTTGGCCGACACGAATTGCATCACTTCGCCGTCGCGCCGGATCAGGAAATGAGCGGACACGCGCAGCGTGCGCAGCTGATCGAAGTACGGATGCGCGTCGCAATCGAGCCGGTTGCCGAACAGATCGGCGATGAACGGGCCGCCGAACTGCCCGGGCGGCAGGCTGATGTTGTGGATCACCAGCAGATCGACCCGGGCGCCGTCGGCGCGCGCGTCGAAATTCGGCGACGGCACGCGCCGCACGCCACTGCTCCAACCGTCGTCGCCTATATGGAAGCGCTTCATGCGTCCGGCTCGTGGATGGACAAGCGCTGCATCCGGTAGCGCAGCTGACGAAAACTGATGCCCAGCAGTTCGGCCGCCTGGGTGCGATTGAAATGTGTCTTCGCCAAGGCGCGACGGATGATTTCGCGTTCGACGTTGTCCAGGTGCTCCGGCAGCGAGTGCGGCAAGTCGCAGTCGGCCGCAGGCGTTGCGCTTGCCGGGGCCACAGCAACCGCCGGCAGCTCTGCGGCAAGCTGGGTTTCGATGCTTGCGCGCGCCATATCGGTAGTCGGCGCGGCGGCCGATTTCAGCGCGAGATCGGCGATTTCGATCACGCCGTCGTTGGCAAACGCCAACGCACGCTCGAGAATGTTTTCCAGTTCGCGCACGTTGCCGGGGAAGCCGTAGCCGCGCAACGCCAGCAAAGCGGGCGGCGCGAGTATCGCCTTGCCGACGGAACCGGCGAGCCGTTCGAGAATGACGCCAGCCAGCAAGCCGATGTCGTCAAGCCGTTCGCGCAGTGGCGGCAGTTGCAGCTCGATGACATTCAAGCGGTAGAACAAGTCCTGCCGGAATTTTCCGTTTTCCACGCAAAGGGCAAGATTCTGGTGCGTCGCGCTGATCAGGCGCACGTCGACCGGCTCTTCCACGGTGGCGCCGACCTTGCGCACGCGGCGCTCCTGAATCGCGCGCAGCAGCTTGACCTGCATCGGCAGCGGCAGGTCGGCCACTTCGTCGAGCATCAGGGTACCGCCGTTGGCGGCTTGGAAGAAGCCGTCGCGGTCGTCGTTGGCACCGGTGAACGCCCCCTTGCGATAGCCGAAGAACTCGGCTTCCATCAGCGCTTCCGGAATCGCGCCGCAGTTGACCGCGATGAACGGCTTGTCGGCGCGCGCGCTGTGCGCATGGATGTCGCGCGCGGCCAGTTCCTTGCCGCTACCCGATTCGCCGGTGATGGCGACCGGCGCCATGCTGCGCGCCAGGCGCATGATTTGCGCACGCAGATCCTGCATCACGGCGGATTGCCCGACCAGGCGCGAATCCGCCGCACCATTTTGCGCGCCCTCGTTTCCGGAGCCGCCGCCGGTCTTCTGCACGCGCAGCGCCGATTGCACCATCAAGCGCAACTGGTCGAGCCCGACCGGCTTGCTCAGGTAATCGAAGGCGCCCGCCTTGAGCGCGGCCACCGCATTGTCGGTGCTGCCGAAGGCAGTGATCACCGCGATCGGCGTGCCCTTGTGATAGCCGGCGACTTCGCGCACCAGGTCGATACCCAGGCCGTCGGGCAAGCGCATGTCAGTCAGCACGAGCGCATACTCGGCCTGCGCCAGCCGCGCACGGGCGGCGTCCAGGCTGCCGGCGCAGTCGACGTCGAGCCCCATCTTGACTAGCGTGATCTCCAGCAATTCACGCAGGTCGGCCTCGTCGTCGACGACCAGGATACGAGGTGCAGTCATTCAGTTCTTTCGCATCAAATCGAGCACGGGAAAGGTGATCACGAAACGGCCGCTCGGCTCGTCCAGTCCATCGCTCGACATATCCATCCGGTATTCGTAATCGAGCATCGCACCGTTATTCAAGCACAATTCGCGCGCCAGGTAGAGTCCGAGTCCGGTGCCCTTGCTGGACGTCGTGTAGAACGGTTCGAACAGATGCGCGCGGACTTCCGGCGTGATCGCCGGACCATCGTCCTGCACATGCAGTTCGAGCCGGCCAGTCTGCGGCGACAACGCCCGGATGCGGATGCTGCCGTCGCGGCCGCTGGCATAGCGCATCGCGTTCGACAGCAGGTTCACCAGCACTTCGCGCAAATGCAGCGGATCGAAGCGGACCTGGTAGCCGCGCATGTCGCCGAGCGCGATCACCCCCGATGTCGGCGCCTGGGCTTCGCGGAACTCGGCCAGCACCTCTTCCAGGTACGGCGTCAGCGCCAGCGGTTCGTTATGCGCATGCGCCTTGCGCGACAGCTTGAGGATGTCTTCGATCATCCGGTTCAGACGCACCACGTTGTCGCTGACGATGTTGAGCAACCGCAGTTGCGGCGCCTGCGTGAGATCTTCGCCCAGCAGCGAAGCGGCATGCGAAATCGCCGACAGCGGGTTGCGCACTTCATGCGCGATGCTGGCGGTCAGTCGGCCCATCGATGCAAGCTTCAGTTGCTGCGCCTGATTTTCGATTTCGCTGACGTCCTGCAGAAAGATGACGGTGCGGTCGTCGTTCAATCCCGCGTTTTCCACCGTGGCGAAACGCAATTTGAGATGGGTGGCCAGCTCGCGCCGTCCGCCCACGCGCGGCCCGTCGGCGATGTCGTCGCCCGGCTTAACCATGACGAAAGTGGACGAATCGGTTCCGTCGGCATTGCGCTGCTCAAACCCATCGCGCCACGCAACATAGGCATCGGCGATCGGCGCCAGCGACGGTATATCGGTGAGCTTGTAGCGAGGTTGCCGATAGGCGACCGACAGGCCGAGCATGCGTTCGGCTGCCGGATTGACGGCAAACACCTCGGCATCGCCGCCAACCACCAGGATACCGTCGTCCATGTCGGCGATCACCAAACGGTTGATCGCTTCCTGCAGCTGCAGATCGCGGCCGCGTTGCGCCGCCAGGTTTTCCTGCTTGATCAGCTTGGCAGCGAGGCGATTGATCACATAGATCGCCGCAAAGAACGCAGCGCCATACAGGCCCGCGCGCGAGGGCGACGCGTCCGTCGCGGCATGTAGCAGCTGGTAGCCGCTTTCGGTCAGCAGGATCAGGGTGACGACGGAAACGAAGAACAACGCCATGAGCAGCGGCGCCAGGATCGCCGCACCAGCCAGCGGAAACAGATAAAGAATCGCTAGGCCGCTGCGCGCGCCGCCGGCCGCGATATACAGCATCGAAATCGAAACGATATCAACCAGCAGTTGCGCCAGCAGTTGCAGCATGAAACGCCGCCGCACGTACACCGACAGCAGCGCGAAACCAACCGCCAGGGATAAATAGGCAATGCAGGTCTGCCAGTCAACCGGGCCGGTACCCGCGCCGACATCCTTGAACGCATTGAAGCCGAGATATACCAGCAGCACCACCGCGATAACGATACGCGTGATGCAAAACGTCTGCAACGTGCGCCAGAAGGTATCGCGTGCCCCTTGCGGAAGCGACCTTGCCGCATGCATCATCGCTGCGTTTTCTTCACGACCGGGAATGCCGCAGCCGGTGTTCATCGCCGCAAAACAGCGCACCGGAAGAGTCGGCCACCGATTCGGACGCCGGAATATGGATGCCGCAATGCGCGCAACGCACCATCGCTTCGGCGTCCTGGCGCCGGTTGCCGGGCTGCGCAGAGGGCGCCGCATCAGCGCCCGGCAAGCTCTTCTTGCCGCGCAGTAGCCACATCGCGACGATCAGCGCGATCGCCGCCCACAGCACGGCTTTCATGCAAGCCCCCGATGCAGTACCACTTCCAGCACGAAGCGGCTGCCAACATAAGCGAGCAGCAGCGTGGCAAAGCCGGTGAGCGTGAAACGCAGTGCGGTCTTGCCACGCCAGCCGCGCCCGACGCGGCCGGCCAGCAGCGCGCCGAACAACAGCCATGACAGCATCGTGAAGATGGTCTTGTGGTCCCACTTGAACGCGGTGCCGAACAATTGTTCCGAAAAGAAGATGCCCGACAGCACGGTGAGCGTGAGCAGCGCAAAGCCGAAACCGATCAAGCGGAACAGCAGCTTTTCCATCGTCAGCAGCGCTGGCAGGCGATCGATCGCCAGCGCCAGCCAGCCTCCCTGCGCCGCACCGGAGCGAGTATGCAGGCGCGATTCCTGCAGCACCATCAGCACCGCATGAAAGGCGGCGATGGTCAGCGTGCTATACGCGAGGATGGCGATCGCGACATGCCACGGAAACAGTAAAGACTTGCCTTGCAGCGGAATCAGGCTGCCGGGAAACAGCACCGGCAGCATCACCGCCGCCGCCGCGCTCGGCAGCACCAGCACGCGCAGGCCGTCCAGCGAAAAATTGCGGTTCTCCAGCCAGTAAGCGGCCACCGAAACCCACAGCGCGGCCGACAGCATGATCGCAAAGCCGATGCGCAACGAACCTGATCCGACCATGTCGGCCCATAGCGCGCCGCCGTGCAGCAGCCAGCCGGCTGCGGTACCGGCCGAGATGGCGGTGCGTTGCCCCGACGGCAAAAAAGCACAGGTCGCATATAGCAACGCCGCCAAAACGAAAAAGTAGATATACATCGCGCACGAGGATGGGGGAACAGACCCTGAGTTTACACCATGTCGGACTGCGACCGGAGGCGCGTGCCGGCGGCCTGTTCGGCCGCACGGCCCGTATTTTTCGGCTGGTCGTCCTGCGTCTTTTCCGGCGCCGATTTGAGATCAGGCGCGATGATCCGCAAATGCCGGTCGCCGGCCGCACAGACGCAACACCGCTGCGAAGAATCGGCAGCGGCAAACGCGGAATTCCGGAATCCCGCGCCACACGGGAGCGCAAGCGGCATCGGGTAAAATGGCGGCTTTCCCGATGCGCCGCCATTGCGCGATCGACCCGCCCATTTCTTGATACATCGTCACCATGCTCGACAACCTGACCCAGCGACTCGCCAAAGTCGTCAAAACGATGCGCGGCGAAGCGCGCCTGACCGAAGCCAATACTGCCGAGATGCTGCGCGAAGTGCGCCTGGCGCTGCTGGAGGCCGACGTCGCCCTGCCCGCGGTGCGCGAGTTCATTGCCCGCGTGAAGGAAAAAGCGATGGGCGAGGACGTGATCGGTTCACTGTCACCCGGCCAAGCGCTGGTTGGCGTGGTGCAGCGCGAACTGGCCGCGATCATGGGCGCTGATCTCGGCCCGGAAGCGTCGCAACTGAACTTCGCAACGCAGCCGCCGGCGATCATCCTGATGGCCGGCCTGCAGGGCGCGGGCAAGACCACCACCGTCGGCAAACTGGCGAAATACCTGAAGGAACAGAAAAAGAAAAAGGTGCTGACCGTGTCCGCGGACGTCTATCGCCCGGCCGCGATCGGCCAGTTGCAGACCGTCACCGGCCAAGTCGGCGCCGACTTCTTCCCGTCGACACCAACCGACAAGCCGGTCGATATCGCGCTTGCCGCGCTCGACTACGCGAAGAAGCACTACCACGACGTGCTGATCGTCGATACCGCCGGCCGCCTCGGCATTGATGAAGCGATGATGCAGGAAATCGCCGCGCTGCATGCCGCACTGAAACCGATCGAAACCCTGTTCGTGGTCGACGCCATGCTCGGCCAGGACGCGATCAATACCGCCAAGGCCTTCAACGATGCCTTACCGCTGACCGGCGTGGTGCTGACCAAGCTCGACGGCGACGCGCGCGGCGGCGCCGCCTTGTCGGTGCGCCATATCACCGGCAAGCCGGTCAAGTTTGCCGGCGTCGCGGAAAAGCTGGACGGCCTAGAGGCTTTCGACCCGCAACGGATGGCCAACCGCATCCTCGGCATGGGCGACATCCTGGCGCTGGTCGAGGAAGCAAAAAAAGGCGTCGACGTGGCCGCCGCCAAGGATCTGGCGGACAAGATCAAGGTCGGCGGCAAGTTCGACCTCAACGACTTCAAGGCGCAGCTCAGCCAGATGAAGAAAATGGGCGGCCTGTCGGGCCTGATGGATAAGCTGCCGGCGCAGTTCCAGCAGGCCGCCGGCAATGCCGACATGAGCCAGGCCGAGAAGCAGGTGCGCCGCATGGAGGGCATCATCAACTCGATGACGCCGCAGGAGCGCGCCAAGCCGGAACTGATCAAGGCCTCGCGCAAGCGCCGGATCGCCGCCGGCGCCGGCGTGCAGGTGCAGGAAGTCAACCGCATGCTGTCGCAGTTCGAGCAGATGCAATCGATGATGAAAAAACTCAAGGGCGGCGGCATGATGAAGATGATGCGCGGCATGAAGGGCATGTTGCCCGGCATGCGTTAAGCACCATGCCGCAACGACGCATTCCTGCCGTCTTCATGCGCGGCGGCAGCAGCAAGGGCGTGTTCTTCCACGCCGATGCGCTCCCCGCCGATCCCGTTGCGCGCGATCGCGTGCTGCTGCGCGTGATCGGCAGCCCCGACCCCTACGGCAAGCAGATCGACGGCATGGGCGGCGGCAGTTCCAGCACCAGCAAGGTGGTGCTGCTATCGAAATCGACGCGTCCCGACTGCGACGTCGACTACCTGTTCGGCGCAGTATCGATCGACAGCCCGATGGTCGACTGGTCCGGCAACTGCGGCAACCTGAGCGCCGCCGTCGGTCCGTTCGCGATCAGCGAAGGCTTGGTCGCCGCACCCCGCGACGGCATTGCGGCCGTGCGTATCTGGCAGGCAAACATCGGCAAGCGCATCATCGCGCAGGTGCCGATGCGGGACGGCCAGGTGCTCGAAGAAGGCGATTTCCAGCTCGACGGCGTGACCTTTCCGGCCGCCGAGATCCGCCTTGAATTCCTCGATCCGGGCGGCAGCGAAGACGACGAGGAAAGCGGTGCGATGTTCCCCACCGGCCGCCCGCTCGATATGCTCGACATCCCCGGCGTCGGCAATATGCAGGCGACGCTGATCAATGCCGGCAATCCGACCGTATTCATTCATGCCGGCTGCCTTGGCCTCGCGGGCACCGAACTGCAGGATGCGGTGAACGGCGACCTTGCCCTGCTCGCGCGTTGCGAAGCCATCCGGGCCCACGCGGCGGTTGCGATGGGGCTGGCGGACAGTGCCGCCGAAGCAAGCGCAAAACGCCCGGCAACCCCCAAGCTGGCATTTGTCGCCGCGCCCCAGGACTACCTCGCCTCCAGCGGCAAGCCCGTTACGCGAGACAGCATCGACCTCGTGGTGCGCATCCTGTCGATGGGCAAACTGCACCACGCGATGACCGGTACCGGCGCCGTGGCATTGGCGGTCGCCGCCGTCGTTCCGGGCACCGTCGTGCATCAGATGGCGCAGCGCGACGGTGACCAGACTCGCATGGGCCATCCTTCCGGCACACTCGCGGTCGGTGCCGAAGCGATCTGCCGGGACGGCAAGTGGATCGCCACCAAAGCCATCATGAGCCGCAGTGCGCGACGCCTGATGGAGGGCTGGGTAAGAGTGCCGGCCGACCCTGGCCAGCCCGCGCCCTGAATTATCCCCCACCCCTTGGAGAGCCGCGCCCAGCAACGCTCTCCGCCCGATTGTCGATGCTCGCAGGAGAGTCCCCATGCTCGCCGCGACATGAAGCGAGCACCATTCCGGAAATGCCCATGATTCGGCAAGCTCTCCGCAGAGGACATTCATGCGCTTTTTCCCTATGAAGAACACGTGGCATGCGATATACAAAATCATGTAAAAACGTTCAAAAAACACTTGCGTCCCCAGGAAAAGCGCACCACTATTAGCGTTGCGTGATATGACGCAATTTCCCAACACACTTTGTGAAGGAGGCTTGAAGATGGCAACAGCCAAAAAACCCGCGGCCAAGACAGCCGCCAAGAAGC
>UEXY01000161.1_pt1 | contig 56138 bp, 55 predicted proteins | sample 4301061 | NCBI WGS metagenome assembly UEXY01 (sample SAMEA4773184, study PRJEB27434) | metagenome | biome: 2259; feature: agricultural soil; material: soil | place: USA | collected 2014-09 | depth 0.25 m | reverse complement strand
GTATCCGATGCACGCGCCAGCGGCGATACTTCGACCGGATAATCGACGATGTAGGTCGGCTCCCACAATTGCGCTTCGGCGGTTTCCTCGAACAGCGCCAGCTGCAGCGCGCCCAGGCCGGAGATGACGTGCGGCGTGACGCCGAATTTCTTCAGTTCCTGTTTCAGGAAGGCGGCATCGTGCAATTGCTCGTGGGTGTAATGCGGTGCGTACTTGTTGATGGCGCCGATGATGGTCAGGCGATGGAACGGTTGCGACAGGTCTAGCTCGCGTCCTTGGTAGGTCAGCTTGGCGGTGCCGTGGGCGTCGATCGCGGCCTGCCGGATCACCGCTTCGGTGAAATCCATCAGCCATTTGTAGTCGACGTAGGCCGCATAGAACTCCATCATCGTGAATTCCGGATTGTGGCGCGGCGACACACCCTCGTTGCGGAAGTTGCGATTGACCTCGAACACACGTTCGAAACCTCCCACCACCAGCCGCTTCAGGTACAACTCGGGAGCGATGCGCAGGAACATTTGCATGTCGAGCGCATTGTGATGCGTGATGAACGGTTTGGCCGCCGCGCCGCCCGGGATCGGATGCAGCATCGGCGTCTCGACTTCCATGAAGCCGTGCTCTGCCATGAAGCGGCGGATCGATGACATCGCGGCCGTGCGCGCCTTGAAGGTGCGGCGCGTCTCCTCGCTGGTGATCAGATCGACATAGCGTTGACGGTATTTGGTTTCCTGATCGGACAAGCCGTGGAACTTGTCCGGCAGCGGGCGCAGCGACTTGGTCAGCAGGCGCAAGCCGGTGACCTTGACCGACAGTTCGCCGGTTCTGGTCTTGAACAGCAGGCCTTCGGCGCCGAGAATGTCGCCGAGATCGTAATGCTTGAACGCCGCGTGCGTGGCTTCACCCGCATTGTCATTGGTGATGTACAACTGGATGCGGCCGTCGGCCTTGCGGCCGGACGCGTCCTGGACGGTGGCGAAGGATGCCTTGCCCATCACGCGTTTCAGCATCATGCGGCCGGCGATCGATACCTTGATCGGCTGCGCTTCGAGTTCCTCGTTGTTCAGTTCGCCGTAGCGGGCGTGCAGGTCGGCGGCCTTGTGTTCGGGGCGAAAATCGTTGGGGAAGGCGACGCCTTGTTCGCGCAGCGCGGCCAGCTTGGCGCGACGCTCGGCAATGATCGAATTTTCGTCTTGGGCCGGGGCCGTTTGTTCGTGTTGGTTGGTCATGGACAGGAAACGATTTTATTGTGAAATGGCGATGCGCGTTTACACACCTTGCTTGAGCGAGGCGGCGATGAAATCGTCCAGATCACCGTCGAGCACGGCCTTGGTGTTGCCGACTTCGTGGTTGGTGCGCAAGTCCTTGATGCGCGACTGGTCGAGCACATACGAGCGGATCTGATGACCCCAGCCGACGTCGGTTTTCGAGTCTTCCAGCTTCTGCTGCTCGCTCATCCGCTTGCGCAATTCCTGCTCGTACAAACGCGATTTCAGCATCTCCCATGCCTCGGCTCGGTTGCGATGCTGGCTGCGGTCGTTCTGGCATTGGACGACGATGCCGGAAGGCGCGTGCGTCAGGCGTACCGCGGAGTCGGTCTTGTTGATGTGCTGTCCACCGGCGCCGGAAGCGCGGTAGGTGTCGACGCGCACATCGGCCGGATTGATGTCGATGTCGATCGACTCATCCACTTCCGGATACACGAAAATGCTGGAGAACGAGGTATGGCGGCCATTGGCGGAATCGAACGGCGATTTGCGCACCAGGCGGTGCACGCCGGTTTCGGTGCGCAGGAAGCCGTATGCGTAATCGCCTTCGACTTTCAGCGTCGCGGTCTTGATGCCGGCGACTTCGCCGTCCGACTGTTCGAGGATTTCGACCTTGAAACCCTTGCGTTCGCAGTAACGCAGATACTGGCGCAGCAGCATCGATGCCCAGTCTTGCGCCTCGGTGCCGCCGGCACCGGCCTGAATGTCGATGAAGCAGTTGTTGGGGTCCATCGGATTGGAAAACATCCGGCGGAACTCCATGCCTTCCACCAGCTTTTGCAGTTCCGCGGCATCGTGCTCGATCGCGAGCAGCGTGTCTTCATCCTGCTCTTCGCGCGCCATGTCGAACAGGTCGCGCGCATCGCCGAGGTCGGCATCGATCTTGGTGAGGGTGAGGACGATCGCTTCCAGCGATTTCTTTTCCCTGCCGAGTTCCTGGGCCCGCTTCGGATCGTTCCAGACCGTGGGGTCTTCCAGTTCGGCGTTGACTTGTTCGAGTTTCTCCGACTTCACATCGAAGTCAAAGATACCTCCGTAGTTCGGCTGCGCGAGTAGCGAGATCCGCAAGCAAGGAGGAGAGGGAATTGAGGCGTTCGGCTTCCATGATAATTTCTTGGGCGATCAAACTTGGCATTATACCCGAGCGGAAAGCGCGGTTGGCGCCGCGAATAGCGGCTTTTGATGCCAATTTGGCGCGAACATGCGGCAAATTCGGGCAGCCTGCGCCAAGTTTTGTCGCGCGGCAAGTTGCCGGCGTCTCAGGCGGCCTGCGCGTGCTCTACTAGCAATTGCACGCGGGTCACGCCGTTGTATTCGTTGGCATCCAGGCGATATGCCACTGTCGCCCGCTCCGGCAAATCGTCGACGTGGCCGAACCAAATCGCATCGTAGCGGCGGCCATCCTTTTCCAGCATCAGCTTCAGATGCTTTTCTTTCAGGATGCGCTGGTTCAACACGCGGAATTCGTCGCAGAACAGCGGCGGCGCAAAACCCTGGCCCCACACCTGGCCATCGATCAGCTCGATGAATTGTGGCGTGAAGTAGGCTTCTTCCAGCGGGCCGTCGGTTTCCACGACGCGCTCCAGCTGGTTCTGTGTCAGCCAGTCGCGGCCGACCATTTCGAACGCTGCCGCGAACGCGTCGAGCGCATCGGCGCGTATCGTCAGGCCCGCCGCCATCGCGTGGCCGCCGAATTTCTGGATCACCGACGGCGCATGCTTGGATACCAGGTCCAGCGCGTCGCGCAGATGGAAGCCGGCGATCGAGCGACCCGAACCTTTGAGCAGGCCTTCACCACCCGGCGCGAAGGTGATTGTCGGACGGTAAAACTTGTCTTTCAGCCGCGACGCGACGATGCCGATCACGCCCTGGTGCCACGATGCGTCGAACACGCTGATGGTGGTTTTGTTCTGCGGGTCGAAGCTGTCCAGCAGCGCCAGCGCGGTATCCTGCATGTCCGCTTCGATGTCGCGCCGCTCGCGGTTGATGCTGTCGAGCTGTTGCGCAATGGCCCAGGCGCGGCCCTCGTCGTCGGTGGTCAGGCATTCGATGCCGAGCGACATGTCGGCCAGGCGGCCGGCGGCGTTCAGGCGCGGCCCGAGTGCGAAACCGAGATCGAAGGGCGTGGCGCGCCGCGCTTCGCGTGCGGTCGCGCGAAACAGCGCGGCCACGCCGGGCTGCATGCGGCCGGCGCGCATGCGCTTGAGGCCTTGCGCGACCAGGATGCGATTGTTGGCGTCGAGCTTGACGACGTCGGCCACGGTGCCGAGCGCAACCAGATCGAGCAGCGCATCGAGCTTCGGCTGGCTCTTTGCGTCGAATACGCCGCGTTTGCGCATCTCGGCGCGCAGCGCCAGCAGCACGTAGAACATCACGCCGACACCGGCCAGATTCTTGCTCGGGAAGCCGCAGGACGGCTGGTTCGGGTTGACGATCACGCACGCATCGGGCAGCCTGTCCGCCGGCAGGTGATGGTCGGTGACGACGACCTCGATGCCGAGGCGTTTTGCTTCCGCCACGCCGTCGATGCTGGCGATGCCGTTGTCGACGGTGATAATGATATCGGGCGATTTTTCGCGCATGGTCAGCGCGACGATTTCCGGCGTCAGGCCGTAGCCGTATTCGAAACGGTTGGGCACGATGTAGTCGACGTTGGCGCCGAGCGCGCGCAGGCCGCGCAGCGCGACCGCGCAGGCGGTGGCGCCGTCGCAGTCGTAATCGGCGACGACCACCAGTTTCCTGCGCGCTGCAATCGCATCGGCCAGAAAGGTGGCGGCAGCATCGATATGCAGCAAACCGGATGGCGTAATCAGCGAATTCAGTTCGCTCGACAATTCGCGCACATCCGCTAGGCCGCGTGCCGCGTACAGCCGTGCGAGCACCGGATGAACGCCTTGCTGGCGCAGCAGCTCAGCGGTGCGGAACGGATAGTTGCGAATGGCAATGCGGGTCACGGACATAATGTCGCGAGAGAAGGCTTGACCCAGAATTTTCGCAGAGAGAACCGGGTGGTCGTGAAGCGGGAAATGCGCGAGTCGTTGGTGAGAATGAATTGGACGGCGTCGATGGTTCCCGCTGTCAGCGCGGCGCGCAAGGGCGCGAACCAATCAGTTTCCAGCTTGCGCACCTGGTCCAGCCAGTGAGACCAGTCGCTCGATAGCGCCGGTTCCAGGAGTTCGTCCAATAGGACGAGGCCGTGCTCCGGCCGGGCGGCGGCCAATTGTGCAGCGGAGCCGGCGCGCGTATTGCGCGGAACAAATTGAGCGAATGCCTGTATCCAGCCGGCCAGGTTGATGGTATCGGTGTAGCGATTCGGTGCGGGCTTTGCAATGGCAGCAGCGCCGCCCCACAGCCAGATCGAATTGACCGGCTTCAGGCCTTGCGCTTCGCGGGCGGCATTGACCGGATGGTCGAACCAGTGCATCTGTACTTCATTCTGCACCTTGCGCCAGTCGCGTTCGCCGGCTCCCTGCGGCATCCAGATATCGATGTTGTGGCCGGCGGCCGCATCCGGCGTGGACGTCTGCAACTCGATCCAGTCATCGGCACGCACGAACCAGGTGTCGGCGCTGCCGTACAGCAAGCTTCTGCCGGTTTCCGCAAACAGTTCCTGTGCAATCGAAAACAGAGCGCGCGCTTCCTGCTCCGCCAGCGTGAGCTGCCGGGGGTCGGTCAGCACGAGATGGTCGCGGGCGATATGAATGTGCACTGGCTGCAGCACGAACCAGGTGCCGGCGTCGACCTTCAAGCCGTACGAGCGCATCAGTGCGGCGGCGATCGCAGGGCTGGTATGCGCGGCATTTTCTACTGCGAATTGCCGTGCCAGCCAGGTCTCGTGCGGCAGCGCGCGCGCGAAGGCGTCGATGCTTTGATGCGACGTGCCGCCGCGTTCCGGTCGGCTGCGCGCGCTCAGTATGGCGAGTGCGGGAGTGTTCAGTTCTTTCAGCAGATCGGCGGCTATTTGCGCCGGCGGCAGGGCGAAGGGAATCAGGATATCGAGGCGACTCATGCGCGCATTGTAGGACAAATGTATGGCAAACTGCGGGCTGCATCGAATGTTGCCAATCGATCTATCCGGCGAGCGGCGCTCAACGGACGGGCCGCTGCGTGCATCGGGATGTTCGGCAGTTGCATTCTGGGAGTCTCCTTTTGAGTATCGTTAAAAATCTACCGTTTGAATGGCTGGTCGGCATGCGCTACACGCGTGCGGGCCGGCGCAGCGGGCGCAATAGTTTCATTTCATTTATTTCGCTGATCTCGATGGCCGGCATTGCGCTCGGCGTTGCCGCGCTGATCGTCGTGTTGTCCGTGATGAACGGTTTTCAGAAGGAAGTGCGGGACCGCATGCTGTCGGTGCTGTCGCATATCGAAGTCTACGACGCGTCCGGCAGCTTGCCGGACTGGCGTGAGACGGCGCGGGAAGCGATGCAAGTAAAGGAAGTGAAGGGCGCAGCGCCGTATGTGGCGGGACAAGCGATGATGACACGCGACGATACGGTGCGCGGCGTCGTCATCCGCGGCGTGTTGCCGCAGGAAGAGCCAAAGGTGTCCGACGTCGCTTCGCAGGTGCGCCAGGGCAGTTTCAATAGCCTGCAGTCGGGCGAATTCAATATCGTGCTCGGCAGCGAGCTGGCGCGCGGCCTGCATGTCGGCGTCGGCGACAAGGTTACGATGATTACGCCGCAGGGCCAGGTGACGCCCGCCGGCGTGCTGCCGCGGTTAAAGCAGTTTACAGTCGGCGGCATCTTCGAGGCCGGGCATCACGAGTACGATTCTGGCCTCGCGTTCATCCATATCGATGACGCGATGCGCATGTTCAAGCTCGACGCACCCTCTGGTCTGCGCTTGCGAGTGGCCGACATGCAACGCGCACCGGAAGTCGCGCTGACCCTATCGCGGGTACTCAACGGCAATCTGCTGATACTCGACTGGTCGAAGCAGAATCGCACCTGGTTTGCCGCGGTGCAGACCGAGAAGCGCATGATGTTCATCATCCTGACGCTGATCATCGCGGTCGCCGCCTTCAATCTGGTATCGACGCTGGTGATGACAGTGACCGACAAGCAGGCCGACATCGCGATCCTGCGCACGCTGGGCGCGTCGCCCGCTTCGATCATGAAGATTTTCATTATCCAGGGCGCACTGGTCGGTCTGATCGGCACTGCGCTGGGCGTGCTGCTGGGTGTGACGGTGGCCTTGAACATCGATGTGATCGTGCCTTTCATCGAGCATCTGCTCGGCGTGCAGTTCCTGTCCAAGGAAATCTATCTGATCACCGCGCTGCCGTCCGACCTGCGCTGGCCTGACGTTTGGACCATCGGCAGCGTGGCGGTGGTGCTGGCCTTCTTCGCGACGCTGTATCCGAGCTGGCGCGCCGCCAATGTGCGCCCGGCGGAAGCGCTGCGTTACGAATAGTTCAAACCTGGAATAACGATGGATCAGATCGTATTGTCATGCCGCGGCCTTGCAAAAACCTTCACGCAGGGAAAGTATTCGGTCGATGTGCTGCGGCATATCGACTTTGGCGTCGCGCGCGGAGAGCGAGTGGCGATCGTCGGCGCGTCCGGATCGGGCAAGTCGACCTTGCTGCATTTGCTGGGTGGGCTGGACGTGCCGTCGGCCGGCAGCGTGAATCTGCTCGGCCAGGATTTTGCCAGCCTGAACGAAAAAGGGCGCGGGGATTTACGCAATGGCGCGCTTGGTTTCGTTTACCAGTTCCACCATTTGCTGCCGGAGTTTTCCGCCCTTGACAACGTCGGCATGCCGTTGATGATCAAGCGCAAGACCCGCGCCGAAGCGCAGCACGCGGCGCAGCAGGTGCTGGCGCGCGTCGGCCTCGCCAATCGCGTCACGCATGTGCCGGGCGAACTGTCCGGCGGCGAACGCCAGCGGGTCGCGCTGGCGCGCGCGCTGGTCACCCAGCCGGCCTGCGTGCTGGCCGACGAACCGACCGGCAACCTCGATCGTGCCACCGCGCACAAGACCTTCGACCTGATGCTGGAGCTGTCGCGCACGCTTGGCACCGCCTTCGTCATCGTCACCCACGACATCGAGCTGGCGCGCCATTGCGATCGCGTGCTGCGCCTGTCGGAGGATGGCCTGCATCCATATGTGGATTGACACGCACTGTCATCTCGACGCCGGTGAATTCGGCGCCGAGTCCGACGCGATTGCGGTGCGCGCCGCGGCGCAGGGCGTGTCCCGCATCGTGATCCCGGCGGTGGAGCGCGGCAATTTCGAGATCGTGCGCCAGCTCGCCGGGCGGCAAGCCAACTGCGCGTATGCGCTCGGCATTCACCCGATGTTCGTGCCGCAGGCGGCGGACGACGATCTCGATGCGTTGCGCGCGGCGGTCGGTGCGGCGATGCATGATCCGCGCTTCGTCGCCATCGGTGAAATCGGCCTTGATTTTTTCGTGCCGGGGCTGAGCGAGGGTCCGCTGCGCGACAAGCAGGAACGCTTCTACAGCGAGCAGCTCAGGATTGCACGCGATTTCGGCTTGCCGGTTTTGCTGCATGTGCGCCGTTCGCAGGACGGCATACTCAAATACCTGCGCCGTATTGCCGTGCCAGGCGGCATCGCGCATGCGTTCAACGGCAGCTTCCAGCAAGCGGACGAATTCATCCGGCGCGGCTTCAAGCTCGGATTCGGTGGCGCAATGACCTTCACCCGCGCGTTGCAGATCCGGCGGCTGGCGGCCGAATTGACGGAAGATGCGCTGGTGCTGGAAACCGATGCGCCGGATATCTCGCCGGCATGGCTGCGCCCGAAGCGCAACAGTCCAGAGGAGCTGCCGCGCATCGGGCAGACGCTGGCCGAACTGCGCGGCATGCCGGTCGAGCTGGCGGCGCAACTGACTTCGCGCAACGCGCGTTCGGTCTTGCCCCGACTGGCGCACTTAAGCTAGAGCGATGCGCTGCGTCGTTCTCGGCTTCGTCGCAGGTGCCGCGCTGCTGCAGAATCAGGCTGCTTTACCCTCGCCTCAGATCCTGGCGCTGCTGCTCGTCGCGGCGTTCGTCGCACTTCTGTCGGCACGAAAAATTCATCGTTACCGTTTGCGCATTGCCGCGTTCGCGTGCTGCGGCGTCGTACTCGGCTTTGCCTGGGCCGGCCTGTTTGCGCAGCACTACCTGGCGCGTGAGCTGCCGCAAGAATGGGAGGGCAAGGATGTTACGGTCATCGGCACGATAGACAGTTTGCCGTACTCGTTCGAGCGCGGCGTACGCTTCGATTTTGCGGTCGAGCGCGTCGTCGATGCGGACGATGAACGGCCGGTGCTGCCGCCGCGACTGGCACTGTCGTGGTATTCCGGATTCCGCGCCGAAGAGTTGCAGGCGATCGGAAAAGTACAAGCGGGCGAGCGCTGGCAATTGACGGTGCGCCTGCGCCGTCCGCACGGCAATGCAAATCCTTGGGGTTTCGATTACGAAGTCTGGTTGCTCGAACAGAATCTGCGCGCCACCGGTTACGTACGCCCCGACCGCGGGACGACCCTGAAGAACCAGCGGTTGGACGAGTTCGTTCCCGGTTTCGGCAATGCCGTCGAGTACTGTCGCGGCTGGCTGCGCGACCGGATTTACGATGCGCTGCCGGACAAGGAATATGCGGGCGTGATCGTGGCGCTGGTAATTGGCGATCAGCGCGCGGTCAATCAATCCGATTGGAAGGTGTTCAACCGCACTGGAATCGGCCACCTGATTTCGATCTCTGGCCTGCATATCACGATGATCGCGGGCTTGTTTGCGGCAGCTGTCTTCGCATTGTGGCGTCGCTCTTTTTTCACTGAGGCGAACCTGCCGCTATTGCTGCCGGCGCAAAAAGCCGCGGCACTGGCGGGTATGACGATGGCGCTGCTGTATGTGCTGTTGGCCGGCTTCGGCGTGCCGGCGCAGCGCACGCTGTACATGCTGACGGTGGTCGCGCTGGCGCTATGGTTTGGTCGCATCACGAGCGTGTCGCATGTGCTGTGCATGGCGCTCGGCATCGTCGCGCTGCTCGATCCGTGGGCAGTGCTGTGGCCGGGATTCTGGCTGTCGTTCGGCGCGGTGGCGGTAATTCTTTTTGCATCGGTCGGCCGCGCCGAACCGCGCCTCTCGGGGAGTGCTCCGCGTGGGCAACGCTGGCTGCTTGTGCTCAGGTCCGCCACGCATACTCAATACGTCGTGACGGTGGGGTTGGTGCCGCTGACGATGCTGCTGTTCGGACAGGTATCGCTGGTCAGCCCACTCGCCAATGCGATCGCGATTCCGCTGATCAGTTTTATCGTCACGCCCTTGTCGCTGGCTGGCAGCATATTGCCGTCGCCGCTTGCCGGATGGGTGCTTGGCACGGCTCATTTTCTGGTCGAATGGCTGGCACGCGCATTGGCATGGCTGAGCGAATTTCCGGCCGCGGTCTGGAGCGCGCCCATCCCTGCATGGTGGGCGTTTGCCGCGGCGCTGGCCGGCACTCTGTGGCTGCTTGCGCCGCGCGGCTGGCCGGCGCGCTGGCTCGGGATCGGCGGCCTGCTGCCGCTGCTGCTGGCCGCGCCATCGCATCCGCGGCACGGTGAAATGTGGGTCACCGCTTTCGATGTCGGGCAAGGCATGGCGCTGCTGATCGAAACCCCGCAGCGGCGTCTGCTGTACGACACCGGGCCTGCCTATTCGGCCGAGTCGGATAGCGGCAATCGCGTGATCCTGCCGTACCTGAAGGCGCGCGGCATCCATCGACTCGACGCCATAATCGTCTCGCATAGCGATGCCGATCATTCAGGCGGCGCGCTGTCGATCCTCGATGAAATCGACGTCGGCTGGGTCTCTTCGTCGCTGCCCCCCGAGCATCCGATCGTCAAGCAGGCGCGCAGCCATCAGCGCTGCGAGGCGGGCCAATCGTGGTCGTGGGATGACGTGCGTTTCGACATGCTGCATCCGGGCGCCGCCAGCTATGACAGTACGAAGTGGAAGCCGAACGCGCGCAGCTGCACGCTCAAGCTGACGATCGGCAGCAAGTCCATCCTGCTGCCGGGCGACATCGAAGCGGGGCAGGAGGCCGAGCTGCTGGAAGGTGATCGTGAACAATTACGCGCGTCGGTGCTGCTGGCGCCGCATCACGGCAGCGGCACGTCGTCGACCAGACCCTTCCTGCGCGCGGTACAACCCGAGATCGCGCTGTTCCAGGTCGGCTATCGCAACCGTTATCGCCATCCGAAGGCGGAAGTGTTCGAACGCTACGGCGAGCTCGGCATCAGGCGCATCCGCAGCGACGACTCGGGCGCAGTCACGTTTGCCTTCGGCTCGCGTCTTGATGTTTCCGAATACCGCAACGAGCATGCCCGCTACTGGTATGGCCGCTGACCGTCGGGTTTCCGCCATCCCGTCACAATCGAATTACAATGCGAGGCACTTCCATCGCCCAGCCTCCTGCCAACACTATGAGCCGACCGACGCTCCATTTCGCGCACGCAAACAGTTACCCCGCGGGCACCTATCGCAGGTTCTTCGATCATCTAGGCACGTATTACGACGTGCAGGCGCTCGACATGCACGCTCACAACCCGTCCTACCCGGTACGCAACGGCTGGTCGGATCTGGCGCGCGAATTGATTGACGAATTGATGGCGCGCTACGCGGAGCCGGTGATTCTGGTCGGCCATTCGATGGGCGGAGTGCTGAGCCTGATGGTTGCCAAGGCCAGGCCGGACCTGGTGCGCTGCGTGGTGCTGCTGGACGCGCCCGTCGTAGCCGGCTGGCGTGCGGTGTTGCTGCGCTTCGTAAAACGCCTTGGCATCGACGGCAGATTCCCGCCTGCGCAGCTGTCGGCGAAGCGCCGCAATCTGTGGCCAGATGCGCAGGCCGCATATGAGCACTACGCGGCCAAGCCGATGTTCGCCGCGTGGCAGCCGCAAGTTTTGCAAGACTATATTGAACATGGGTTGGCTCCGCATGTCGAAGGGGTCGCCCTGCGTTTTACGCGCGAGATGGAAACCGCCGTCTATCGCAGCCTGCCGCATCACATCGGCGCCATGATGCGCCGTGCGCCGCCGGTGCCCGTGGGTTTTATCGGCGGGATCGATTCGACCGAATGCCGGCAGGCCGGATTGAAAGCGACGCGCCGTCTGGTCGGGCGGCATTTCGCGCAGCTTCCCGGCGGCCATCTTTTTCCGATGGAGCGTCCCGCGGCGGCAGCCAATGCGGTCCACCGGATGATCCAGTCACTGATTGCTGCTTGAGCGATATTTATGCGCGATACCCATTTGAAGTCTGTTGCCGCAGTCCTGCTGTTCTCTGCCTGCAAACTGGTTCACGCCGATGGGCTGGCCGGTTTCTTCGATGATTATCGGCAGGCGCGCGCCGAAGGCAAGGTGTCGCACCTGGTGGACATCGACAACGATACGCTGCTGATGAATCGAAATGACGGCTTCTATACGAGTGGCATGAGATACACGCAGACACATACATTGCGCGGCAAGGAACACGCAGTCACTTACGGCTGGCGCGTCGGACAGGAACAGTACACGGCATCCGACATCAAGCTGCCGCCGCAACTGGTCGGCCCGCCCGATCATCCGTACGCCGGCTGGCTCTATGGCGGCCTATTCAAGGAAGTGCGGCGCGCCGATGGCAGCCATCTGCGCATAGGCGTCGATATCGGCTGTCTCGGTCCTTGCGCCGGTGGCGAGCGCACGCAAACGACTTTTCACCGGATCATCCGGCAGCCGCTGCCACAAGGCTGGTCGAAGCAAGTCAGGAACGAGCTCGGCGTAGTGCTGCACGCCGACATGGCGCCGGTGCGCTGGGCGCCGAGGGAGTCGGTCGATATCACTCCCAGTGTGAACGCGCGCTTCGGCAATATTTTTACCGATGCCGGCGCCGGTGTGACGGTACGCGCGGGCCGATTGAATCGACAGCCGGATGCGCCCTCGCTGTACGCCTTTTGGCGGACCGACGTGCGCGCGGTGGTTTATAACGCGACGCTGCAGGGCGGTTATTTTTCGAGCAACAATCCGCATACCGTCGATCCAAAGCGCGCCGTCGGCGAGGCGGAGCTGGGCGTCGCCTGGCGGCACGGCGCTTACGGTGCGATGGTGTCGGTCGTCAGGCGCAGCAACGAGATCCGCGCGCTGCCGAACTCGGTCGGCGCGCAAAGCTATGTCCGCCTGCAGTTTTCGTACGCGCCCTAGGGTTGGATGGCAAGCCGACCGGGGTGTAAAAAACCGGCGGCGGAGGGGAAGGGGTACCGGTTTGGGGTATAATTTGAATTTCCCGCAAGTGCCGTCCGGCACATCTCAGCAATGACCAAGTTTGTATTCGTCACTGGCGGCGTTGTTTCATCCCTCGGTAAAGGGATTGCAGCTGCCTCTCTCGCGGCGATCCTCGAATCGCGCGGCCTCAAAGTCACTCTCATCAAGCTCGATCCGTACATCAACGTCGATCCGGGGACGATGAGTCCGTTCCAGCATGGTGAAGTGTTCGTCACCGACGACGGCGCCGAAACCGACCTCGATCTCGGGCACTATGAGCGCTTCATCACCGCGAAGATGAAGAAACTCAACAACTTCACTACTGGCCAGATTTACGAATCGGTAATCCGCAAGGAGCGCCGCGGCGAGTATCTCGGCAAAACCGTGCAGGTGATTCCGCACATCACCAACGAAATCCAGGACTATATCCATCGCGGCGCCGAAGGCTTCGACGTGGCATTGGTTGAAATCGGCGGCACCGTCGGCGACATCGAATCGCTGCCTTTCCTTGAAGCCGCGCGTCAGTTGAGCTTGCGCGCCGGCCGTAATGCGACCGCGTTCATCCACCTGACGCTGGTGCCGTATATCGCGTCCGCCGGCGAACTGAAAACCAAGCCGACACAGCATAGCGTGCAAAAGCTGCGCGAGATCGGCATCTCGCCGGATGCATTGCTGTGTCGCGCCGACCGCCCCATTCCGGACGACGAGCGCGCGAAGATTTCGCTGTTTTCCAACGTGCAGGAAGAGGCAGTCATATCGGTCTGGGATGCCGACACGATTTACAAGATTCCGCAGATGTTGCACGACCAGGGTCTGGACCGGATCGTGTGCGACAAGCTCGGCCTGGAGGCCAGGCCGGCCGACCTGTCGGTCTGGAACAAGCTGGTTTATGCGCTCGAGCACCCGAAGGCGGAAGTCACGATCGGCATGGTCGGCAAATATGTCGATCTGACCGAATCGTACAAGTCGTTGACCGAAGCATTGCGCCACGCCGGCATTCACACCGAAAGCCGGGTCAACATCGAATACATTGATTCGGAAGAACTCGAAGACCGCGGCACCGCGGCGCTGGAAAAATACGACGCGATCCTGGTACCCGGCGGCTTCGGCAAGCGCGGCGTCGAGGGCAAGATTGCCGCCGCCCGCTATGCACGCGAAAACGGCGTGCCTTACCTCGGCATTTGCCTCGGCATGCAGGTCGCGCTGATCGAATTTGCGCGCAACAAGGCCGGGTTGGCCAAGTCGAATTCGACCGAATTCGATCCGGAAACCGAACATCCGGTGGTCGCGTTGATCACCGAATGGCAAAACCACGACGGCAAGGTCGAAAAGCGCGATGTCAATTCCGATCTCGGCGGCACCATGCGCCTCGGCGCACAGACCTGCGCGGTCAAGCCGGGCACGATCGCGGCGGAAATCTACGGCGACAAGGTGACGGAGCGGCATCGCCACCGCTATGAAGCGAATAACCATTACCTCGGCCGCGTCGAGGAAGCGGGTTTGATCGTATCGGCGCGTACTCCGACTGAAGACTTGTGCGAAATCATGGAACTGCCGCGTTCCGGCGATCAAGCGCATCCATGGTTCGTCGGCGTGCAGTATCACCCGGAATTCAAGTCGACCCCGCGCGACGGCCACCCGTTGTTCATCTCTTTCATCAGGTCGGCGTTGGCGCACAAGCATGCGTCCTCGCAAAGGAAAGTGGCATGAGGCTCTGTAGTTTCGAGGTTGGGCTGGATCGGCCGTTCTTCCTGATCGCCGGTCCGTGCGTGATCGAGTCGCGGCAGATGGCGCTCGATACCGCCGGCCGCCTGAAGGAGCTCACCACCGAACTCGGCATCCCTTTCATCTACAAGTCTTCATTCGACAAGGCGAACCGTTCGTCCGGCACCTCGTTTCGCGGCCTGGGCATGGAAAAGGGATTGGAAATACTGGCCGAAGTGAAGAAGCAGATCGGCGTACCGGTGCTCACTGACATTCACGAAATCGACGAAATCAAGCCGGTCGCTGCGATCGTCGACGTGCTGCAGACGCCGGCCTTCCTGTGCCGGCAGACCGACTTCATCCGCGCCTGCGCGCAATCCGGCAAGCCGGTCAATATCAAGAAGGGCCAGTTTCTTGCGCCCGGCGACATGAAGAATGTGATCGACAAGGCGCGTGCCGCAGCGAAAGAAGCAGGGCTGGAGCAGGACAACTTCATGGCCTGCGAACGCGGCGCCTCGTTCGGCTACAACAATCTGGTGTCCGACATGCGCTCGCTCGCGATCATGCGCGAGACTGGCTGTCCGGTTGTATTCGACGCCACGCATTCGGTGCAATTACCGGGCGGGCAGGGGAGTTCTTCCGGCGGTCAGCGCGAATTCGTGCCGGTGCTGGCGCGTGCCGCCGTCGCGGCCGGCATCGCCGGATTGTTCATGGAAACCCACCCAAATCCGGCCGAAGCCAAATCCGATGGTCCGAACGCGGTTCCGTTAGCGCGTATGAAAGACTTGCTGGCAACGCTGATCGACCTCGATCGCGTGGTGAAAAAAGCGGGCTTTCTCGAAACCGATTTTTCTTGATCGGCTGCAGGTGTGCTTGGCGCACCTCCGTACTGAATTTCTTTGATCTGGGAGACTTGAATGAGTGCCATCGTAGACATCATTGGCCGCGAAGTGATCGACTCGCGCGGCAACCCGACCGTCGAATGCGACGTGCTGCTGGAGTCCGGCGTGATGGGCCGCGCCGCGGTGCCGTCCGGCGCGTCGACCGGCTCGCGCGAAGCGATTGAATTGCGCGACGGCGATAAGAGTCGCTATCTGGGCAAGGGCGTGCTGAAAGCCTGCGAGCACATCAATACCGAAATCTCGGAAGCGATCATGGGGCTGGACGCCAACGAGCAGGCGTTCCTCGACCGCACGCTGATCGACCTCGACGGCACCGACAATAAGGCGCGCCTGGGTGCGAACGCGACGCTGGCGGTGTCGATGGCGGTCGCGAAAGCGGCCGCCGAGGAATCTGGCCTGCCGCTGTACCGCTACTTCGGCGGCTCCGGCGCGATGCAGATGCCGGTGCCGATGATGAACGTGATCAACGGCGGCGCGCATGCGGACAACAACCTCGATCTGCAGGAATTCATGATCATTCCGGTCGGTGCGCCGAGTTTCCGCGAAGCGATCCGTTATGGCGCCGAAGTGTTCCATACGCTCAAGAAAATCCTGCACGACAAGGGTCTGACCACCGCGGTCGGCGACGAAGGCGGCTTCGCGCCGTCGGTCGCCAACCATGAGGAAGCCATCAAGCTGATCCTGCAGGCGATCGAGCAGGCCGGCTACGAGCCGGGCACGCAGATCGCGCTCGGCCTCGATTGCGCGGCGTCCGAGTTTTACAAGGACGGCCAGTACCGGCTGGACGGCGAAGGGCTGGCGCTGTCGTCGGCCGACTTCACCAATCTGCTGGCGACCTGGTGCGACAAGTATCCGATCATTTCGATCGAGGACGGCATGGCCGAGAACGACTGGGACGGTTGGGCGACCTTGACCAACGCGCTGGGCAAGAAGGTGCAGCTGGTGGGCGACGACCTGTTCGTGACCAACACCCGGATCCTGCGCGAAGGGATCCAGAAGAACATCGCGAACTCGATCCTGATCAAGATCAACCAGATCGGCACCTTGACCGAAACCTTCGCGGCGATCGAGATGGCGAAACGGGCCGGCTACACCGCGGTGATTTCGCACCGTTCTGGCGAGACTGAGGATGCGACAATCGCCGACATCGCGGTCGGCACCAATGCGTTGCAGATCAAGACCGGCTCGATGTCGCGCTCCGACCGCATCGCCAAATACAACCAGTTGCTGCGCATCGAGGAAGACCTCGGTGATATCGCCAGCTATCCGGGGCGCAGCGCGTTTTACAATCTGCGTTAAGATCAAAAAAGATCAACGATAAATTTGGGGGCGCAAGCCCCCAAATTTGTAATTAGAATGCTTGCATGCGTCTGATCACTCTTAGTCTCGCTGCCTTGCTGATCCTGATCCAGTTTCCTTTATGGCTGGGCAAGGGCGGATGGCTGCGCGTCTGGGATCTCGACAATCAGGCTATCGCCGCGCAAAAGAAGAATGAGGAACTGAAGGCGCGCAACGCGAAGCTGAATTCCGAAGTGCGCGACCTGCGCGACGGCACAGGCGCGGTCGAGGAGCGCGCGCGCTATGAACTGGGCATGATCAAGGATGGTGAAATCTTCATCCAGATCCTCGAACCGAACGGCAAGCCCGCAGCAGCGCCAACACCGTCCAAATCCAACTGAGGTACGGGCTCAGTGCATCATCCGGATCAAACCTGATGAGTACAGGATGGTAGTGTGGGCACCGCGTGCCCACACTACGAATTTATCTGGTTTGCCTACTCAATGCCTGACCCGTCCCGGCTGCTGAATCGCGCCGCTTGAACTATCAACCGCAAACAGTTGTGCGCAGTCGACCTTGTCGAACTCGTAATGCTGGCCGCAGAAATCGCAATTGATCGCGAGCTTGCCGAGATCCGCGAGTGCGGAATCGATCTCCGGCTTGCCGAGCATGCGCAGCATGTTGCCGACCTTTTCGCGGGTGCAGCTGCAATGGAAGCTCGGATGGCGTGGTTCGAACACGCGGATCGTCTCTTCCCAGAACAGGCGCCGCATCAAGGTGCCGATATCGGTCGACAGCAGTTCTTCCCTGCGTAAGGTCGAGGCCAGCATGACGGTGTGGTTCCAGGTTTCCGCAGCGTCGGCAATCGGCGCGTCGATGCCGCCTTCTTTCGGCAATTTTTGCAGCAACAGGCCGCGCGAGATGTTCCGGTCGGCGGCCAGCCACAGCTTGGTGTCCAGTTGCTCCGAACGCAGCATGTAATTCTCGATCACCACCGCGACCGACGCGCCATCCAGCGGCACGATGCCTTGATAGGGTTGCTGGCCAGGCAGCTTGTCCTTGGGATCGAGCGTGATCACGAAGCGGCCATGGCCGTGCGCGTTGACCAGTTCGATCAGATCGGCGTTCTCGGGAATCACGGCGTCCGGCGCCAGCTTCGCGGTGGCACGCAACTGCAGGTCGGAGTCGCATTCGACCACCAGCAGGCGCACCGGTCCGTCGCCGTGCATCTGCATTATGAGCATGCCGTTGAATTTCAGGTTGGCCGATAGCAGCGCCGCCGCCGCCAGCATTTCGCCTAGCAGTGTCCTGACAGCGGCGGGATATTCGTTGCGCGCTTGCACCTGCTGCCAGGTGTCGGAAATCTCGACCAGTTCGCCGCGCACCGCGGCATTTTCAAAAATAAAACGTTGTAACGTATCCATCACATTCCAATGCGCTTCAGGCTCTGTTTGAAGAGCTGGCCGCGCTTCACGTAATTCGCCGTGTTGCCGTGCATGCGCGCGATGTCGTCGTCGCTTAGCGTGCGCACTGCCTTGGCCGGCGATCCGATGATCAGCGAGTTGTCCGGAAATTCCTTGCCTTCGGTGATCAGCGCGCCGGCGCCGACCAGGCAGTTCCTGCCGATCTTCGCGCCGTTCAGGATCACCGATTGAATCCCGACCAGCGATCCTTCGCCGACGGTGCAGCCGTGCAGCATTGCCTGGTGGCCGACCGTGACGTTCTTGCCGATGGTCAGTGGATAGCCGGGATCGGTATGCAGCACGCAGCCTTCCTGCACGTTGCTGTTTTCGCCGACCGTGATCAATTCATTGTCGCCGCGGATCGTGACCTCGAACCAGATGCTGGCATTGGCTTCGATGCGCGCCTTGCCGATGACGTTCGCGGAATCGGCGATATAGGCGGAAGAGTCGATGTCGGGAGCATGCTCGCCCAATTGGTAGATGGCCATGGATTTCCGTAAAATTGCAGTTCTCGTTTGAAACCGCCATTTTACCGTCCCGCGCATGAACGCACCGCTCGAACCGAATCCGATTGCCGTCACGGAATTGCGCACCGCCGCGCTGCACTGGCTGTGCGAGCAGGACGCCGCGAGCAAGACGGCAGGCGTGACGGCGCTGGCTGAGAATTGGCGCTGCGGCGGGGTAGCGCTCGACACCGGCCGGTCGCTGTTTTCGCAGCATCCGATTCCCGGGCGGCCGGCGCGTCCGCAACTGGTACCGCCGCTGGCCGTCAAGCATCGTTCGATGCGAACTGCGGAGGGCAGGGCGGCGCTGATCCATGCACTTGCGCATATCGAATTCAACGCGATCAACCTGGCGCTCGATGCTGTGTGGCGCTTTGCCGGCATGCCCGAAAAGTTTTATGTGGACTGGCTGCAGGTCGCGGTGGAAGAAGCGTTGCACTTCTCGCTGCTGGCGGCGCATCTGCGAACCTTGGGTTTTGGCTACGGCGATTTCCCCGCGCATAACAGCTTGTGGGACATGGCGGAGAAGACCAAGGCGGACGTGCTCGCGCGCATCGCGCTGGTTCCGCGCACGCTCGAAGCGCGCGGCCTCGATGCGTCGCCGCCGGTGCGCGCGAAGCTGGCGCAGGCGGGCGATCTGGCCGCTGCGGATATTCTCGACATTATCCTGCGCGACGAAATCGGGCATGTCGCGATCGGCAATCACTGGTTCGGCTGGTTGTGCGCAACGCGCGATCTCGAACCGGTCGCCGCTTATGCCGCGCTGGCGGCAAAATACAAGGCGCCGCCGCCGCGCGGGCCGTTCAACATGGCGGCACGCAAGGCAGCGGGTTTCAGCGATGCGGAACTGGCGGCGCTGCTCTGTGAACGAACTGATTTCGCAAAGGCAAGTTAACGCGAAACTTAATCCTTTGGCATCGGTCTCTAGTTTTGCCGCGGTTGTTTTGTAGCGATGCGGCACGCAGTGTTTTCCGCCGTGAAATACCATCACTACCCGTTTCTCAAAACAAAGGGATAGGCAATGTTGAACGCAACGAAAAAATCCGTAATCTCGCTGATGCTATTGGGGGCGCTGACCGTCGGCCTGTCCGCTTGTCAGAAGAAGGAAGTGGCTACCGAAGAAAAAGGTCCTGCGGAAAAGGCCGGACAACAGCTGGACCAGGCCGCCGCGCGTGCGGGCGAAGAGCTGAACAAGGCCGCTCAGAAGGCTGGTCAGGGCTTGCAGGAAATGGGCCAAAAACTGCAGAACGAAGCGCAGGAAGCGCAAAAGAAAGAATAATCGGCGCGCGGCGCAGGCAGCGTATCCGTTCGGCTCATGCAGAAAAAAACGGTCACCCTTGCGCTGCAGGGCGGCGGATCGCACGGCGCATTCACCTGGGGCGTACTCGATCGCCTGCTGGAAGACGAACGCATCGATATCGAAGGCATCAGCGGCGCGAGCGCCGGCGCGATGAATGCGGTAGTGCTTGCACACGGACTGATGGTCGGCGGGCGTGATGGTGGGCGCCAGGCATTGAAAGATTTTTGGGAAAGCATTGCCAGCCACGCGCCGTTCAGTGCGATGCCGGAGTCACTGAACGCGCAAGCGGATCTTGCCGCGCAATCCGAGTTGCCTGTCGCGTACAAGTCCATGCTATCGATGCTGCGTTTCTTTTCGCCTTACCAACTCAATCCGTTCGACATCAATCCGTTGCGCGATATCCTCGTCAGGCAAGTCGATTTCGAACGCCTGCGCATCGCCTGCCGGACGCGGCTGTTCATCGCCGCCACGCAGGTCAGCACCGGTACCTTGCGGCTGTTTCGCACCAGGCAACTGACTATCGATGTGCTGCTGGCGTCGGCCTGCCTGCCGCTGCTGCATCGCGCGGTGGAGATCGACGGCGAAGCGTACTGGGACGGCGGACTGACTGCCAATCCGCCGCTGTTCCCGCTGGTGCACAAATGCGCGGCGCGCGACATCATGGTAGTGCTGCTGCATCCGAATCCGCGCACCGAGGTGCCGATGAGCGCCGACGACATCTGGCACCGGCTCGCCGAAATGGGGTTCAGCTCGACATTCTTTACCGAGCTGCAGGGCTTGATGCTGGCACAACGCGAAGCCAAAAGAGGCTGGATGGCGTTTGGGCGGCTGGAGCGCCGCCTGCGCCATCTCAACATGCACGTGGTCGAGTCGCAGGAGTTGATGAGCCAGCTGGGCCGGCACAGCAAGCTCAATGCGCAGCCGGCTTTCATCCATGGCCTGCATGAGGAAGGCCGCATGCGCGCCGAATTGTGGCTCGAACGGAATTTCAGGCAGCTCGGCGTACGTTCATCGTTCCAGCTTGGCCGCCTGTTCGGTTGAGATTTACTGAACCTTTTCCGCGCGCTCCTTTTCCAGCAGCCGCAGCACGCGTCGCTGCACCTTGCCGGTGGTCGTCATCGGTAATTCATTAATGAATTCGATTTCCTTCGGATACTCGTAAGGCGCGAGCTTGCCGCGCACATGCGTCTGCAATTCTGCAATCAGCTTTTCATCGGTCCCGGCGCCGCGCGGCGTGGCTTGCGTGAGCACGATGAAAGCCTTGACGATATTGCCGCGCTCAGCATCCGGCTTCGGCACTACCGCCACGTTGGCAACCGCCGGATGCTTGACCAGGCAGTTCTCGATTTCCGACGGACCGATGCGATAGCCGGCTGCCTTGAACATGTCGTCGGCGCGGCCCTGGTACCAGAGGTAGCCGTCTTTATCCATCGACGCCAGGTCGCCGGTGCGGCACCAGTCGCCGCTGTACTTGTTGCGCGTCGCATCGGGGTTTTTCCAGTACTCGATGAAAAAAATCGGGTCCGGGTGGCCGTGGATGTCGGTGCGATGCAGTGCCACTTCGCCGGTCTCGCCGGCTTTCAGCACCTTGCCGTCATCGTCGACCACCGCCACCCGATGGCCGGGGTAGGGGCGGCCCATGCTGCCGGGTTTGGCTGGCCACTGCTGCGCGCTATTGCCGACGATGTAGTTCATCTCGGTCTGGCCGAACATTTCATTCGGCGTCACGCCGAGCGCCGACCGGCACCAGTTGAATACCGCGTCGCCGACCGCTTCGCCGGCGCTCATGATGGCGCGCAGCTTGAGCGAGAACTTGTCGCGCGGTGCCGGATAGGCTTTCATCATCATCTTCAGTGCGGTCGGAAACAGGAAGGTGTTGGTGATGCCATATTTCTGTAGAAGGTAAAACGCGGTGTCCGGCGAAAAGCGGCCGCGGTAGCCGACAATTGGCATGCCGAAATACAGCGTCGGCAGCAGCGCATCCATCAACCCACCGGTCCATGCCCAGTCGGCCGGCGACCAGAACACGTCGCCTTGCTGCGGAAACCAGTTTTGCGACGCGACGAAACCGGTCAAGTTGCCGATGATGGCCGAGTGTGGAATCAATGCACCTTTCGGCGCACCGGTGGTGCCGCTCGTGTAAATCAGCACCGCGGGATCGGTCGCCAGTGTACGCACCGGCTCGAAGCCGGCGTCGGCATTGCCGAGTTCCGTATGCCAGTCGAGCGCGTCCGGCGCCTTGCAATCGACCGTCAGCACATGCTTGAGCAAGGGGCAGGCGGTGCGCGCTTCCCGCAGGTTTTGCAGCCCCGCCTGGTCGACGATCGCCACCGCCGACTCGCTGTTCTGCAGCCGGTATTCCAATGCGTCCGGTCCGAACAGGATGGACAGCGGCATCGCCACCGCACCGAGCCGGTAGCAGGCGATGTGCGCGACTGCGGTTTCGGTGCGCTGCGGCAGCACGATCGCTACCCGGTCGCCCTTGCGGACGCCGAGTGCGCGCAGCACGTTGGCGGCGCGATTGGCCTGCTCATGCAGTGCCGCATAACTCAACGTCGCACTGTGGCCGTTTTCGTCTTCGTAATGAATCGCGATGCGCGAGTCGTCTTGCGACCAGCGGCCGCAGCAGACATCGGCAATGTTCAGTTCGGCCGGCACATGCCAGCGGAAGCCGGTGTACAACTCCGCGTAGCGATCCGGCTGCGATGTTGCATCTGCAGAACTCATTTCTCCTCCAGTATAATTATCGAACGATCGTACTATTAAATTTGGCAAGCAGCTCAAGCCGCTTATTATGCCGATTTATTCAAACTTCCATTGAGTATGAAGCTCTCCCGCTCCGAATTCATCCCCATCCGCGGCCTGCAATATCACGTCCGCCACTGGGGCAACCAAGAGGCGCCTAAGCTGTTCATGGTGCATGGCTGGATGGACGTATCCGCGTCATTCCAGTTCGTGGTCGATTGCCTGAAGCGCGACTGGCATGTGATTGCGCCGGACTGGCGCGGCTTCGGCCTGACTGCCAATCCGGGCGTTGACTGTTACTGGTTTGCCGATTATCTCGGCGATCTCGATGCGATTCTCGAACATTATTCACCGCAGCAACCGGCGAATTTGCTCGGCCACAGCATGGGCGGCAACGTGGCCTGCCTGTATGCGGGCGTGCGGCCGGAACGGATCGGCAAGCTCGTCAACCTGGAAGGCTTCGGCATGATGGCGACGCGGCCGGAGCAGGCGCCGGGCCGGTACGCGAAATGGCTCGGCGAACTGCGCAAACCGCCGACCATGCGCAGCTACACAAGCCAGGCCGAGGTCGCCGCGCGCCTGCAAAAAACCAATCCGCGCCTGACCGACGAGCGCGCGGCTTTCCTGTCCGGCCACTGGTCGGCGCAAAACGCACAGGGGCAATGGGAAATTCTCGGCGACCCGGCGCACAAGCTGAGCAGCCCGATCCTGTATCGCGTGGAAGAGGTGCTGGCCTGCTGGCAGGCGATTGCCGCGCCGGTGCTCTGGATCGAAGCCGACGACACCGAGGCGTGGCGCTGGATGGGGCCGAAAGAAAGCGCGCGCATTGAAATCGACCGCCGTATCAAATGCATTCCGAACGTCAGTGCCGCGATGATCAGCAACGCCGGCCACATGTTGCATCATGACCAGCCGGAAATGCTGGCGAAATTGATCGAGCAATTCCTGTAAGCACGTCGCTTGTGCAGGCGGCGGCGCGGAGTAACTCGGCGTACAATGAAGCTACTTTCATAACTGCCTTTTCTGCTTCATGCTGAACGTCGATCTGCACTGCCATTCCAACGTTTCCGACGGCGCGCTGCGACCTGCCGAGGTGGCGGCGCGCGCGCGCGCCAACGGTGTCGACGTCTGGGCATTGACCGACCACGACGAAATCGATGGTATTCGCGAAGCGCGCGAGACGGCGCGCGCGCTCGGCATGCGCCATGTCACCGGTGTCGAGATTTCGGTGACATGGGCGGCGCAGACTATCCATATCGTCGGCCTGCAATTCGACGAGAGCAATCGAGATCTGCAGCAAGGCCTGATCAATACCCGCTCCGGCCGCGAACGGCGCGCACATGAAATGGCGGCGCAGCTCGCCGAAGCGGGCATCCCCGATGCATTCGAGGGCGCATTGAAACATGTCGGCAACCCCGACCTGATTTCGCGCACGCACTTTGCGCGCTACATCGTTGAACTCGGCGTTTGCAAAGACATCAGCGAGGTGTTTCGCAATTTCCTGGTCGAGGGCAGGCCGGGCTTCGTCCCGCATCGCTGGGCGACGCTGAAGGATGCCGTGAGCTGGATACGCGGCGCCGGCGGCATCGCGGTCGTTGCGCATCCGGGGCGCTACGGCTTCGACGATGTGGCGCTCGACGCTTTCCTCGCCGAATTCAAGCGCTACGGCGGCGTCGGCATCGAGGTGGTCACCGGCAGTCATACCGTCGATGAGTATGCGCGTTTTGCCGTCGTCGCCAGGAACTATGGCCTGCTCGCATCGCGCGGCTCCGATTTTCATGCGCCGGGCGAATCGCACACCGAACTCGGCGCGTTGCCGCCGTTGCCGCCGAGCGTCGTGCCGGTCTGGCACGACTGGCGCATGTAAGCACGCCGGCGCGGTTGCCGCCCAATGCCCGGTTTATCTTTGTGGCATCATGGCGTCCTCTTGAATTTCAAGCAAGCAAGCATATCTACAAAGCGCTTTCAACCAGGAGGCTTTTGAATGAAACGAATCGTACTATTCCTCGCAACCAACCTCGCCGTTATGCTGGTCATGTCGGTGGTGCTGTCGCTGCTCGGCGTGAATCGCTATCTGACCGCCAATGGATTAAACCTCGGCAACTTGATGATTTATTCGCTGGTGGTCGGCTTCACCGGCGCCATTTTTTCGCTGCTGATCAGCAAACAGATGGCCAAGTGGTCGACCGGTGCCCGCGTGATCGATGCGCCGTCCTCGTCGACCGAATTGTGGTTGGTCGACACCGTCAGGCGACTGGCCGAGCGCGCCGGCATCGCGATGCCCGAAGTCGCCGTGTACGAAGGCGAACCGAACGCATTCGCTACCGGCGCCTTCAAGAATTCCGCGCTGGTCGCGGTATCGACCGGCTTGTTGGAAAGCATGACGCGCGAGGAGGTCGAAGCGGTGCTCGGCCATGAAATCGCGCACGTCGCCAACGGCGACATGGTGACGCTGACGCTGATCCAGGGCGTGGTCAACACCTTCGTCGTGTTCCTGGCGCGCGTGGTTGGTTACATGATCGACAAGACGGTGTTCCGCAACAATGACGACCGCGGTCCGGGCGTCGGCTACATGGTCACGGTGTTCGCCTGCGAAATCGTGTTCGGCATTCTCGCCTCGATCATCGTCGCATGGTTCTCGCGCTACCGCGAATTCCGCGCCGATGCGGGGTCGGCGCAACTGCTCGGCACGCCGCAGCCAATGGTGAAAGCGCTGGCGCGACTGGGCGGCATGGAAGCGCCGGAAACCCTGCCTCAGAGTTTCCGTTCGTTCGGCATCAATGGCGGCGGTTCGGCATTCTCCGCGCTGTTCTCCAGCCATCCGCCGATCGAGGCGCGTATCGCCGCATTGCGGAACACGCAATAATGACAAGCTAATCCATGACGGCGGTCGGACCTGACCGCCGTTCTTTTTTTATGAGCCAATTTTTCCAGATTCATCCCGACAATCCGCAACTGCGCCTGATCAAGCAGGCCGTACAGATCATTCATGGCGGCGGCATCGTCGCGTTGCCGACCGACTCCTGTTATGCGCTGGTCTGCCACCTCGACGACAAGGCGGCGGTCGACCGCCTGCGCCGCCTGCGCGGCGTCGACGACAAGCACCACCTGACGCTGTTGTGCCGCGACTTGAGCGAGATTGCGCAATACGCGCGCGTGGACAATCGCCAATATCGGATGCTGAAGGCGGCAACGCCGGGTCCTTACACCTTCATTCTCGAAGCCACCAAGGAAGTGCCGCGTCGCCTGAGCCATCCGTCGCGCAAGACGATCGGTCTGCGCGTGCCGGAAAACCAGATCGCGTATGCGCTGCTGGAAGAGCTCGGACAGCCGTTGCTGGGCACTACCCTGATGCTCCCTGGCGAAGGCGACCCGCTCACCGATCCCGATACCGTGCGTGACCAGCTTGAAAAGCAGATTGAACTGGTGATTGACGGCGGCGCCTGCAGCCTGGAACCGACCACCGTAATTGATTTGACCGGCGACGAACCCGCGCTGTTGCGGCAAGGGCGCGGCGATGCTGCAATATTCGGCCTGTAGGCTGCGACGGCAGGCGCTGTAATCCCCTCTGATAAAATCCCCGCATGGACGACCTTATTCAAACAATTGCAGTGTATGCGCTGCCGGTGCTGTTCGCGATCACGCTGCACGAGGCGGCCCATGCGTACGCGGCCAGGTATTTCGGCGATGCCACCGCCTATGCTCAAGGCCGCATGAGCCTGAATCCCATCAAGCATATCGATCCGTTCGGCACGATCGTCATCCCGGTGCTGCTGTACGTCGCGACTTCCGGCGCCTTCTTGTTCGGCTACGCGAAGCCGGTGCCGATCGACTACGGCAACCTGCGCAAGCCCAAGCGCGACATGGCCTGGGTCGCGCTGGCCGGCCCGGGCGCGAATTTCGCGATGGCGCTGATGTGGATGATCTTTGCCATCGTGCTCGGCATCGCGAACGTGAACGAGCCGTTCTTCATGCGCATGGCACAGGCCGGCGTGCTGACCAATCTGGTGATGTTCGCGTTCAATCTGTTTCCGATTCCGCCGCTCGACGGCGGCCGCGTGCTGACCAGCTTGCTGCCGAACCGCTATGCTTATAAATTCGCGCAAATCGAGCCGTACGGCTTTTTCATCGTGATGGGCCTGGTGCTGCTGAAAGTGCTGTACTTCTGGATGGTGCCGGTGATGACCATCGCCCATGCCGCGCTGAAACTGATTCTTTCTCCACTGACCATTTTTCTGAGCTGAACATTATGTATCCCGATCGTGTTGTTTCCGGTATGCGTCCGACTGGCGCAATGCACCTTGGCCACTATCACGGCGCGCTCAAGAACTGGATCAAGATGCAATCTGAATTGCCTTGCCTGTTCTTCGTCGCCGACTGGCACGCATTGACGACCCACTATGACGACCCGAGCATCATCGAAACCAGCACCTGGGACATGGTGATCGACTGGCTCGCAGCCGGTATCGATCCGGCGCAGGCCACGATCTTCATCCAGTCCAAGGTGATCGAGCATGCCGAACTGCATCTGCTGCTGTCGATGGCGACGCCGCTCGGCTGGCTGGAGCGCGTGCCGACCTACAAGGATCAACAGGAAAAACTCGCCGATCGGGATCTTGCGACGTATGGTTTTCTCGGCTATCCGCTGATGATGGCGGCGGATGTGCTGATCTATCGCGCCAGCCTGGTGCCGGTAGGCGAAGACCAGGTTCCGCACATCGAGATAATGCGCGAAATCGCGCGCCGTTTTAACCACCTGTACGGCAAGGAAAAGGGTTTCGAGGAGAAAGTGCAGGAAGCGATCAAGAAGCTCGGCAGCAAGCGCGCGCGCATGTACACCGAGCTGCGCACGGAATTCCAGGAGCAGGGTAAAGCCGAGGCGCTGGAGCAGGCGAAAGCGATGCTCGATGAAGCGCAGAGCCTGTCGATGACCGATCGCGAGCGCCTGTTCGGCTACCTCGAAGGCAGCCGCAAACTGATCCTGGTCGAGCCGCAGGCGCGTCTGACGGAAGCGTCGCGCCTGCCTGGCCTGGACGGACAGAAGATGTCGAAAAGCTACGGCAATTCGATCGCGCTGCGCGAAGACAAGGAATCGGTCACCAAAAAGATCCGCACCATGCCGACCGACCCGGCGCGCGTGCGCCGTACCGATCCGGGTGACCCGGAAAAATGTCCGGTGTGGCAGTTGCACCAGGTCTATTCGGGCAAGGAAACCAAAGACTGGGTGGTGAAAGGCTGCAAGTCAGCCGGGATCGGCTGCCTCGAATGCAAACAGCCGGTGGTGGATGCGGTGCTGAAGGAGCAGGAGCCGATGCGCGAACGCGCGCAGAAGTATCTCGACGACCCGTCGCTGGTGCGCGCGATCGTGGCCGATGGCTGCGACAAGGCGCGCAAGCTGGCGCAGGAGACCATGCGCGACGTGCGCGAGGTGATGGGACTCGGTTATAAGTGAACGCAAGGGACGGGCTTCAATTGCACAATGGCACAGCATCGCATGTCGAACTGGATCGACCGTCCGGCTGGGTGAAGCGGTTCGCGCCGCTGATCCCGCCCGGCGAGGTGCTCGACCTGGCGTGCGGCGGCGGCCGGCACGCGCGGCTATGCGCCGAACTCGGACATGCGGTGCTGGCGGTCGATCGCGATCCGCTAGCGCTCGAACGCGCGGCCGGACCGGGAATCGTCACGCTGCGAGCGGACCTGGAAAGCGATGGCGGCGACACTTGGCCGTTCGAACAGGATCGCTTTACCGGCATCGTGGTTACCAACTATCTGCATCGCCCATTGTTCCCCTGTCTGTTTCGCAGTCTTGCACCCGGCGGCGTGCTGATTTATGAAACCTTCGCGGTCGGAAATGAATATTTTGGCAAGCCATCCAATCCGCTCTTCCTGCTCGGCCGCGCGGAACTGCTCGATGTGATAGCGCGCGAGTCGCGGCATTCGCTGCGCGTCATTGCGTTCGAGGATGGTTACGTCGAGGCGCCCAAGCCAGCCATGGTGCAGCGCATCTGCGTGGCGAAGGCGGGCACGGACCTCGCGCCCGAACGCATGCGCTTGGCCTGATATGAGCGGGGATTCAAAGTGCGATTGCCCCACGGGAGCGGACGATCCGCTACAATCGATCTTTTATATTTTTACCTAATAACATCATGATTCAGGGCAGCATCGTTGCAATTGTTACTCCCATGCATGCAGACGGCAGTCTCGATTTGCCGGGACTGCGCAAACTGATCGACTGGCATATCGCCGAAGGCACCGACGGCATCGTCATCGTCGGCACCACTGGAGAATCCCCGACGGTGTCGGTCGAAGAGCACTGCGAGTTGGTCAAGGTCGCGGTCGAACATACCGCCGGACGCATTCCCGTCGTCGCCGGCACCGGCGGCAACTCGACCACCGAAGCGATCGAACTGACCCGTTATGCGAAGAGTGTCGGCGCCGATGCATCGTTGCAGGTCGTACCCTATTACAACCGCCCGACGCAGGAAGGGATGTACCAGCATTTCAAGAAAATCGCCGAAGCGGTCGACTTGCCGGCGATTCTCTATAACGTGCCGGGCCGCACCGTTGCCGACATGTCCAACGACACCATTCTGCGCCTCGCGCAAGTGCCAGGGATTATCGGCGTCAAGGATGCGACCGGCAATATAGGGCGCGGCAGCGATCTGATCCGCCTCGCTCCCAAGTCTTTTTCCGTATACTCTGGCGACGATCCGACGGCGATGGCGTTGATGTTCTGCGGCGCCAGGGGCAATATTTCCGTAACTGCCAACGTCGCGCCGCGCGGCATGCACGAACTATGCGCTGCGGCAATGGGCGGCAAGGTGGCGGAAGCGGTCGCGATCAACAACAGGTTGCTGCCTTTGCACAACAAGCTGTTCGTCGAGCCAAATCCGGTGCCGGTGAAGTGGGCGATGGCGGAAATGGGCTTGATGCCCGCAGGCATTCGCCTGCCGCTGGTGGCGCTCGGCGCCAATTCTCACGAGACTGTGCGCGCGGCCCTGCGCGAATCCGGTGTATTACAATAAGCGCCGCAATTGGTTCGGCAGATAACCAGAACTCCCACCCCATCCAGCATTGACATGATTATTCGCACGTACTCTCCCATGGCCCAACGTGGACTTATTTACGCTCTGGCGCTGGCCGGCCTTGCCGGCTGCAGCTCGATCGGATCGATTCTGGAGCCGGACCGCGTCGAGTACAAAAGTGCAGGCAAGGCACCATCGCTGGAGGTGCCGCCCGATCTGACTCAATTGCAGCGCGAGAACCGCTATGCGATTCCGGATGCTAGCCGCGGTACGGCGACAGCTTCCGGTTATTCGTTGCAGCAGGGAGCACGACCGAGTACGACCGCGGTGGTAGCGCCCAAAGCGGCTTCCGACATGCGCATCGAGCGCGCGGGCAACCAGCGCTGGCTGGTGGTAAAACAGTCGCCTGAGGCACTGTGGCCTCAGATCAAGGATTTCTGGCAGGATTCCGGATTCCTGTTGACGCTGGAAACGCCGCAGGCCGGCGTAATGGAAACCGACTGGGCGGAAAATCGCGCAAAGATCCCGCAGGACTTTATCCGCAACGCGCTCGGCAAGGCGCTCGATTCCATGTATTCGACCGGCGAGCGCGACAAGTTTCGCACCCGCCTGGAACGCGGCGCCGACGGTTCCACAGAAATTTACATCAGCCATCGCGGCATGCAGGAAGTGTTGGTCGGCTCACAGAAAGAAAGTACGATGTGGACGCCGCGCCCTTCCGATCCGGAGTTGGAGGCCGAATTTCTGTCGCGCCTGATGGGGCGCCTCGGTGTCGAAACCGCGCAGGCGAAGGCAACTGTCGCGAACGCCGGTACGCAAGCTGCGCGCGCCAAGCTGGTTAAAGGCGCAAACGGTGGTTACGTCGAAGTAGATGAAGGCTTCGATCGCGCGTGGCGCCGCGTCGGCCTGGCGCTGGACCGCGTCGGCTTTACGGTGGAAGATCGCGATCGTACGCAAGGACTGTATTTCGTCCGTTACGTCGACCCCGACGTCGACCAGAAGAAAGCGTCCGACAAGGGTTTTTTCTCCAGGCTGTTCTCGTTCGGCTCCAGCGACGACAAGGCAAAATCAGCGCCGCGCTACCGTGTTTCCGTCAAGGGGAGCGGAGCGGTCAGCCAGGTCGCCGTGCTGAACAACGAAGGACGCCAGGACTCGTCGCAGACTGCCGACAAGATCCTGTCGCTGCTGAACGAACAACTCAAATAACCAAGCCTAGTATTGAAGTTCGCCAGCCTGGGAAGCGGCAGCGAGGGTAACGCGCTGCTGATTTCAACCGTATCCGATGCGACCCGCACCACGGTCATGCTGGATTGCGGGTTCGCTATCCGAGAGACGGAACGTCGCCTGCAGAGGCTGGGAATGAGCCCGGCGGATCTCGCCGGCATCGTCGTCACCCATGAACATCAGGACCATGTCGGCGGTGTTTTCAAGTTTGCGCGCCGTCATCGCGTACCGGTTTGGCTCAGCTTTGGTACCTGGCAGGCCGTACAAAAGGATTGCGAGGGCGTCGTTTTCGACTTTTGCCGCGACGGCGAGCCGCTGGTCATCGGTGATCTCCAACTAAGCCCATATACCGTGCCGCATGACGCACGTGAGCCACTTCAGTATGTCGCGGCGGACGGACGCTTCAAGCTGGGCGTGCTAACCGATGCCGGACGATCCACGCAGCACCTGATCCAGGCGCTTGGCGGTTGCGATGCGCTGATGCTGGAATGCAATCACGATCGCCGGATGCTCGCCAATTCCGCCTATCCACCATCGTTGCGGAATCGCATTGGCGGCGCCTACGGCCATTTGTCGAACGATACGTCTGCCGAAATTCTCGATGCGCTGGACAAGTCGCGCCTGAAAACCGTGGTCGGAGCACATTTGAGCCAACAGAACAATACGCCGGAACTTGCTCGTGCGGCCTTGTGTGGTGTCGCCGGCATCGAGGATCGGCACGTCATGATCGCGTGCCAGGAAGAAGGGTTTGACTGGATCGAGTTGACGGACTGAAGCAGTTTCGTCAGCCCAAAAAGAAAGCCGACCCAAGGGTCGGCTTTTTGCTCAAGTAATCGAAGATTACTTGGATGCGGATGCGCCTGCAGCGGCAGCCGGTGCGGAAGCAGCCGGAGCAGCAGCGTCAGCCGGTGCGGATGCTGCCGGTGCGGCTGCAGGAGCAGCAGCGTCGGAAGCAGCCGGGGCAGCAGCAGCCGGAGCAGCAGGTGCAGTCTCAGCAGGAGCCGGAGCGGTGACAGCAGGTGCCGGTGCCGGAGCAGCAGCTTCTTCTTTCTTGCCGCAAGCAGCCAAAGCAACAGCCAGCAGGGAGGCGATCAACAGAGTCTTTTTCATGGATTTCCCTTCAAAGATTATTATCAAAAATGATGCGATGAATAATTACCGGTAATTATCGCTCGATAGGTGTTTTCTCTGGTTTGACGCATCACGAAATGCTGCATTGCCACACATTGAAAACTTCCTAACTCGCAATTATAGCGGTTTTTTTGCCGCGAGACACGGCGGATTTGCGATGCGGCAAGTGTTTTGTAAGTATTTGTAAGTGAGCAATAGTTAGGGTCGGTTGAGGTTTAGCCAGCCATCTTCGTACCAGGTATACAGTGCCTCCAGAACGTCATCGGATGCCACCGAGACGCTAGCCCCGTCGAGGCGGCGCGCATCCGCCAACGCAGCCAACAGTGCCTTGTCGGAGCGATCGACCGCGAAGGATTCACCGTTGATGAACAGATGCTTGCCCCGATAGAGCATTCTGGTCTTGGGAGAGAGTGCGACACCGCGGCTGGCGGCGCTTTGCGCAAAGCGCTTCAGTGTCAGAGGCCGTGCCGGCGCGTTGAAGAAGACGCTGGCCTTCGGTTCGGACAGATACTCGCCGAGGAAAATGGCGATATCGTCGTCGGTGAAGCGTACCTTGGCAAGTTCATCGGCCACGCGGGTCAGCATTGCGCCGCCGATTTCCGCTGGATGCCGGGCCGTCGTCAAATCCGGATCGGCATAGCGGCCCGGCAAGTCGATCGAGTCCGCCATGAACTGCAGAAATGCCTGGCCGAGCTCCTGGTACGACGGCGCCCGGAAGCCGATCGAATAAGTCATGCACTCGCCGATCGCAACACCATCGTGCGCGTAATGCGGCGGCAGATAGAGCATGTCGCCCGGCTCGAGCACGAACTCCTGTTCCGCACGAAAGTGTTTCAGGATTTTGAGCGGCGTGTCTTCGACCAGGCTTAGATCCTGTTGCGCGCTGATGCGCCAGCGGCGCTGCCCATGCGCCTGCAGCAGGAATACATCATAGGAATCGAAGTGCGGCCCGACTCCGCCGTCATCGGTGGCGTAGCTGATCATCAGGTCGTCCAGCCGCGCGTCGGGGATGAAACGGAATTGCTGCATCAAGGCGTCGGCGGCATCGACATGCAGATTGGCGCCCTGCACCAGCAAGGTCCAGTCTTTTTTGCGAAACGACGGAAGGCGCTCGAATGGCCCGTTCCGCAATTGCCAGCCATTGTTCGCGTGCGAGATCAGGCGCGATTCGACATCGTCCCGCCCCGCGAGCGCGCAAAGCGCTTCGCGCGACAGCAGCGGCTTGAGGCCAGGCAGGGCCTGACGAATCAGCAAGGGTTTTTTATGCCAGTAGTCGCGGAGGAATTGCTGCGGCGTGAGCCCGCCAAGAAGAGTAGACTTTTTCATGCCCGAATTATATAGGCAGGCTGAATGCTGATTCGCCAATGACTGCCGGTTATAATCCGCGTGAACATTGATATAGAAAGGAATGCCATGAAGATCGCCAAGAATACGGTAGTGACCGTGCACTACAAGTTGTCAGACGCGCAGGGAAATCTGATTGAAGAGAGTCGCGATCCGATGGTGTATTTGCATGGCGGCTATGAAAATACGCTGCCGAAGATCGAAGAGGCGCTCGAAGGCAAGGATGCCGGCTACGAAACCACGATCCAGGTCGAGCCGGATGATGCATTCGGCGAATACGATCCGGACCTGGTCAAGATCGAACCGCGCAACCGATTGCCGGAACCGCTCGAAGTCGGCATGCAGTTCGAAGGCACGCCGGACAGTACCGAGGGTGGCGAAGAATCGCTGATCTTCACCGTCACCGATATCGCCGACGACAAAGTGGTGTTGGACGGGAATCATCCGCTGGCCGGCATGGCGCTCCGCTTTACGCTGAACGTGGCCGAGGTGCGTAGCGCGAGCGATGAGGAAGTCGCTCATCAGCACGTACATGGCGAGCACGACCATCATGATGATGATGACGGCGATGACGGCGATCACTATCGCAGTCATCCCATTCATTGAGCACTAAACGGCGAGTGGTTCATACGCGCCGCGCGAGCCGCGACCTTACTACCTGTTCGGCCCTTGCGATGGCGTGCTCGCGATGGTAAACCTGTCGGGTTCGGATGGGTGCACGGTGAGTTTCAGCCAACCCGAACCTGCATCCAGTTCTCCCAGGTTGCCACGCCAGCGGATGACGGGCGACGCGGAAGGCTTCGCTGCGTGGCCGTGCACCAGTAGCACCTTTCCTGGAAACTTCGCCGCTAGCGTCACGATTTGCCGCCGGGTTTCGACGTAGCCGTCGCGCCTTACCTGGCCGCTGCGCTGCTCGACTAGCGGATTGCCGTCGGAGAACAGGACGATGCCGTTCATCCTTCTGCGCGCGGCATGGGAAAAGGTGCGGCGTAGCCAGTCGCGATTGGCGACCAGCCGATCCTCGAACTCGCTGTTGCGGCCGGCGTCGAAAACATAATGATTGTTATTACGCGGCACATTGATCGTCGCGAACACGGTATCGCCGATTTCCCAGCGCGCGTTCTCGACGAAGGTGCGGAACCTGGCGATACTGGACTGACGAACCAGCGGGATCCGGGTAGCGCCGATCGAGAATTCATCTTCGAAGAACAGATCGCGCAAACGGCTCAGTTTTCCAATTGCCGCTGATTTTCCGTTCCCGCTTTTGCATTCGGCCCAGTCGCTGGCCGCAAGCGAGACGATCAAGCCGTTCTTCGCTTCATTCAGCAGTTCCTTCCTGCGCTCATACAGCGCATCGGTGCACGGTTCGTTCGGTGCCTTGATGCCATTGGCGACGACGAATGCCAGGTTGTCGGCATCGGTCGCTTCGATCGCATTGCGCAGCGCGCTGTCTTCGGACGCGGTTCTGACGGAATGCGAAATCACACCGAAACTGAACTCGTCGTTTTGCGCGGACGCGGTTGCGGCAGCGGCCAGCGCGCCGCATAGCGCCGCGTATTGCAGAAGCGGCAGAAGCGGCAGTAGGGCCTTCTTCATGGTTCTTCGGCCAGGCTCTTCAAGCGGTACAGCGCTTCGAGAGCGGCACGCGGCGACAGCGTATCGGGATCGGTTACGGCCAGCGCTTCCATGACGGCGGTGACGGCGGGCGAATGCTGCGGGTCGATCTCTTCTTCCTCCGTCTCGATCGCGGCCATGCCGGTTGCGAACAGATCGAATTGAGGCGTTTGCTGCACCGAGTGCGCTTCCAGTGCTGCCAGGTGCTTGCGCGCGGCTTTGATGACGGATGGTGGCACGCCCGCCAGCTGTGCCACCTGCAAGCCGTAGCTCTGCGATGCCGGCCCCGATTGCACCGCATGCAGAAAGACGATGCTGTCCTTGTGCTCGACTGCCGACAGATGCACATTGGCCGCGGTCGGATGCGCTTCCGGCAGTTGCGTCAGTTCGAAATAATGGGTGGCGAACAGTGTGAAGCTGCGCGTGGTTTCGATCAGGTGGCGCGCGATCGCCCATGCCAGCGCGAGACCGTCGAAGGTCGAGGTGCCGCGACCGACTTCATCCATTAATACCAGCGAGTGCTCGGTCGCGCCGTTCAGAATGGCGGCCGACTCGGTCATCTCAACCATGAACGTGGAGCGTCCGCCGGCCAGGTCGTCGGCGGCGCCGATACGCGTGAAGATGCGATCGATCGGACCGATCACGGCACGGGCGGCGGGCACGAAGCTGCCGACATAGGCGAGCAGGGTGATCAGCGCCACCTGACGCATGAAGGTCGATTTGCCGCCCATGTTGGGGCCGGTGATCAGCAGCAGCTTGCGTTCGGCGTTGAGTTCGCAATCGTTGGCGATGAAGCGCTCGATCTGGTTTTCCACCACTGGATGGCGACCCTGTTCGATGAAGATCGCCGGCTCCGCCACCAGTTGCGGCGCGCACCAGTTGTTGCGCATTGCATGATCTGCCAGCGCCACCAGCACATCGAGCTGGGCCAGCGCATGGGCGATGCGCTGCAGCGTGCCGATGTGCGGCGCGAGCTCGTTCAGCAGATTGTCGTACAAGTATTTTTCGCGGGCCAGCGCGCGCTCTTGCGCCGACAGCGCCTTGTCCTCGAAGGTCTTGAGTTCCGGCGTGATGTAGCGTTCGGCGTTCTTCAGCGTCTGGCGGCGGCGATAGTCGTCCGGCACCTTGTCGGTCTGGCCGTGCGTGACTTCGATATAGAAGCCGTGCACTTTGTTGTATTCGACGCGCAGGTTGGCGATGCCGGTGCGCGCGCGTTCGCGCGTTTCGAGGTCGACCAGGAACTGGCCGGCATTTTCGGATAGCGCGCGCAATTCGTCCAGCTCGGCATCGAAGCCGCGCGCGATCACCCCGCCGTCGCGCACCATCGCGGCCGGCTCCAGCGCGATGCCGCGCTCGATCAGGTCGAGGCATTCGGCGGGCGTCGCCAGCGCATCCTGTATCGTTCCCAGCAGCGGTGCGTCGGCGTCGTTGTTGCACATCGCGACATAGGTGCGCAGCGAAGGCAGCTGCTGCAGACCGTTGCGCAGGCCGGCCAGGTCGCGCGGGCGCGCTGACAGTAATGCGATGCGGGTGGTGATCCGTTCGATATCGGGTACCGCCGCCAGCGTGGTCGACAATCCCGACGACGCATCGGCGCGCATCAACGCATTGAGCGCGGAATGGCGCGATTTCGCGATTTCCTGATCGCGCTTCGCGTGGTGCAGCCAGTGCCGCAGCAGGCGCGATCCCATCGCGGTGCGGCAATGGTCAAGGAGCGAAAACAATGTCGGCGACGACGAGTCGTCCTGGCCGCGCAGCGTTTCCGTTAATTCGAGGTTGCGGCGGGTTGCGGCGTCAAGGCCGATGAACTCGTTTTCGGCTTCGACGGCGAGCGTGCGGACGTGCTGCAGGCCTTTGCCTTGCGTCGACTGCGCGTAACGCAGCAACGCGCCGGCGGCGCCGATGGCGGCGCCCAGCGACTCTGCGCCGAAGCCGGTCAGCGTCGACACCGCCAGCTGATCGAGCAGCGCTTTTCTTCCGCTGGCGTGGTCGAAGTGCCATTACGGGACGGTAGTGAACTTGCCTGGCGCCGACTGCAGCTGTACCAGTTCCGCGTCGTCGGCCAACAGAATCTCGGCCGGAGCGATGCGCTCCAGTTCTTGTCTGAGGCGCGCATCGAACGAGCGGGCGTCGCCAGCGAACTCCGCCAGCTTCAATGCGCCGCTCGCCATGGACAGCCAGGCAAGACCGATCGTAACCGTTTTGCGTTGCGTGACTGTGCACAGCGCAAGCAGCGGCCGGTCGGATTTTTCGGGAAGGAGGTCGGAGTCGGTCAAGGTACCGGGTGTGATTACGCGCACGACCTTGCGCTCAACCGGTCCCTTGCTGGTTGCCGGGTCGCCGATCTGTTCGCAGATCGCGACAGATTCGCCGAACTTGATCAGTTTTGCCAGATATTGTTCGACCGAGTGAAATGGTACGCCCGCCATCTTGATCGGATTTCCGTTGGAGGCGCCGCGTTGCGTCAGCGTGATGCCGAGCAGGCGTGTGGCTTTCTCAGCATCGTCGAAAAACAGTTCGTAGAAATCGCCCATCCGGTAGAACACTAGCGTGTCGGGATGCTCGGCTTTGATGCGTAGATACTGCTGCATCATGGGTGTGTGTTTTTCAAGTTCAATCATGTAATGGAGCGCCAAACCAAGGCGGCGCGGAATAAAATCGATGCGTCATTTGCCATGCACTTCCTGCTGATTGGGCCCGATCCGGGCGGCGTGCAGGAAAACCAGCCATTTTACTCTGCGCCATTGGCTGGTAGCGCTGCAGGCGTCACGTTTGCAGCCAATATCAAAAACCGGGAACGCGGCGCGCTCCAACTCCATCTAATGCCATGAAACCAACGAACAAACCAGAGGCGACGATGCATCCGGCAGTCATGAAAACCAATGACAAGAGCTTGTCCGACATCGAGATCGCGCAGCGCATCTCGGCCGGCGATCATGGCGCGTTCGAACTGCTGATGCGGCGATATAACCGCATTCTTTATCGCACGGCGCGCAGCATTGTTAAGGACGACACCGAGGCCGAGGACGTGTTACAGGACGCTTATCTGCTGGCATACCGGGGCATCGACAAATTCCGGGGGGATGCGACGTTGTCGACCTGGCTTACCCGTATTGTCGTCAACGAGGCGATCGCGCGATCCCGTAAGGGCGCGCGCCGGGCTGAAGTCATTCGGTTGGATGGCGATACGAAATGGGACAACGAGGCGGCAGAGGAAACCATGAATGAGGTCATATCCGAGCAACCCGAGCGTGCAGCAATGCGTTCCGAGACACGGCGACTGCTTGAGAAAAAGATAGACCAATTGCCCGATGCGTTTCGTACCGTCTTTGTGTTGCGTGCGCTGGAAGAGATGACGGTCGAGGAGGTTGCGGTCTGTCTTGACATTCCCGAGGCCACGGTGCGCACCCGCTTTTTCCGCGCCAGGAGTCAGCTGCGCGAAGCGCTGTCGCGAGAGATCGACTTTGCACTGGAAGAAGCATTTTCTTTTGACGGCGCACGTTGCGACCGTATTGTTGTCGGGGTTCTGAACCGGCTAAAAGATGTACGGACAGGCGATGCCTGACGTTTTTGTAGTCCACTAATGGGAGATCTAAAATGTCTTTTCTAATCCAAGCTAACGACCTCACACTGCGCGACAATCGTCGCTCGTTCCTCGGCAAGTCCGGTTTGCTGCTTTCGGGCGCTGCGGTTGCGCTGCTGGCAGGCCAGGACGCGCTGGCGGCCAAGGGCGGTGCATCGACCGCCGACGACGTGCGCATCCTGAACACTGCGCTCGGCGCCGAGCTGGAAGCGATCGCCGCTTATCAAGTGGGAGCGGAGAGCGGTTTGTTGCAAAAGCCGGTGCTCGATCTGGCGGTAACCTTCCAGGGACATCACAAGGAGCATGCGGATGTCCTTGCCAAGACGGTCGCGAAACTGGGCGGCAAGCCGGTGACGGCAAAAGACAAATACACGTTCCCGGTCGAGACGCTGAAGAACCAGACCGACGTGCTGCGCTTCGCCGCCGGCCTCGAAAAGGGCGCCGTCAGTGCCTATCTCGGCGCGGTGCCGCTGTTCGGCAATCGCGATCTGGCCAAGGCTGCCGCCAGCATTCTCGGCGACGAGGCGATGCACTGGGCGATCCTGCGCAATGCGCTGGGTGAAGCACCGGTACCGTCGGCATTCATGTCCTAAGGTGAACGCATGGTACGCATACTGACATGCGTGCTGCTGCTTGCCGTCGCCGCCATCGTGCCGGCGGCGGCAAAGACTGCGGCACACACCCCGGACGTGAAGGCGGGTGAAGCGGTATACTCGCGCTGCCTGGCTTGCCACGCACTTGGCTATGACCGTACCGGCCCTCGCCATTGCGGCCTGCTCGGCCGGCGCGCCGGCAGTGTGCAAGGTTTCGCGTATTCGGATGCGATGAAACATTCGAACATCGTGTGGAACGCGCAGACGCTCGATCGCTTCCTTGCCAATCCGACCAAGGCTATTCCCGGAACGACGATGGGTTACGCCGGCATCCCCAGTGCGAATGAGCGCGCTGATCTGATTGCCTATCTGAAGCAGGCGGGCGAATCGCGCGAGTGCAACCAGTAAATTTTTTTGACGCGGCCTTGTTGCCGGAAATGGAGTGGTGCAACGATGATGCACAGGGAGATGATGTCGATTCTGGGAATCGATGAAAACAATTTCTCGGAAAACGATTGGCGTCGCCTGCTGCGGCATCTCGGCGAAAACCCGGATCGACAGGGTTTGCAGGAGACGCCTCATCGTGTCAGCAAGGCGTGGAAGCACTGGACCTCTGGCTACAACCAGGATCCGGCTGAGATTCTCAAGGTGTTCGAGGACGGTGCCGAACAATATAACGAACTGATCGTGGTGCGCGGGATTCCCGTCTACAGCCACTGCGAGCATCATCTGGCGCCATTCTTCGGCTCGGCGACCGTAGGCTATACGCCGAACGGGAAGATTGTCGGCCTATCCAAGCTGACCCGGCTGGTCGAGTGCTTCGCCAAGCGTTTACAGGTGCAGGAGCGGTTGACGATCCAGATCGCCGAGGCGCTGATGGAGCATGTGCAGCCGCTGTCAGTCGGCGTCGTGATCCGCTGCCGTCACATGTGTATGGAAAGCCGCGGCATCCAGACACCGGGCGAGGAAACCGTGACATCGGCGCTACTGGGCGAGATGCGCAGCAACCTGGGGTTGAGGAGCGAGTTTCTGGCGTTGGCGCGGGAAACGGCTTAACCGGGGTTTTCAAAATAAATCGGCTAGTTTGCATGGCCGCTTCGAAATGCCCGGCCGGACGCGAGCGCAGGATTCGTCATTGCGCTACACTGCAGCAAGAGATGTACGCGCTTCCCGTTCGCGGAAGCGCTTTCCCGAATCTGTCGATGTCGCCTTACATATTTATCGAATCTGAAAGTCAAGCCTTGCTGTTGCCGGGGAGGGCTGCTTATGACTAACGCCGTCGTTGTCACACGTCCGGCACCGCAGGGGCGCGTCATGGCGCAGCGCATTGCCGAGCTCGGGCTGAAGCCGGTCATGTTTCCGCTGCTTGAAATTCATCCTTTGGCAAATCTTGCCGCGCTCGACCAGGCGCTGGCATCCGTGCACGATTATGCGATGGTTGTCTTCGTGAGTCCCAATGCGATTGACGCGGCGCTGCCGCGTATCGGCGCGTGGCCGGCCGGAGTGTCGATCGGCGTGGTCGGCGAAGGCAGCCGCAGGCGGCTAGCGCACTATGGCGTGACGTCCGCAAATGCCGATATCGTGAGTCCCGGTGCCGGCGAACGGATGGATTCGGAAACGCTGTTGCGGAAAATCGATCTTGCGCGGTTGCGCGGCCGGCGGGCGCTCGTGGTTCGTGGCGAGACCGGCCGCGAGTTGTTGACGGATGCATTGCGGGTTGCCGGGGTCGAAGTGACGCAGCTCGCGGCTTACCGGCGCAGCGCGCCGGTCATGGATGACGCCCGCCGCCAGACCTTGCAGCAGTTGGCAGCGACGCAAAACACCTGGATCATGACCAGCTCCGAAGCCGTCTGCATTCTGACGCAACAGGCGGAACAGAGTCTTGGCGTGCCTGGCCTGCGGCAGATTCAGCAGCAGAGCGTCCTGGTTTCGCACGCGAGGATAGGCGAAGTCGCGGAATTGCTCGGCTTTACCAAGGTGATGCATTGCGATCCGGGCGACGATGCGCTGCTGGACGGCCTGCGATCCGTCGACGAAGGACGCGGCCCCGGCTGATGCCGCGCCGCGGTCACGGCGCTTCGCCGGTTTCGTTCTGCAAATGCCGGCGCACCAGTTCGGCGATCGATGCGGCGTCGAGCTTGTCCATCATGCGTGCCTTGTGCACTTCCACCGTGCGTGCGCTGATACCCAGCGCTTCCGCTATCTCGCGATTGTGACGGCCGGCCACTACCAACTGCATGACTTCACGCTCGCGCGGCGTCAGGCTGGCATACCGGCGCGCATAATCGGCGCTGGCATGGCGGCTGTGCTCGGTTCGGGCCTGCCGCTTGAACGCCTCTTCGATGGCGTTGACCAGGCTTTCTTCCTGCAGCGGTTTTTCCAGAAAATCGATGGCCTGACTGCGAAACGCATCGCGTGCCGAATCGACGTCGCCGTGGCCGGTAATGATGATCACCGACAGTGCGCAGCCCCGTTCACGTAGCGCTTTTTGCAAGCTCAGGCCATCCATGCCCGGCATGCGAATGTCGAGCAGCACGCAGCCGCGCAATTCGGCCGAATATGCGCGCAGAAAATCGGCGCCGTCGGCAAAGAACGCGGTGCGATAGCCGCGCAGGCTCAGCAGCAGGCCCAGCGCGTCGCGCACAGCGGGGTCGTCGTCGACGATAAATACGGTGTTGTCATTCGCCGTCACGCAATATTTCCTTTTCTGCCGGTTCGATAGGCAAGGTGATTTTGAGTATACCGTGCGTGCTTGGTTCGAGCGTCAGCGTGCCGCCGTGGGTTTCGACAATCGCGCGGCTGATCGCCAGGCCCAGGCCGAGACCGCTGGACTTCATGGAAATGAAGGGCTCGAACAGGCGCGCGCGGATTTTATTGGCAATGCCCGGACCGTTGTCTGCAACGCGTATCCACACCGATGCGCCATCGATGCCGGCGTCGAGCGTGACCTGGCGTTCCAGGCCGCCGGCCTGTTGCTCGACCGCCTGGAAGGCGTTGGCGAGCAGGTTGCGCAGCACGATTTCCAGTTGCACGCGATCACCCAGCAGCGTGGCAACGGGAACGGCCTCGACCGTAAAGCCGACCTGTTCATTACGCGCCTGGTGAAAAAACGGCGCGGCCGCGGCGTTGATCAGGTCCGAGAGTGGCAGTCGTTCCAGCGCGGTGGAACCGGTGCGGAAAAATTCACGCAAGCGCTTCATCACATTCGATGCTCGCTGCGATTCGGCCACCATCGACTGCAAGGTTTTTTGCAGCAGCGGGTCGCCGCCGTCGCGTTCCACCAGCCGTACGCACGCGCTGCCGTAAGCCGAGAGCGCGGTCAGCGGCTGGTTGAGTTCATGTGCCAGCGCGGCGGCCATTTCGCCGGCCGCCGCCAGTCGCAGCGATTGCCGCAATTCATGGCTGGCGCGCCGTCCGACATCGACCGCGACGCCGATCAAAAAACCGGACAGAGTCAGTGTCAGCACCAGCATTTGCAGATCGGGCATTTGCGTGGCGTATGGGCCGGGCCATACGGCTGCGGTCGTGACGCCGGCTTCCAGCACGATGGAAGCGCTGACCGCGCCCGCCATGCCTTGCCGCCCGGCGGCCCACGCCAGCGGCAGAAACAGCAAATGATAGGCCAGCGATTCACCGGCCGGCCGTTGCAACGCGAGCCAGAGCACGAACGCGATCAATGCAGTGTAAGCGAGGGTTTCCCGCTTGAGAATGCGGGCCAGGAAATCGGCGCGCACATCCTGGTCGCTCAGGCAGTAGGCGAGCGGCATGACGACCAGCATGCCGGCGGTTTCCGCGATGCTGTAGCGGATCAGCGTGTCGGTCCACGATGCAGCGGGCGTATCGCCGGCGGACAGGATGCTGGCGTACAGGATGCCGCTGAACAGACTGCCCGCCGTCACAAAAGCTGCCCACAGCAGCACGCCGCGATGGCCGGCAAAAAACGCGCTGCCTGGCAGATGCCGGCGCATCAGCCAGGCGATAGTCAGATACGCGGCTAGCGGCAGCAGGCCGATCACGGTCGATAGCAACAACTGCTCCGGCAGCACCGGCATCACCCATGCGGCGAGGCAGGCGGCGGCGATCAGCGGCATCACGGCGCGCCGGCCGCCGCGCAGCGCCGCGAACAGCGCCAGCCCCGCGGCCGGGTGCCAGACCGGGTTGATGGTCCAGTAGCGGGCCGGCGGGCCGCACAACAGATCGAGCGCGGTGTACGCGGCGACGAAGCCGCATACCCACCAGATGTAATGCAGTGAACGTAAATCGGTCATGGTGTTCCGGTATGGCGTGCGATGGAGTCAAGTATCACCGATTTTCACGCGGCGCCGCGGGGGCGCGCATAAGGGAAACCCGTACGCGGGTGCCGAATTTTCCGTTCAGCGCCAATCGCGGATACTGTCTGCAAGTGTCGTCTGCAGCCCGGTCTCGCGGGCGAACTCTTCGGCAATCAGGAAGGAGGGGCGGATGAACGTGGCAGGTTTTCGATTGGCAGTCGCCGATTGGTCGGAAAACGTGCGGGAAATGGTGCGGCGCCTGCTGCGCAAGCCCTGCGATCCGGTGCTGGTCATCAAGCGGGAAACCGGCGCCGGATACCGGCGCGTGCTGGTGGCGGTCGATTGCTCGTCGACTTCGGTCGCGTGCATAGAACAGGCGCGCGCGCTGGCGCCCGTTGCCGACATGGTCGTGGTGCACGCGCTGGAGGATGCGCCATCGAACCACGTACTGCATGGAAATATGTCCGATGAACAGCTCCAGGAGTTGCGCGTGCAGCATCACGAGCAGGCCTACGACCGGCTCAACCTGCTGCTGGCCGGTGCCGGCATCGCGCCGCACGAAGTCGTCAAGGTCGTGGAAAACGGCTACGCGCCGGCGTTGATTCTGGATGCCGAAAAGAAGTTTCATATCGATCTGCTGGTAGTCGGACGCAGCTCGGCTTCGCTGCTGCGCCGTTTCTTTTTCCGCGCCGTTGCGCCGCAGGTGCTTGCCCGGGCGCGTTGCGACGTGCTGGTCGTGCCCGCGGTGCAACCGCCAAATTACTGAGGAGAGCGTTAGCGCATCATGTCGCTAGTCTGGATCATCATCTTGCCGTTCGCCGGCAGCCTGTGCGCGGCGCTGCTGCCGTCCCACGCGCGTCGCGCGGAGGCTTGGCTGGCGGCATCGGTGGCGCTCGGCTGCGCGGCGCTGGTCGCGGCGATGTACCCGCAGGTGGCCGACGGCGGCGTGGTGCGCGCGATCTTGCCATGGGCGCCTTCGCTCGGCCTCGACTTCACGCTGCGCATCGACGGCTACGCGTGGCTGTTCGCGATGCTGGTGACACTGATGGGAGCGCTGGTGGTGCTGTATGCGCATTACTACATGTCGCCGCAGGACCCGGTGCCGCGTTTTTTCTCTTTCTTTCTGGCATTCATGGGCGCGATGTTGGGAGTGGTACTGTCCGGCAATTTGATTCAGCTCGCGCTGTTCTGGGAGCTGACCAGCCTGGCGTCGTTCATGCTCATCGCCTACTGGCATCATCGCGTCGATGCACGGCGCGGCGCGCGCATGGCGCTGACTGTCACCGCCGGCGGCGGATTATGTTTGCTGGCGGGAGTGCTGATCGTCGGACGCATCGTCGGCAGTTACGATCTCGATGTGGTGCTGGCATCGGGCGAAGCGGTGCGTGCGCATTCCTGGTACCTGGTCGCACTGGTGCTGATTGCGCTCGGCGCGCTGAGCAAGAGCGCACAGTTTCCGTTTCATTTCTGGCTGCCGCATGCGATGGCCGCGCCGACACCGGTATCGGCGTATCTGCATTCGGCGACTATGGTCAAGGCCGGCGTGTTCCTGCTCGCGCGCTTGTGGCCGGTGCTGGCCGGCACCGACGCCTGGTTCTGGATCATCGGCGGCGCCGGCCTGAGTTCACTGCTGCTCGGTGCATACGCGGCGATCTTCCAGCAGGACATGAAGGGCGTGCTCGCCTATTCGACCATCAGCCATCTCGGACTGATTACGCTGCTGCTCGGATTGAACAGCGCGCTGGCGCTGATGGCGGCGATCTTTCACATCGTCAACCACGCTACCTTCAAGGCATCGCTGTTCATGGCCGCAGGCATGGTCGACCATGAAACCGGCACACGCAACCTGTCGCGCCTGAGCGGGCTGTATCGCGTGATGCCGATTACCGCCACGCTGGCGGTGGTCGCCGCCGCGTCGATGGCCGGCGTGCCCTTGCTGAACGGGTTTATTTCGAAGGAAATGTTTTTTGCCGAAACCGTGTTTGTCAGCGGCAGCCTTGTCACGCGCGCCGGCCTGCCGGCGCTGGCGGTGGTCGCCGGCATGTTCAGTGTCGCCTATTCGCTGCATTTCATCCTGCAGGTGTTCTTCGGGCCGCCGCCGCGCGCCTTGCCGCGGAAGCCGCATGAGCCGCCGCGCTGGATGCTGTTGCCCGGTGCGCTGCTGGTATGCGTCTGCCTGGTGGTCGGCGTGCTGCCGGCGCAGACGGTCGGGCCCTTTCTCGATACCGCGGCGCTGGCGGTGCTCGGCCCCGCCATGCCGTCGCATAGTCTGGCGGTATGGCACGGCGCCAATCTGCCCTTGCTGATGAGCATGCTGGCGATGGCCGGTGGCATCGCACTTTATCTGGCGCTGCGCAATTACCAGCAACGCGCGCCGGGTGTCGTGCTGCTGATCGATCCGATCGAGGGCAAGCGTATTTTCGATTTCATGCTCGACAAGTTGAGCATCGCAGCCGGCTGGCTGACGCGCGCGTTGTCGTCGCGGCGCTTGCAAATGCAATTGCTGGTGCTGGTCGGTACGGCATTCGCGGCGGCGCTGATGCCGGTGTGGCGGGATGGCTTGCCGGCCGGCGACATGCCGCCCGCTGTGCTCGATCCGGGGTTCGCGCTGATGTGGCTGATCGGCGCCGCCTGTGCCATCGGCGCCGCGCGGCAGGCGAAATATCACCGATTGGCGGCGCTCAGCCTGGCGGGCGGCGCCGGCCTGGCGACTTGCCTCACGTTCGTCTGGTTTTCTGCGCCGGATCTGGCGTTGACGCAGCTCGCGGTGGAAGTGGTGACCGTGGTGTTGATCCTGCTCGGCTTGCGCTGGCTGCCGCCGCGTATCGAAGCGCACGACCAGGCGTCGCGCAGCCTGCGCGAGCGCGCCCGCGCGCGTACCAGGCGGCTGCGCGACCTGGCGCTGGCGAGCGTGGCCGGCGGCGGGCTGGCGGCGCTCGCCTATGCGCTGTTGACGCGCCGCGCGGGCGAAGGTATCGGGTCGTTCTTTGTTGAAAACGCAGGGCCGCTCGGCGGCGGTGCCAACGTGGTGAACGTGATCCTGGTCGATTTTCGCGGCTTCGATACGCTAGGCGAAATCACGGTGCTCGGCATCGTCGCACTTACCGTGTATGCGCTGCTGCGCCGTTTCCGTCCGGCGCCCGAAAGCATCGATCTGCCGCAGCAGCATTCGGCGCAAGCGCCCGGCGACCCGCGCGCGCCGCTGCCAGCTGGCGCCATGATGCTGCCGGCGGTGCTGGTGCGGCTGCTGTTGCCGATCGCTGCACTGGTGTCGTTGTTCTTCCTGCTGCGCGGCCATGACGCGCCGGGCGGCGGCTTCGTCGGCGGCCTGGTGATGGCAACGGCGATCATCCTGCAATACATGGTGGGGGGCACGCACTGGGCCGAGTCGCGCGCCCGCCTTCAGCCGCAGTACTGGATCGCGTCTGGCTTGTTGTGCGCGGCCGGCGCCGGCTTGCTGGCGTGGCTTACGGCATGTCCGTTGCTGTCGGCGTTGCGCTGGCATGCGAGCGTGCCTTTGCTCGGCGATCTGCATCTGTCCAGCGTGCTGTTGTTCGACGCCGGCGTCTATCTGCTGGTGATCGGCGCGACCGTGCTGATCCTGGTGGCGCTGGCGCACCAGTCGCTGCGCCGGCAGCGCAAGCCTGCGATCCTGCCGGCCCCGACGGGGAGGGCAGCCTGATGGAACTCGTGTATGCGCTGGCGATCGGCGTCCTGGCCGGCTCCGGCATCTGGCTGCTGCTGCGTCCGCGCACTTTCCAGGTGATCATGGGACTGTCGTTGCTGTCCTATGCGGTGAATCTGTTTATCTTCGGCATGGGTCGTTTAGTCAGCGGTCGCGCGCCGGTTATCGATCCGGCCAAGGCGGCCGATGCATCGCACTATGCGGACCCGGTGCCGCAGGCGCTGGTGCTGACCGCGATCGTGATCGGCTTCGCGACGACTGCCTTGTTCCTGGTGGTGCTGCTGGCGTCGCGCGGCCTGACCGGCACCGATCATGTCGACGGCACGGAGTCCGAATGATGAGCAACTGGCTACAGCATCTTCCGGCCTTGCCGATTGTCCTGCCGCTCCTCGCCGGCGCGGCACAGCTGTTGCTCGACGATACGCGACGCACCGCGCGCGTCGCCATTGCACTCGGCGCGACGTTCGCGCAACTGATCGCGGCGTTGGCGTTGCTGGGGATCGCCGGCAACGAGATCGTGGTCTATCTGCTGGGCGGCTGGAAAGCGCCGTTCGGCATCGTGCTGGTGGCCGATCGCCTGTCGGCGGTGATGCTGACGCTGACCGCCGTGCTGGCCTTGCCGTCGCTGGTGTACGCGCTAGCGCGCTGGGACCGGATGGGCGCGCATTTCCATCCATTGTTCCAGTTCCTGCTGATGGGAATCAACGGTGCATTCCTGACCGGCGATCTGTTCAACCTGTTCGTATTTTTCGAAGTGCTACTGGCGGCGTCGTATGGATTGATGCTGCACGGTTCGGGCGCGCCGCGCGTCCAGGCAGGACTGCACTACATCGTGGTCAACCTGGCGGCCTCGCTGCTGTTCCTGATCGGCGCCGCGCTGGTCTACGGCGTCACCGGAACGTTGAACATGGCCGATCTGGCGGCGCGGGTGCCGGCACTGGCCGAAGGCGACCGCGCCCTGTTCGAGATCGGCGCCGCGATTCTCGGCGTGGTGTTTCTGGTTAAGGCCGGCGCCTGGCCGTTGAATTTCTGGCTACCGGCCGCGTATGGCAGCGCGGGCGCGCCGGTGGCGGCGCTGTTTTCGATTATGACCAAAGTCGGAATTTACGCGTTGCTGCGCCTGTCGATGCTGTTGCCGGCGCCGTTCGACGGCGGCTGGCTATCGGGCATCGGGCTGGCGACGCTGGTGTTCGGCTCGGCCGCGATGCTGGGCGCACAGCAGCCGCAGCGACTGGCCGCCTGCTGCGTGATCGTCTCGTCCGGCACGCTGCTTGCCGCGTTCGGACTCGGCGGCGCAAATATGATCGGAGCGGCACTGTTTTACCTGATCAGTTCGGCGCTGGCCACCGGCGCTTTCTTCATGCTGAGCGAAATGATCGAGCGCAGCCGGCCGTTCGGCGCGCACCTGCTGGCGGTGACGTTCGACTCCTTCGGCGTCGACGAGCCGCTCGACCCGGACCGGCCAGACGAGGTGGTCGGTTTCGCGATTCCGGCGGCGATGGCATTTCTCGGTTTGGGCTTCGTATCGTGCGCGCTGCTGGTGACCGGGCTGCCGCCATTATCGGGTTTCGTCGCCAAGTTTTCGCTGCTGGCGGCGGCCCTGGGCGCGGCGCCGCTCGACGCGTTGCCGGCGACGGCATGGGCGCTGCTGGCCGGAGTGCTCGGATCGGGACTGATCGGCATCATTGCTTTGAGCCGAATGGGCACGCGCATCTTCTGGAATTCGGGCGAACGGATCGCGCCGCGCCTGCGCGTGATCGAAGCCGGCCCGGTGGCAATGCTGGTGCTGCTATGCGCGGCGCTCGCGATCGGCGCCGAACCGGTGGCTGAATACCTCGGCGCGACCGGCCTGGCCTTGTCCGCGCCACAGACTTATATCAACGCGGTAATGGCGGCCGGCGCGCTGCCGGCGCCGCTGGCGGGAGCAGCGCGATGAAGCGCGGACTGAGCCTGCCGCTATCGGCGCTGTTTCTGCTGCTGCTGTGGCTGCTGCTGAACGGCACTCCAACGCTCGGCCAGTTCGCGTTGGGCGGCGCGCTGGCGGTCATCGTTTCGCTCGCCGGCGCATCGATGCGACCGCTGCGTGCGCGCCCGCGGCGGCCGTTGACGGCGCTCGTGTTGTGCGTGCGGGTCGTGATCGATATCGTGCGCTCGAACATCGCGGTCGCCGGCATAATTTTCGGCTCCGCGCAGCAGCGGTCGAACGCGGCCTTCATGCGGATTCCGCTGGAGCTGCGCGATCCGCACGGGCTGGCCGTGCTGGCCTGCATCATTACCGCCACGCCGGGCACAGTGTGGGCGGGACTGTCGCCGGACGATGGCAGCCTGACCCTGCATGTGCTGGATTTGCAGGATGAGGAGCTGTGGACTCGCACGATCAAGCAACGCTATGAACGCCCACTGATGGAGATTTTCGAATGAATGCGATGCTGCCTCTGGCCTTGAACTGCGCGGTCGCCGCTTTTGCGCTGGCGATGCTGTGCGCCGCCATTCGGCTGCTGCGCGGCCCGACCGCGCAGGACCGTGTGCTCGCGCTCGATACCCTTTATGTGAACGGCATGCTGACTGTGCTGACCCTGGGCATCCGGTTCGGCTCCAGTGTGTATTTCGATGTCGCGCTACTGATCGCGCTGTTCGGCTTCGTCGGGTCGGCGGCGATGGCGAAATTCCTGCTGCGCGGGGAGGTGATTGAACCATGATGATGGCCGACATACCTCAGTGGGCCGCTCTGCCGGCGTCCCTGTTGCTGGTGACGGGCGGCTTGCTGGCGCTGATCGGTTCCTGCGGCTTGCTGCGGCTGCCGGATTTCGAAGCGCGCATGCATGGCCCGACGATGGGCAATACGCTCGGTCTCGGCTGCGTGTTGATGGCGGTGGTGCTGACCGCTTCCGCGCAGGAGCAGCGGCCGGTATTGCAACCGCTGCTGATTGCGCTGCTGGTGGTCATGAGCTCGCCGGTAACGGCCGTCCTGCTGATGCAGGCGGCGCTATTTCGCAAGCACGGGGATCCGCACTGAAGCCATTGCTGATGACCAGCTTAGACCCAACTCGATGAAAGGAGAACTTTAAACATGGACATATCGGTGGATAGCAAGCATCCGGCAATTATTGTTTCCAGCCTCGATTGCGACCGCATCGAGGAATTGCTGGAATCGGCCGAATACCGGAATCTGCCCGGCGTGGCGTCGCTCAGAAAAGAGCTCGACCGGGCGAATATCGTGCCACCGCATGAAATCCCCGCGGGCGTGGTCACGATGAATTCGCAAGTGCTGTTCCGCGAGCGCGCCACGAATGCCGAATACGGGCTCACCTTGGTGTATCCGGGGCCAGCCAATCCGCCGGGCGCGGTATCCGTCTTCGCGCCGGTAGGCAGTGCGCTGCTCGGACTGTCGGTGGGCCAGTCGATCCAGTGGCAGGTTCCGGGCGGGCGTGAACTATGCCTGCATGTACTGGACGTGGTGTATCAGCCGGAAGCCAGCGGCGATTATCACCGCTGACGGCGATGGCCGTGGCGGCAGTCAACTCGACGTGGAGGGGGGAACCTATGCGGAACTTTCAACACCTGCTTGCAGCGACCGATTTTTCCGAACGGGCCGCGCGCGCGGAAACGCGCGCGGCGATGCTGTGCGCCGAGCTGAAATGCAGTTCGCTCGACCTGTTAACGGTCAAGGATGCCGGTCTGCCGGCGACCTTGGCGTCGGTGCTGGACAGTAATCGAACGACTGCGCAGGCGATGCTGGTCAGCCGGGCCGAGCGCGAGCTGCAGCGCATTTCACAGCGTTTGCAGGAGCGGCATGACATCCGTTGCTCGCACAGCGTCCGGTTTGGACGACCGGTGACCGAAATTCTCGCGAGAGCGGAAGAATTGCCGGCGGACCTGGTCGTGATCGGCGCCCACGGCGGCAACTTCCTGACCGACCTGTTCCTCGGCAATAACGCGGACAAGCTGGTATGCGCAGGGACGCGCCCTTTGTTGATCGTGAAAAACCAACCGGAAAACGCGTATCAACGCGTCCTGGTCCCGGTCGATTTTTCGGAGGATTCGATGCAGGCGGCGCGCCTGGCCCTTCAAATCGCGCCCGCCGCGCAAGTGACCTTCCTGCATGCATTCACGGTGTCATTCGAGGGGCAAATGCACGAAGCTGGCATTGCGCGGGACGTCATCAACCAGTATCGCGTCAAGACGGCCGAAGAGGCCAGGCGCAACCTGAATCAATTTATCGCGGACCTCGGGCCGCGGCCACAGCTCTTGTCGCGCGCGGTCACATTCGGCTTCCCGGTGCCGGTCATCTGCAATCACGCGAAGACGATGAAGCCCGATCTGATCGCGATGGGCAAGCACGGACGGTCGCGTTTCGAAGAATTGTTACTCGGAAGCGTGACGCGCCGTGTCATGGATCAGACCGTGTGCGACGTGTTGGTGAGCACCGTGCCGCAAGACTCCGGCGAATGGTATGACCGGACTGCCGCCTAGCCATACCGACTTTGCTGCCGGCTCGGATCAGTGGCCGTCCTGCGATTGCGCGACGACGACTTGCGCCGGGCGCAGCAGCCGGTCGCCGATCCGGTAGCCGGTTTGCTGTACGCCGACGATCGTGTGTTCAGTTCGATCGCCGGTGATCGCCACGGTGGCCTGATGCTCGAGCGGATCGAAGCGATCGCCGGAAGCCGGGCTGATTTCGAGCAAGCCGTGTCTTTCGAATGCCGCATGCAGCTGCTTCAGTGTCATCTCGACACCTTCCTTCAACGAAGCTAGCGCCGAGGTATCGATCGCCAGCGCGGTTTCGAGATTGTCCTTGAACGGCAGCAGCGCTTTTGCAAAATCTTCGATCGCGAATCGGTCGGCATGCGCCAGATCCTGCAGCGCGCGCCGTTGCAGGCGCGCGATCTCCGTCTGCATATTCAGCAAGGCCTCGCGCATCGCCACTGTGCGCGCCTCGGCTTGCGCGAGACCTTGCTCGATGTCGGACGTTGCGGTCCGCTGATCTTGATTCGTCGCTCGAGTCTCTTTTTCTTGATCCTGCAGGTTCGGTTCCGGCATGAACAACTCCTATTCAGTCGTAGTATCGAAGCGCTGCAACGCCGATCGTCGCGTCGCAACAAGCCCCCGGGTACATCGGGCTGAATCGGATATTTTCAAGCCGTTGCGATGCGCGCGCTCCGGGTTGACGAAAATCGCCAAACAGCTATACTCGGCTCACGTTGTCTACCTCTTTGTGCTCGACCAAGTGATCCCATCCATCCTCCTCTCGAACAGCCTGCGCTCTCCCCTGAGCAAGGGAGAGGTGTATGTGGTCATTTCGCGCACACGACAATCCACCAAAGATCTCGCCTGCCTTTCCTAGGCTCGGCGAGTGCTTGCAGAAGTCCGCTCACGCCGGACTTCAGATTCACTCCCGAGCCTCCCACATTGGAATACCGATAGCTGTGCCGACGCACCATTGCGCTCGACACCGTATGTTCATTTGCAGGCCGGCGCCTGCATGGCAGTGGAGAATTTCATGAAAATCGAACGATATCTGACCCAGGACGATGCCGCGACGCTGAGCAAGCTCGCCGAACACCTGATGCGCGTCAGGGATGTCAAGATCAATCCCGGAGAAAAGCTGATCGAGCTGATCTCGACCGCCATTCTTCTCCCGGAAAACGTGCGCAGGAAGGATTGCGTATCGCTGCATTCCGAAGTCACGTATTCCAAGATCGGCCCGGACGATCAGCAGTCGGTCGTGATCGTTTGTCCGCAGGATGCGAACCAGGCTTTGGCGCATGTGTCGATACTGGCGCCGATTGCGATGGCGCTGATCGGCAGAAAAGTGCGCAGCATCGTCGAAGTGCAGTTGCCCTTCGATCATGTGCAATTCGTCAAAATACTGGACGTTAAACCCTTGTCGTCGATGCCCGAGGAGGCGGTGCTGAGTTAAGGGGGCGGTAGTCGTGCCGTCCGCGATTCGAGCGGCACGACGGCCGCATGCGTTGGTACGGATTAATCAGCGGTGATATTGTCCGCTGGCTTCCGGTTGATCGATCACTTCGAGAATGCACAGGCGCAGTTCGCGCCCGCCCGGCACTTGCCAGGAGATCGACTGTCCGACCGACAGGCCGAGCAGCGCGCTGCCGACTGGCGCCAGAATGGATACCGCGTTCGGTGGATTCTCCGGGCTTGGATAGACCAGCGTCAGATCGTATTCGGCATTCGTGGATTCATCCCGGAACAGCACTGTCGAATTCATCGTCACCAGACCGGGCGGGACGTCCTGCGGGTCGACGACGTTGGCCCGGTTGAGTTCGGTCCGCAATGCGTCGATGCCGGGAAGTTTTTTATACGCGGCTGAATCCAGCAACTCTTCGATGCGCTCCAGGTCGAGGCTGGAAACGGTGATTGGTGGTAGTGCGGTGCCCATTGATCGGTCCGTTCAAGAAATCAGTTGGTGTTTCGGTGTCCGCTCATTCATGCAAGAGCGGCGGTTTCGGAAGCAGGCAGGATGGCAAGCTGTTACCGACGATGGTAGGCCAGAAGCAGGAGGGAAGCAAGCCGTGGACATGATGCATCATGCCCACAGCCTATACGGAGCGAACGAAAATCAGATCACGCCTTGTGCGAGCATCGCGTCGGCCACCTTCACGAAGCCGGCAATGTTGGCACCATTGATATAGCTGACGCTGCCGTCCGGGCGCTGCCCGTACTTCAGGCAGGCATCGTGAATGTTACGCATGATTTCATGCAGGCGCTGATCCACTTCATCGCGGCCCCACGACAGGCGCATCGCGTTCTGCGTCATTTCCAGGCCGGAAGTGGCGACGCCGCCGGCATTGCTCGCCTTGCCCGGCGCATACAGCACACCTTTCCGTTCGAACAGCGCTGCCGCCTCGGCGGTGCAAGGCATGTTGGCGCCTTCGGCAACGCAGATCACACCGTTTTCCACCAGGGTTGCCGCATCCTCGGCGGTCAACTCGTTCTGCGTCGCGCAAGGCAGCGCGACATCGACCGGCACGTGCCATGGACGTACGCCCGGCTGGAACTTCGCGTCGACTTTTTCCGCGTAGTCGTTGACGCGGCCGTAGTAATGGTTCTTGATTTCCATCAGCACCGCCAGCTTTTCGGGCGTGAAGCCGTTTTCATCGACGACCGTGCCGCTCGAATCGGACACGGTCACCACGCGCGCGCCAAGCGACATGGCTTTTTCGACCGCGTATTGCGCGACGTTGCCGGAGCCGGAAACCGATACGCGCATGCCGTTCAGATTGCGCCCAGCGCGCTTGAGCATCTCTTCGACGAAATAGACGGTGCCGTAGCCGGTCGCCTCGGGGCGGATCAGCGAGCCGCCGAAACTCAAGCCCTTGCCGGTGAACACGCAATCGGCGCGGTTCGACAGTTTTTTCATCATGCCCGCCATGTAGCCGACTTCGCGGCCGCCAACGCCTATATCGCCGGCCGGCACATCGGTGTCGGCGCCGACGTGGCGGAACAATTCACTGACGAATGCCTGGCAGAACCGCATTACCTCGCCCGGGCTCTTGCCTTTCGGATCGAAATCGGAGCCGCCCTTGCCGCCGCCCATCGGCAGCGTGGTGAGCGCATTCTTGAACGTTTGTTCAAAAGCCAGGAATTTGAGGATCGACAGATTCACCGACGGATGGAAGCGCAAGCCGCCTTTGTACGGCCCGATCGCGGCGCTGTGCTGGATACGATAGCCGCGATTCACCCTTACCTCGCCGCTGTCGTCGACCCACGAGACGCGAAACTGGATGAGACGTTCTGGTTCCACCAGTCGGTCGAGCAGGCCATGTTCCGCGTAGCGCGGATTTTCAACGATATACGGCCAGATGCTTTCCATGACTTCCTCGACCGCCTGATGAAACTCAGGCTGGCCGGGATTGCGGGCCTTCACGTAGGTAAGGAATTCTTCGAGGCTTTGATACTTCATTTTCTTGATTCTCCGATATGTCAACAAAATCCGTACGCAATTCAGCCCGTAATTATCACCGAATGTGTGCATAAATACGAAGAAAATTTGCAGAGATGCACAATTTCCATGCGTATATTTGGTGGTTTTGCCTTGATTTGGTGCGCAAAATTGCCTATCCGGTGCGCTGCCGGACGGCATGCAGTTTGCTTTTTTGAAACAAAAATTAGCGGCCTCGTCCGCCGCTACGATGTGGGAGCGCCTGCTTGCCCGTCAGCGATTTGCCGGCCGCACCCTTTGCCGGAGCAGGCCTGGACGTGGCATCGGTACGCGCCGCGGCATTTGCGGGCTTGCCCTGACGTGGCTGATTACGCGCCTGTTGATTGCCGCTGCGTAACTGGATCGGCTGCGGTTTCGCGTTCGGGTCCGGCTCGAATCCGGCCACGACTTCTTGGGGGAGCGTGCGTTTGATCAATTTTTCTATACCCTTGAGCATGTCGTGTTCGTCGACGCAAACCAGGGAGACCGCTTCCCCGGTGGCACCTGCGCGGCCGGTGCGGCCGATCCGGTGCACGTAGTCTTCGGGTACGTTCGGCAGATCGTAGTTGACCACGTGCGGCAACTGGTCGATATCGATACCGCGCGCCGCGATGTCGGTCGCGACCAGCACTTGCAGGCTGCCGTCCTTGAACTCGGACAATGCGCGCGTGCGCGCCGCCTGGCTTTTGTTGCCGTGGATCGCCATGCCGGTGATGCCGTCCTTGTCCAGCTGTTCGACCAGCTTGTTGGCGCCGTGCTTGGTGCGGGTGAACACCAGTACCTGCGACCATTGGTGCGTCTTGATCAAATGGCTGAGCAGCGGATGCTTGCGATTGCGGTCGACCGGGTGGATTTTTTGCGCAATCACTTCCACCGTCGAATTACGGCGTGCCACTTCGATCATTGCCGGCGAGTTCAGCAAGCCGTCGGCCAGCGTCTTGATCTCGTCTGAAAAGGTGGCCGAGAACAGCAGATTCTGGCGCTGCTTCGGCAGCGCTGCGAGCACGCGCCGGATATCGCGGATGAAACCCATGTCGAGCATGCGATCGGCTTCATCCAGCACCAGGATTTCGACATGCGCAAGATTGACCGTGCGTTGCTGCATGTGATCGAGCAGGCGCCCCGGCGTCGCCACCAGGATGTCCACACCTTGCGTGAGCAGCTTGATCTGCGGGTTGATGTTGACGCCGCCGAAGATGACGGTCGACTTCAGTTTCAGATACTTGCCGTAAGCGCGTACGCTTTCCTCGACCTGGGCGGCGAGTTCGCGCGTCGGCGTCAGGATCAGCGCGCGGATCGGCTTGCCGGGGGCACCGCCGGTGCGCGGCTGCTTCGCCAGGCGCTG
>UEXY01000182.1_pt1 | contig 59148 bp, 54 predicted proteins | sample 4301061 | NCBI WGS metagenome assembly UEXY01 (sample SAMEA4773184, study PRJEB27434) | metagenome | biome: 2259; feature: agricultural soil; material: soil | place: USA | collected 2014-09 | depth 0.25 m | reverse complement strand
TCGGGGTGTAGCTTAGCCTGGTAGAGCGCTACGTTCGGGACGTAGAGGCCGGAGGTTCGAATCCTCTCACCCCGACCAAAAAACCTTTAAAATCAAAGGCTTATAGAAATATTGCGAGCCACCAAGTACTACAGTATCCTCTGTAGTACAACAGTTAGGTTAGCAGTTGCGATTTCCTTAGATTCAGGCGCATTGCTGACCTGACAATCTTTGGGTCGCAAAATGACAACAATAATAAAAACAACAGCTCAAGCTGCAACTGCAGCATCTCACACTGCCACTTCAAAATCTTCCCGTACAGTACCAATTGCCGGCACGCTTCATTCAATAAAAGGCTTGCCTGACAAGGTCAAAATTTACCAGATCGCAGCCAGCCCGTTCTGGTATGTCCGCTGCTACGAAAACGGTAAAACCATCAAACGCAGTACAGGCACGACTGACAAGGCCGCAGCCTTCAAATTTGCCAAAAATCTGTACGACCAGATTCTGTTTAACAGACTCAATGGCATCGCCATGACAAAGAAGAGCCGGTTTGACATCTGCGCCCAAGGCATGATGGAAATGCAAGCTGCTCGCGTCGTTCGCAATGAAATCTCTGCAGAAGCTCATCGCAACGATCAGTACTTTCTTGATGCGAAGGTCTTGCCAGAGTTTCGGGAACTAGACGTTGCCGAAATCAGCTACGACAAGCTCGAACAGTTCGTTGCCAAAATTGGCGTTGACTTGGCCGGCTCGTCCATCCAACGCTACTTGGGCCTCATTCGGAAAGTGCTCGATTACGCACTGAACCGCAACCTGCTACAGGTCTTGCCCAAATTTCCTAAAATTCCGAAGCGCGATGAACCGCGTGGTTGGTTTACGCCAACCGAATATGACGCCCTGCTCAAGCGCGCCAGGCAATTGGTCGGAACGGAATTCGTGATGCGTGGCGAACCGAAGGCCGGTCAAAAGCAAGGCAATGTCGTGCGACGCCTCAAATTTACGTCTGAGCTGCCACACATGATTGCCTTCATGGCCAACAGCTTTATCCGCCCAACTGACCTGAAGAACATGCAGCACAAGCATGTGGAGATCGTGCGAGAAAACCATACGTTTCTGCGTCTGACCTTACCGGAAAGCAAAGGGCACGATAAGCCGATCGTAACGTTGGAAAAAGCAGTTGACGTGTACGAAGAACTGACAGCGGATCATGCCGAAAATGATCTGGCTGAAGCTGAGCACTATGTCTTCATGCCGGAGTTTAAAAATCGCGATACTGCTCTACGTCGTTTGCAGCAGCAATTCAACTACCTACTTGACGACTTGGGTTTCAAGAAGGGACCACGTGGCGAAGAGCGGACAATCTACAGCTTGCGTCATACCTGCATCATGCACCGCTTGCTTGAAGGCGATAACATCGACTTGCTCACGCTGGCTCGTAACGCCCGCACTTCTGTTGAAATGATCGAGCGCTTCTATGCCAGCCAGCTTACCGGCGAGATGAACATCGACTCGCTGCAGTCAGTACGCACCAAGAGCAAAGACCTGAAAATCATAACGCCACGTGCAGACGACATACAGCTCAAGGTCGACTCTGGCATCATCACACTGGACCTGCCGTCCAATATCAATCCAACGCTCGATCTGGACTGAGCGTCATCACATCAGGTAAAGCGGTTCGGGCTGTGATTTTTTCGAGGCTCGAATCGTATCACCCCGACCACCGCACTGCCCAAGTGTCGGTTGACCGACACTTGGCGTAGCAAACAAATTTCCCCCTTAGGCGCGGCAGAAACACCGTCATGCGTTCACAAGCGCGGCTTCAGCTTGAGTATGCTCTGCCCCGCCCTCTGTGCCAAAACGCCGATTTCTCTGACCCTACTTGGCAGCAACAGAAATCGACAGCCAAATGATTCTGTACTTGCGCCTTACCACCACGAAATTACCATCACGGCGAGTTTCAAACATGGGAGCGCAAAATGAGCTATGCAGCACCACGAAAGGCAAAAACCAAGGTCGCACTGACTGCAAAGGTAATCGGGGCAAGCCGTACGGTCGAGTACAAAGCAGGTAAAGCATGCCGAGTACAGCGTAACCCAGCACATCCCGGCATGTTCATCGTCTGGTTTAGCAAAACCAATGTTGCACACCTATCAGCAGAACAGCTTCCAATAAGCATCGCATATACCGATGACAGGCCCGAAGGTTGGCAGGGGTAATGTAATGAGATTTACATTGGGACGAATGGTAATCACCGTGGCATGCAAAGCACACATGGATCGACTCAATGCTGACCCGCTGCATTTTCTGAGCCGCCATGTCAATGGCGATTGGGGCGAACTCGGTACCGATGACAAACGCGCGAACGAGGAAGCAATTCGACACAGCATGCGTATCATGTCCCGTTACCAGCTATCAGACGGTGAAAACATCTACATCATCACCGAGCGTGATCGTAGCTGCACAACGATAATGCTTCGAGACGAGTATTAATCTCGTTTTCACCAACATCACCCCCTGCATTGCTTTTTTCCAATTCGCGTAGTCCACTCTGAATGGCGGTCAACCGCCAGCCAGAACGTCACCAGACAAGCCTTTGGGGATGTTTTCACTTGCTACTTTTCGTGTACTCCGGCACCCATTTATCTCTGGCCTCGCGGCCCGAGCAGCTCTGGGCACCGCAGGTCTCTGGTGGTCGAAGACAGCAGAATCTGGTAACGAAGTGACGGAGGACAAGCCACGAGTATCTGCGAAGCAGGTACGAGTTGCGTTGGAACGCCTGCTCTGGCGCATGAGCGCAAGCGAAGGAGCCTGAGCACCCGAAGGGCACGAATGCTTGCGGCGAAACAGCTTCGGACTTCGGCAAGTCAGGCTACCGCTTAACGCCAGTGGTGAACAATATAGAATACCGGCAGCTTTCAGAACAGGCTGGCGAGGAACAAACACCAGATGCAATGCATCAGGGAGCAACGGCGCAATCGCACAAACTATCGCTTCCGCTCTAGTTTCTGCTCATTGCTTGTTGCCGTCATTGTCAGCTGCAACAGAAAAAACAAGTCATAGGTATTCTTTAATCCTCTTCCCCTTTGGTTGGGAAAGTGTGCCGCTGGGACATCCTCTTCTTAAGGCGTTAGCTCCTGCTATTACACCTACTGAACTCGACTAGCTGTCACGTAATCTGTCGTCCCTACCGTTTTTCCCAGGTGTTCAGTTACCACTGGGCGGCCTGTGTAGCTTTCGCTACATCCACATACTGCAAGTCCCGTAGTTGGCTTGTCTCTGTGCTTCGGCTACTGATTTATCAAATCAGGCTGGCCAGCGTTATGTGGCCGAATGAGGAAAGACCTCATGTGGGACGAGCACATGAGGTCTTTGAATGACTGTACCGATCACAACTAATGTTATCAATACAGTATCGAAATCTTTCTGCATCAGGCAATCTCGTCCACTGCATGCCTATTTAGCATCTTGATAGCCCCACGCGAATTGAGCTTCCCTCTGTTTTTCGTCGCCTCGCCATGACCATATTTGCAACAGCGTGTCAGCTGCACGTTTAGTGATGTGCCCCTATAATCATCTGCCGTCAAAACCAGCAAGGGCAAGGAAATTTGAGCATGATTGAAATTAAACTGAATGAGCCGAAACTGTGGCTGAACCAGCCCTGTTACGCCGTAACCCATGCTGCAGCACTCATCGTCGGCATAAACCCAGACGCCATTACTGAAGACCAGTTTTGCCAGTGGATTGTGAAATCTGATTGGGAGCGGACCAACGACGCGATTGTGCTGTCACGAGCGCTAAATCCCGAGGATAAAACGGAGTTCATCAAGCCGAACAAAGACGAGGTAAGCTGGCACGGTAAGATCAACACCTCGTTTAATGCGGTCCTCATAAGCCTGTTCAGAGCAATCCAGAAAGGCATACTTCCCGCAGATAAGTGCTATGAGCCGAAGGTGCTGTCACCAAAAACCAACGAGGGCCAATACGGCCGATTTCGGGAAGCAAGCACAATCACATATATCTTTGACGGCGCTCCCAATCTCGGAACGACGACCATCGACAAGCCGGACTTGATCGCTTGGTTAGAAAAGTACGACATGAAGGACAACATTTTCTTCCAGAAGCAGCAAGCAGCTACAGATGGCGGGCTACCCGGCTATCTCAATCCCGATCATACTCACTATTCGCCGAAGCTACATGCCGCCGTCAGCGCATGGCTAGCTGTGGACGCTGATCCTCCTGGCCAGAAGAACGTCAAGTTTGCTTTAGAAACTTGGATAAGTGACCACGTAGACAAGTTCAAAAACAAAAAAGGCAAGGTCCTCGCATCTGATGCGATAAAGGAAGCAGCTACGGTTGCCAATTGGTACGGTCAAAAGGGCAGTAAAGACAGCGACTGACATACCCCCAAGTTGTTCCCAACCTACCCCTAAGGTCCGAAAGAACCTTCCCCCAAGTACGGCAGTCTTCCGCCGTATGTTGCTTCCTATCCGATCCCTATAGTTCTGTTTGTCAGCGCGCCGACAAACAAATTTTTTAACAAACTATAGGAAGAACCCACATGGGAACCGCAATAGCAAACATCGCAGCAACCAATCAACCCACCAAGCAGAAAGCGAAGCCCAAAGTAGCAATTGTCGAGATGACGTTCTCTGACAGCCTCGGGCACGCTAAGCTAACACATGCACGCTCACGCGACGCTCTCTATGATTGTCTTTCCGCCGCATTCAGCGCCTACGAAATCGGCTTTAAAGACAAGCTACCAGAAGTGCGCGATGCAAATGCTGAAACCCTTGATAAAGCATGTAACGATGCTGGAATCGAAAATATCGAGTCAAACGACGTATTTCAAAAACTCGCCAAGTACACATTCGGCAATGACTCGAAATTCGTAAGCAGTGTTGTTCATGTCCTACGGGTAGCAGACAAGCGAAAGCCTTCAAGCGACAGCTTTGTTAACTGGCTAAAAGCAGAAGGCGGCGTTCAGTCTGTACGTACAAAATACAAAAGCGATGGAACGCAAAAGCAACGGGGCACCAAAACAGAAGGCAAAACATCCGGCAACAAGTCACCTGTCGAAAACACAGAAGATGTGAAGCAATACGCCGAAAAAGCGCGGGAAATTCTACGTAACAAAGAAGCGATCTACACTCTGCCAACAGGCATAGCGCCGATCGTCGCTCCGCTAGGCGAAGAAACTGACTGTACAGCGATTTTGCGTCAACTCGCAGATGGTAGTTTTGCAATCAAAGCCGTAGTCAGCGGTAGTGACCTAGTCGAGTCAGCATATATCTTGTTCGGCCGAAATCAAGCACAACAGCAATCCAACTAATGACAAAGCAAGTGTGTCAGCTCAAGCAGCAGACACACGCTTTCACAATCATAAGGAAACCGAATGAAAGACTACACCCCAAAGACGGTGGGCGATATCGTTTTCGAGTCAGCAGCCGAGAGAAAAAAGATCTTCGATATTTTGAACGGCGTAAGCACCTTCCCTAACTATGGCGTCACAGGGATTTTGCTACACGGTAAACCGGGCACTGGTAAAACGACACTTGCAAATCTGTTGCCTGAGGCGATAGAAGCGGTAAAGCCCAACGGAGCGCCCGCTTCCGTTCGTCCTGTCGAAATCTGGTGCGACAAAGCCAGCAACGGCGTCGCAGTAATAGAGCGCATCAAAAATATTCTCAGTACCGCGTACATATTTGTCGGAAGCGGTTTGCGCTATTTCATATTGCATGAAGTCGACAATCTCACACCAACTGCAATGAAGCAGCTTAAATCGGTTATGGAACAACCAGACGCTGTTTTTATCATGACAACGAATCACGCACAGGATTTCGAAGAAGCTATCTTTAGTCGCTGCGTTGCTGTGTCGTTTAATCCGAAAAACCCTAATATTTGGCTTCAGACGATACAAACTGTATTAAACGACGAAAACGTAACCGGCTTTGCCCAAAGCTTTCTTTCGTCCTTAGTCACTACCTGCAACTTCGATGCCAGAAAAATTTTCTCGCGTCTTGAAGTACTAATCAATGACCACAACGCACAGGCGCAGCAGCCGGCGCAAGTGCTTTTGCCAGCAATAATGCAGGCGGCAGCAATTCCCCTCCATCAAACTCCGTAGCGCTCGTTTGAAACGAATGCACTCAGACGAAGGGCCGCAATCACGGCCCTTTTCATCTCTCAATCCCACTATCATGCTGTTATTTGCTAAATCTCATTAGGGCACTAGAAAATATGAAATTTTTGTTGGAACGAAGATTCGTCGAAGGAGGCCGCAAATCCTATAGCTATATGTTTGCCACTATGGAATGGCGCGATGGAGCAATCGAAATGGACACATGGGAAGATGGGGAAATGGTAGACGTGGTGTATGACGCAAAGCCCATCGACGAGGTTCGCGCATATGTCGATGAGCAGTGTCTTGAATATGAAGAGAGAATTCATAAGCGCCCGGAAGGCGATAAACGGCGCATCTTCGTTGTCGGCCCATTAGATGAGGAGCAAGCGATGCTATTCCGGATACGCTTTTCCGAGGATATTGATGTAATGCGCCGCGACTAATGACACCTGCTTGCAATGCTGGGACGACGAGAACCCTTGGCCGATGGCTTACTACATGCCTAACACGATGCAAATCATGAAACGCTTTGCTGCTAGCCCTTCGTTGCCTGTATCATGCATTTGGAGAGCTTGTCAAAATGGAGCAGAGCCGCTTGCGTCAGGTCGATTTGCTTGCGTCGGGTGTCCTCTGTATCGGTCAGCATGATCCAGCCCTTTTCACGCATGGACTTGAGTCTGCTATGCACAGTCGCTGGGGCACCAAGTTCATCCTTTGCCATCATGTCACGCACCGACAACCGCTCCTTCGCCTGCATAGCACGGGCAACCAATGCCAAAATGCGTTCCTCAAGCGGATCGAGCGGCGGCAAAGACGGCAAGCCGCGAATCGCATCTGCAAGTTGCAGAAAACGCAAGTAAATATCGGCTGGACGACTGGACTTTTTCATTAAACACGCAGTTTACTGTTTTGTTTCTTTCAGGCTACTCTTCGCATGAAAGAGGCAGACACAAGTACCGCTACAAAAACTAGCCCTATTTTACCTGAGACGGAAATTCGAAGATGCCCCAGATTCGTATGCAATTCGCGATGATCCTCGCCACAATCATCTTGTTTGTGCTGATGCTCATTTTGAACGAATGGCTCTTTACCCGCCTTGAGTTTGCGCGTGGGATAAATTGGATCTACCTGCCTGCCGGGATACGGCTGCTGTCCACACTGCTGTTTGGTGGAGCAGGGGCAATCGGCCTGTTGATCGTGTCATGGTTGGTTTCGTTCTTCTACTTTTTTCCCGACGACTTTATCAGGTCTTTTATGGGCGGCATCCTTGCAACCCTTGCACCCTATCTCGTTTATCGCTTTGCGGAACGGACATACGGTTTTGATGCATCACTTGCCAATCTTACGCCCAAACGATTACTCGTTCTGATCGTAGCATATGCGATTGCGAGCCCGCTACTGCATCATATTTGGTTTGTGCTGCATGGCGAAACCGAGCATGTATTTTCGGGATTCTTCGTCATGGTCGCAGGTGACTTAATGGGAGCGCTGATTGTCATTTACACGATGAAGCTCGTGCTAGCGCTACTCCCTTCGAGTGATCACGTTAAGCATCGACCGATGCTGATGATCATATATAGGTTTCTCAAGCTTGCATGAAGTAATCCGCATTGACCCACTTCATCCTTAATGGGTTAACCTGCGAAACAAATATGCTGTAGCAGGCTTTATCAGCATTTACACTACAGGTTCAAATTTCAAATCATCCACGCTCAAGGGCAGACTATACATCATTGCCGCACTATTCCTGGGGAGCAGGTCAAAGCGGCAGTTCTTGCCCATCCTAGCCACGGCCGCCCTGTTTCAGTTTAAGGCAAACTTTGAACCGAGCGTACTTGCCCTTCGCAAACGTCGTACGCAGTTTTCCACGCAGATTTTATAAAGTGTGACTCCATCGACTCTGCTTTTTCGGCTTCGTCCATTTGGACAGAACATATTCCGGCTAGAGTACGATTGTAATCGTTCTTTGGCGCAGCAACGAGCTGGCGGAAGAAACCGTTAGCGCCTGCTTTCAACTCTGCCAAAGTCATACCCAGCGAGGTTTTTACAGGCTTAGGCGGTGCTGCGAGAGGGCCACGTCGAGCTTCAAATAGAGTTTTCATGTTTGATCTGTCAGGCTCCCACTCATTTCTCCCGTCTGCGACTGTACGACTCACTCTCGCGACCTTGTCATGCTCAAACTCGCAGACAAAGATTGGAACAGCGATGTTTCGATCTGAGGCCCACTTTATTGAAGCTTGTTTATCTAAAGCGTGCACTTCACCCAATCTCATGTCGCGCCTATCGGACTTGTAACTGATTACCGTTTCATGAGGTATATCTGTCATATTTCCAAACTTTTCTTCACATACGCGCGCGCCATGTATGGCAATTGCCTTACGAGTTTTCTCAATCTCTATTGGGTCCTTCAACTCTGTTATGGAAGTTGCGTTTAGCCCCTTAGGCCCAATTCCTCCAACCACACGTACCGGTACACCAGGGCCATTGCAACAATCTAGCTCTGCTTCTCCTGTATTACTCGTAACCGCATCTATTCTCCCAGTGTGTTTTTGAAAGACCTTGACATAGATCTCCACTGGCCCTGCCACAATGGGAATCCAATTATGATGCCGGGTATTCGTAACCATACCGGTCCACTCAATTTGCTTCCCTAGACATTCCCTTTGCTCACCCCAAACTTCGTTAGGGCACATAATTGGAAACAAACTTGGGTCTTCTTTTAATTTTTCAAAAGAGCGCTCGGCAATGGGTGGCATGTCCGATAGGTCTATAGATATTAAGTGTGACGGAGGAGCTATTTCCCTCGGCTTTTCCACGTTGTTTTCTGACGCTTTATCAGATGCGTCAAGAGCGACTTGTTGCTCTTGGAGCTTTAAGGTTCCAGCAATAGTAGGTGTAGTGTTAGCAGTGGAGAAAGATTCAGGAACGCCTGCCTTTTGATCTTGTCTACTGCATGCTACAAGTAATACTGCTATGGCGAAGACGGTTATTACCCGTATACCTTTGCAAAGTTTCACAACAATCTCCCCGATATCACACTCTTAGTTCTAGTATTTATAGCGATATAAATAGCTTCCAAGCTGGAAACTATTTCGCGATCTAGCATGTTCTGTTTACTTCCCCCCAACAGACTACGCGATCGTCAGTGGAGCTGGCTGCATGGATTCCCTAATATGCAAGTCCGTTTTGTTTTGATCGCTCTTCCTAGTTACCAAGGAACCAACCAGAATAACTATTTCATTTCCTCTCCAATATGATCTAGAACTTACAGCAATAACCGATACACATTCTAGATCAATTCGCTTAAAATGCATAGCCGCATAGCAACATTTATTACTATCAAAGTGAGGCAAGGCGACCTTTCGAAAGCGCCGCACTATGTTCAAGGGAGAGAAAAATGGTCATTCGATGGTTTTATGTAGTAACAATTCTTCTATTTGCTAACTTGGCTTTTGCCCAAACTGGCAGCACGCCGTCTTCAGCACACAAAGAGGAGAAAGTTACATTTAGCGCAGTCATGACCTGCTACCCTATTTAGTCCGAAATCGACATAGAATCTGCGGTTAAAAAACTCTCTGCAAACCGATTCGGCGTCAGATAGCCGAGCGAACTGTGTGGTCGCTCGCCATTGTATTCCTGACGCCAGTCCTCAATCACTTGCCGTGCATGGCACATCGAAATGAACCAGTGCTCGTTCAGACACTCATCGCGGAACTTGCCGTTGAAGCTTTCGATGTAGGCATTCTGCTGCGGCTTGCCAGGCGGGATGAAGCTCAGATGCAAGCCCTTGCTGTAAGCCCATCCATCCAGCGCCTTGCCGGCAAATTCCGGCCCATTGTCCACCGTGACTGAGCGCGGCAAGCCCCGGCTTTCCGCCAGCCGCTCCAACACGCTGATCACTCTGCGGCCAGGCAGCGAGGTATCGACTTCGATGGCCAGGCACTCCTTGGTGAAGTCATCCACGATATTCAAGCACCGCAGGCGGCGACCATCCACCAATCCATCCGAGACGAAATCCATCGACCAGCTTTGATTCGGCCCGGCTGCCGGCGCTTTTATCTGACGCCCGATGCCGGCAATCCGTTTGCGCTTTCGCTTGCGCACCATCAGGTCCGCCTCATGATAGAGGCGATAGGTGCGCTTGCAATTGATTGCCCAGCCCTCCCGGCGCAGTAGCACATGCAACCGACGATATCCATAGCGACGCTTCTGCTCCGCCAGTTCGGATAAACGCTTCCTCAGCTCGCCGTCGTCGGGACGCTTGGCTTCATAGCGATACAGCGATCTGGAAATGCCGATCAGCCCGCAAGCGCGCGTGACACCCAACCGGTGGGTCATCAACAGGTGCGATACCGCTGCACGCTTGGCTTGCGGGCTTACCACTTTCGGCCCACGATATCCTTCAACGCCGCATTGTCCAGCATCGCCTCCGCCAGCAAGCGCTTGAGCTTGTTATTCTCCGCTTCCAGCGCCTTCAGCCGTTGCGCTTCCGACACCGTCATGCCGCCGAACTTGGCCTTCCAGTTGTAGAACGTGGCGTCGCTGATCCCGTATTTGCGGCACAGCTCGGCCACCTTCAACCCCGCTTCGGCTTCCTTCAAGATGCCGATCATTTGTTCTTCGGTGAATCGCTTCTTCATGCCTGCCTCCCAAGGGCAGACTCTACATCAGCGCCGTACTATTCTTGGGTAGCAGGTCACACGTACTCAAGGAGATAAATTGCCGGCTGTTGTGCTATTGCATCATGGCGGCGGGTGGGAAAACACCCAAACCAGACAATATGCAACAGCGCTTTCAAAGGCCGGGTACGTCACTCTTGAAGTGATCTTGTTTAATACCCGTAATGAACAAAAGCCGAAACCCTCCAGCTACTTGCCGCATATTTTTGGCGCTCATAAGTTTCTAAGTGGATTGCCTTATGTCGATTCGAGCCGGATTGCGGTTAGCGGGGGAAGCTACGGCGGCCTTCTCACAATACTGACTGCGACTCAGTGGGCTGCAACTCAATATGGCGCGCCTCAAGGCATCAAATTCGCCGCACATGCCGCCTTCTACCCATTGTGCTGGATGATTAACAACTTTATCCATAAGAAGCCAAGTACGCCTGACATTCCAGGCACGGTCTATGACAGTTATACCGGTTCTCCTATAAAGATCTACGCTGGTGCAGAGGATGATTACGATGCCCGAGATCCAAAGGCATGTGATAACCTGGTCCAGGCACTTCCAGAAGATCAACGGGCTGCCTTCAATGTCCGCGTTTTTCCCGGGACGACGCATGGATGGGACCATCAGCGCAACAGCAACTTTTATGAAAAGATTGCCTGCAAGGGAAAAGGCTGCTACAACACAAACAATGTGGATCCGAAGGCCACGGCGGAAGGTATTGCGAACCTGATAGTGTTTCTAAATACTGCAACGCCCAAATAGATTCCGATTTGAACTGATCTGGCTCGGTCTTACAGGTTTAAAGTGTCGGTTTAACCGACACTTTAATATGACTCAAGCGTCTCTTTAAGAAACGCTTGGGCAGTCAGATCAGTTCAATGGCAGCGCGCTTCATTTCGTCGTTGACGTCGATGTATGCCTGAGTTCAATCTTGACCAGTGTTCTGCGGATATCCTAGCTGCGTTCCTCGCGGACCTTCAGTTGTTAATTGCGGACAAGTTAGATCGAATCGGCGGCGGCGCCCGACAAACCCGACAGCTGGGCACCACTACCAAGAGATGGTTTTGTAGCAATCGCCGACCGTTGTGTAGTCGTCGCGGGTCAGGCGAAGTTGCCGGCTAACGGGGTCGAAGTTCGCCTCGATCCCTTTCGGGTTCTGGCCTTTTACCAAGTTCGCGCCAATGCTCGAGATTTTGTAAGTCTGCGTGCGACGGAGCTCATCCCAGTCCGTATCGTTGCCGAGTCTCTGATCAAGCGAGATGCGCATCTCATTAAGCTTGGGCCGGATATCTACGCTATAGCGCTGCTGCATCCGACCACCGCCCGCCTCGCCGACCTTGAAAAACTCGGTCCTGCAAGAATAGCTGCTTCCGTTTACCAGGTCGAGTTCATATCCTTGATGCTTGGGAGCGCTACTCCAGCCCTTTTCTGCCGACCCTATCTGCGCGATCTTGACTTCATTGTTCTCGAGCGCGCAACGGAGGCGCTTGTCCCGATCAACCTGCACAGTCACAATACCTGTGGAAGGATTTTCTCGGTCAATGGCCGCATGCACTATCTTCAACTTACCCTTCTCAGAATCCACGGTGTCATCCTTGCCATAGTCCCGGGAGCAAATGTGCGCTAAGCGTACCGCCTGCCAAGCTCGGTTTTCGTCGGCTGATAGAGCGCGGGGGATTACTTCGAAGTTGAACAGGTTGACATAGGGAACATTCCTGATGAGCCTGACCCTACCCTGGACTTTTACCAGATCGTCCACCTGAAGCTTGTTCAGCGTTTCGTCATCCTCTGAACGAAAGGAGAGAATCTCTTTTTCAGCGCCGATACTGAAAGACAGAACACGATTGAAGGAGGTGACTTCGTCCACCCTCATAATTCCCTCAATGTCCCAGCCGTCACAACGTGCAATGTAGTCCGGTCGCGATTGATGACGTGTGCACATTGTTGCGAAGTCAAATTCGCCGTCGTTACGTTTCAAAACGACTTTTTCGTCCACGCTGGCGGCTACTATCCGCTTCGGCTTGCTGTTGGCCTGAGATTCGCTTCTTACTGCGTCGTCTATTTCTGCCATGCCAGCAGGAGGTGTAGTCGCCGCACTGCTAGATACAATCGTTTTTAAATCCTCTCCCTGTCTGCTGTCCGATGGATCGGCAGGCGAAACGTCGGCGGACGTTGCCTGCAACACGGCCGCCTTTACCTTCCCGGCCCCATGATTGGTCAGCACATCCTCGACGTCGATCACCATCAGATCGGGATTCGCAAAGACCTGTTCAACCTGCACGGTGGATAGACCGGAGTCAGTTACTGCCGCCTCCATAGCCACTGGCGCGGCCCCCACCGCCGGCCTAGAATGCTCGTCGGACTTGGTCTTTTTTGAGCAGGCAACCGATATATATGCGAATAGAAGCAAAACACCAATTGAGCTAAATGTTTTCATTGTTTTAGGTGGGGTGAATAACGAATTGTCCTAATTTGTATAACGGTTTGCAGCCGCACAGAAATGCAACTCATCGATTACCGTAATAAATTTTAGAGCAATGCACTTAAAATGCATAGCCGCACAGAAACTTTTATTGACGGCGAGATTGTTGCCGTGCCGCGCCTTCTCTAAGTTGAGCACGGGCTTAGGTGTAACAGTGGCGGTTAAGGCAGCACTCGGACTTATACCAGTTGGACAGCCGCGCGTTGCATCGCGTCATTGATGTCAATGTAGGCCTGGGTAGCCCAATATTCCGATGTCCTGCCAATGCCATTAACACACGACGCCTACGCCCTTATCTCAACCTTGCAATAGCACATATTCAAATCCGTTTTGGATCATGCCAATTAGATTGGCCTGATTCTCAGGACTTTCGCTAAAGCCAACCAACACCTGCTCACGCGACCAAGCGCCACTGTCAAGAGCTTTTGTCCAACCCGAAAATCCACCGGCGTCCGGCAGGCGATCGAGGACGTTGGCATACAATCGAGCTACGAAGTCCGCATTTGAGACATTGCGACCATATAGGTTTGCAAATTCATCGGAGTGCGTAAAACCCCAAGCAACGTCAGTCAACGATTTGCCCTGATCCAGTTGGCCCATCCAGTAGCCGAGACCACCAATGTCTGGCTTGCGATCAAACGCAGCTTGATACAACCGATATGCTTGACCACCATTGCCGTTAACATCGAGTGCGATTGCGGCATCAGCGAACTTGACGCGCTCGATATTCACCAACGTGTCGATGCTCGACACGCTATTAATTTGGACAGCGTCGCCAGTACGCATAATCGTGTGGTTTGCACGGCTACCGGAAATTTCAAGAGTATCGATGCCCGCACCACCGTTCATTTCTTGCGCACCAGCGCCGCTACGAAATGTGTCATTCCCGCTCGAACCGGCCAGCGTTTCACCGAGGTTTGTCGCAAGGTAAACGTTACCTGCAACAGCACCAAGCAACGTCGTTACGCGGATGTTGCTATCAGTATTGACGAACACATAGTCAGACATGCCGTCGTTATTCACATCAAAAGTAAGGGGCATGCCTTGCGACCAGTCCGGGTTACCAGTCATCTGTGCCAGTTGAGTAGCAGTTACTTCAGCATTGTTAATCACTGGGTTCCAAGCTGTCATACGGCCAGTGCCGTCATTCAAATACAAGAACGCACCAGTTGCCATCCCATCTACCATTTGCGTTGCCACGGTGTTCATGCTTACAAGCACAAGGTCCAAGTTTCCGTCATGATTTACATCACGAATTTCAACTTGTTGGGCAATTTGTGGATAATTTCCGCTGGCGTCCCGCGTTCCGTTGCGCACCAAATAGCTACCGAGCCAGTCAGTAGTGACATCGCTGAACTGCATGTTTCCGACGTTCTTCAGGACTTGGACAGCGGACTTGCCATTGTTTTCCCAACGAACAACAACGTCTTGCAAGCCGTCGCTATTCAAATCACCAGTAACAACACCAGCAACGCCAAGCACACCTTCAGCCGCCTTCAACGTTGTCGGCTGTGTCGTTTGCCACACTTGAACGAAGTCACCGGCGGCGTTTTGTTGCATTACTCGAACACTCTGCAAACCAGTTACCGCATCACCACCTGTATAGCTACCTGCGATTAGGTCTTGAAGTCCGTCATTGTTCAGGTCGCCTGCACCAACAGAACCTGTAAATTGGTAGTTAATGGAAGTATTGTTCCATTGGTGTTCGCTCTTGGTGAGGTACTTGATTTCTTCGGGAAGGCCAGTTGTGGAAAATGTAAACCCACCCTTGCCGTCGCCCTTGTAGAAAAATGTTCCCGAACCTTCAAAGTTCGGTCCGCCTATGCGGGTTACCAGCATGTCGAGATTGCCGTCATTGTTGATGTCAACTACGCTAGAGACATGGTTAAAAGACAAGGTGTTGCGCGGAAGATTTGCGGTAAGGTCTTGCCAATTTCCATCTGCGTCTTGCAAATAGAAACGGTTAATCGCACCAGGGAACCCGCCGTTAAGAGAGTCACCAGTTTCAAGGCCTTGATCGACTACAAACATCCCCAAACGGCCATCGGAAGTGAAGTGGTTCACGAACACGCCGTTGGACTGGAAAATTGTGGGGGTTAATGTTTTGAATACAGTAGCAGTTCCGTTTACGAAACCGCCGTGTTGGTCGTTTATGAGAGCAATCGGGGCGAGGTTAGAACCTTGGTTGAAATAGCTCGGGTGAACCATAATGTCCTTGTACCCGTCGCCGTTCAAGTCAGAAACCACCGTGCCCCTTGGATCGTTCCAAGCATTCACGTGAGCGTTTGTGTTTGCTGGGGCTTGAAGATTTACAGGAATTTCAGACGTTACACTTGCTGCTTGAATTTTTACTTGCATGTTTTCTCCCAGCGCATTTTCGTTCTGTTTTTCATATTGATCTAAATTATAGAGCAATATTATTCCATCTTGGAAACTATACTTGCGTGGATTGGTTTTCCTAAACAGACGATGGACAGTACCGTAGCCATCGGCCTACAAGGAGATCGGCAATTGCAGCGTTGCTTCAAGAGACGCCTGCTCACTCACACTAGCTCGACTGCAGCACGTTGCATTGCGTCGTTGACGTCGATATACGCTTGAGTTGTCGAGATATTGCGATGCCCTGCCAAGGCCATCAGTACGCGTACGCCAACACCCTTGTTTGCCAGATTCGTAATAAATGAACGCCTGCCAGAATGACTGCTTGCACCAGCAATGCCAACCTCTTTGTATAGCTGATGAAAATGCTGGCAAAGCGTATTAGCTGTGAAGCCCAAACGCTTCTGTGTATAGAAAAGCGGCTTTTCGGGTGATGGACGTTTGATGGTCGCGACATATGCGGCCAACTCCTTGCGTAGACGCTCGCCCAAAAATACGGTGCGCGCATGTCGGCCCTTGGTTTGCTCTGGCAGCAGTCGAATTTCGGGCTTGATCGTGCCATCGGCTGCGACCACATCTCCGATGCGTAATGCCGCGACCTCCCCAACGCGCAAACCAGCCCAATGTGTCAGCAGCAGCATTGCGCGATTACGGGCTGCGTGTTTTCGAAGCGAGATATAGACGAGAACTTTTTTAAGTTCTTTTTCCGTGAGTGTTTTTGCTTGTGCCACCAGTTTCCTCCAAAAATCAAAGAAATCCATGCATCGGAAGATGCAGTCTTTGATTTTGGAGATCAACAAAAGATTGACAGGCCATTGAACTCAACGGATTCAAGCACTTACGCGCAAACAACAGATTTTATGTATTTCCTTTGGTTTTCAAATTTTCCGGTATTCTAGTTTGTGCAATGACAGAGCAACATCACATGACGGATAAAATGGGGTGCCCACAATTGGACGCTATTACTTGATCGAGGAATTGTGCCGACGTGCGTCGCGAATACAACCATTCGATTCGCGAAAATACGATAACCGATTTAACAGCGTTTTTAAATCCGCTATCGAGGACGCAAGCATGGACTCCATTTAGTCGATCAAGGCCCTTTGGCCACCCTGAGGAACGGATAACCTTCAAAATGAATCGCATCATCTATCCACCACTCGAAGAGCATGTTCGTCTTCGCCAGAAATTAACGGATGGAGAAATGTCTGTCCTTGCACTTTTTAATCGCTTTTTGTCACCCGAATGGGAAATCTACATCCAGCCCCATCTCAACGGGCTGAGACCAGATTTCGTGTTGCTGAATCCGGCAGTTGGCATTGCTGTGTTCGAGGTTAAAGACTGGAACCTCGATGCCATGCACTATTTTACGATGACGGACGGCGAAGGCTACACGTCTCTCTGGGCAGAAAAGGACGGGGAACAATTCTGCATCCAGTCCGACAACCCAATCACCAAGGTAAACCTCTATAGAAAAGAAATCTACGAGCTCTATTGCCCACGCATTGGACAAAGCGCTAGGCCAGGCAAGCATGACGGATGGGCGACAATTACCGCAGGCGTCATTTTTCCCTTCGCCAGTGCGTCGCGCGTGAAGGCCTTGCTGGCACCATTCCTTCCCAAGACAGGTGCGGATACCTATTCAAGTTACCGTCCCATTAGCGGAAGAGATGAGGTTGCGACCGGCCAAATAGAGCTCATTTTTCCCGAGTCAAGACGCACGCAATCAAGGCTGATGACAAATGCGTTGGCCGAAGATCTGCGCGGTTGGTTGGTCGAGCCTGATTTCTCGACGACGCAGCGAGTACCCCTTGAACTGGATCGCAAACAGCGTGCGCTCGCGGATGCGCGGACAGACTCCGGCTACCGACGTATCAAGGGACCGGCCGGATCGGGAAAGTCACTGGTACTCGCCGCGCGAGCGGCGAAGCTCATCAACGAAGGCAAACAGGCCCTCGTCGTGACCTTCAACATTACGCTTTGGCATTATTTGCGCGACCTCATGGTGCGCGCCGTTGACTCGCCAGAGAAGATGCGAAATGTTCGCCTCTCGCATTTCCATCACTGGTGCAAGCAAGTTTGTTACGAAGTTGGATGGGATGCGCACTACGACAAACTCGCCAAGACGATGGCAAATGCGTCCCAAGATGAATTGCGGACCATCCTGAACGACAACATCCCTGCACTGGCCGCCAAGGCGATCGAGCAGCCGGGGGCCACCAAGTACGACGCCATACTGGTGGACGAGGGCCAGGACTATCGCCCGAATTGGTGGAGCATCCTTCGCAAATCGCACGTCAAAGACGGGGAGATGATGCTGGTGGCCGACGCGACGCAAGATGTCTACGGTACAGCGACGGCGTGGACCGACGAAGTGATGCAGGGCGCAGGCTTTCGTGGCGGCTGGGCGCAACTCGATGTCAGCTATCGATTGCCGCCGCTGGCATTAGACATGGCGCGGGAATTCGCTCGTCGATTCCTGCCAACGGAGACTTCAGTACTACCCGAGCAGGAACAGGGCTCACTGAATTTCTACCCCTGCACGTTGCGATGGGTTCAGTGCCCCTCCGATCTTGCGACCACTGCGTGTGTGGACGAGATCTTGGCACTGATGAAATCGACAGGCAAGAACGGGCTCGCCAATGCCGATATTACACTCCTCAGTGCCGGAACGAGATTTGGAGCCTCCGTCACGGCCTATCTCGAGGATCAATATCGCATCGAGACAGTGAATACGTTCGGCTCCGACAGCATTGAGCAACGGCGCCAGAAGATGGGCTTCTTCATGGGTGACGCGCGAGTCAAGGCAACAACTTTGCACAGCTTCAAGGGGTGGGAAGCTCGACTACTTGTCGTCTACATTGACCACGCCAAGGACGCTACCGCCCTTGCGCTAATATATGCTGGGCTCACACGCCTGAAGCGTCATGCGGAGGGCAGCTGGCTCACAGTCGTGTGCTCAGCCAATGAATTGGAATCGTTTGGCAGAAACTGGCCGTCTTTCGACCAAAAGGACTATAGCATCGCTAGCCATGCGCCCCATGGGAGCAAGCTGGCTTACGTATCAGTACCGGAAGCAAAGTAATTGATCATCGCCCAAATTGGGTCGCCTCGCTCATCCACAACCGTCCTTATGAATCTACTCAACTGGCTCGTTCTCCCCTTCTATTCAGTCAATAGAATATCCTCCGCAGAGCAGCTACGCGATGATTTCGGCGACTTTCCACCAGCGCCCTTGCGCTGCGAAGGTATCGCGGGCGAGTTTGACGTGGTGCGGATCCGAGGCATCGGGGAGATCTATTACAGACTGATCATGTTCAATACGATGTTGCGGGGAATCGAGTCTGAAACGCACTTTCTGTCGGAAGATTTCATTGAATTTTTCGGTGCCGAGCAAGTGCTTGCATTGCGACATGCCTTTGATGGCTTTGGTCGAAGCGCCAGATTCATTAAGCCAATCGTGATCACTGTGGCGCTTGGGTTTATGGGCATCATGTTGGCTGTCAAAATGATTCGGTCTGCGCACAAAGAATCCAGGGTCTTGGGCTGCTTCGTACCTATTCGGAAGCACGAATCAAATATTCTTGTCAAAGTAGGGCGTCACACGAAAACCGGTAGGAGCGAGGCGCCTACAATATCCCACGAGCACATTCACCTGCTTCAGCACAAGGATTCGGAAATCCATGTTCGGGGCGTCAGGTCGCCGGATGCGCTCTTATCCTCAGAGGGGCTGACTTATCCTTTCCTGCTCTATTTACTTCAAAAAAAGGAAGTTGAAGCACGATTACATGAATCCGTACTGGCTTTCTATCGCTCGCATTCTCGACTTCCGACGACGGTGCCGAAGTTCTTGGGAATGCTTGCCGCCAGTCAACAGTTCGGTAAGTTGGTGAGCCTGACATTGGAACACTCTGGAGTAATTTTCGATCGAGAGGTCGAATCGTATACCGAGCGAGAGGGCATGTACGCCGAGCAATTGGAATTCATCCTCGTATACATCCAGACGCCGGAGTTGCTGCGCAAGTTCATTACCGAGGTCTTGCCCGTGATGTACGGGAACCTGCTCAGGTATTACGGCGACAAAGTGGCAAGTCAAAATTACCTCAAAGACATCGAGCGCCCTAACTATTACGACGAGCTTTACGGAGTGTAGGCATCCTGAATAAAGGCCTTGGCACCTAAGCGGGGGCGGCCCAAAGCTGAGTTTCAAGGAGCGAAATGGAGTTTTTGACGTCAGAACTCTGTTGATTTTTTATTAAGGCGAATGCACCCTCCCCTATGCCACACATCACATAGGAGAGAGCAATGAACGCATTGATTAGTCTGAAACTCGTAACCACCAAACGTCCTAGCGGCTTGCCTCCGATCGTGCAACGCCGTAATCGTTTGATCGCCAAAATTTGGGAGCAGACACAACTTGCAAAGGCTCAACAAGAAGGTAAGACGTTTGCACCCGTAGTGCTCCGGTCCGTGAAAAATATCGAATCTGGCGAACGCAGCAACATCGAAACGACCAAACGCGTTAAGCCGTGGTGGTGGATTGCGGAAAATGGAAAAATTTGTGTGAATGTGAAGTACGGGAGCAAAGTTCTTGAGCTGACGAAGGGAAAGACCGCTGTCGAAGTCGGCACAATGTCTGAGCTTATCCCCACGCTCGAAACGTTGAAATCTGCAATTGCAGGTGGCGAACTCGACGCCCAAATTGATGCTGCCAGCGGATCTCTGCGGTCAGGCTTTGCAAAGAAATGAAGAAGGCTTGGGGCGGCCATACTGACCGCCCTGCACCACTTGGCATTCAGTATTTCATATTATTTCGGCTTGAACTGCTGCGCGTATGCAAGCAGCTCCTGATTAATTTGGTCTCGGTCCGGTGCAAAGTGTGCGTCTCTATGGCAGTTCGGGCATAGAGCAACGCAGTTCCAGTATCGGTCGCTCGTCTCTACGCCGAGAATATGATGCACGTCTAAAAATCCCGGATAACTTTGTTTGCTAACGCAGCCATTACGTTCGCATCCTTTTGTGGCACGCTCGATGACCATTTTTCGGACACGCGGATCTCGCCTCACGTGAGATCGTTGTGTCAAAACACGTGACGCCCCATCACTTCCAACCGACACATAGTCGATTGAGCCGATATCATCAAGTGTATCGTCGTTTTCTAAAGGAGTAGTCACTGGAGGCAATTGAGCAAGGTCAGTGACACCAGCCCAGCCCCAGAGTACGTCCGGGACGCGATGTGCGTCGGGCGTCCGTTCGTTCATTAACCAGACCGTCGGACTCTCGCCATTGGCGGCATGGTTTTTGGTAATGCGCCCCATTTTACCTGCTGCAATTAGCTCGTCGCTTAGCTCTCGCTGTCGAAACCAAATTGCAGCTAACTCATTCACCGGAATTAGTGCCGCATATTCGACCCTATCGCCCCAACGTTGGAACAATAAGGCATGTGAAACTTGTTGGGATATGTCGCGTGTAACGATGGCGTCGAGCGTCTTTTCCCAGCTGCCTTCAATTAAGCGCGCCCGGAGCTGCGCTGCAGAGAACTTCTCTCGTTCATCGTCCCAACGCCAACAAAGCCGAACCCGCATTTTTGTGCGCACGCCACTTGGGGCTACTGCAGTAACAATCTGCGAGATTGCGGTTCCCCTTATGGAACGTTGATCTTCTTCGACTGTGAATCCCCGGCTTACGAGGAACGGGGCGACTGCATCCCTGCTCTCTTGTTCAGACCTCAAGCTCTCTGGCTTTCTAAATGGCCTGGCATTCTTTGCCATGTCGCTTCCTCGAACTCAATTGGTTATTACTTTTGTCACCGCCTGAATATCGGTTGCACCGACACTTGCATTCGTGGGCCTAGGTAAGACGCTGACGCGTCCCGCGACCGCACGCCATCTAGCTTTCAAGCTAAGCGAGATCGTTTTTCACGTCATCAGCTGTAATCACGCCACTTCGACAAAAAACTCTTTGAAGACCATCAGGGCCAAGACTAATTTGATTTGGGTCTCGTAACTTTGCCTCCACCATTGCAAGCAGGACATCGCTTTCGAGAAGACATACCTCGCTTATGTCCGTCTCCATCTTGATTCCACGAATCAGCTCGTCGAAATCGTCCTGAAACTTGCTCGATATGATGACGTAATAGAGATTACGCAGGTGCAGCCGCTTCTTCAGCTCACGGCTTTGCGTCGTGATGTACTCCCGAATTGTCCTATCGTCAGTCCCCATGCTGTAGCCGTTTTGGCGTGCTTTTGCATCCCAGAGAACCGCATATGAGTGGTCACGCGCAAGCGCCAACCCGTCTTGCACTCTGCCCTGACCTTGCCCCAGAAGTTGTGTTTCGTAGCCAAGCATTGTAAGGGCAACATGCACGTTTTTCTCTAACGCTCGCGCTATGCTTGTGCCAGATGCTTTCGCTGCTGCCTCTAGTGCGGGATCATTCGCTGCAAGACGAGGAATAATTGCAACGATTGGCGGCACATAGCTACCGGGAAGCGGAGTAACTGTGGATTCAATTTGAGTCGATGCAGAGACATTCACTTTAACAGGAGCAGGCACCGCTTCGGCTGTAACGTTATGCTTTTGGCGATTCAAATACCACCAGACATGCTCCACGTCGTACAACGTGAAAGGCTTCTTGACTGCAGTTGAAAAAGTTTCTTGCAATTCATTGTGCAACGCCTTGTAGGCGACATACGAATCGGCCAGGTCGTCAGCGGGCTGAAACAGATTCAAGTCGGTAAGAACTTGAACACTCGTTGTGTAATAAACGGGCCATACTGCAGGTGCCTGAATCTGCCAGAAGTAACTGAGGAAGAAAGGCACGCTGCCTGGGTTGGGTCGGGACTGCTTACTCCCTCCTGCCGCCTCAATGGTTTCGCCTATACGGCGAACATAGCTTGAAAAATTCCTGATCCTGCTCTTTGCGATGTCGTTATTGGCAGGAACAACAATCGCAGCTTTTAGCTCTGCCGAGAGCTCCGCTTCATCAACGCATCCGTTGTAGAGCAGGTTGAAGAACATCTGCCCTTTGACACCCTTAAAACCCCAAAGCTCATTCCGCTTATTGATGCGATCAACCTGTGTCTTGAAATCAGCGAGTGGCAATGCGTCCGTCAAAAAGTTGGAAAGCATCGGCGAAAGCGGATCATTGATCAATGCCAGACGTTTTTCATCCAGCTCCTTACTCGCCACTTCAGGGGTTAAGCCGGTTTCTGGACTTGGGGCGGCTGTCAAATAGCTGTTCAAGGCTTTCAGTGCAACTGCCGTTTGTTCTTCACTAAGAATGCGCATGGATGGGAATGAAAAGGTAAATGTGCGGAGATTTCGAAGTTGATACTTAAATCCTAAACAGAGCCGACGCGTCCAATCCCGGCACACCGTCTTCGCTCAAGTCGAGATCGAGCATCTTTACGACCAGGTCTGCCATGTCGTCCTTGTAGTTCCTCTCGCCTTCATGATTGAGCAATCGGTTCACCGCACCCGCGACCAAGTCGGCTAGCTGCACAAGCGGACTGTTACGTGACGAAGTTGTCTGCATTGATGCGACCTTGAGTTGATCATTAGAGTCTTGCTCAAGGGCGGTGGATACCAATTTTTGCAAGTCTGCGATTACGAAGGAGTCTAGGGACTGTTCCTCGTCCAGGGTGACTTCGATCTCCCGGGGTAAATCAATTCGATTGTTTTTAACTTCGTGTGCGGCACCGCGTACCAGCATATGCTCGTGCAGCTTTTGCACCACCTCTTCAATCGGTCGCTTTGTCCTTGCTCTCTCAACGGCGATTACCTTAAAGCTCAGAAATTCACGGTTTGCCAGAACCACTTCAAGGTACTGCTTAAGAGCATCAATGTCTTGACGGCCAAATTTGGCAAAGTGAATTTCTCGGCTTGCCCATGCTGAGCCGCCCTGCCACTCTGTGATCGCTTTAGTAATTGAGTAGACGGCCCGCCCTGAAAGGACCCAAACGGAGGCAACAATGACAAATTTCTGTGTTTTGCCGGTTTCATCGGCATAGACATTAACGACTCGCCTCGGTGCGGCATCTTGAATGACCTCCGCTTCCATTTTTTCCTCAAGCTTCCGGCGATGCCGTTTGACTTTATCGTCGGCTTGAAAAAGTCCGTATTCGTTCTGTATCTTCGCTCTTGCCCGAACGAGATAGTGCAGGCGTTCCAACTTGAACAAGTCTTTGGGAAGAATTCCCGCGTCCTTGTACAAGTCAGGCTGAAATGTCGCCCAATATTGGAGCGCGAGTGCAACGTCGCTATTGCGAGTTGCCGGATAGAGATTCAAGACGGATGCGACCCTTGCCTTGAGTGTCGTAAAGTCTGCGGCAGCAAGTGAAGCGAGCAGTTCACGCTTTTCTTTTTCGATTTTCAGAAGCTTCTTGGCACGAACTTCCTCCGCTTCATCCAAACCGTCGTCTAGCTCGGGGTCAATTTCCCGCATGGGATTCTTGTCCATTTCCTCTCCGTCAGCCAATTTCTTTAACCGGCAGTTAATTACTTATTGGCAATTCTATCGGTTAATACATGAGATGCGAACAGGACAAGGAAAGCAATTTTCTGCAGTAAACCAGCTGACTCTTTGTAAATTAATTTCCTGCAAGAAATAAGATAAATATTTGCTGGAGGAATTAATCATGCGATATCAGGAAATCATTCACAAAATTGCTGCTGATAATTTACGGAAAGCAGAAAAAGAGGCGGATATAAAACAAACAGAACTGAAAGCGGAGAAAACCAGACAAGCATCAAAAGTTGCTGCAGCTGAAATTCGGCAAATGCGGGATAAAGAAAAAAAGGTCAAACAACGGCGTTCACAATTGCGAGATTAATACCTTTGCAATTATTATTTTATTAATCCCTGTGCGCGTCGATAGATCGTCGCGATTAATATTGACGTGGTAAAATTCTGTCTGTGTATTTTCTTTGGTTTTTTATTAACAGGTCAGTGTAGTACAGACTGTAGTACTTTAGTAAAAATCGGCTCGGAAGCCGCATAAACGCTAGGGTTTGTAGTTTGTACGCATTCTTCGGGACGTAGAGGCCGGAGGTTCGAATCCTCTCACCCCGACCAATTTTGCATACGCAAACTTTCTTACGGCGGTCCTTTGGATGCCGTTCCCTTGAGAGTTCGGATTCCCGAACTGTTTCTTCTACCCGTATCAGATTTTTTAATCTCCGAAATAGCGTTGAGCCATTGCCACGCTCACCAGCAACCGTCGCGCGATGGTGGCACCGACCCTACGGTCCGCGGTGCTGGTGATGAATCCGCTAGTGTGGTTGATCAACCTGGTGCTGAAATTCCTGTTGCGTCTGCCGCGGGTTCCGCAGAAGCACAAAACATCCTGCTCAACCTTCAACCTGTTCGCGCTCGAAGATATTTCCGCCTTGGAAGAACTGCGCGTTTCCGGACGCAAGCATGAGCCTGAAAACCGCCGACTGTATCGTCGAAATCTGTAGGTGCGGAATCAAACGCTCAAGATGGTCAAACTCATCAATGCTTAGCCAAGCAGCAAAGACTGCCGACGCGCTATCTTCCCGCATCGTTCCAAAGAAGTGACGAATAGGCTTAATCTTGATGCCTATTTATCACAATATCTTTACAAATCAGATGCCTATAGGCATTATCTAACGCAACTTGGACGATTCTGATCTAATCCCGACTTAATACATGGCGGCGGTTCTCCCCAATCAGGCTACAAACACAACGATGTCTGGCCTTGCACGCGCATTGGTGCAAGCCGGGCGGCTGACTGCGCAACAGGCGGAGGCCCTCAACAAGCAGGCCGTCTCAGAAAAAACTCCTTTCATCGACGTGCTGCTCGACAACGGCAGCATTGATGCGCGCACACTTGCGACCTTCTGTTCGGAGACCTTCGGCTACCCGATGGTCGACTTCTCGGCGTTCAATCTGAACTATCTGCCCGAGAACGTGATCGACCTGAAGTTGATTCAGAAGCAGCGCGTGATCGCATTGGCCAAGCGTGGCAACAAGGTGTCGGTGGCAATTTCGGACCCGACCAACACACAGACACTGGACCAGATCAAGTTCCAGACCGAACTGACGGTCGAACCAGTGATCGTCGAGCACCCGATCCTGTTGCAACTGATCGAGAAGCTCGGACAAAGCGCCGAACAAAATCTCGACGAGCTGATTGGCGACGATCTCGATATCGATTTCAGCGAAGAAGACATGACGGCGAGCGGGCCGAGCGATGCCGTCAGCGCCGACATCGACGACGCACCGGTCGTCAAGTTCCTGCAAAAAATCCTGATCGACGCGATCAACATGGGCGCATCGGATTTGCATTTCGAACCGTTCGAAAAGTTTTACCGGATACGTTTCCGTGTCGACGGCGTATTGCGAGAGATCGCGCAGCCGCCGCTGGCGATCAAGGAAAAGCTGGCATCGCGCATCAAGGTGATTTCCAAGCTGGACATCTCCGAAAAACGCGTGCCGCAGGATGGCCGCATGAAGCTGGTGGTATCGAAAAACCGCTCGATCGATTTTCGGGTCAGCACGCTGCCGACGCTGTTCGGCGAAAAGATCGTGATGCGTATTCTCGATGCAACGCAGGCGCAGATGGGTATCGAGGCGCTCGGCTATGACCCCGATCAGAAGGAAATACTGCTTAAGGCCATCGAGCGGCCATATGGGATGGTGTTGGTGACCGGACCGACCGGTTCCGGCAAGACGGTATCGCTATACACCTGCCTGAACATCCTGAACAAACCCGGCATCAATATCTCGACCGCCGAGGATCCGGCCGAAATCAACCTGCCCGGCGTGAATCAGGTCAATGTCAACGACCGCGCCGGCCTGACGTTTGCGGCCGCGCTGAAGGCCTTTTTGCGGCAGGACCCGGACATCATCATGGTCGGTGAAATCCGCGACCTGGAAACCGCTGACATCGCGATCAAGGCCGCGCAAACCGGGCACATGGTATTTTCGACGCTGCATACCAATGATGCGCCGTCGACGCTGACGCGTCTGATGAATATGGGTGTCGCACCGTTCAACATCGCCTCGTCGGTGATCATGATCACGGCGCAACGACTGGCTCGGCGCCTATGTACCTGCAAGCAGACCGTCTCGATTCTCGACGAAGCGCTGCTTGAAGCCGGCTTCAAGGAGGAAGAACTGGACGGCAGCTGGCTGCCGTACAAACCGGTCGGCTGCGAACGCTGCAACGGCAGCGGTTACAAGGGCCGGGTCGGTATTTATCAGATCATGCCGATCTCGGAAGACATCGAACGCATCATCCTTGCGCATGGCACGGCATTGGAAATCGAAGAGCAGGCCAAACGCGACGGCGTGAAGACCCTGCGCGAATCCGGGCTGATCAAAGTCAGGCAAGGACTTACGAGCCTTGAAGAAGTACTCGGCTGCACGAATGAATAGTTAGGGGACGGATATGGCGACTGGTGCCGGCAAATCGATGAGTGCAAGCCCGATAAAGGAAGCTATCTTTGCGTGGGAAGGTAAAGACAAGGGCGGCAAGATCATCAAAGGTGAATTGCGCGCCGGCAGCGAGACGATCGTCAACGTGACCTTGCGGCGGCAGGGGATACTGGTCACCAAGGTAAAGAAGAAATCCTTTACGAGCGGTAAAAAAATCACGGACAAGGACATCACGCTGTTTACGCGCCAGCTGGCGACGATGATGAAAGCAGGGGTCCCGCTGCTCCAGTCCTTTGACATTGTCGCAAAAGGCCACTCCAATCCCTCGGTGTCCAAGCTGATTCAGGATATCCGGACCGATATCGAAACCGGCAGTAGCCTCAATCAGGCATTTCGCAAATTCCCGCTGTACTTCGATAACCTGTTTTGCAACCTGGTCGCTGCCGGGGAACAAGCGGGTATTCTGGAGGACTTGCTGACGCGCCTGGCGGTATATAAGGAAAAGACCCAAGCCATCAAAGGCAAAATCAAGTCGGCGTTGTTTTATCCAATCTCGATATTGGTGGTGGCGTTTGTCGTAACGGCCGTCATCATGATATGGGTAGTGCCTGCCTTTAAAGATGTATTCAAAAGCTTCGGCGCCGACTTACCCGCACCCACCTTGTTTGTGATGGCCATTTCCGATTTTTTTGTCAAATACTGGTACGTTATTTTCGGCGGGCTGTTCGCTGCGCTTTACCTTTTCTTTCAGTCATGGCGGCGCTCCGTCAAGGTCCAACGCTTCATGGACAAGGCGCTGCTGCAAGCTCCGGTTTTCGGCGATGTGATACGCAAGGCGACGATCGCCCGCTGGACTCGCACCCTCGCAACAATGTTTGCTGCCGGTGTTCCGCTAGTCGAGTCTCTCGATTCGGTCGGCGGCGCATCCGGCAATGCTGTCTACATGGATGCAACCAGAAAAATACAAACCGAAGTCAGTACAGGAACGAGTTTGACGTCGGCGATGCAAAACGCGGGCGTTTTTCCAAACATGGTCACGCAAATGGTCGCGATTGGCGAAGAATCCGGCGCTCTCGATCAGATGCTTAGTAAAGTAGCCGACTTTTATGAGCAGGAGGTCGACGACGCCGTCGAATCCTTGTCCAGCCTGATGGAGCCCTTGATCATGGCGATTCTCGGCGTACTGATCGGCGGACTGGTGATCGCCATGTACCTTCCGATCTTCAAACTCGGAGCGGTGGTCTGATGCTCGATTTGCTTGTGTCCGCACCTGCGGAAAGCACCATCCCGACGCTATTCGCCGCAATCATTGGCCTGCTGATCGGCAGTTTCCTGAACGTGGTCATTCATCGTCTACCCAAGATGATGCAGCGCGAATCCGACAATTACGTCGCGCATGAGAGTGGCAAGCCGCTGCCGCATACCGATCGCTACAACTTGATGCTGCCGCGCTCAGCCTGCCCGCAGTGCGGCCACACAATTACCGCGCTGGAAAACATCCCAGTCGTCAGCTATCTGTTCTTGCGCGGCAAGTGCATTCAATGCAAGACACCGATCTCGGCGCGTTATCCTATTGTCGAACTGCTTACCGGCATCGTCTCGGCAGCGCTGGTGTGGCGCTTCGGCAGCGGCTTGGCCGGACTGGCGACGCTGGTATTTGCCTACATGCTGATCGCGATGATCTTCATCGACGCCGATACGCAATTGCTGCCGGACGATCTCACGCTGCCGCTGTTATGGTGCGGACTGCTGGTGAACCTGAACGCCACGTTTGTGCCGCTCGGTGAAGCGGTAATCGGCGCGGCTGCCGGCTACCTCAGCCTGTGGGGCGTATACTGGCTGTTCAAGCTGACCACCGGCAAAGAAGGCATGGGATACGGCGACTTCAAGCTACTGGCCGCATTAGGCGCCTGGCTCGGCTGGAAGATGCTGCCGCTAATCATATTGCTGTCGTCGCTGGTCGGTGCAATCGTCGGAATCTCGCTGATCGTATTTGCCAAGCATGGCCGCAACAATCCGATTCCGTTCGGACCGTATCTTGCGGTCGCGGGATTCATTGCTTTGCTTTACGGGAAGCCCCTGGTACAGGCATATCTGGGTTTTCCGCTTTGACCATTGGCATGAGTTTCACATCGCGCAGGTTTTCGGTAGGTTTGACCGGCGGCATCGGCAGCGGCAAGACGACGGTCGCCGACATGTTCGCCGCGCGCGGCGCGGCGATGGTTGACACCGATCGGATCGCGCATCAATTGACCGCCTCGCGCGGACTGGCGATCCCGGAGATTCGCGCGCAATTCGGCGACGCGTTCGTGACGGCGGACGGCGCCATGGACCGCGCGCGCATGCGTGCCCATGTGTTCTCGGAACCGGATGCCAAAACCCGTCTTGAAGCAATTCTGCATCCGTTGATACGCATCGAGACCGAGCGCGCGGCTGCGCAGGTGCAAGGCGCCTACCTGCTGTTCGTGGTGCCGTTGCTGGTCGAATCGGGATCATGGCGGCAACGCGTATCGCGCGTGCTGGTGGTCGATTGCGCTGAAGAGACACAAGTCCGGCGCGTCATGAGCCGCAGTGGCTTGGCCGAGTCGCAGGTGCGCGCGATCATGGCGACGCAGGCAGCGCGCAGCGAGCGGCTGACGGCGGCGGACGATGTGATCGACAATGATGGGGATGCAATGGCTCTGGTGCCGCAGATCGATCGCTTGCACGCACTGTATGCGTCGCTGGCCACACAATGTTAAAGAAGGTTCAAGTCCGGCGGAACGAATCGGTCGAAGCGCAGCTCGCTGGGGCTGCACTATTTGTAATTTTTCATGGCTTCGTTCAGAATCATGTAATTACCTCCAGCCCAGCTTTCAAAAGTTAAAGGGACGCTATTTTGATCATCTACGAATACCCTTTCAATGAGCGTATTCGCACGCTGCTGCGGCTGGAAGATCTGTACGACAAGTTTGTTTTTTTCCTGCATCAGGAACATCCGCAACAACACCATATCGCGCTGTCGACCATTTTCGAAATGCTCGAAGTTGCCGGTCGCGCCGACCTCAAGTCTGACCTGCTGCAGGAGCTGGAGCGGCAGAAACAAACGCTGCTCGGATTCAAGACCAACCCGAATGTGCTGTCGGACCGGCTCGACGAAGTACTGTCCGATGTCGACCGCAGCAGCGCGGCCTTGATGGCGGCGCAAGGAAAAACCGGACAGAATGTGCGCGAGAACGAATGGCTGATGAGCATACGCGGCCGCACCATCATTCCCGGCGGCGCCTGCGAGTTCGACCTGCCGTCCTACTACGCGTGGCAGCATCGCCCGGCGCAGCAGCGCTTCAACGATATTTCGAACTGGTTTGCGCCTCTGGCACCGCTGTTCGATGCAATCAGCGTGGTATTGCGGTTGCTGCGCGAATCCGGACGGTCGTCACGAATCATCGCGCAGGCCGGCAGCTATCAGCAGATGCTGCAAGGCAAGGTGTATCAGATGCTGCGGCTGAGCATCGATGAAACGCTGGGCGCGATTCCCGAAATCTCGGCGAACAAGTATATGCTATGGGTACGCTTCACTTCCCAAGACGGCGACATGAAGCCAAAATCGTTCGAGAACGATGTCCCGTTCGAACTGACCTTGTGTAATTTCTGAGGCATGCAATGGCGACCATAGTTGACTGTCCGACTTGCGGGCAAAAAGTCGAGTGGGCCGACAGGAACAAGTACCGGCCGTTCTGCTCGGAGCGCTGCAAGCAGATCGATCTGGGCGCGTGGGCCGAGGAAAAATACGCAATCCCGGCTGTGACGCCCCCCGCAGACGCCGACGACGACGATATTCGTTCGCGATAATCCGCGTCGACGCGCGCGCTCACCCCGACGAACCCGGGATGCGGTACTTGCGCAATTTGTTCGCAATCATCGAGTGCGAGGTCTTCAGCCGCAGCGCGAGTTTGCGGCTGGACGGGAATTGCGGATAAAGCTTTTCCAGCAGTGCGCGCTCGAACACCGCAACCGATTTTTCCCAGTCTTCCGATTCCTGAACGGGCACCGCTTTGTCGGTCACGATGCTGCCTTCCGCCAGATCGAGGTCGGAAGCATCGAGCAAGCGCTTGTCGGTCATCGTAATCGCGCGAAACACGACATTCTGCAATTGCCGCACATTGCCTGGCCAGCCGTTGGCGACCAGCGCCGCGCACGCCTGCGCGTTCAGGCGGCAGATCGGCTTTTGTGCTTGCGCGCAGGCGCGCTCGATGAAATGACGCGCCAGCAACAGGATGTCGTCGGGACGTTCGCGCAGCGACGGCACTTCGAGCTGCAGCACATTGAGCCGGTAGAACAAGTCCTCGCGAAACGCGCCCTCGGCCACCATCTTGCGCAGATTGCGATGAGTGGCGCTGATGATGCGGACACTGACCTTGATTTCGCGGTCGCTGCCGATGCGGCGAAACTTGCCATCGTTGAGGAAACGCAGCAGCTTGGCTTGCAGGTAAAGCGACATCTCGCCGATTTCATCGAGGAAAACCGTGCCGCCTTCAGCCATCTCGATCAGGCCCGGCTTGCCGCCGCGCTGCGCGCCGGTAAACGCGCCCGACATGTAGCCGAACAGTTCGCTTTCGGCAAGGCTTTCCGGCAGCGCCGCGCAGTTGAGCGCCAAAAACGGCGCGTTGGCGCGCGGACTGGCGGCATGACACGCTTGCGCGACCAGTTCTTTGCCGGTGCCGGTTTCGCCCACGATCAACAGCGGCGCATCGACGGTCGCCACGCGCGCACCGCGCGCCTTCAGCGCACGAATTGGTTCCGAATCGCCGATGATGGCATCGAAACCACCGCCGGCATGCTGCAGCGCGTGCAGCCGGCCACCAAGCCGGCGCGGCGCATGCAAGGTAATGACGCCGCCCACCGGTTGGCCCAACATGGAGTCCTGCGGCTCAGATACCGGGGTGACTTCCAGCAGGAAGGGTTCGCCGTGCAAGCGAACTTCGCGCGCCGGCGCCTGGAATCCGCCTTCCAGCAATTCCGTCTGCAGGCCGGCTTCACTGAATAATTCGCGCAGCGTCTTGCTGTGCAACTCGCTTTCACTCATGTGCGCCACCGCGGCGGCGGCAGCATTGGCGGCAACGATTCTGCCGGCGGCATCGACCGCCATCACCGGATCGGCCATCACCGCCATCAGCGTGTCGAGATGCAGGCGCCTGCGAGCCCCGGGCAATACGTCCACCACGACGACGTCCTTGACGCCGGCGACGCGCAGGAAATCCTCGCGCAGCGGCGCCAGCATCGATCGTTCGAGTTTAGGGATGTCGATGAAGACGTCGGACGAATCGACCTCCACCGCCACCACGTTCATGTTGCGTCGCGCCAGTACGGCGAGGATTTCATGGGCTATGCCGACACGGTCGGCAAACTGGACGTCTATTCGCATTTCTTCGGATTGTTTCCGCGCTCAGTGACTGGAAGGCCACTTTACCGCCGAGCGAGAAGTCCGACAATAGCCGCTACACCGGCTCTGCGACATAGGCCCGCGTGCGGGGACGAAATACGTGCAACGATGCGGCGGGCGACACCGCCTTGAGCCTGCTGAGGTCGAAAGACTGCAGATGCTGCAGCACTATCTGGTTAATCGACATGGTCGCCTGCATCAACAGCAAATCGACGCTTTGCTGCGCCGCTGAGCGCGTCTCGTCGGCGGCTTCGGGTTTTTTCCTGCCTGCCGGCGGGGGCTCGGACACGCTGCGGAAAATATCGGCCAGCGTAAGCGTGCCCGACCCTGCCGAACACGACCACGCGTCACGAGCCTGCGGATCCTGGCAGATCAGGCCGGAGCCGTGCAGCGTCGCTAACAGCGCGCGCACCGCACGCGGCGAATGGCCGGATGCCTCGGACAGCGACGCGGCCGTCACCGGGCGCGGATTCGCGACAACCAGCCGAGCCAGCAATTCGATCGCCATGGAAAAACGCATGTGCAGCAAGGGATTGCCGAAAATGAATTCATGAATCGCTGACGACTCCATGATACGCGCGCTCATGCACGCGCTTCCTGCGGCATGACGATAGGACGGTTGCCACGGCCATAGCGATCCATGAACAAACCTTCGGTGTCAATCTCCGGACGCTTGCCGGAAACCAGATCGGCCAGCACCCGTCCGGAGCCGCAGGCCATGGTCCAGCCGAGCGTGCCATGGCCGGTATTCAGGAACAGGTTGCGATACGGCGTCGGCCCCATCACCGGCGTGCCGTCCGGCGTCATCGGGCGCAGACCGCTCCAGAATTCGGCGCGCGCAACATCGCCGCCTTTCGGGAACAAATCGACCACCGAGTGCTCCAGGGTTTCGCGACGGCTGTTGCGTAGCGTCAGGTCGTAGCCGGCGATCTCGGCGGTACCACCGACGCGAATGCGGTCGCCCAGGCGAGTGATTGCAACCTTATATGTTTCGTCCATTACCGTCGATTCCGGCGCGTAGGTGCTGTCGTCGATCGGCACCGTGATCGAATAACCCTTGATCGGATACACCGGAATGCGGATGCCGATATCGCGCAGCAGCAGTGGCGAATAACTACCGAGCGCGAGCACATAGCTGTCGGCCTTCAGTTCGCCCTCCGCCGTCTTGACCGACGTAACTTTCTTGCCGTCGGTCGTCAGCCGTTCGATCGTCACGCCGTATTTGAAGCGGACGCCAGCCTGCTCGGCCATTTTCGCCAATTGCTGCGTGAACATGAAACAGTCGCCGGTTTCGTCGTTCGGCAGGCGCAATGCGCCGACGAATTTTTCCCGTACATGCGCCAGTGCCGGTTCGACGCCGATGCAGCCGACCGGATCGAGCAGCTCGTACGGCACGCCGTAACGTTCGAGCACCGCGATATCCTGCGCGGCGGCATCGAGCTGCTTTTGCGTGCGAAACAGCTGCAGCGTGCCCTGCGTGCGATGGTCATAGCTGATGCCGGTGGCTGAACGCAAGGCGATCAGGCAGTCGCGGCTGTATTCGGCGAGGCGCACCATGCGGCCCTTGTTGGTTTCATAACGTGCCGACGTGCAATTCAACAGCATCTGGAATACCCAGCGCCACATGTCGCGATCGAGGCTGGGACGAATCACCAGCGGGCTGTGGCGCATCAACAGCCACTTCATCGCCTTGACCGGGATGCCGGGCGCGGCCCACGGCGCCGCATAGCCGGGCGACACTTCACCGGCGTTGGCGAAACTGGTTTCCAGGCCGGCGCCCGACTGACGGTCGACGACCGTGACTTCATGTCCGGCCTGCGCGAGATAATAGGCCGATGCGGTACCGATGACGCCGCTTCCCAATACGATGATTTTCACGATGCTTCCTTCCTGGTGATCAAATGCTCAATTCGGTGGCGGGCGCAGCCAGCCCGCAACTGCCCGCTGTCGGTGCGCCGACATACTCGCGGTGATAACGATGGCCGAGGCTGGTCAGGATTTCATAGCCGATGGTGCCGGCCAGCGCGGCGATAGCGTCGACCGGCTGCTGCGCACAGATCAGGTCGACGCTGGCGCCGGGATGCAGGCAAGCGGGGGCGACATCGGTGACGTCGATCGTGCAAGTGTCCATCGATACCATGCCGACGATAGGCGCGCGTATGCTGCCGACCAGCGCGGCGCCGCGATTGCTGAAGCTGCGCATCCAGCCGTCCGCATAGCCAACCGACACGGTCGCCAGGCACCGCTCGGTCGGTGCCCGATAGGTGGCGCCGTAGCCGACTCGATCGCCGGCCGCAACGGTTCGGGTCTGAAGGATTTTTCCCTGCAGCCGTACTACCGGCTTCATCGGATTGTCGGCGCCGCTCATCGGCGCGATGCCATACAGCGCCGCGCCGGGACGCACCAGCTCGAAGTGAAAGTCAGAGCCAAGGAAAATGCCGGAAGAATTGGCGAAACTGGCAGGACAGCGCGGCAACCGTTCGCGCGCGGCGCGGAAGATCGACAACTGCATCGTATTCATCGGATGATCGTACTGTTCCGCGCAGGCAAGATGGCTCATCAGGTAACGCAGGTCGATGCCGCGCAGAAAATGCGGATCGTCAACCCATGCATCGACTTCAGCGGGCGACAGCCCGAGCCGCGACATGCCGCTGTCGATCTGGACGACGGCCGGCAAGCTGTTGTTCAGCGCTTCGGCCGCGCGGCGCCAGCCGGCCACCTGCGCGTTGCTATTCAATACCGGAATCAGGCGATGGCGCACGAACTCCAGCTCGGTGTCGACCGGCGGGCCATGCAACACAAAAACCTCGGCCGATGGCGGCAAATATGACCGCAAGGCGATGCCCTCATCAAGATGGGCAACGAAGAAATGCCGGCAACCATCGGCCGCCAGCACCGGCGCCACGCGCGCGGCGCCCAATCCGTAAGCATCCGCCTTGAGCACCGCAGCACAGGCCGCTTGCCCTGCATGGCGGCGCAGCAGGCGGTAATTGTCGCGAATCGCGTCCAGATCTATGGTCAGCAGCGCGCCCGCATGCTTTTCCCGTTCAGTCATGTTTGTCGCCCGAAAGGTTTTTGTTATTGCAACCGGTGCGCTCGCACCGTCAATCTTCGGGGCAATTCAGCAACATGCGTGCCATATCCATGAACTCAATGAATTCAAGGGTTTGGCCGTTTTTAACGGAGACAGGTGTATCAACTATGTGTAAACAAAAAAATACACATCCGTCAAAATTCAAGAAAATCTCTTTAAATACAACCGAGTATGACAACTGTATATAAAAATATACAGTGTATTTAAAACGATACAAAACCATCAGCCGCATAGCGCAGCTTATCGAGCCATTCGATCAGCGGAACGGTCGCCGGCAGCAGGGGTTCGACGCCGACGCTGCCCTGCCACGCAAACGCCTGCCCTTCCAGGCTTTGCGGTTCGCCGTGCCAGGCGCGGCTGATGTAGAAATGCAGTCGCACATGCGCGTGCGGATAGACATGCTCGACGCCGCACCATGGTTCGGCGGACAGCACCTGGATACCGAGTTCCTCGACGAATTCGCGCTTGAGCGCATCGAAGATCGATTCACCCGACTCGACTTTCCCGCCCGGAAATTCCCAGTAGCCGGCATACGGTTTGCCGTCCGGGCGCTGGCCGAGCAGCACGTCGCCGTTCGGCTTCATCAGGATGCCGACCGCGACATCGATCGGCGAACGCGTGGAGGCTGACATGTGACCGGGCGAGCTTATTGCGCGATCCTGCCGGCGTGGTCCTTCGCGAACTGCCAGGCGACGCGGCCGGAACGCGAACCGCGCTGCAGCGCCCAACGCAACGCATCGGCGCGCGCTTCTTCGATCTGCGCCGCATCGCAGCCGAAATGCCGCAGCCAATGTGCGGCAATGTCGAGGTAGTCATCCTGCTTGAACGGGTAGAACGACACCCACAGGCCGAAACGCTCGGACAGCGAAATCTTTTCCTCCACCGTCTCGCCCGGATGCAGGTCGCCGTCTTCGGTATGCACATAGCTCGCATTGTCGGACATGCGCTCCGGCAGCAGGTGGCGGCGATTGGACGTCGCATAGATCAGCACATTGTCCGATTGCGCGGCAATGCTGCCGTCCAACGCCACCTTCAATGCCTTGTAGCCGCTCTCGCCTTCCTCGAAGGACAAGTCGTCGCAAAAGATCACGAAGCGCTCCGGCCGCCCGGCGACCAGGTCGACGATGTCGGGCAGATCACTCAAATCATCCTTGTCGACTTCGATCAGGCGCAGGCCGTGCGCTGCGTACTGATTCAGGCAGGCCTTGATCAGCGATGATTTCCCGGTGCCGCGCGCACCAGTCAGCAGCACGTTGTTGGCCGGACGGCCTTCGACGAACTGCCTGGTGTTCTGCTCAATTTGCTGTTTTTGCGGCTCGATGTTGTGCAGATCGGACAAGGAGATACGCGCGATGTGTGCGACCGGCTGCAGCCGGCCGCGTCCGTCCTTGCCGCCCTGTTTGCGCCAGCGGAACGCGGTGCCGGCGTTCCAGTCGGGCGAGGTGCCGGATTGCGGCAGGATGGTTTCAAGCCGCGCCAACAGCGCCTCGGCACGATCAAGGAATTGGTCGAGTTGCGTCATATCAGGAACGGTAGTCGGCGTTGATACTCACGTAATCGTGCGACAGATCGCAGGTCCATACGGTAGCCGCCGCACTGCCGCGCGCCAACTTGACGCGGATCGTGATTTCGCTCTGCTTCATCACGCGCTGGCCGTCTTCTTCTCGGTAGTCGGGATTGCGGCCGCCGTTCTTCGCGACCCACACGTCGTCGAGGTACAGGTTCAGTCTGCTGACGTCGAGATCGTCGACGCCGGCATAGCCAATCGCCGCCAGGATGCGACCGAGATTCGGATCTGAGGCGTAGAACGCGGTCTTCACGAGCGGCGAGTGAGCGATCGAATACGCGATCTTGCGGCATTCGTCGACGCTCGCGCCCTCTTCCACCGTGACAGTCATGAATTTGGTGGCGCCTTCGCCGTCGCGGATGATCATCTGCGCGAGCTCCTGCGACAGCGACGTCACCGCGGCGGACAAGGCCGCATATTCCGGCGATGCGAGTTCGTTGACTTCGAGCTGACCGGCGCCGGTCGCGACCAGAATGAAGGAATCGTTGGTCGAGGTGTCGCCATCGATCGTGATGCAGTTGAAGGACTTGTCGGCGGCCTCCTTCACCAGATGTTCGAGCACCGGCTGCGCGACTTTCGCATCGATCGCGAGAAAGCCGAGCATGGTCGCCATGTTCGGCTTGATCATGCCGGCGCCCTTGCTGATGCCGGTCAGGGTCACCGTCTTGCCGCCGATCGTCACCGTGCGCGACGCCGCTTTGGGCTGCGTATCGGTGGTCATGATGGCTTCTGCGGCGTTGTACCAGTTATCGGCTTTCAGGTTCGCGATCGCTTGCGGCATGCCGGCCTTGATACGCTCCACCGGCAGCGGCTCCAGGATCACGCCGGTCGAAAACGGCAGAATCTGTGACGGCTCGCAGCCGAGCAGTTCGGCCAGCGCGGCACAGGTCGCGTTCGCATTGGCGAGACCGGCATCGCCGGTGCCGGCATTGGCATTGCCGGTGTTGACGAGCAGCGCTCGGATCGGCGCCCCCGACATGTGCAAGCCTTCCAGATGCGCCTTGCACACCTGCACCGGCGCCGCGCAAAAACGATTCTTCGTGAAGACGCCGGCCACGGTTGCGGTCGATGCCAGTTTCATCACCAATAAGTCTTTGCGGTTGGCTTTGCGCACGCCGGCTTCGGCATGGCCGAGCTCGACGCCTGCAACGGGTTTCAGATTGGCGGCGATGGGGAGAGGAAGATTGACGGCCATGGCGGATTCTGTTGCACGGGAAACGATTGAAGAAGAACGCTATTGTAAACGTATCGGCGGCGGATGCGCTGCGGCTGCGGCACACGGCGAACACGCCGGAAGTACAAAAGGAAAGGGCAGGTTTCCCCGCCCTTCAATCTCATTGCCGCGCCAGCGTTACGCCAGTCTGCCGTGACACTGCTTGTACTTCTTGCCACTGCCGCAAGGGCAAGGATCGTTGCGGCCGACCTTCGGCACCGCATTCACTATCGGCTGCCGCTGTGCGCCGTCGGCGTTGGCGGTCGGCGCCAGCAGTTCTTCCGGCGCCGCATCCGGATTGAAGTCCGCGTGCTGGTAATGCACGTTTTCCACATGCGACTGCGCCAGCTGCTCTTCGGCCGCATCGATCTCTTCGCGCGATTGGATGCGCACCGTCATCACGACGCGCACCACCTCATTCTTGATCAGATCGAGCATCTGGCCGAACAGCTCGAATGCTTCGCGCTTGTATTCCTGCTTCGGATTCTTTTGTGCATAGCCGCGCAGATGGATGCCTTGGCGCAGGTGATCGAGTGCCGCCAGATGTTCGCGCCAGTGCGTGTCTATGCTTTGCAACATCACGCTGCGCTCGAAGCCGGCGAAGGCCTCTTTGCCGATTACGTCGACCTTGGCGCCATAGGCGTCGTCCGCCGCTTTCAGCACGCGATCCAGCAAGTCTTCGTCGGTCAGATCCGGCTCGGCTTCCAGCATCTTCGACAGGGGCACGGCAAGTTGCCACTCGCCCGCCAGCGCCGCTTCCAACGACTTGATGTCCCACTGCTCTTCCATTGATTCCGCCGGCACGAAACCGCGGAACAGCTCGGTGAACATGCCGTGGCGCAGCGACGCGATCAGTTCCGATACGTCCACCGATTCGAGCAACTCGTTACGCTGCTGATAAATCACCTTGCGCTGGTCGTTGGCGACGTCGTCATATTCGAGCAACTGCTTGCGAATGTCGAAGTTGCGCGCCTCGACCTTGCGCTGCGCGGATTCGATCGAGCGCGAGACGATGCCCGCTTCGATCGGTTCGCCTTCCGGCATCTTCAGGCGCTCCATGATCGCGCGCACGCGGTCGCCGGCGAAGATGCGCAACAAGGAATCGTCGAGCGACAGGTAGAAACGCGAAGAACCCGGATCGCCCTGGCGACCGGAACGTCCGCGCAACTGGTTATCGACGCGACGCGATTCGTGGCGTTCGGTGCCGATGATATGCAGACCGCCGACCGAGACCACGTGGTCGTGCAGCGACTGCCATTCGTCGCTCAGTTTTTGCGCCTGCAGTTGCTTCTCGGTGTCGCCCTGCTCGTCGTCGTTTTCGATGATCTGGATCTGCTTCTCGACATTACCGCCGAGGACGATATCGGTGCCGCGGCCAGCCATGTTGGTGGCGATGGTGATCATCTTCGGGCGACCGGCCTGCGCAATGATTTCCGCTTCGCGCGCGTGCTGCTTCGCATTCAGCACGTTATGCGGCAGCTTCGCCTTGTTGAGGATACCGGACAACAGCTCGGAGTTCTCGATCGACGTGGTGCCGACCAGCACCGGCTGGCCGCGCTCGTGGCAATCCTTGATGTCGACGAGCATCGCGTTGTATTTCTCTTCCGCGCTCTTGTACACCTGGTCCTGGCGGTCTTGGCGCTGGCTCGGCTTGTTCGGCGGAATCACGACGGTTTCGAGGCTGTAGATTTCCTGGAATTCGTAAGCTTCGGTATCGGCGGTGCCGGTCATGCCGGCCAGCTTGCCGTACATGCGGAAGTAATTCTGGAAGGTGATCGATGCCAGTGTCTGGTTTTCGTTCTGGATCTTCGCGTGCTCCTTCGCTTCGACCGCCTGATGCAGGCCGTCGGACCAGCGGCGGCCGGTCATCAGGCGGCCGGTGAATTCGTCGACGATCACGACTTCGCCGTTCTGTACGACGTAATGCTGGTCCTTGTGGAACAGCGTATGCGCGCGCAACGCCGCGTACAGATGATGAATCAGCGTGATGTTGGCAGCGTCGTACAGCGACGCGCCTTCCGGCAGCAGGCCCATGCGGGTCAGGATCTGCTCGGCCTTTTCATGGCCGGCTTCGGTCAGCAGCACCTGGTGCGCCTTTTCATCCTTGGTATAGTCGCCCGGCACCTCGATCTTGCCCTTGCCGTCCGGCGTCTCTTCACCGATCTGCAGAGTCAGCAGCGGCGGCACTTCATCGATCTTGACGTACAGGTCGGTGTGGTCTTCGGCCTGGCCGGAGATGATCAGCGGCGTCCGCGCCTCGTCGATCAGGATCGAGTCGACTTCGTCGACGATCGCAAAATTCAGGCTGCGCTGCACGCGGTCGCCGGAGTCGTACACCATGTTATCGCGCAGGTAATCGAATCCGAATTCGTTATTGGTGCCATACGTGATGTCGGATCCGTACGCGACCTGTTTTTCGTCATGCCCCATCTGCGACAGATTGACGCCGGTCGTCATGCCGAGCCAGCTGTACAGCCTGCCCATCCATTCCGCATCGCGCTGTGCCAGGTAGTCATTGACGGTCACCACGTGCACGCCCTTGCCGGACAATGCGTTCAGGTACGCGGCCAGCGTCGCCATTAGCGTCTTGCCCTCGCCGGTGCCCATTTCCGCGATCTTGCCGTAGTGCAGGACCATGCCGCCGATCAACTGCACGTCGAAGTGGCGCATCTTCAGCACCCGCTTGCTGGCTTCGCGACAGACCGCAAAGGCTTCCGGCAGGATATCGTCGAGCGGCGTGCCCTTGCCGATGCGCTCCTTGAATTCGGGCGTCTTAGCCTGTAATTCAACGTCCGACAACTTTTCCATTGCCGGCTCGAGCGCATTGATTTCGCGAACGGTCTTTTGATATTGCTTGATCAGCCGCTGGTTGCGGCTGCCGAAAATCTGGGTCAGTAATGACATGCTTGAATTTGGATAATGGCGCCGCAAAAGAATTGCAGTGGCCGGGCTCTGACTAAATTGGCGATTCTATCATGCGGCCCGTAGTGCACTGCTTGAGCAAAACCGGATAAGCATACCTCAGGCGGACTCAGCCCGATTGCGGAGCTAGATGGGGATTAACGTCTGGGAAACAATACTTGCAAAAGGACTTTGCCGCGACGCGACGCCGACGCTTATCGGGCGGGCAGCGCCGCGATCTTCGCCTGGTCGGCGCCGGCGGACAGAAATTTGTGCGGATCCTGCTGGATACCCTTCACCAGCACTTCAAAATGCAGATGGGAACCGGTCGAGCGGCCGGTGGAACCGATATCGGCAATATACTGGCCGCGCCGCACGATATCGCCAACCTTGACCAGCAGCCGCGACGAGTGCGCGTAGCGCGTGACGATGTCGTTGCCATGGTCGATTTCGACCATGTTGCCGAACTGATGGTGGTATTCGGCGGCGATGACCACGCCACCGGCCGCGGCCACGATCGGGGTACCGGTCGCAGCCGCAAAATCAATGCCCTCATGGAAAGTATTGCGGCCGGTGAACGGGTCTAGGCGCCAGCCGAAGCCGGACGCATTGTAACTAACGTTGACCGGTTGAATCGTGGGCAGCAGCTTGGATTTGATCTTGTTGCTCATCAGCGTGGTTTCGACCACATTCATGTAGTCGGCGCGATGCTCGACATTCTTCGCCATTGCTTCCAGCAATTGCTGGAATTCATCCATGCTGAGCGCCTTTTCCTTCATGCTGGACGGCTCAGCGCCACCTCGGCCCGGCAATTCCCTGAAATTGAACTCTTGTGGCTTTACGCCAGCCAAACCCTGCACACGCTCGCCAAGCGCATCCAGACGCATCAACTGCGCCTGCATTTCGCCCAGTTTCATAGCCATTGCGGCGAGGTTTTCCTTGACGTATTTATCCTTGCGGCTGGTGTCGTCCTGCGTCGCGGACGCCACCACTTCGCGGACCAGCGGAATATTGAGATCAGAAGCGTGACGGAAAGTAAGGTAATACAGCAGGGAAGCGACCATGATCACCGAGATCACGAAAACCAGCGTGGCCAGAACCAGGTGCCAGTGCGTGAGCGTGACCGTTCTGGCGTTGAAGCGAGGGTGCAACAGAATTATTTGCATTACTACGCCTCCGATTCGTCCTTCGTGGATGGGGTGTGATAAGGTTTGAGCATGATGCGCTCACCCTCCCGTCCCTCTTATTACATAGGCCCACGGCCTGCACGCGGTCCCGCGCGGGCCACGAAGGGCGTTGCGGATTTTTTGCGCACCAACGACAGAATGGCGTCCATCCTGCCGGCTGTTACGCGCATCGCAGCGCTGCAACAGGATTGCATGGCGATTCTTCCCGCACTGTTTGACGCCTGCTCCGTTCTGCATTTCGAGAACGACCAGTTGGTGTTGGCGACACCGAACGCCGCGTTCGCGGCAAAGCTGAAACAACAGTTGCCCAAACTGCAAGACGCTTTGTTGAAGCGGGGCTGGCAGGTTAACGCAATCCGTATGAAAGTGCAAGCGAGAAAGATTGTGGAAAAGGCAAGGCCGCCGAAGCAGCTGACGCTACCTTCGCAGGCAGTTTCGGCGCTGGCATTGTTGAATGACTCGCTGGAAGACTCGCCGCGCAATCAGGCGCTGAAAGCGGCATTAAATGCAATGGTAAGCCGGCATCGCACCGGCTAACGATCAACTTGGTCAGTTGAACACCCACTCCTGTCCGGTTTGACGGACGTACGCACGCGGTGCCGCGTCGGCCGATTCAAAACTCACGATCTCATACGCATCCGGTTGCGCGAGCAGCTCGCGCAGCAGCAGGTTGTTCAGCGTATGGCCGGATTTGTGCGCGGCATAGCTGGCCAGCAAAGGATGGCCGATCAGGTACAGGTCGCCGATCGCATCGAGGATCTTGTGGCGCACGAATTCGTTGTCGTAGCGCAGGCCGTCCGCGTTCAGGATGCGATATTCGTCCATCACGATCGCGTTTTCCAGCGAACCGCCGCGCGCCAGGCCCATGCCGCGCAGCGTCTCGACGTCCTGCATGAAACCGAAGGTACGGGCGCGCGCGATTTCCTTGACGTAGGATTCAGAAGCAAAATCGACTTCCGCCGTCTGGCCGGTGCAATCAACGGCCGGGTGATTGAATTCGATGAAGAATTTAAGCCTGAAGCCGTCGTACGGCTCAAGACGCGCCCATTTCTCTTGCACGCCTTCGCCTTCGCGCACCTCCACCGGCTTTTTCACGCGAATGAATTTCTTGGGTACGCTCTGTTCCTCCAAGCCCGCCTGCTGCAACAGGAACACGAAGGACGACGCGGAACCGTCCATGATCGGGATTTCTTCAGCGGTGACGTCGATGTACAGATTGTCGATGCCGAGGCCAGCGCAGGCCGACATCAGATGTTCGACCGTCGACACGCGCACGCCGTCCCTCTCCAGCACTGAAGCCATACGGGTGTCGCCGACGCCGGTGGCGCTGGCTGGCAGGTCGACCGGCGGGTCCAAGTCGACGCGGCGAAATACGATGCCGGTATCCGGCGCGGCCGGACGCAGGGTGAGCGCGACCTTGGTGCCGGAATGAAGTCCGACGCCAACGGTCTTGACAAGTTGTTTGACGGTGCGTTGCTTTAACATTGTGGAATTATAGCAACTAACCCACGAGTCAGTTGTTATCAGATGTAAGCCTGTTGGACTCGTGCCACGCAAAACTTCCATAAAGCTACTATTGTCAAATCGCCGTCGTCATTCCAACCATTGTTGCGCGCGCCCGACCGCGCGTCGCCATTGGGCGAGGCGTTGCTCCCGCTCGTCGGCCGGCATTACCGGTGCTCGACTTGCCATTGCGCGGCAATTTCCTGCTGCGAGTCCCAGCAGCCGACCGCCAGACCGGCCAGGTACGCGGCCCCCATAGCACCACGGTTCCGCGCTGGTTGGCGATGCCGAGCGCGATGTGCCTTGGTCGAGCGCAAGTGGGTAGGTCGGCATCGCATCTGTCGAAATCAATGGCAAGGCTGGCGCGGCAAACGCCGCGCCAGTTTCCGCCTGCAGAACAAATCGCAGCGTATTATTTCACGCGGCCTTCTTTCCAGGCTTGCAGCAGCTTGTCGTAAGCAATCGTTTCGCCTTTCGGCTTTTCGTTCGCCAGCTTCTTCCACGGCGCGCCGCTATCCGACAAATACTTGTTCGGATCGCCTTTCGCGTTCAGCTTCGGTGCGCAGTTCTTCATGCCGGCGCGCTCCAGGCGCGCCATCACTTGGTCCATTTCGTCGGCCAGGCTGTCCATCGCGGCTTGCGGCGTCCTTTCACCGGTGACGGCGGTGGCGACGTTCTTCCACCACAATTGCGCCAGCTTCGGATAGTCCGGCACATTAGTGCCGGTCGGCGTCCACGCGACGCGCGCCGGGCTGCGGTAGAACTCGATCAGGCCGCCCAGCTGGTCCGCATGCTTGGTGAAGTAGTCATGCCTGATATCGGAATCGCGAATGAAGGTCAGGCCGGTGATCGACTTCTTCAGCGACACAGTCTTGGACGTTACGAACTGCGCATACAGCCAGGCGGCGGCGCGGCGGTCGGATGGCGTGGACTTGAAGAAGGTCCATGAGCCGACGTCCTGATAGCCGTTCTGCATGCCGTCTTTCCAATACGGGCCGTGCGGCGACGGCGCCATGCGCCACTTCGGCTTGCCGTCCGGGTTCACCACCGGCAGGCCGCTCTTGATCATCGACGCGGTGAAGGCGGTGTACCAGAAGATCTGCTGCGCGATTTCACCTTGTGCCGGGACCGGGCCAGCCTCCGAGAACGTCATGCCGGATGCCTGCGGCGGCGCATATTTTTTCATCCAGTCGACGTACTTGGTCAATGCATACACGGCAGCCGGCGAGTTGGTGGCGCCGCCGCGGGCGACCGAAGCGCCGACCGGCGTGCATTTGTCATTGGCGACGCGGATGCCCCACTCGTCAACCGGCAGGCCGTTCGGAATGCCCTTGTCGGCGCTGCCCGCCATCGACAGCCAGGCATCGGTAAAGCGCCAGCCGAGCGATGGGTCCTTCTTGCCGTAGTCCATGTGGCCGTATACTTTCTTGCCGTCAAGTTCCTTCACATCGTTGGTGAAGAAGCTGGCGATGTCTTCATACGCGGACCAGTTGACCGGCACGCCGAGATCGTAGCCATACTTGGCCTTGAATTTTTCCTGCAGGTCCTTGCGCGCGAACCAGTCGGCGCGAAACCAGTACAGGTTCGCGAACTGCTGGTCGGGCAGCTGGTACAGCTTGCCGTCCGGCGCGGTGGTGAAACTGGTGCCGATGAAATCCTTGATGTCCAGGCCGGGGTTGGTGAATTCCTTGCCTTCGCCGGCCATGTAGTCAGACAGCGGGATGATCGCACCGTAACGATAATGGGTGCCGATCAGGTCGGAATCCGAGATCCAGCCGTCGTAAATGCTCTTGCCCGACTGCATCGAGGTTTGCAGCTTCTCGACGACGTCGCCTTCCTGGATGATGTCGTGCTTGACCTTGATTCCGGTGATTTCCTCGAAGGCCTTGGCCAGCGTCTTCGATTCGTAGACGTGGGTATCGATGGTCTCGGACACGACGTTGACTTCCTTGATGCCTTTTTTCTTCAGCTTGTCGGCGGCGTCGATAAACCATTTCATTTCATCGAGCTGCTGCTGCTTGTTCAGGCTGGATGGCTGGAACTCCTGCGTTACCCATTTCTCCGCCGTCTTCATGTCGGCCCAGGATGCACCCGAGGCTAGCATTGCCGCAGCAGCCAACGCTGTCAGTTTTAGTGTCATATCTCCACCTTTTCATGTCTTCCCATGGGAAACAACGTACGACGGAGGGAAAAATGACCGTCGTGCGCCGAGACGCGGGTCAACCCCAACGCATCACAATCAACAGCATCACGAAGCCGACTGCTGCGCCGATCGCCTGATGCAGCTCGGTCAGTCCGGCCCAGGCCAGATTCAGGTAAGCGGCGATCAGCAGGCCGATGAATAGGCGATCGCCACGCGTAGTACCGATCGGTAAAAATCCCTTGCGCTCCACCGTCGGCGACCTGAATTCCCAGATCGTCATGCCGACCAGCATCAGTACGATCGCGGTAAAAAAGATGGCGACCGGCGGCGTCCACGCCATCCATGCAAATGCGTTTTCCATGTCAGACCCTCCCCATCGCAAAGCCCTTGGCGATGTAATGCCGGACGAACCAGATCACCAGCGCGCCGGGCACGATGGTCAGGACGCCGGCCGCGGCCAGCACGCCCCAGTCCATGCCGGCGGCCGACACGGTGCGCGTCATCGTCGCCGCAATCGGCTTGGCGTTGACCGAAGTCAGCGTGCGCGCCAGCAGCAGTTCGACCCAGCTGAACATAAAGCAGAAGAAGGCGGTGACGCCGACGCCGGACTTGATCATCGGCAGAAAGATCTTCACGAAGAATTTCGGGAAGCTGTAGCCGTCGATGTAGGCGGTTTCATCGATCTCCTTCGGAATGCCGGACATGAAACCCTCCAGAATCCACACCGCAAGCGGCACGTTGAACACCATGTGCGCCAGCGCCACCGCCAGATGCGTATCCATCAGGCCGACCGTCGAATACAGCTGGAAGAACGGCAGCAGGAACACCGCCGGCGGCGTCATTCGATTGGTCAGCAACCAGAAGAACAGATGCTTGTCCCCGAGGAAGGAATAGCGCGAGAACGCGTACGCCGCCGGCAGCGCGACCGCCACCGACAGCACCATGTTGATCCCCACATAGATGATCGAATTGAGGTAGCCGTCATACCATGACGCATCGGTGAAGATGGTCCTGAAATTGTCGAAGGTCAGATTGCCCGGCCACATCGTCAAGGCGCCGACGATTTCGTCATTGGTCTTGAGCGACATGTTGAGCATCCAGTAGATCGGCAGCAGCGACAGCAGCAGATAGATCGCCAGGATGGGCGCGGTCAGGCGTTTGCTCATCATTTCTTTTCTCCTGTGCCGACGCGTTGCATCCAGTTGTACAGCACGAAGCAGAACAGCAGGATGATCAGGAAGTAGATCAGCGAGAAGGCTGCAGCCGGTCCGAGATCGAACTGGCCGACCGCTTTCTGCGTCAGGTATTGCGACAGGAAGGTGGTCGCGTTGCCGGGGCCGCCGCCGGTCAGCACGAAGGGCTCGGTATAGATCATGAAGCTGTCCATGAAGCGCAGCAGCACCGCAATCATCAGCACGTTGCGCAGCTTGGGCAGCTGGATGAAACGGAACACCGCCCAGCGCGACGCGCCGTCGATGCGCGCGGCCTGGTAGTAGGCATCGGGGATCGCGCGCAGGCCGGCGTAGCACAACAGCACCACCAGCGGCGTCCAGTGCCAGATGTCCATCACCAGCACCGTGACCCAGGCGTCGAGCGAATCGCCGGTGTAGTTGTAGTCGATGCCCATCTCGTTGATCGCGTAGCCGAGCAGGCCGATGTCGCCGCGCCCGAAAATCTGCCAGATGGTGCCGACCACGTTCCAGGGAATCAGCAGCGGCAGTGCGATCAGCACCAGCGACATCGATGCCTTCCAGCCTTGCGCCGGCATGCTCAGCGCGATCAGGATGCCGAGCGGGATCTGGATCGCGAGCACCGACAGCGAGAACAGCATCTGCCGGTACAGTGCGCCGTGCAGCTCGCTGTCGCGCATCACCAGCTTGAACCATTCGGTGCCGACGAACACTTTTTGCGTCGGACTCAGAATGTCCTGCACCGAGTAATTGACGATGGTCATCAGCGGCAGGATTGCGGAAAACGCGACGCATAGGATCACCGGCAGGATCAGGAACCACGCGCGGTTGTTGTAGGTCTTCATGTCAGGCCACCCGCTTGTCGTCGACGTAGTAAAGAGTCCGCTCGGCCGGCAGGCGCAGCCATACCCTGTCGCCGGTCGCTGTCGGCTGCCGCAGTTTCGCGAAGACCGCATGGCCACCAAGCTGGAATTCGGCCAGGTAATGCGTGCCGAGATTGCGCACCGACGTCACCGTTGCGGCGACGGTATCGGCTTGTGCTTCGAGCTCGCATTCGATGAATTCTGGACGGATGCCGAGCGTGATATTGCCGCTGGCGCCCTGCAGCACCGCATTCGCTTGCGGCGACAGGGGAATGCGGTTGCCGTCGATCTGCGCGACCCCGTCCCTGACCGAACACGGCAGCAGGTTCATGCCGGGATTGCCGATGAAATAGCCGACGAAGGTATGCGCCGGCTGCTCGAACAATTCCTGCGCGCTGCCGGCCTGCACCACTTCGCCTTGCGTCATCACCACCACTTTGTCGGCGAAGGTCAGCGCTTCGACTTGGTCGTGCGTGACATAGATCAGCGACAGCTTCAGTTCGTGATGGATCTCTTTCAGCTTGCGCCGCAATAGCCACTTCAGGTGCGGGTCGATCACGGTCAGCGGCTCGTCGAACAGCACCGCGGCGACGTCGGGCCGCACCAGGCCGCGGCCGAGCGAAATCTTTTGCTTGGCATCGACTGCCAGCCCGCTGGCGCGATGTTTCAGATCGCTGCTGAGCTCCAGCATTTCGGCGACCTGTTCGACGCGCTTGTTAATATCAGTTGTCTTCCAGCCCCGATTGCGCAAGGGGAAGGCGAGATTGTCGAACACCGTCATGGTGTCGTAGATCACCGGGAACTGGAACACCTGCGCGATGTTGCGCTGCTCCGGCGGCAGCTCGGTGACGTCCTTGTCGTCGAACAGCACGCGGCCATGCGACGGCCGCACCAGCCCGGAAATAATATTGAGCAGCGTGGTCTTGCCGCAGCCGGACGGGCCGAGCAACGCATAAGCGCCGCCGTCTTCCCACTGCATGGTCATCGGGCGCAATGCGTAATCGCTCAGCGTGCCCGGATTCGGCCTGTACGCATGCGCGAGATCCTTGAGTTCGATGCGGGCCATGCTTACGCTCCTGCCTGGGATTGGGGCGGCGCGAACAGCAGCGCGCCGTCGGGGGCGAACAGGAACAGATCGCCCGGCCGGCACTGCAGGCTGCACGGCGAACCGAGCTCAAGGTCATGCACCCCGGGCAGCTGCGCGACCAGCGCGATGCGCCCACGATGCACGTGGATATAGGTTTCCGAGCCGCTGATTTCGGCCAGATCGACTTCCGCTTCGATCGCGATATCGTCCGCATGGCGCGCGGCAAGACGCAGGCTGTGCGCGCGCAAGCCGAGCGTCACTTCCTGGTGCGCGCCCGCCTTTTGCAGTTGCGCGGCGTTCAGGCGGATCGCCAGGCCGCTGCCGAGTTGCGCATGGCCGTCGGCATCGATGCTGGCATGCATCAGGTTGATCGGCGGATCGCTGAAGGTGCGCGCGGCCTGGATCGAATTCGGCGCATGGAATACGTCGATGGTGGCCCCGTCCTGCAACAGGCGCCCTTCATGCAGCACCGCGACATGGCCGCCGAGCTGCAAGGCTTCCAGTGGTTCGGTGGTCGCGTATACCACCGTGGTTTTTCCTTCGGAAAACAGCTCGGTCAACTCGCGCCGCAATTCCTCGCGCAGCTTGTAATCGAGATTGACCAGTGGCTCGTCGAGCAGCAGCAAGCCGGCATCCTTGATCAGCGCGCGTGCCAGCGCGGTGCGCTGCTGCTGGCCGCCGGACAGTTCGGCCGGCGAGCGCTGCAGATAGGGCGTGATATGCAGGCGCTCGGCCATGTCGACCACACGCTTCCCGATCTCCCGCTCCGGCATGCGCTTGATGCGCAGCGGCGAGGCGATGTTATCGAACACCGTGAACGACGGGTAGTTGATGAACTGCTGGTAGACCATCGCCAGGTCGCGCTCGCGCACCGGCACGCCGGTGACGTCGCGGCCGTCGGCCAGTACGCGGCCGCTGCTCGGACGGTCAAGTCCTGCCATCACGCGCATCAGCGAGGTCTTGCCGGCCTGCGTCGTACCCAGCAGCACGTTGATGGTGCCCGGCACCAGCGAAAGCGACAGCGGGTAGATGTGATCTTCCGCGCCGTGTTTCTTGCTGACGTTTTCCAATGCTAGCAGCACTCTGCCTTCCTCCTGTAAATCGCTGCGCGCCATTGTTGCGATTGCGGGCGCGGCTGTTACTGCCGATGGCGCTTGCCTTGTATCCAGGCGTCGAGCCTCGCTTCGGTGTCGCTGGGCAGATGCAGGCCGAGCTTGGAACGCCGCCACAGGATGTCGGCCGCGTTGACCGCCCATTCGTGTTGCATCAGGTACTCGACCTCGGACTCGTACAGGCCAGGCGCGATCTCGTCGCCCATGTCAGCGAGGCGGGTGCGGCCGGCGAGCAGCGCGTCGGTGCGCGTGCCATACGCATGCGCATAGCGCGCCACCAGCGCGGCCGGCAACCACCCGTATTTCGTTTGCAACTGCCGCACATAGCCGTCGAATTCGAGCACCGAACGATTGCTCGGCTGCGCGCCGAACAGGTCGCCGCCGGGCAGGCAGGCGTTCGCGGTCCACGCGCCGCAGCGGGCCGGCAAGCTCGGCGCGAGCAGGTCGACCGCTTCTTCTGCCAGCTTCCGGAAAGTGGTGATCTTGCCGCCGAAAACGGACAGCAGCGGCGCGCCTTGCGTATCGAGCTCCAGCCGGTAGTCGCGCGTGACGGCCGACGCCTCCGATGCTTCGTCCTCGACCAGCGGCCGTACGCCGGAATAAGTCCAGACCACGTCGGCCGGCACGATTTGCTGGCGGAAGTAGCGGCTGGCGAGATCGCACAGGTAAGCGATTTCTTCCTGCTCGATCGCGACCGCATTGATATCGCCGTGGTAATCGATGTCGGTGGTGCCGATCAGCGTGAAGTCCCGCTCGTACGGAATCGCGAACACAATGCGGCCGTCCGGGTGCTGGAAGATGTACGCGTACGGATGCTCGAACAGGCGTTTGACGACGATGTGGCTGCCCTTGATCAGGCGTAGCGATTTTTCCGACCGGCGCTGCACCGCTGCTTGCAGGAAGTGGGCGGTCCAGGGGCCGGCGGCATTGACCAGGCAGCGCGCGTTGACGGTCGTGACCGCGCCATCGGCATGGCGCAGGCGCGCGCTCCAGTGCTCGTCTTGCCGGTGCGCCGCTTCGCAACAGCTACGGGTGAAAATGCGGGCGCCCTTTTCCGTGGCATCGACCGCGTTCAGTACCACCAACCGCGCGTCGTCGACCCAGCCGTCGGAATAAACGAATCCGCGCGTGAAGTTCGGCTTCAGCGGCTTACCGGCCGCGTGCTGACGCAGGTCGATGCCTTGCGAGGCGGGCAGCAGTTCGCGCCGGGCGAGGCCGTCATACAGGAACAGGCCGGCGCGGATCATCCAAGCCGGGCGCTGCCCTCTGTCGTGCGGCATCACGAAGCGCAGCGGCCGCATGATATGCGGCGCCGCGCGCAACAAAACTTCGCGCTCGATCAGCGCTTTGCGCACCAGGCTGAATTCGTAATGTTCGAGATAGCGCAGACCACCGTGGATCAGCTTGGTGGAGGCCGACGAGGTATGCGAAGCCAGGTCGTCCTTTTCGCATAACACCACCGACAGTCCGCGTCCGGCGGCGTCACGCGCAATGCCGGCGCCGTTGATGCCGCCGCCGACCACCAGCAGGTCGCAATCCAGATTATGCCGACCGTTTTCCATCCAGTTCTCGCCGTGGAAGAGGAATCTAGGTAAGATGACAAGCGGGTAAGATACGACAGTATTCGAACATAAATCAACAGTTATTTTGTTTTTATATTTTCGTTTTTGTTCGTTTTCAAGAATTTTAGTCGTTCTGCAATTGTTTTACCGGAGAAAAGGAATGACTCTTAATCCTCGTCAAAGGCGGCTGCTGGAGGTAGTCCGGCAGCGCGTCACGATGTCGGTCGAAGAACTGGCGCAGGAGCTGGATGTGACGCCGCAGACGGTGCGGCGCGACGTCAAGCAGATGGAAGAAGCGAAGCTGCTGGCGCGCTATCACGGCGGCGTGGGCCTGCCGTCGTCTGTGGAAAACATCGATTACAGCCAGCGCCAGGTAATGAACATCGACGCCAAGCGCCGCATCGCGAATGCGGTCGCGCTCCAGGTGCCGCCCGGATGCTCGTTATTGATCAATATCGGCACCACCACCGAAGAGGTAGCGCGCGCGCTGGCGCACCATCAAGGCCTGCACGTGGTAACCAATAACCTGAACGTGGCAGCGATCCTGGCCGACAATCCGGAATGCGAAGTGATCCTGGCCGGCGGCGTGGTGCGCGGACGGGATCGCGGCATCGTCGGCGAGGCGACCATCGATTTCATCCGGCAGTTCAAGGTCGATATCGGCATCATCGGCATTTCAAGCATCGAGCCGGACGGCACCTTGCGCGATTTCGATCCGCGCGAAGTCAAGGTCGCGCAGGCGATCATCGAGCAGTCGCGCGAAGTGTGGCTAGTGGCCGACCGCGACAAGTTCGGCCGTCCGGCACTGGTGCGCATGGCGCATCTGTCGCAGATCGATATGCTGTTTACCGATGCGCGTCCGCCGGAAGCATTGGCGAACGTGCTGAAGGAAGCACAGGTGAAGCTGGTGGTAGCGCCGTGAATGACGGCGTGGCGGAATAAAAGGATGCTTCCGCGCGTCTAGAAATGCCGGCCCTGCTGGGCGATGCCCGCGCGGAAGAAACCCTATGAACATGCGTATTACCGACGAACCGTTGTCTGTCTATCTGGATGGCCGAGCTTGCCGGGCCGGCTGCATCGTCGACGTGGGCGGCGAGACCGCATAATGCGGGATCGATTTTCCGCTGCAACAAAAAAACGGCGCCGCGAGCGCCGTTTCTTTTTACTTCGAAGCTTCTCAGCCCAGCTGACCCAGCAACGTCTCGGCGTCCGACACTTCGAACTTGCCCGGTGCTTCGATATTCAATTGCTTGACGACGCCGTCCTCGACCAGCATCGAATAGCGCTGCGAACGCGTGCCCATGCCAAACTTGCTGAAGTCCGCGTCGAGGCCGAGTGCCTTGCTGAACGCGGCGTTGCCGTCGGCCATCATGCGTACGATGCCGGTCGCCTTCTGGTCGCGGCCCCACGCGCCCATCACGAATGCGTCGTTGACCGAGATGCACCAGATTTCGTCGACCCCCTTGGCCTTCAGCTTGGCGGCATTCTCGATATAGCCCGGCACGTGCTTGGCGGAGCAGGTCGGGGTGTAGGCGCCAGGCAAGCCGAAGATGGCAATCTTCTTGCCCTTGCTCAGATCACCGGTGTTGAAGGTATTGGGGCCGACGGAACAAGCTTCAGATTCGACTTCAATGAATTCCGAGAGTGCGCCTTCCGGCAGGCGGTCGCCGATCTTGATGGTCATGGTGGAGTCCTCTTATCTTGTGTGAACAGGCAGTGCCGAAGCGGTATTGCCAAAGAAAACGCCGCGCCGCCCGGTATTTCACGAGGGGCGCGGCGTGCAGACCGCAGTATGCCTTGTTCCTGCTATTTTTGCAGGAGCGAGCCTGCCTGGTTCACTCCGGGCAAAGGGAAATCCGGCATCAATCCGCCTGCTTGCGCAGGAAAGCCGGAATGTCGTAGGTCTCCATGCCGTTCTTCTCCAGCGCGCGCACCGTTTCCGATGCGGATTCGCGGCGCCATACCGCCGGCTTGCTCAAGCCTTCGAACGAAGCTGCCGGTTGCGCGGCGCCATGGCCATGGCCGCCATGCTGCATGATGGGCTCATTGTGGGTGCCGGTGCGCAGCATCGGCGTCTGCACCAGCTGCACGTTCTTGCGCGCGCGGCCAAGGCCGGTGGCAACCACGGTGACGCGAATGTCGTCGCCCATCGCGTCGTCGTACGCGATACCTTGCGCGATCGATGCGTCGGCCGCGGCAAAGGCGCGCACGGTCGCCATCACTTCCTTGATTTCCTTGCCCTTCAAACCACGGCTGGCGGTGACGTTGACCAGCACGCCGCGCGCACCGGACAGGTCGATGCCGTCCAGCAACGGCGATGCGACCGCCTGCTCGGCGGCGATGCGCGCGCGGTCGACGCCGGACGCGGTCGCGGTGCCCATCATCGCCTTGCCCTGCTCGCCCATGATGGTCTTGACGTCGTTGAAATCGACGTTGATGTGGCCCGGCACGTTGATGATTTCGGCGATGCCGGCGACTGCATTGTTGAGCACGTCGTCGGCATGCTGCAGCCATTCGATCATGCTGTCGTCTTCATAGATCTCTTCCAGTTTTTCGTTGAGGATCACGATCAGCGAGTCGACATGCTGACCCAGTGCTTCCAGGCCTTCGTCGGCGATTTCCATGCACTTCGCGCCTTCGTATGAGAACGGTTTGGAGACCACCGCGACGGTCAGCGCGCCCTGCTCTTTCGCCACTTGCGCGACGATGGGTGCGGCGCCGGTGCCGGTGCCGCCGCCCATGCCGGCGGCGATGAACACCATGTGCGCGCCGCGCAGCGCGTCTTCGATGCGAGTGCGCGACTCCTCCGCCAGCTTGCGGCCGACATCCGGCTTCATGCCGGCGCCAAGGCCGGTTTCGCCGATCTGGATCACGTTGTGGGCTTTCGACTGCGCCAGCGCCTGCGCATCGGTGTTGGCGGCGATGAATTCGACGCCGGACACGCCCTTGTTGATCATGTGTTGTACTGCGTTACCCCCCGCCCCACCGACGCCGACGACCTTGATCACGGTGCCCAGATTTGCGTTATCGATCATATCGATTTCCATGACGACTCCCTTAGATGATGCAGCTTTCAGTCGTTAGTCACCACAGGGTGTGGCGACTAGCAACTGCAAACTGCGATTGGTACATAAACGATTATTAAAGTTAGAAATTACCCAGGAACCACTCTTTCATGCGCTGCCATGCCGCCTTCACCGAACCATCCTGGCGAGTGACGATATGGCCGCGCAAATACTGCTTCTTTGCCTCCAGCAACAGGCCGAGCACCGTCGAATAACGCGGGCTTCGCACCACGTCCGTCAGTTGACCGCTGTACTCGGGCACACCCAAACGTGCTGGCTTCAGGAAGATGTCTTCGGCCAGCTCGACCATGCCCGGCATCATCGCCGAGCCGCCGGTCAACACCAGGCCGGACGACAGCACTTCTTCGTAGCCGGATTCGCGCACCACCTGATGCACCAGCGCGAACAATTCCTCGACCCGCGGCTCGATCACCGCCGCCAGCGCCTGGCGCGACAGCGTGCGCGGGCCGCGGTCGCCCAGGCCCGGCACTTCCAGCGTCTCGCCCGGATCGGCCAGCACCTGTTTCGCGACGCCATAGCGCAGCTTGATTTCTTCCGCTTCCGCGGTCGGCGTGCGCACCGCCATCGCGATATCGTTGGTGATCTGGTCGCCGGCGATCGGAATCACCGCGGTGTGACGGATCGCGCCTTCGGTGAAGATGGCGACATCGGTGGTGCCGCCGCCGACGTCGATCAGCACCACGCCGAGTTCCTTTTCGTCCGCCGTCAGCACCGCGTCGGCGGATGCCATCGGCTGCAGGGTCAGGTCCGACACTTCGAGGCCGCAGCGGCGCACGCACTTGACGATGTTCTGCACCGCCGACACCGCGCCGGTGACGATGTGCACCTTCACCTCGAGCCGGATGCCGCTCATGCCGATCGGCTCGCGCACGTCTTCCTGGCTGTCGACGATGAATTCCTGCGGCACCGTGTGCAGCAGCTGCTGGTCGGTCGGGATGTTGACCGCCTTCGCGGTTTCGATCACGCGCGCGACGTCGGCCGCCGTCACTTCCTTGTCCTTGATCGCCACCATGCCGCTCGAATTGAAGCTGCGGATATGGCTGCCGGCGATACCGGTATAGACGTTCCTGATCTTGCAGTCGGCCATCAGCTCGGCCTCTTCCAGCGCGCGCTGGATCGATTCGACCGTGGCTTCGATGTTGACCACCACGCCCTTCTTCAAACCCTTGGACTCGTGCTGACCCAGGCCGATGACTTCATGTCTGCCGTTAGGCATGACTTCGGCCACCACCGCCACCACTTTCGAGGTGCCGATGTCGAGGCCGACGATCAGATTTTTCGCGTCTTTTGTCATGTTTTATCGCTTGGTTTTCTTTCCCTCGATCCCGAACTTCAATCCTTGCGCTTGCAGCGCCAGGCCGTTCGGATACCGCATGTCCACACTTTCAATCCTGTTCTGCAGCCGCGTCAGCAGTTGCGGATAAATCCCGATCAACCGGTCGACGCGATCCTTCAAAGTCGTCCTGCTCTGTTCGCGGCCTAATTCCACCATCATGCCGTTGTTCAGCTTCACCGACCATGCGTAGCGGCTCGACAGCTGCACCGATTCCGGCGCCAGACTGATCGACTTGAACCATCCCTGCAATTCGCGGTAGCGCGCGACCACTTCCTTCTCGCTGCCTTCCGGCCCGGCGAATTCCGGCAGCTCGCCGTCCTCTTCCGCTTCCGCCAGGTTGGCGATAAATACATCGCCCTTCACCGACAGCAACCGACCGTCGTCGCCCCAGGTGCCGAGCGGCGCATGCTCTTCGACAGACACGATCAGCTTGTTCGGCCATTCGCGGCGCACGCTCGCCTTGCGCACCCAGGGCACCGCCTCGAACGCCTGCCGCACCATGTCCAGGTTGGCGGTGAAGAAGTTACCCTTGATGCGCGGCAGCGCGGTGGCGCGCACCGTCGACGGATTAACGCGGCGCAGCTGGGTTTCGCCGACACCCTCGACGCGAATCACCTTCAGCGTGAACATCGGCCGCTGCGCAACCCACCACAATCCCGACGCGAGCAGGCTCAACACCAGCAGGCCGAGCAGCGCGCTGGTGCTTGCATTGAGCATTCTGACGTCGTGCCACATGATCGATCGGCCTCCCGCTTAAGTCGGTTTCCAGTCTTGCGACGGTTTCAGATCGAGATTCGCAGTGCGCAAAATCTCGACGCACAAATCTTCATAACCAACGCCGGCCGCCTTGGCCGCCATCGGCACCAGCGAATGTCCGGTCATGCCGGGCGAGGTGTTGATCTCCAGCAGGAAAGGCTCGTTGTCGGCCGCGCGCAGCATGAAGTCGACGCGCGCCCAGCCGGCGCTACCGACCGCATTGAAGGCCCGCACCGCGAGCGACTGGATGCGCTTGGTCAGCGCGTCGTCGAGCGGCGCGGGACACAGGTATTGCGTATCGTCGCTGAAGTATTTGTGCTCGTAGTCGTAGTTGCCCTGCGGCGCGCAGATTTCTACGATAGGCAGCGCGCGTGCATCGCGGCCGGTTCCGAGCACCGGCACCGTCAGCTCGCGGCCGGTGATGAATTCTTCCGCCAGCACCACTTCGTCGTACTTCGCACAATGCGTGAAGCCTTCCTGCATTTCCGAATAGCCGGTGACCTTGCTGATGCCGATGGTCGAGCCTTCATGCGGCGCCTTCAGCATCAGCGGCAAACCGAGCTCATCCGGCACCTTGCGCAGCTCTTCATGCGTCGCCTCTTTCGAATCGAGCACGATGAAACGCGGCGTCGGCAAGCCATGGCTGAGCCAGATGCGCTTGCTCATGATCTTGTCCATGCCGATCGCCGAGGCCATCACGCCGGAGCCGGTGTACGGAATATCGAGCTGTTCCAGCACGCCCTGCAGCGTACCGTCCTCGCCGTAGCGGCCGTGCAGCGCGATGAACACGCGATCGAATTTTTCAGCGGCGAGTTCGGCCAGGCTGCGCTCGGCCGGATCGAAACCATGCGCATCGACGCCCTTTCCTTGCAGCGCCTTCAGCACGCCCTTGCCCGACATCAGCGAGACTTCGCGCTCGGCGGAACGGCCGCCGAACAGCACGCCGACTTTTCCAAATTCTTTTTTCAAATCCGTTGCACTCATGTTTGTTCCTGTCAGCCCGAATGAGCCAGCTTGCCCGGCACGCCGCTGATTGAACCGGCACCCATGGTGATCACCACGTCGCCATCCTTCGCCATGCTCATGATCGTCGCCGGCATATCGGCAATGTCTTCCACGAATATCGGTTCCACCTTGCCGAGCACGCGCAATGCGTGCGCCAGCGTGCGGCCGTCGGCGGCGACGATCGACTGCTCGCCGGCCGCGTAGACTTCCGCCAGCACCAACGCATCGACGGTCGACAGCACCTTGACGAAATCCTCGAACAGGTCGCGCGTGCGGGTATAGCGATGCGGCTGAAATGCCAGCACCAGCCGGCGGCCCGGATAGGCGCCGCGCGCGGCCGCCAGCGTGGCAGCGGTTTCAACCGGATGATGGCCGTAGTCGTCGACCAGCGTGAACGAGCCGCCATCCGGCAGCTTCACCTCGCCGTAGCGAGTGAAGCGGCGGCCGACGCCGCGGAATTCCTGCAGCGCTTTTTGCGTGGCGCCGTCGGCCACGCCGAGTTCGCGCGCAATCGCGATCGCCGCGCAGGCATTCTGCACGTTGTGCATGCCCGGCTGATTCAGGCGCACCTTCAGCGGCGCGTAGCCGTTCTGGATCACGGTGAATTCCATGTGGCTGTTGACCGCCTTCGCATCGATCGCGCGCACCTGCGCATCCTGGTGGAAACCGTAGGTGAGGATCGGCTTGGAGATGAAAGGCATGATCTCGCGCACGTTCGGATCGTCGATGCACAGCATGACGACGCCATAGAATGGCAGCCGCTGCGTGAACTCGACAAACGCCTGTTTCAACTTCGCGAAGCTATGGTCGTAAGTCTCCATGTGATCGGCATCGATGTTGGTGATCACCTCGATGCATGGCGACAGGTTCAGGAACGATGCGTCGGACTCGTCGGCTTCGGCGACGATGAAATCGCCGGCACCGAGTTTCGCATTGGCGCCGGCGCTGTTGAGGCGGCCGCCGATCACGAAGGTCGGGTCCAATCCGCCTTCCGCCAGCACGCTGGCCACCAGGCTGGTGGTGGTGGTCTTGCCGTGGGTGCCGGCGATCGCGATGCCCTGCTTCAGGCGCATCAGCTCGGCCAGCAT